>Ga0307375_10000101_pt1 | contig 116807 bp, 120 predicted proteins | sample TR1MG_FD_202531 | JGI IMG/M metagenome (GOLD analysis project Ga0307375, IMG submission 202531) | Soil microbial communities from Risofladan, Vaasa, Finland - TR-1 | ecosystem: Environmental > Terrestrial > Soil > Coastal area > Acid sulfate soil | place: Finland: Risofladan, Vaasa... | reverse complement strand
TGTCAGTGCGCATTTGCTGGGCGGCATGATGACGCTGGCGCTACTTGTCTGGCTAGCCATGCGCCAGTTTTCTGGCGGATACCGAATGGATCGGACGTCGGTCGGGAGCTTGCGTGGGTGGGCTGGGCTGGGATTGCTGCTGGTCTTTTTGCAGATTGCGCTGGGGGGGTGGGTGAGTTCGAATTACGCCGCGCTTGCCTGTGCCGGGTTTCCTCAATGCAATGGCGTCTGGTGGCCGGAAATGGATTTTTCCCGTGCGTTCCGGTTGGTCAGGGAGCTGGGCATGACGGCCGACGGTTCTTTTCTGCCCCGCGAAGGGCTGACGGCAATACACTGGGTACATCGCCTTGGTGCTTACCTGGTCCTCTTGTACACAGGGTGGCTCGCTTTCCGGGTGATGCGCATCCGCAGCATGCGGGGCGTTGCATGGGTTGTTATGGCCCTGCTGCTCACCCAGCTCACGCTAGGCATTTGCAATGTCATGTTGAGCTTGCCGCTGCCGGTTGCCGTTGCTCATAACGGCGTTGCGGCGCTGCTGCTGGGCGCCATGGTGATGCTGAACTTCCGGTTAAGTCTGGGCAGAAATCAAGCGGTATAATATTGAACTATATTAGGATATTCAGACCTATAAGTTATATAATTTTTTAGTAACGATTATTTTAGGATTTAGGCTATGATTTTATCCCGTACCAGCCAGTATGCCATCCAGGCCCTTATTTATATCGCCACGCGGCCTCCGGGTGAACCGATCCTGAACCGCAAAGTTGCAGAATATCTCGGTGTTCCCACGGCCTATCTGGCCAAAATCATGCAAAGCCTGTGCCGGGGAAATCTGCTTTATTCCTATCGCGGTCGCCAAGGGGGGTTCTGTTTGCGCGAGGGTGGGGAGAAGATCGATCTGATGCAGATCGTCACCCTGATCGAAGGGGTCGGCTTTACTGAAAATTGCGTGCTCGGGCTGAAAATTTGCAGCGACGAAACGGCCTGTCCCGTGCATTCGAAATGGAAGCCGATCAAGGAAAAAATTGTTGCGCTGCTGCATGAGCAGACCCTTGATCGGTTGGCCATTGCAGTACAAAGCGGGAAGTATCGCATTTGTGATTTGCCGATGGCGATGATGGATGAAATGGGCCAGAAGGGGATATAATTGCGCCCCGATCTCGAACGATTCGGCTGGTGGGTGGCGGCTGTAGCTTGCGTGCTGACATTATTATCCGGCTGTGCCGATAAAAGTGTCCCGCCCGAGCCGTTTGTTGCAACGGATATTACCGGCGCTGATTTCGCCAGGGATTTCCGCCTTGTCGACCATCATGGCAAGACGCGCACGCTGGCCGATTTCAAGGGCAAGGCGGTATTGCTGTTTTTTGGCTATACTAATTGTCCGGACGTGTGTCTGACCATGCTGTCAGGATTGGCCATGGTGCAGAAACGGTTGGGCGATGACGCTGCGCGAGTCCAGGTGCTATTTGTAACGCTGGACCCGGCGCGCGATACGCCGGAAAAACTGGCGAATTTTGTAACTTATTTTCATAAAGATTTTCTGGCCCTGTACGGCGATGAATCAGCTATCGCCAGAACCGCCAAGGAGTTCAAGGTGACTTACGCCAAACATGATTCTGGCTCCGCGGCGGGCTATCTGCTGGATCACAGCGCAGGCGTTTATGGCTTCGATCCTCATGGCCGCTTGCGTGTGCTGATCAATCACGATGCTGAACTGGTGTCGATTGTGCATGATGTGAAACTGCTTCTGGGTGAGAAACCGTGACAGCCGTTGCACGATTGATGCCGAGACGGTCGGCGCCGCCGCGTGTGGCGGAGCCTGAAGTGTGCTCCCCGGTTACCTGCAAGGATTGCGGGATTTATGGTTTGTGCCGCGAAGTTAACGGCCCGGATGTAGACCTGCGTCTGCTGGAAACGATAGTCAGAAATCGTAAGATTTTCAAGCGTGGTGAACTGCTCTACCGGATTGGTGAACCCTTGCGTGCCGTCTACGCGATCCGTTGCGGCTCCATCAAATCGTATGTCCTGACCAATGATGGACGTGTTCAGATTACCGGCTTCCACATCACCGGTGAAGTGATCGGCCTGGGTGCCATGGCTGCCAATCAGTATATGAGCGAGGCGCGGGCGCTGGAAACCACCATGGTGTGTGAGGTGCCTATCGACGTACTGGAGGCATACAGTGCAGAAATGCCTTCCATCCGCCAGCAGATGCTCAAGATCATGAGCCAGGAAATTCTCGATAACCAGGAGTTGATGTTGCTCCTCGGCAAGAAAAATGCCGATGAGCGCCTTGCCACTTTTCTGTTAAGCCTTTCGCGTCGCTTTCAGAGACGCAGTTATTCCCCTTCACAATTCAATTTGAGTATGTCGCGCAGTGATATCGGCAATTACCTCGGCATGGCCGAGGAAACCGTGTGCCGGGTGTTCACCCGTTTTCAGGATGACGGCCTGCTGACCACCGAGCGGCGGCAGGTGCAATTGCTCGATCAGGATCGCCTCAAATCCATCTCTCTCGGCTGAGCTGCATTTAAATTCGCGGCATTCCGCCCGCTTAATCGGATACGCAGGTATTAATTAATTGCAGTTTGGTTGACGCAAGTCAGTGAAAGTCGGCGCGTTTGCGGCTATATTACGCATCACTGTGCCAAAGGCTGAAAAGCGTGTTTTTTGGCGCGGAGGCATTAAATATCGCGTATCGGTCTGAATGTAATGAGGCCGGTCGTGCGCAGGTTTATGTTTACAGCAAGGAGAGAGTTATGGCATCGGTTGCGATAGGGAGCGGCGAGCAATACAACTACGATATTGTTCGCAAATTCACCATCATGGCCCTGATCTGGGGCGCGGTGGGCATGTTGGTGGGGGTGACTATTGCCTCACAACTGGCATGGCCGTTTCTGAACTTCGATATTCCCTACATCACCTTCGGCCGTTTGCGCCCGGTTCACACCGGCGCCGTGATCTTCGGCTTTGGCGGCAGCGCGCTGTTCGCCACTTCCTACTATATTGTGCAGCGCACCTGCCAGACCAGGCTGCTGTCGGATGGCATGGCCAGCTTCACCTTCTGGGGCTGGCAGGCAATCATCGTGCTGGCCGCGCTGGGCGATGTGATGGGTTATAGCCAGGGCCGCGAATACGCGGAAATGGAATGGCCGGTTGACTTGCTGATTGCGGTGGTTTGGGTGACCTACGCCATTGTTTACATCGGCACCATCATGAAGCGCAAGGAGCCCCATATTTATGTGGCCAACTGGTTCTACCTCGCCTTCATCCTGGCCACCGCCCTGCTGCACATCTTCAACAACCTGGCGATCCCGGTTAGTTTGACCAAGTCCTACCCGCTGTTTGCCGGTGCGCAGGATGCAATGACCCAGTGGTGGTACGGTCATAACGCGGTGGGCTTCTTCCTCACCGCCGCCTTCCTCGGCATGATGTATTACTTCGTGCCCAAGCAGGCAGGGCGCCCGATCTATTCCTATCGCCTGTCCATCGTCCACTTCTGGGCGCTGATCTTCATGTACATGTGGGCCGGTTCTCATCACCTGCACTGGACGGCGATTCCTGACTGGACTTCCACCCTGGCGGCGACTTTCTCCATCATGCTGCTGATGCCTTCCTGGGGTGGCATGATCAATGGCATCATGACCATGTCCGGTGCCTGGGACAAGTTGCGCACCGACCCGATCATGCGCTTCCTGATCGTGGCGCTGTCGTTCTACGGCATGTCCACCTTCGAAGGCCCGATGATGTCGCTGAAGGACGTGAATGCCTTGTCCCACTACACTGACTGGACCATTGGCCACGTCCATTCTGGCGCGCTGGGCTGGGTGGCGATGATTTCCTTCGGTGCCATCTATCACATGCTGCCCCGCCTGTGGGATACCCAGATGCACAGTATCAAGCTGATGAATGTGCATTTCTGGCTGGCTACGATTGGCACCCTGATGTACATCACCGCGATGTGGATTTCCGGCATCATGCAGGGCCTGATGTGGCGCGCCTACGACGATTACGGCAACCTGCAGTATTCCTTTGCCGAATCCGTTGCCGCCATGCATCCCTACTACGCGATGCGTGCTCTGGGCGGCGCTGTGTTCCTGACCGGCATGTTGCTGATGCTCTACAACTGCTTCATGACCATCCGCCAGGCGAAGAACATGCCTGCCGGTGGCTTGGCAGCGAGCGCAGCGTAACGGGACTCGGGTTGAGAGACGATGCTCCGCGGCGCGGGGCATCACTAAGCATAAGGAAAGATCATCATGGATCACGGAAAAATTGAAAAAAATCTTGGGCTGATGCTGGTGCTGACGATGATCGCCATCAGTATCGGCGGCCTGGTTGAAATCGTGCCGCTGTTCTTCATCAAAGGTACCGTCGAGGACGTGAAAACCCCCGAGGGAATCAAGATGGTTCGCCCCTATAGCCCGCTGGAGCAGCGCGGCCGCGACATCTACATCCGCGAGGGCTGCTACCTGTGCCATTCGCAGATGATCCGTCCGTTCCGCGATGAGGCCATGCGCTACGGCCATTACTCGCTGGCGGCGGAATCGCAGTATGACCATCCGTTCCAGTGGGGCTCCAAGCGTACCGGCCCGGACCTGGCGCGAGTCGGCAAGAAATACTCCAACGAGTGGCAGGTACAGCACTTGATCGCGCCGCGTTCGATGGTGCCCGAGTCGGTGATGCCGAATTACCCCTGGCTGCTGACCACTGTCCTGGATACTTCCGACGTGGCGGACCGTATGAAGGCGCTGCGCACTACCGGCGTGCCATACTCCATCAACAAGGCCGAGTATGACAACAACGTCAAGGAGTTCGGCGCGGAGGTGGCGAAGCAGTTGCACATCCCCGATGCCCAGAAGAACCTGATCGAGCAGGCGCAAACCGGCAAGTATGACGGCAACGCCGCCGATGTGACCGAAATGGATGCGATGGTGGCCTACCTGCAGGTGTTGGGTACGATGGTTGACTTCAGCAAGCTCGACAACGACAACTTCGTTAAATTCCGCTAAACGGGAGAACACTATGGAATGGCTGATGTGGTTTACCCGGTTTGAAAATACCAAGCCGCTCGCGCTGCTGATTTTCTTCATCACGTTCTGCGCCATCCTGTTCTACGTGTTTGGCAGCAAGACGCGCGGCGAGCGCCTGGAATCCTACAAAAACATGCCGCTCCAAGACGATTAAATATTGACGCAAAGGAACCAATCATGAGTCAGGGAAACTCGCAATCGAGCAACGTGCAAACCACCGGCCACGTCTGGGACGGAGATTTGCAGGAGTTCAACAATCCGCTGCCCACCTGGTGGCTGTGGGCCTTCTACGCCACCATCCTTTTCTCTGTGGTGTACTGGGTGGCCTACCCGGCTTGGCCGCTGGGCAGGGGTTTTACCACCGGCATTGCTACCATCACCTACAAGAACGACAAGGGTGTGGAGAAAACCACGCACTGGAACACCCGTGCCCTGCTGATGAAAGACTTGCAGGATGCCCGTGAAAAGCAGAAACCCTACTTCGACAAGGTCGCGGCCACGCCCTACGAGCAGATTGCCAAGGATCCGGAGTTGTCCAACTTCGTGGCATCCGCCGGCAAGGTGTCGTTCTCCGACAACTGTGCGGCTTGTCACCAGAGTGGTGGTCAGGGCAAGATGGTGTTTGCTCCTAATCTGACGGACGACGACTGGATCTATGGCGGTACTTACGACAAGATCCAGGCATCCATTACCAATGGCCGTCACGGCATTATGCCGGCCAAGGGGGGGGCTGACCTCAACGAGGGCGAAATTGAGAGTCTTGCCAACTATGTACTGAGCCTGTCTGGCGAAAAAATGGATGCAGCCAAAATCGCGGCCGGCGATGAACTGTTCCATGGCAAGGGTCTCTGTGTCGCATGTCACGGTGCGGAGGGTAAGGGCAACAAGGACATCGGCTCGGCCAACCTGACCGACAAGATCTGGCTGTGGGCGGACGTGCCTGCCCAAGGCAGTGCGGACAAGAAGGTTGCTGCGGTCAAGGCAGTGATCACCTCCGGCCTGAACAAGGGCGTGATGCCAGCCTGGAGTGGCCGTCTCAGCGCTGACCAGATCAAGCTGCTGACGGTTTACGTGCACGACGTGCTTGGCGGCGGCAGTCAGAAATAAAGCGTTCTCTAATTGAACGCCTGGACCCCGGCCTTGTGGACGGGGTCTTTTTATTTATGAGGTTTTTCGCGTGAAAAAAACATTAGAATATAAAAATATTCTGCTGCTCCGGGCGGAACATTTCTGATAATTGCTGGCCGAAAGATGTGAGTGGTCAGGAGAACATTGTGAAAGTACAAAACTTGCAAGCAGGTGAAAAATCCGAAGAGTTGTTCCAGAAGCGGATTCCGATATACACCCGATCGGTTAAAGGCGCTTTTCGCACCTTCAAGACGTCCGTAATGGTGCTGGCATATGCCGTTTATTTCTTCCTCCCCTGGCTGCCTTGGGCGCGCCAGGATGCGCCTGCGCAGGCCGTGTTGTTCGACATGGTGGGTCGCCGCTTTTTCATCTTCGACCTGGTGTTCTATCCGCAGGATCTGATCTCACTCGCGCTGCTGCTGTTCATTGCCGCAGCTACGTTGTTCTTCGCAACCGGCCTGGTAGGGAGGGCATTCTGCGGCTATTTCTGCTTCCAGACGCTGTGGACGGATGCTTTCATTTTTATCGAACAATGGGTTCAGGGCGAGCGCCCCGCCCGCATTCGTCTTTACAAGCAGCCGTGGAATGCGGAAAAGGTGGCCAAATATGGCGCCACACACGGCTTGTGGCTGCTTCTAGCCTTTATTACCGCCTACAGCTTCATCATGTACTACGGTTATGCGCCCGAGTTGACCCGACGTTTCTTCACTGCCGATCTGCCTTTTGTTGCCTATTTCACCGTGTTGATTTTAACTGTGACCACCTATGTGGCGGCTGCGCTGGCACGCGAGCAGGTATGCATTTACATGTGTCCCTACGCGCGTTTTCAGGGCGTGATGTACGAGCCGGAAACCCTGGCGCCCTACTATGACTTCCAGCGCGGCGAGGGGTCGGCAGGGCGAGCCGTGCCGCGCGCCGGCAGCAGGACTCGCGAGGAGCGACAGGCTAAGGGAATAGGCGATTGCATCGATTGCGGCTTTTGCGTGCAGGTTTGCCCAGCCGGGATCGACATCCGCAAAGGGCTGCAATACCAGTGCATTTCCTGCGGTTTGTGCGTTGATGCCTGCAACAACATCATGGATTCGGTCGGCTTCCCGCGTGGGCTGATCCGATACGATTCGGAAATCAACATCGAAAGCAAGAATCCGGGCAAGCCGCATCTGGACTGGCTGCGCTTGCGTACCTTGGGCTATGGCGCGGCGATACTCGTGATGGTAAGTGTGCTGGTATACAATATCGCCACGCGTTCCGAGATCGAGCTTTCCATCCAGCCGGTGCGCCAGCCGTTGTTCGTGGTGCTGTCGAACGGGGATATCCGCAACCGCTACCAGATACACATTACCAACAAATCGCAGGATGTGCAGGGTTACCGCATCGGCGTGCGCGGGATTCCGGAGGGTGCGCTGGACTTGGGAGAGATGCGCGAGGTCAGCGTGCGCCAGGGCAAGAGCTTGATGGTGCTGGCGAACGTCAAGCTTCCACCCGCCATGGCGAACCGGGTGAGTGAAATCGAATTCGTCATTACACCGCTGAAAGCGCCGGATCAGGCAGTCATAAAGAAAGTCCGCTTTTACGCCAAACATGAAGGATAAATAGGTGACAGTGACCTTGTTCGGAGGGGCGGCGCTAATCGCCCTGTTGTATTTCGGCCTGCGTCTGGCCGGCGTTTCCAACTACTGGCGCGGCGTGATCAGCGGTGCGTTGCCGACTCTGGCGATCATGTTCTACAGCCTGAGCCACTGGCCCGGCGGCGACGTGGTGGCACTGCATCTGGCGCTGTACGTCGCCACGGCGATCGTGCTGACCCTGACGGGGGATCGAAAAGCAGGGGCGCCGCGGCAACCGATGCACTGGATTCCGAAGATTATCGTCGGTTTCTTTCTGACGCTGGCACTGTTGATGGCGGCATTCGTCTCGATTTCAATCAGTGGCCTGCCGCCTTTCGTGGCTCAATGGTTCCTGCCGAATGCCGCGAACAAGCAGGTCTATACCGCTTTTTCCGGAGAGGTTCCGCATGACGAGGCGGCGGCCAAGGTCGTCAGTCAGTACATGAAGAAATCCGAGCGGCAACGCCAGCTTGGTTGGCGGATCGAGGTTGCCGGGCTTGATCAGCTCAAGCTCGGCCAGGCCGGAGAAGTGACCGTCAGTGCCAGCGACAGCGCGCAGCAGCCGCTCGAGGGTGCGACTGTGACGCTCACCATCAAGCACCCGGCCAACGGTGCGGATACGGGAAAATCGGCTAACCTGAGCGCTTTCGCGCCGGGGCGCTACCGTGCTCAGGTCAGTATGGATCGGCCTGGTCAGTGGGTAGCTGTGCTGCTGATCGAACGCGGACAGGACAAGTTCGAAACGGCAAAAGAGATTATCGTCCCGGCATTCTGATGATCCCATTTCTCGATCAAAAGAGCACTAACCGCAAAGGACGCAAAGGTTCGCAAAGGAAAAGCAATCAGGCGGGCATGTCTGAGGGTTTGGTTTTTCCTTGCGAACCTTTGCGTCCTTTGCGGTGAAAGATTTTAGATTGAATGCAAATTGGAATGAGTAGCGCCGAGAAAACCTGTTACCACTGCGCCCTGCCAGTTCCGGCCAGCGCGCATTACCCCGTGGTCATTGAAGGCGAGTCGCACGAGATGTGCTGTCGCGGCTGTCAGGCAGTGGCGCAGACCATCGTCGACAACGGGTTGATCGACTATTACCGGCATCGTACCGCATTGCCCGGCGTAGGCCACGAAGTGGTGCCGGAGGAAGTGCAGAAGCTGGCGCTTTATGACCATCCCGGCATCCAGAAAAGTTTTGTCAGGCAGGAAGGCGAGCACACCAAGGAAGCCTCCCTGATCCTCGAAGGCATTACCTGCGCCGCCTGCATCTGGCTCAACGAGCGTCATCTCAAGCAGCTGCCGGGCGTGCTGCAGGTTCAGGTCAACTACGCCACCCACCGCGCCCGTATCACCTGGGACGACCAGGCGATTCATCTCAGCAAGATCCTCGAAGAAATCCAGTTGCTCGGCTACAACGCTCACCCCTTCAGCGCCGAACGCCAGGAAACCCTGCGCCGAAAGCGGCGGGCAAAAGATCTGCGCAGGATCGCCATTGCCGGCCTATCCTCCGGCCAGGTGATGATGCTGGCGGTGGCGCTGTACGCTGGCGCCGCATTCGGCATGGAGGACAGCACGGCTGCGCTGCTGCGCTATTTCAGCCTGCTGCTGACGCTGCCGGTGGTGTTCTATGCCGCCCTGCCGTTTTACCAGAGCGCCTGGAATGCCTTGCTCGGGAAGCGCCTGAACATGGACGTGCCGGTTTCCCTGGCCGTGATCGGCGCTTTCGTCGGCAGCGCCTGGGCCACGCTACAGGGCCACGGTGTGGTGTACTACGACGCCATTACCATGTTCAGCCTGTTCCTGCTTTCCAGCCGCTTTCTTGAACACGGCGCCCAGGAAAAGTCGGTCGAAGCGGCGGAAAACCTGCTCAAGCTCGCGCCGGCGATGGCCACCAAGGTATTGGACGGCGGCCAGCACCAGCCGGTGCCTGTGCTGGAACTGAACGAGGGAGACACCATCCTGGCCAAGCCGGGCGAATCCATCGCCGCCGACGCCGAAGTGATCGAAGGCGAGAGCACGGTGGACGAGGCGCTGTTGACCGGCGAGAGCCGTCCGGTGCCGAAGCACGCCGGGGCGCAGGTGATTGCCGGCAGCATCAATCTGGAAGGGCCGCTGCTGCTGCGCGTGACCGGAGTGGGTGAAAACACCGTGCTGGCGGGTATCGTCCGTCTGCTCGACCGGGCAGTGGCGGAGAAGCCGCGCCTGGCGCAGCTTGCCGATCGGGTGGCGGGACATTTCACGGTCGGCCTGTTGATTCTGACGGTGATAGTCGGCGCCGTCTGGTGGTGGCTGGAGCCGGCGCAGGCATTCGGAATCATGCTGTCGGTGCTGGTGGTGACCTGCCCGTGCGCATTGTCGCTCGCCGCGCCTACCGCCTTCGCCGCTGCCGGCTCGCACCTGCTGCGGCACGGCATATTGCTGACGCGCGGTCACGCCCTGGAAACCCTGGCCAGGGTCAATCATGTCGTCTTCGACAAGACCGGCACCCTCACCTATGGTAAGCCGGTGCTGCAGCGCACCATCACGTTTTCTGATGTGGACGAAGAGCGCTGCCTGTTGCTTGCGGCCAGCCTGGAACAGGCTTCGGAGCATCCGCTGGCGCAGAGTTTTCTGAGCCGGGTCGCCGGCACGGATTTGATTGCTGTTCAGGAGGCACAGAACCTGCCGGGCAAGGGAGTGAGCGGCTCCATCGCCGGCGTGCGCTATACCATCGGCAATACCGCCTTGTCGGGATTGCAGCCGACTACATTGCCGAGCGATTTGCCTGAAGGCGCAACGCTGGTGTGGTTGTGTGACGAGCGGCGCGCCATGGCGGTATTTGCGCTGTCCGATGGTCTACGTCCACAGGCCAGCGAGCTGGTCGTGCAGCTCAAGGCGGCAGGGGTGCAGGTCACCATCCTGAGCGGCGATGCAGCCGACGCGGTGGCCCACGTTGCCGCCGAGGCCGGTATCGAATCCTGGCAGGCCGCGTTGCGGCCGGAGGACAAACTCAAGGCGCTGCGCGAACTTCAGCAGCGCGGCAATGTCGTAGCCATGGTGGGTGACGGCGTCAACGATGCGCCGGTGCTGGCCGGGGCCGATGTGTCCATCGCCATGGGCGGCGGCACCCAGGTTGCACGGGCCAGCAGCGACATCGTATTATTGACGGAAAATCTGCTGGATATCCAGCGCGCCCTGCAGACCGGCCATGCGAGTATCGCCGTGATGCGTCAGAATTTCGCCTGGGCAGTCGTTTACAATCTGCTCGCGCTGCCCTTTGCCGCAGTCGGCATGATACCGCCGTGGCTTGCCTCCATCGGCATGTCGACCAGCTCGCTGGTGGTGGTGCTGAATGCGCTGCGCCTGCGCTGATTGAGGATATAAGAATGACACCGATACTGATCTATTTGCTGGGCATGACCGCGGTGATGATCATCGTCGCCGGGATCGGCATTTTATGGGCGATCAAGAATGGCCAGTTCGACGACATGGAAGGCCCTGCCCAGCGCATCCTGATGGATGATGACGATCCCCGTATTCCGCGTTATTCCGATTCGCGATCGAAGAGCCGATAAGTTGACGTAGCGGGTTGAATGGGAAGGGGCTTTGAACTAGAATTGCCCCGTTTTGAAAAACGGGTTTTGGCGGATTTTTAATTGAAGGAGTTGTAAATGGCTAAATTTGTGATGCCTCTCGTGATAACTTTGATGGTTTGGAGCTGGATCAGCTTTTTTTCCGTGATTCTGGTCTGATCAGGCATCGGAATGCCCAGATAAAAAAAGCGGGGCGCTAAATGCGCCCCGCTTTTTTTATCGCGGTGAGGTCAGGCGGCCTCGGCCACAATGGCCGTCTTCATTTTCTGTAAGGCTTTTTGCTCAATCTGGCGAATGCGTTCCGCGGACACGCCATATTCCGCAGCGAGCTCATGCAGCGTGGCGCTCTTGTTCTCGGTTAGCCAGCGCGCCTCGATGATGCGGCGACTGCGGTCGTCGAGGCCCTGCAACGCGCTGGACAGGCCGCGCTCGCGCAACTGGCTGGTTTGCTCCTGCTCCAGCAGGGCCGCGGGTTCATTGGTCGCGTCGGCCGCGAGATAGGCGATCGGGCCGGTGCCTTCATCCTCGTCCCCGCCGTGGGTTTCCATGGAGATATCCTGACCGCCCATGCGGCTTTCCATTTCCACCACTTCTTCCGGCTTTACGCCCAGGTCCTTGGCGATGCTGTTAACCTCATCCGGGCCGAGGTAGCCAAGACCCTTTTTCATGCTGCGCAGATTGAAGAACAGTTTGCGCTGCGCCTTGGTGGTGGCGACTTTGACCAGACGCCAGTTGCGCAGGATGTATTCATGCATTTCGGCGCGGATCCAGTGGATGGCAAAGGAAACCAGACGCACACCGCGCTCACCGTCGAAGCGGCGCACGGCTTTCATCAAGCCGATGTTGCCTTCCTGAATCAGGTCTGCCTGGGGCAGGCCGTAACCCATGTAGCCGCGTGCGATGTTCGCCACCACGCGCAGGTGCGAAACCACCAGCATCCGCGCTGCTTCCACATCGTTGTCGCGCTTCAGCCGCAACGCCAGTTCGTGTTCTTCCTCGGCGCTCAGCACCGGCATCGCCCTGACTGACTGGATATAGCTTTCCAGACTGCCGACCGCAGAAGGGATGGAGATGGCTAATAAAGCATTCGTCATAAGATTGTTCCTCCAATGTTTTAATATTAGCACTCGGGGAATGGGAGTGCCAAATAGTTGGAAAAGTTCCGCGCATTCCGCCGCGCGGCAGAGTTAATCCCGATCAATATTGTCAACTATACTGATTCATGGCTATATTAGTCAATAATTATATTTATACAGTTTGTTCGGGGCCGTTTGCCGTAAGCATGGGTCGTCCGAAGCTCGATTCCCGGATTTTATTGCATTGGAACTCACGCTCTGGGCTCGATCCGGCTTAAATGCCTTCCCACCGCCAGAAATGCGCCGAGCCAGCCGAGCAGGGAGGAGAACAGCAGCAGGCCGAGTATATCGCCAGTGCCCAGTGGGAGCAGGCGAAATTGCGCGGCATAGAGTTTTGCCAGGTCGGCGATGTCGACGTTGAGCAGTTGCAGGCCAAGGCTGATGATGAGCCAGGCGGCGAGGCCGCCGCCCAAGCCCTGAAGTACTCCGTGGTAAAGGAAGGGGCGACGGATGAAGGCATCGGTCGCGCCGATCAGCGTGCTGATCTCGATTTCTTCGCGCTGTGACAGGATTTGCAGGCGGATGGTATTGCTGGTGATCACCACCAGGGCAAAACCGAGCAGGACGGCAAGAATCAGGGTGACATCGCGGCCGAGGCGCACCATGGCGTTAAGGCGTTCTACCCAAGCTATGTCCAGCAGTACCTTGTCCACTTTGGGCAACTTCATCAGCTCTTTGCGCAGATTTTCGAGCTCATCAGGGTTGATGCTTTTGGGTTCGATCACGAAGGCGTCCGGTAGCGGGTTCCGTGCCAGTCCCGCCGCCACGTCGACAAGCCCTGTGCTTTGCAACAGTTCCTGCAACGCCTGGTCGCGCTGGATGAAGCGGAATTGTTTGATGGCATTGAGCTCCTTCAGCCGCGACTCGACCCGCTTGGCGCTGTCGGCATCTGCACTGGGGGACAGGAACACGGTGATCTGGGGTTCCAGCCTGGCGTTGCCGGCAACAATCTTGACGTTGTCGATCAGCGTATACAGGCCAAGCGGCAGGCTGAGCGTGACGCCAAAGACGATCAAGGCAAGCAGGCTGGAAAAAGGCGCATGGGCGAAGCGGCCGAGGATCAGTCCCAGGGCGAGGCGGTGTTGGCTGAGCCAGTTCATCATATCAAGAGTTCCCCCTGTTTCAGGTGTAACACCCGGCTGCTGTAGCGTGCGATCAGCGCCTCGTCATGGGTGGCGATCAGGAGGGTGACGCCGACCTGGTTGAAGGATTTGAACATTTCCATGATTTCGCCGGCATAATCGGCGTCGAGATTGCCGGTTGGTTCGTCGGCCAGCACGATGGCCGGGCGGTTGACGATCGCCCGAGCCACGCACAGGCGCTGCTGCTCGCCGCCGGAAAGGGAAATCGGGTTCGCCTTTTCCAGCCCCAGCAGCTTCACCTTGTCGAGTGCGGCACGGGCGCGCTTCATGCTTTCGGCGCGCGGCAGACCGGCGATATCCAGCGGCAGGATGACATTTTCCAGCACGTTGCGATCGTAGAGCAGTTTGTGATCCTGGAAGATCAGTCCGAAGTTGCGGCGCAGGAAGGGGACAGCGCTGCGGCGCAGCTTGCCGATGTTCTGGCCGCTCACCACCACGCTGCCGGACGAAGGTTTCTCGATTGCGGCCACCAGTTTCAGCAAGGTGCTCTTGCCGGCGCCGGTCGGCCCGGTGATGAAGGCCATCTCGCCGGGCTCGATGGTGAAGCTGAGGTTTTTCAGCGCTTCATGGCCGCCGGGGTAACGTTTGTAGACTTGGCTGAAAGAAATCATCCTAGAAACCTTAGTTGACCGCTCGACTGAATATTTAACACCTTAATTCCAATGGGTATATTCATTATTTACCGTTTTGCCCTGTTGGTGAGTCCGCTACGAGGTGGATTGCACGGTTTTTGCGGCGCATGACGGCGTTGCAACTCCTTGGAATGGAACGACCATTCCGCGTCGTTGCGCCTTGCCCTGCACCCCAATTGGGGTAAGCAGGTATTTCGCCGTCAGGCGAAAACTCGCAAAAACCGCACACTCCACCCCGTCCAACTAAGGTTTCTAGGATCATTCAAACAGTGCCTCAACAAATTCGCGGGCGACAAAGGGTCGCAGGTCGTCGAGCTGCTCGCCGACGCCGATGAATCTCACCGGGATCGGACGGGTCTTGGCGATGGCGGCGATGACGCCGCCCCTGGCCGTGCCGTCGAGCTTGGTCAGGACCAGCCCGGTCACTTGCAACGCATCGTCGAAGGACTTGACCTGGGCGATGGCGTTCTGGCCGGTGTTGGCGTCGAGCACCAGGATGGTCTCGTGGGGTGCACTCGGTTCGGCCTTGGCGATAACGCGCTTGATCTTTCTCAGCTCTTCCATCAGGTGCAGCTGGGTGGGCAGCCGCCCGGCGGTATCCGCCAGCACGATGTCGATGCCGCGCGCGCGCGCCGCCTGGATCGCGTCGAAGATCACGGCGGCGGAGTCGTGCCCTGCCTGGGTGATGACCGTGACGTTGTTGCGCTCTCCCCATACCTGCAGCTGTTCGCGTGCGGCAGCGCGGAAGGTGTCGCCGGCGGCGAGCAGCACCGATTTGCCCTGGGCCTGGAAATGTTTGGCCAGCTTGCCGATGGTGGTGGTCTTGCCGGCGCCGTTGACGCCCGTCATCATGATCACGTAGGGTTTGTGGCCGGAGAGGTCGAGCGGCGCCTCCAGCGGAGTGAGCAACGTCTGCAGGCCATCGCGCAAAGCCTGCTTGAGTTGCGCCGCATCTTCCAGCTTGTCCCGCTTGACGCGGCTTCTCAGGTCGTCGAGCAGGTATTGAGTGGCGGCGACACCGACATCGGCGGAAAGCAGAACGGTTTCGAGTTCTTCGTAAAGCGCCTCGTCGATCTTGCCGCCGCCGAACAGGCCAGTAAGCTGCCGGCCCAGGTTGTCGCGGGTCTTGGTCAGCCCTTGTTTGAGCCTGGCCGCCCAGCCCAAGGGTTGTTCCTGGCTTTCGTCGGCTTTCTTGTCGGACTTGAAGAAACTTAGCATGGGGTTACACAGTCTGAAGGTGGGCTATAATTCACAACTTCGTCATTTTAGGCGATTGGGAGGTTTTGTGCAGCGTAAAAAAATATTGATCCGGTGCATGTGGTTGCTGGCGGCGATGCTACCGTTCCAGGCCATGGCGACTGTCCATGAATACAAGCTTGCCAACGGGATGAAGGTCATCGTCAAGGAAGACCATCGCGCGCCGGTGGTGGTGTCTCAGGTGTGGTACCGCGTCGGCAGCATGGATGAGTTTAACGGCACGACCGGCGTGGCCCACGTGCTGGAGCACATGATGTTCAAGGGCACCCGGGCGGTTCCTGCCGGCGAGTTTTCGAAGATCGTCGCTGCGGCCGGGGGACGGGAAAACGCTTTCACCAGCCGCGATCACACCGCCTATTTTGAGCAGTTGCAGAAATCCAGGCTGGATCTGGCGTTGAAACTGGAGGCGGACCGGATGCATAACCTGGTGCTGTCGCCTAAGGAGTTCGCCAAGGAAATCAAGGTGGTGATGGAGGAGCGCAGGCTGCGCACCGAGGACAAGCCCCAGGCGCTGGTTTACGAAGACCTGATGGCGGCAGCCTACGAGGCCCATCCTTACCATCATCCGATCATCGGCTGGATGAACGATCTGGAGAACCTGACCGACAACGATGCCCGGAACTGGTACCGCCGCTGGTATGCGCCGAACAATGCTACGCTGGTGGTGGTGGGCGATGTCGAGCCCGAGGCAACGCTGAAGCTGGCGCAACGCTATTTCGGCTCGATCAAGCCGGCGGCGCTGCCGCAGCGCAAGCCGCAGGTCGAGCCGGTACAGCGCGGTATCAAGCGTGTCAGCGTGAAGGCACCCGCCAAGCTGCCCTATCTTGCGATGGGCTACCATGTCCCCCCTTTGCGCGAGCCCAACAAGGATAGCGATCCCTATGCGCTGGAGGTGCTGGCCGGTGTATTGGATGGTAACGCGTCGGCGCGCCTCAACCAGTCGCTGGTGCGGGAGCAGCAGATCGCTGTGTCGATCGGTGCAGGCTATGACCTGATTTCGCGCGGGCCTGCGATGTTCATGCTGGATGGTTCGCCAGCGGAAGGCAAGAGCGTTGCCGAGCTGGAAACAGCCATTCGCGGGGAAATTGAGAAGATCAAGCAGGATGGCGTGACCGAGGAGGAATTGCAGCGTGTGAAAGCACAGGTGATTGCGTCCCAAGTTTACCAGCGCGACTCGATGTTCTACCAGGCAATGCTGATTGGCGAGGTGGAAACCGCAGGGCTGCCACTGAATACGCTGGAAACGCGTCTGGCGAAGCTCAAGGAGGTGACTGCAGCGCAGGTGCAGGAAGTGGCGCGAAAATACCTGATCGACGACCATCTGACGGTGGCTGTGCTCGATCCTCAACCGCTGGATGGCGTGAAGCCGGCGAAACCTGTTCCGGGAGGACGCCATGCAAATTAATTTGATTCGGTTCTTCTATGCGGCGTGTTTGATCCTTGCCGCCGCCTCGGCCCAGGCTGCCTTGCCGATCCAGTATTGGCAGATGGAAAATGGGGCGCGCGTATATTTCGTCGAAAATCATGATCTGCCCTTGCTGGACGTCAGCGTCGAGTTTCCCGCCGGCAGCGGCCGGGACGACAAATCCAGGCCGGGGCTGGCGAGCATGACCCAGCACCTGTTGACTCATGGCGCAGGGGGGATGACGGAAGAGGAAATTTCCCGTCGGATGGCAGATGTCGGCGCTAACCTCGGCGGAAGCTTCGACCAGGACCGGGCTGGCTTGCGCCTGCGCACGCTGAGCAGCGAGCGGGAGCGTAGCCAAGCCTTGGGCGTCATGGCCAAGGCGCTGCAATCCCCGGATTTTCCGGCGCAGATACTGGAAAGGGAGAAAACCCGATCCATCGCCGAACTCAAGGAAGCCATGACTCAGCCGGAGTTTGTCGCCGGTCGAACATTCAATGCCCTGCTCTATGGAACCCACCCTTACGCGCTGTCCTCCATGGTCGAGCCGGAATCGATCGCCGCATTGCGGCGCGAGGATCTGGTTGGTTTCTACCGCGCCCATTATCGCGCCGATGAGGCCGTCGTTGCTGTGATTGGCGATGTCACTCCGGCCCAGGCCAGAGAGATTGTCGCTCAGCTAACCGCGGTCTTGCCGCGGGCTGAAAGCGGGTCCCAGCCCTTGCCGGCGGTGGTCATGCCCAAGGGGGAAACCCGCAAAATCGCCCACCCCGCCAAGCAAAGTCACATCCTCATCGGTCAGCCGGGCATGACGCGCAACGACCCGGATTATTTCCCGCTTTATGTCGGCAACTACATCCTCGGCGGGGGCGGCTTCGCCTCGCGTTTGATCGAGGAAGTCAGGCAGAAGCGCGGACTGGTATATAGCGTCTACAGTTATTTCCTGCCGTTGCAGCAGAGCGGGCCGTTCCAGATCGGCTTGCAGACCAAGCGCGAGCAGGCCGACGAGGCGCTGGCCGTGGTGCGCAAGACCTTGCGGGATTTCATTGCCAAGGGGCCGACCGAGGACGAGTTGAAGAAGGCCAAGCAAAATATCGTGGGGGGCTTCCCGTTGCGCCTGGACAGCAACATGAAAATCCTCGATTACCTTACTGTGATCGGGTATTACCGGTTGCCGCTCACCTATCTGGACGACTTCTCCGGCAAGGTTGAAAAAGTGACGGTTGCCCAAATCCGGGATGCCTTTACCCGCCGCATCCAGCCGGACAACATGGCGACTGTGGTAGTCGGCGCGGACTAAACCCTGGTAATGAGTAATGGGTTATGGGTAATGAAGAACCCATAACCCATAACCCATAACCCATAACCCATAACCCATAACCCATAACCCATAACCCATAACCCATAACCCATAACCATGGCACAGCAGAGCAAGGTCCGGATCATCGCCGGCGAATGGCGCGGCCGCCTGGTCAATTTCCCGCAAGCAGAAGGCTTGCGCCCGACCCCGGACCGGGTGCGGGAAACCTTGTTCAACTGGTTGGGGCAAACACTGGATGGCAAGACCTGTCTTGACCTGTTCGCCGGCAGCGGGGCGCTGGGGTTCGAGGCGCTTTCACGCGGTGCGCGGCGGGTGGTGATGGCTGAACAGAACCCGCAGGTGCTGAAGTCCTTGCAGGAAAATGCGCGCAAACTCGGTGCCGATCGGCTGGTTCTGGTGGCGGGGGATGGGTTAAAAACCCTCTCCCGCGAGGGGGAAGTGTTCGATGTGATTTTTCTCGACCCACCTTTCCACCACGGGATTTTACCGTTATTATTGCCGCTTCTTTCTGACCGGCTCGCGCCAGATGGCTTGGTTTACGCCGAAACCGAGCAGGCGCTTGAGCCGGGAGAAGGATGGGAAGTCTGGCGCAGCGGCCGGGCGGGCAAGGTGTTTTACTGTTTGCTGAAGCGAAAAACTGAAGGGCCCTGATGGCGCTTAGAGTGGTTTACCCCGGAACGTTCGACCCGATTACCCTCGGTCATGAGGACTTGGTGCGGCGCGCCATTCGCCTGTTCGACGAGGTGATCGTCGCGGTAGCGGACAGCCAGAGCAAGAAACCCTATTTTACCGTGGATGAACGGGTGGACATGGCGAGGGAAGTGCTGGCCGATGTGCCCAAAGTAACAGTGGTGGGGTTTTCCGGGCTGCTGATGAATTTCTTGCGCGAGCACGATGCGCGCGTCGTGCTGCGGGGCTTGCGCGCGGTTTCGGATTTTGAATACGAATTTCAGCTGGCGGGAATGAACCGGAGCCTGTATCCCGAGGTCGAAACGGTATTCCTGACGCCATCGGATCAATACATGTTCATTTCGGCCGGCATGGTCAGGGAGATTGCGCTGCTGGGCGGGGATGTCAGCCAGTTTGTGCAACCCTCGGTCAAGGCGAGGCTGCATCACAAAATTTTTTCTTAATATTGTAGAAGGAAACTGCTATGGCTCTGATGATTACCGATGAGTGCATCAACTGCGATGTGTGCGAACCCGAATGCCCCAACGGTGCAATTACACAGGGCGATGAAATCTACGTGATCGACCCCGCTCTGTGCACCGAGTGCGTCGGGCATTACGACGAACCGCAGTGCATCAGCGTTTGCCCGGTGGATTGCATCATCGTCAACTCCGCGCACCAGGAAACCAAGGAAGAGTTGCAGGCCAAGTACGAGGCGCTTCAAGCCCAGGGTTAAATCAACCCGGGTCTGGACAAAAGAACGGCGGCATGGAACTCCATGCCGCCGTTCTTTTATGGACGGAAAGCTCAGGCGCTTGCCGCGGCAGGCTGTGTTTCTTGCTCGTAGGCCAGTGAGCGGGCAATGTGCTGCTGCAACAGGGACAAATCCTGCAGCTGCTTGAGGATGCCTTTTTCCATGTGCTGCAGTTCGGTGATCCGGTCTTCCAGGGTATCGGTCGCCTTGTGGATGCGTTTGATGCTTTCCAGGCGGCGGCGCAAATGGAGTTGATGTTCGCGCACCTGGGTTTCCATCGGTGCCATGATCGCCTTCAGCCAGTTTTCCACATCCTGGTTTGCGACCGCGTACACATGCACCACCCGGTTCGCCAGGGTTTCGAAAAATTTCGTGGTGATGGAAAGTTTTTCGTGGGTCAGCATGTTGAGCACGGTGTTGAAGTGCTCGTTGTAGGCTTTTTCCAGTCGGGCGATTTCCTTGTGATACTTCAGGGGCGAGAAGGGGGCGGGAGAGGCTTGGCTTAACCCATGCTCCTCGTTGAATTTCTTGTACATCGCGGCCATCATGCCCTTGATTTCATCGATCTGCCTGGCGGATTGGGCAATGTTCTCGTTGGCGCCCCTGAAAAATTGGTTCATGGCGTCGCGCATGCCCTTGGTGAACCGGGCTTCGGCCATGGCGATGCGGGTGTTCTTGACCTCGGTCTTGAGCGCATCCATGCCGAGGTGGGCGAACAGGATATTGGTCTGCTGGGAGAATACGCTGCGCAGAGCCTGGAAGCGTTGCAGGCCTTTTTCGAAGTCCTCCTTATCCTTCTTCACCTTGGACATCATGTGCTCGATCACATCCTCGTTCTTGCCGCGCAGCCCGAGCAGTTCGTCCAGTTGCTCGCGCACGCCGGCCAGCCGAGCATCCAGAATCGAGCGGATGCTTTCCTCCATGTGCTTGATTTCGCCCTGGGTATTATCCCGGACGATTTCCTGCTTGGAGGGGATAAGCTCGTCGCTGAGCGATTTTTCCAGTGCCAGCAAACGGCTTTTTTCGAGTAGCGGCTGGTCCTGATTGATCTTGGCGAGCAGCCCCTTCTGCGCGGAAACCGGAAACACATAGGCGGGCTTGATGCCGAGCAGGCTGGCGCTGGTGCTGACCTGCTTGTCGATTTCGCGTTCGATTTCCTCGCTGCTTTTCAGCCCGTCCCACAGGCCGTCGATTTTGTTCAACACCACCAGGCGCCCCTTCTGGTGTCCCTGCTGGTTGCCGATGTGATCGCGCCAGACCTCGATGTCGGACTTGGTGACACCGGTGTCGGCGGCGAGGATAAACAGCACCGCATGAGCGTTGGGCAGCAGGTTCAGGGTCAGTTCCGGCTCGGTGCCGATGGCGTTGAGACCCGGCGTGTCGAGGATGACCAGGCCCTGCTTCAGCAGCGGATGCGGGAAGTTGATGATGGCGTGGCGCCAGCAGGGGATGTCCACCGTGCCGTCTTCATGCACGGTGACGATGTTGTTTTCGTCCTTTTCATTGTACAGGCCATAGCGCGCGGCTTCGTCCAGGCTGACCCGCTTGGTCTGGCTCACCTGCAGGAAGGCATCGGCCATGGCATCGCTCGACTCGATGTCGAGCGGCACGACTTTCCATTCGTCTAGGTAACGCTTGTACTCCGTGGTGGTGGTGTCGGCGGCACGGGTTTCGATGGGCAGCAACTGGATGCAGGGTGCGCGACCTTCCTCGTACATCAGTTCGGTCGGGCACATGGTGGTGCGCCCCGCACTCGAAGGCAGCAGCCGCTGGCCGTAGCCGGCAAAGAAAATGGCGTTGATCAGCTCGGATTTGCCGCGCGAGAATTCCGCGACGAAAGCCACATTGAGCTTGTCGTCATGGAGCCGGTCGAGCAAGCGCTGGATGCGCAGGTCGGTCTGGGCGTCGTTCAGTTCCTGCTCGTTGAGCCAGTTGCGAAAGTCGCCGACGTTGTCCGACAGGCGGCTGCGCCAGGCGCTGTAGGCTTCGAAGTGCGCGACCAGATCATCGTGTGCCATGATTCCCCCGAGGGATGGTTTATTCAGGTGGGTTAAACTTTATCACAAAATACAACACATCAACGTGACTTATCAATATTTTAAGGCGCGTATTGAACGTCACTTCTGGCAGCCGGGGTGTCCAACAAAGCTGCCCCTTTAGTTCGCGGATTCCGACGTGAGCACAAGATCGACAAAAGCGTTTGCTGAATGACCGGATTTCTGCATTAAAATACCCCCATTCTTGACAAGTGAATCAGCATGCCCCTCAACAAGAACATCCACAACCTTGTAGTTCGGCGCCTTGCCCTGGCCTGGATAATCTTGTCTATCGTGCTGGGCGGCATCGTTTTTTATCTGGAAACTGAGTCCACCGACGATCGCATCCTGAATCTGGCCGTGATGGAAACCGAATCATTCACCAGCGAGAACCTGTATCGTCTCAACCAGCCCGACCCCGACCTGAGCGGACTGCGCCAGAAAACCGCGGAATTCCTGAAAAGCCACTTCGTCATCGTCGAACTTTACAACCGCGACAAGAAGAAAATCCTCGAAGAAACCGATCCCGGCAAGGATGCGATCGAGGCGGAACTGAAGCAGAACCCTCATTCCTTCCCGCTCGCCGATGCCACTTACTACCGCAAGCTGCTCATCGGGGAGAATGTATTCCTGCAGGTACTGCAGCCGCTAAAGGAGAAAAATGGCACTCTTGCCGGCTACTTCGAGGGGGTTTACCAGGTTGATGCAGAGACGCTGAAAGGCATCAGGAACGACGTCGTGCGCGCCCTGATCCTGGTGGTCGTCATTGTTCTGGCAACCACCTTGGTGCTCTACCCGATCATCATTTTGCTCAACAAGAATCTGGTACATCTCTCCCGCGACCTGCTCAAGGGCAATATCGAGCTGATGGAGGTCCTGGGCAACGCCATCGCCAAGCGTGACTCGGACACCAGTGTACACAATTACCGCGTCACCATTTACGCCATCCGGCTGGCTGAGACCCTCAAGTTGTCCGGCACCCAGTTGCGCCAGCTGATCGCAGGCGCATTCCTGCACGATGTGGGCAAGATCGGCATCAGCGACAACATCCTGCTCAAGCCCGGCAAGCTGACCGATGAGGAATTTGCAGTCATGCGCACCCACGTTGCGCTGGGCGTGGACATCCTGGCCAAATCCGACTGGCTGCTGGAAGCGCGCGACGTGGTCGAATTCCACCACGAGAAATTCGACGGCAGCGGTTACCTGAAAGGTCTGAAAGGAGAAGCCATCCCCCTGAATGCCCGGATCTTTGCCATTGCGGACGTGTTCGACGCACTCATCTCCGTGCGTCCGTACAAAAAAGCTTTTTCTTTTGACGAAGCCATGCGCATTCTGCAAGAGGGCCGCAGCAGCCATTTCGACCCGCGCCTGCCGGATGCGTTTACCGGGATTGCGTCAGAGCTCTACACCACGATCAACGGCCAGGAAGACCAGGCGGTAGAAGGGATGATGATGGCCCTGGTCACCAGACACTTTTTCAGCGGCTAGCAAACAGCCGCAGCCCGGAAATCAGCGCCGCAAGTCACAACGGGGTTTAAATTAATAGCATAACCCCGTTAAATTAATCAGCGCGATCTGTCGATATTTTAAGGCGCGCCCTGAGCGTCACTTCTGGCAGCCGGGGCAGTAGAAGGTGGAACGCTGCCCCTGGCGCAACAGGCGTACCGTCGCGCCGCAGCGCAGGCAGGGCTGGCCGGTGCGGCCATAGACCCCATATTGCTGCTGGAAATAGCCGGGGTTACCGGCGCTGTTGACGAAATCGCGCAGGGTGCTGCCGCCTGCGGCAATCGCCAGATTCAGGATGTTCTTCACCAAAGCCGCCAGCCGGGTGCAGCGCTCTTTGCCCAGCCTTCCGGCCGCGGTTTTCGGGCTGATACCGGCGGAAAACAGCGCTTCGTTGGCGTAGATGTTGCCGACGCCGACGATGATGTGTCCGTCCATCAGGAATTGCTTGATCGGGGTCCGGCGGCCGCGCGACACCCGGTAGAGGAAATCGCCGTCGAAAGCGGCCGTCAGCGGCTCGACACCGAGGCTGGCGAGCAGGGGATGGCTTTCCGGCGGCGCCGTCGTCCACAGCACGGCCCCGAAGCGGCGCGGGTCGCGCAGCCGCATGCACTGGCCGCTTTCCACTACGAGATCGAAGTGGTCGTGTTTCTCCGGCGGCGTGGCGGCGGGCAGGATGCGCAGGCTGCCCGACATGCCGAGATGCAGGATCAGCCAGCCCTCGCCGCAGTCCAGCAGCAGGTATTTGCCGCGTCGTTCGATGCTGCGCAGGGTTAAGCCGGGCAGGACTTGTTTCAGCGTTTCCGGTACCGGATGGCGCAAGCCGGTGTGGCGGACGATGGCAGCGTGGATGCGCTGGCCGACCAGATGGGGCTCAAGGCCGCGGCGGGTGGTTTCGACTTCGGGCAGTTCGGGCATGATTTATCCTAACGGCATATTTACCGCAGAGACGCAGAGGCACAGAGAAATTCAAAAGCATTGTGATGCAATGACACATTAAGCCCCACACAAAAAGGCATTCTCGGATTTTCTTTGTGCCTTTGCGTTTAATGGGTTCAGGTTTTCTCTGTGCCTCTGCGTCTCTGCGGTGAAAGATTTTTTTCAGGTTTATTCACCAGGTCGCAGCAAGCGTTTCCCAATCTCGGCGGGGAAATGATACTGCAGTTTCTCGTCTTCGCGCAGCAGCACCAGCTCCGGTTCGCGGCGCAGGATTTTGCAGGGAATGAGCTTGCCATCGCTGAGGCGCAGGGTGAAGGATTCCTGCGGGGGTGTGCCGTCGTAGGGCTGGGTGACCAGGCTGGAAGTGTGGCGCCATTCGTCCACCCAGCGGTTGATATCGTCCTGGCTCAAGTTCGGGCGGGCAGGGGACGTCAACCATTTGCCATCGCTGTTCTGGCTGAGTTTCAGATCCGCAAACTCGAAGCCGGCCGGCTTCTCTTCCTCGGTCAATAAGGCGCGGGCGGCGAAATCGGCGGGCATCTTCATCGCATGGGCGAGATAGCTGGGCGCGACCAGATGGACGCCGCCATGGGTGGCGACGTAGACCTCGCCGGTCAGCGTGTTCTGCGTGCCGAAGCTGAACTCCTGGTCGTTGAGCGTGAGCCGTAGCAGGGGGGGGTCGAGCTGGAAGCGGCCAAGATCGGTGGCGGGGAAGCGCTGGAGGCTGGCGGCGGCGAGGATTTCCAGCAGGTGTCCGACCGCCGTCCCCTCCGCGCGTGCCTGGAATGGGGCGCTCAGGCGCCAGCCAGCAAAGTTTTTTTGCAGCACGATTGCCGGCTGGCCGGGCCTTTCGATGGCGATGCGGTTGATACTGGCGCTAGCGAGGGTGGAGAGCTTGAATTCCGTCGGGGCCATGGGCTTGGGCTTGAGCCAGACCAGCAGGATCAGGACGGCAATCAGCGCGGCCAGCGCGAGATTCAGCAGGATGCGGGATTTCATGCCTTGCGCCGACGCCACCAGGTGCCGATGCCGATGGCGATAAACGCCAGCGGCAGGGCGAGGAGAAAGCCGATGGCGATCACCGCTGCGGCGCTCTTGCTCAAGTCAAGGCGGGTGTCCTGGGCGGCCTTGGGCGGGATGGTAATGAGGCTGTCGTCCCCGGCCAGCCAGTTGAACAGGTTGAGGCCGAGGTCGAGGTTGCCGCCGTTGCCGAGATAGGTGTTGGAGAGAAAGCCGCCGTTTCCGACCACGATGACTCGCTGGTTCTTGTCTTCCACGCTGCGTTCAAGGGCGATGGCGATGGTTGCCGGCCCCGGCGTGTCGCGGTTCTTGTCGTAGGCGATGGTCCCGTCGAGCTTGCCGGTTTCCACCCAGCCTTGTGGCGCGACCTCGATCAAGGCGGTGGCCTGCCAGCCTTTTCCTTCGCTGGAGCCGACAGTGCGGGCATAGGGGAAGGCCGTGACCAGATTGAAGCCGAGTGTCGCCGGATGACGGCCGTAAACGGCGCCCAGGGCGATGGTCGGAGCGGCGTTTAGCTGCTGGGCGGCGGTGTCCACCACCGTGCCGGGCGTCAGCACCAGCCCCAGCGTTTCAGCCAGCGGTTGCAAGCCGTGCAGCGGTTCCTGGTCGATCAGCCAGAGCAGGTTGCCGCCCTTTTCCAGGTATTTTTTCAGCTTCTCCACCTCCCCCGGCATCAGGTCCACTTGCGGGCTGGCGATCATCAGCAGGCTGGCGTTGTCGGGTACGTCCTGGGCCAGGGTGAGGTTGAGGCTTGCCGTCTTGAAACCCTTGGCTTCCAGCTTCCTGCCGAAATCGCCGAGATCGTGGTTGGCCATGCCGTCGAGCTTGCGTTCGCCGTGGCCGTCCAGGTAGAACGCCATGCGCTTGCCGGCGCGGGCCAGCCGGGTCAGGAGAGAGGTCAGCATCTGCTCGTTCAGGGTGGTGAGGTGCTCGCTGCGGCCCCGGTATTCCACCACCATTTCGCCGTTGGCCTGGATGCCGGCTGCCCGCGTCAACTGAGGTTGTTCCGCCGGATCGACGAACTTGAGCGTGAGATCGGGCTTGGCATGGCTGTAAAGGTGGATGAATTCGTGAATGATTTTGCGCACATCGCCTAGCCGGGGGTCCTGCTGGGTGGCGTAGGCGGTGATGGTGACCGGGCCGGGCAGGCTCTTGAGCACGTCGATGCTGGCCTGGCTCAGCGAGTTGCGGCTGTTGCGGGTGATGTCCCACTGCGCCGTGTATGCACGGGAAAGGGTGACCAGCAGACCGACGGCGAGGAGGAACAGGACCAGAAAGATGGCGCTTTGCAGGCGCAACTGGAAGCGGGATGGATTGCGGATTTTCATAGGGTCAGCCATGGGTCCTGTCGTTGTCGAGCCGGCGCACCGCCAGCACCAGGAACAAGACGATGAACAGCACGAAGTAGGCGGCATCGGCGCTGGCGATGATGCCGCGGTTGAACGATTCGAAATGCTTCAGCAGCGAAAGGGTATGCAGCCAGCTGTCGGCGTCGCGCGCCGACATGTTGATGATCCACAGGCCAAGCAGTGCGCCGAAGCTGCCAATCGCGGCGACGATCGGGTGCGCCGTGAGGCTGGAAATGAACAGGCCGAGCGCGGCGAAGCTGGCCGCCAGCAGCACCAGGCCGACGATGTTGCCGGCCAGCAGCCCCAAGTCGAGCGCTGCGCCGGCGTACAGCGACAGCGACATCAGCGCGGCCAGGCCGATAAACAGGGAGAGGAAAGCCATCAGGCCGAGGAATTTGCCGAGGATGATCTCGCTGACCGAAACCGGCGCGCTCAGCAACAGATTAAGCGTCTGGTTGCGCCGCTCCTCGGCGATCAGGCGCATGGAGAGGAGCGGCACCGCCATTAGCAAAATGATCGCGGCGTTGCCGAACAGGGGCGTCACAACCAGCTCGGTAACGCCAGGGGGGTTGGCGAGGGCGGTCAGTTGCGGCTGGATCACCAGAAAAGCATCGACCTGGGCCAGAAAAAAATAGGCGAGGATGATCTCCAGCACGGCCAGGATAATCCAGGCCATCGGCCCGCTGAACAGGATTTTCAGTTCCTTGGCGGCAATGGTGAAGATCATGCGTTTTCCTCTGCTTGTTGGGTCAGCTGGATGAAGACTTCTTCCAGGTTGGCCTGCTCCGGATAGGTCTGCTTCAGTTCGGCCATGTTGCCGCCGAACACCAGTTTGCCCTGGTTCATGATCTGGATGCGGTCGCACACGCTTTCCACCTCCGGCAGGATGTGGGTGGACAGGATTACGCTGTGCGCGCCGCCCAACTCGCGGATCAGGTTGCGGATCTCGCGGATCTGGATCGGGTCGAGGCCGACGGTGGGTTCATCCAGGATCACCACGCGCGGGTTGTGCACGATCGCCTGGGCGATGCCCACCCGTTGCTGGTAGCCTTTGGACAGGTTGCCGACCAGACGCTTCCCGACATCGGACAGGCCGCAGCGCTGCCGGGTTTTGTTAACGGCATCGGCGATTTCATGCTTGGGAATGCGGTGCAGCCGCGCGGCAAGGTGGAGATATTCATCCACGGTCAGTTCCCGGTACAGGGGCGGGGTTTCCGGCAGGTAGCCGAGCAGCGCCTTGGCTTGGCGCGGGTGCTCCAGCAAGTTGATGCCGCAGATTTCGATCGTGCCGGTGCTGGGAGCCAGGCATCCGGCCAGCATTTGCAGGGTGGTGGTTTTCCCGGCGCCGTTCGGCCCCAGCAGGCCCAGCACCTCGCCCTGGCGCAGCTCGAAGCCGATGTTCCGTACGGCGCAGCGGGCGCCGTAGCTACGGGAAAGGTCTTTGGCGGAAACGGTAATCTTGGTCATGCCCTGGTTGCTTTGAAAAAGAGCAAATATGTCCTAATATGGGGAACGCGTAAAGAGCGCATTTGCCAACCGCATTATGATGTAAAAAGCAGTTCGGCCACGGATTAACACGGATATACACGGATTATCAATGAGTTACCTTGCTCATATTGTCTTTTACACCTTTCTGGTGAATGGAAAATCTGCTGCAACATGTTGTTTTATCTGTGTTAATCCGTGTTAATCTGTGGATAACGGCGGTTCTTAAGGTTATTATATCCCTGTGATGAAATTTAAATATCTCTTGCTGGCCCCCGCCGCGCTGGTTGCTGCCGGGTGCGCCCAACTGTCGCCGAAAGAAGCCGTTCAGCCCGTCGCTGAGCCGGAGCGCGCAGAGCGGATCCCGGTGCTGCCCAAGGTCGACTTGACCGCCCCCCTCCTGTTTCAGTACCTGGTTTCGGAGGTCGCCGGGCAGCGTGGCGATCCGGGGCTGGCTACCGAGGGTATGCTGGATCTGGCCAAAACCACTCGTGATCCGCGCCTGGCAAAACGGGCTGCCGAGTTAGCCCTGCAGTCGCGGCGCGAAACCCAGGCGCTGGAGGCGGCTACGCTGTGGCAGCAGGTCGATCCGGACGAAACCCTGGCGCGGCAGGCCGTGGCGGCGATTCTGCTGAACAGCGGCCGCCTGCAGGAAGCGAAGCCCCATCTGGAGAAATTGCTGGCAGGAGAAGGTGACAACGTTGGCGGGGCGCTGCTGCATTTGAATCAGATGCTGTCGCGGCAACAGGATAAGCAGGCCACCCTGGCTCTGGTGCAGGAATTGGTCGCGCCTTATCTGAATCGCGCCGAAGCGCATTTCACTATTGCCTATGCGGCATGGAGTGCGGGCAAGGATGAACTGGCGTTGAGTGAAATTCGCGAGGCAAGGCGGCTCCGTTCCGATTGGGAAGCGGCGGCGCTGTTCCAGGGCCAGCTGCTGCAGCGCACCTCTATCTCCGAAGCGCTGGAGTTCTACCGGAGCCAGCTGGGCGATTATCCCAAAATGCAGGATATGCGCTTGGCTTATGCCCGTTTACTGGTGAGCGACCGCCAATACGTCGAAGCGCGCGCCCAGTTCGAAAAACTGCTCGGCGATCTGCCCGGAAATCCCGAGGTAAGCGTGGCGGTCGGATTGCTGGCGATGCAGCTCAAGGATTACGATGCTGCGGAGAAATACCTGAAACAGGCGCTGGCCGGCCAATACCGCGATGAAGCCTCAGTGCGCATGTATCTCGGCCAGCTGTTCGATGAGCGTGGGCGCTACGAGGAAGCTGCAGAATGGTATGGTTCGGTCGGCCAGGGCGAGCAGTATGTTCCCGCGCAAATCCGTCATGCGGCCATGCTGGCCAAACAGGGCAAGCTCCCAGAGGCGCGTCAGCACCTCAGGCAGATCCCGGTGCAGAACAACCAGCAGCGGGTTCAGGTGGTCGTGGCGGAGGCGCAGTTGCTGCGGGATGCCAAGGCTTACGGTGAGGCATTTGAATTGTTGGGCAAGGCGCTGGAGAAGCTGCCGAATTATCCTGATCTGCTCTACGACCATGCGATGGCGGCTGAAAAGTTGGGCAAGATCGACGTTCTCGAGCAGGACCTGCGCAAGCTGATCCAGATCAAGCCCGATTACGCCCACGCCTACAATGCGTTGGGATATACCCTGGCGGATCGTTCCGAACGTCTGGATGAGGCGCGGCAGCTGATCGAAAAGGCGCTTGAACTGGCACCGGACGACTTTTTTATCATGGACAGTCTGGGCTGGGTGTATTACCGCATGGGGCAACTTGAAAAGGCTGAGGACACCCTGATGCGCGCCTACGCCGGCCAGCACGATGCGGAAATCGCGGCGCATTTTGGCGAAGTGCTGTGGGCCAGGGGCAAGCGCGAAGAGGCAGAAAAAATCTGGCGCGCCGCCTTGAAGGAAAATCCCGGGCACGAAACGCTGTTGAATGTCATCAAGAAATTTATTCCTGCGCGGTAAGGTAATGGGTGATGGGCGATGGGTGATGGGTGATGAAAGTCAAAAACCCCACCGCACCGTTTTTGACCTTACCCGTCACCCATCGCCCATCACCCCTTTCTTTAGAGGTTTATTCGTCGCCTGTTGTTTCCCCGTGTTGCTGTGGGGTTGCGCCGCACTGCCGGTGCCGCCGCCGGAGCTTGAATCAGCCGCCCGCCCACAGGCCGGCATCGGTGCTGATGGCTTGTTCCGGCTGGCAGGCCGGATCGGCGTATCGCACAACGGGGAGAGTTTTTCCGGTTCGCTGCGGTGGAGCCACGGCGCCGAGGAGGACGAGATATTCATCCTTAACCCGTTGGGGCAGGGTGTCGCCCGCATTCTGAGCAATTCCGCCGGTGCCTCGCTGGAGACCGCAGAGGGCCGGAGTTACCATGCCTCGGACGTGGAAAGCCTGACCGAGGAAGCGCTGGGCTGGCGCCTGCCGGCGCGCGGCCTGCAATACTGGGTGATGGGCCGCCCCGCACCGGACGGTGCGGCGGAAAGCGAGCTGGACGAGAACCTGCAGCTTCGTACCCTGCGTCAGGATGGCTGGCGCGTCGATTATCTCGGTTACCGGATGGTCCAGGGAACCTTGCTGCCAGCCAAGCTGGAGGTGGCGCTGGACGAGCGTCTGCGGGTCCGGCTGGTGATCGATGACTGGGTGTTGCCATGACCCTAAAAAAAGCATTTGAACCGCAAAGGCGCAGAGAACGCAAAGTAAAAACAATGTGTTGCCGTAATTTGCCAAGTCATCAGATGGATTTTATGTCCTTATTTTCTTTGCGCCTTCGCGTCTTTGCGGTTATGAATTGAGGTTTCTGGGATGATGACCACCTTCCCCGCCCCGGCCAAGCTGAACCTGTTCCTGCATGTGGTGGGCCGGCGGCCGGACGGCTACCATTTATTGCAAACGGTGTTTCGTTTCGTCGATTACGGCGACAGCCTTTCTTTTACCATCCGTGATGACGGCGTGATCCGGCGGGTGAATCCGCTGCCCGGCCTGGACCCGGAACAGGACCTCACCGTGCGCGCTGCGCGTCTGCTACAGCAGGAAACCGGATGCCGCCTCGGCGCGGATATCGTCTTGGAGAAGCGTTTGCCGATGGGCGGCGGCTTAGGCGGGGGCAGCTCCGACGCCGCTACTACGCTGCTGGCGCTGAACCGCTTGTGGAACCTGAATCTCAGCCGCCAAATGTTGCAGGAGCTGGGTTTGCGCCTCGGCGCCGACGTGCCGGTATTCGTATTCGGCGAGAGCGCCTTTGCCGAGGGAGTGGGCGAAAAGCTCCAGCCGGTCGCGCTTCCGCCGGCCTGGTATGTGGTGCTGGTGCCACCGGTGGTGGTTTCCACGATAGAGATTTTTACCAGCAGGGAATTGACACGCGATACGAAACCTATCAAAATGTCGGACTTTTCAACGGGCTGCGGAAGGCTTGTTCAGCAGTTGAAAAATGATCTGGAGCCTGTGGTGTGCCGGAAGTACCCGCAGGTTGCCGAGTGCCTGGATTGGCTCAGGGCCTTCGGCGATGCCAGAATGACCGGATCGGGAGCGTGTGTTTTTGCCGCGTTTTCGAGCGAGGAAGAGGCGAATAAAGTGTTTTTTATGAAGCCGGCGCAGATGGCCGGTTTTGTAGCAAAGGGCCTGGATAAGCATCCTTTGTACGGTTTTATCAGTTAATGGGGAGTCGCCAAGTGGTAAGGCACTGGATTTTGATTCCAGCATTCGTAGGTTCGATCCCTACCTCCCCAGCCAGTTGTAATCCAAACCGGTAGGGACGTCGCATGCGCCGTCCCTACGTTTGTTTTTAAGGGCGCGTCATGGCATACGGCAGCATGATGGTTTTCACCGGCAACGCAAATCCCCGGCTTGCCGAGGAGGTGGTGAAACATCTCAATCTTCGCCTTGGGCGAGCGACGGTCGGTCGTTTCAGCGACGGCGAGGTGATGATCGAGATCCTCGAGAACGTGCGCGGCAAGGATGTATTCGTGCTGCAGTCGACCTGTACCCCGACCAATGACACCCTGATGGAAGTCCTGGTGATGGTGGATGCGCTCAAGCGCTCCTCGGCCGGACGCATCACCGCGGCCATTCCTTACCTGGGCTATGCGCGCCAGGATCGCAGGCCGCGCTCGGCGCGGGTGGCGATCACCGCCAAGGTGGTGGCGAACATGCTCACCAGCGCCGGCGTGGACCGCCTGCTCACCATGGACCTGCATGCCGACCAGATCCAGGGCTTTTTTGACATTCCGGTGGACAATGTCTACGCCGCGCCGATTCTGCTCGGCGATGTGTGGAAGAAGCATTACGAGAACCTGATCGTGGTATCGCCCGACGTCGGCGGTGTGGTGCGTGCCCGTGCACTGGCCAAACGCCTTGACGTGGATCTGGCGATCATCGACAAACGCCGTCCCAAGCCCAACGTCGCCAAGGTGATGCACATCATCGGCGATGTCCGGGGCCGCACCTGCGTGTTGATGGACGATCTGGTCGATACCGCCAACACCCTGTGCGAGGCGGCTTCGGCCTTGAAAGAGCACGGCGCGGAAAAAGTGGTGGCGTACTGTACCCACCCGGTGCTGTCCGGTCCGGCAGTGGAGCGCATCATGGGTTCGCATCTGGATGAACTGGTGGTGACCGACACCATCCCGCTACGCGAGGAAGCCAAAAATTGCAGCCGCATCCGTCAGCTTTCCGTGGCGGAACTGATGGCCGAAACGATGCGCCGGATCAGCAACGAGGATTCGGTCAGCTCGCTGTTCATGGAATAATTTTTTGCGGAGCCGGTTTTATACTGGTTCTGCGCAAACCGAATGCTGCCTGGTCGCGGGCGGCATTTTACCTTTAGGAGCATCAACATGAAAATCGAAATCAGCGCAACCCCGCGCACGCTACAGGGAACGGGTGCGAGCCGCCGCCTGCGTCGCACGGGTCGCATTCCAGCAGTGGTTTATGGTGGTGGCAAGGATGCCGCAGCCATCGAACTGGACCACAAGGAAGTGTTCTACAAGCTGAAGAACGAGTCCTTTCACGCCACCATCCTGACGTTGAACCTTGACGGCAAGAGCGAGCAGGTGCTGCTGCGTGACTACCAGATGCACCCGTTCCGCCCGGTGGTGATGCACGTGGACTTCCAGCGCGTCAACCCGAAAGAGAAGATCCACATGAAGGTGCCGCTGCATTTCTCCAACGCCGAAAACGCTCCTGGCGTGAAGCTTTCTGCCGGTATCGTCAGCCACATCATCACCGAAGTGGACGTGGCCTGCCTGCCGAAGGACCTGCCCGAGTTCATCGAAGTGGATCTGTCTGACCTGGCTGCCGGTCACTCAATTCACCTGTCCGAGCTGAAGCTGGCCAAGGGCATCGAACTGATCCCGCTGACCAAAGGCGAAGACTTGGCTGTAGCGACGATCACCATTCCGCGCGGTGCTGTGGAAGCAGCAGCAGCGGCAGAGGCCGAAGTCAAGGCATAAGCACTTTGCAGCTGCTTGGCTGCTTGTAAGGAGCCCGTCGAGCATACGACCTTTATGGGGTGCGCTCGGCGGGTTTTTTCATTGTAGGACGGGATAATCCTAGAAACGGCAGTTGACCGCTTTGCTAGACGCTTAACGCTTAACGCAATGATAAAAAATTTCTTCATGAATCATGGCTTCACCCGGTTGGTGAGGTCGCTACGGGGCGGATTGCACTTTTTTTGCGGCGCATGGCAGCGTTGCAACTCCTTGGAATGGAACAACCATTCCGCGTCGTTGCGCCTTGCCCTGCACCCCAAAAAATGCACACTCCACCCCGTCCAACTGCCGCTTCTAGGATAATGACGACAGGAATCCGCCTGATTGTAGGCTTGGGAAATCCGGGACGGGAGTACGAGGCCACCCGGCACAACGCCGGTTTCTGGTGGGTGGATGCCGTGGCGGCGGGAAAATCCGCCAGCTTCAAGCCTGAAAAAAAGTTTCATTGCCTGGCCGCCCGGCTCGCCGTCAACAATCGCGAGGTCTGGCTGCTGAAGCCGGAAACCTTCATGAATCTCAGCGGCCGGGCCGTCAGCGCACTGGCCGGCTTTTACAAGATCACGCCGGACGAAATCCTGGTGGTGCACGACGAACTCGATTTGCCGCCGGGCACGGTGCGGCTGAAAAAAGGCGGCGGTCACGGCGGCCATAACGGCCTCAAGGACATCATCGCCCAACTTGGCACGCCGGACTTCTGGCGCCTGCGCCTGGGCATCGGCCATCCCGGCGACCGCAACGCCGTGGTGAATTTCGTGCTCAATGCGCCGCAGCGCGCAGAGCGGGAGCTGATCGAGGCCGCCGTCGATGCCAGCCTCGCCGGCTTGCCGCAGCTGCTGTCAGGGGATTTCCCCGCCGCGATGATCAAGCTGCACACCAAACCGAAATCGGAAGCTTCTTGAGCAAGCTGAGCCTGGACCTGATCCTCAAATCGCAGGGCTTCGGCACCCGCAAATGGTGTCGCCAGCTGGTCAGCGAGGGTGAGGTGTCCATCGCCGGCGAAACGGTGACCGACCCTCGCGCCGCCTTCGAAACGACCGGTCTTGAGTTCACGCTTTTCGACGAGGTGTGGGTTTACCGCGAGCATGTCTATATCGCGCTGAACAAGCCCGCCAATTTTGAGTGTTCCAGAAAGCCCAGCCACCACCCCGGCGTGCTGACCCTGTTGCCGGAACAGTTCACCTGGCGCGACGTGCAGCCGGTGGGCCGCCTCGACCACGACACCACCGGGATCTTGCTGATGTCGGATGACGGCGCCTTCATTCACGCCCAGTCATCCCCCAAGCGGCACGTCCCCAAGGTTTATGCGGCCACCACGCACGACCCGGTGACGCCCGAGCTGGTCGAGCAGCTGCTGGCCGGCGTGAAGCTGCACGATGAGCCCGCACCGCTGGCAGCGTTGACCTGCCGCAAGCTGGCCGAGCACCAGCTGGAGATCGTGCTGGAGCAGGGCAAGTACCATCAGGTCAAGCGCATGCTGACTGCCGCCGGCAATCATTGCACTGCCTTGAGTCGCACGGCGATCGGCAAGTTGACGCTGGATGCGCTGGGGCTGAAAGAAGGCGAATGGTGTTACCTGGACGAAGCGCAGCGGGCATTGCTGGCGCCCGGCGTGTGAGGGATATAATGGCTGTTTGGTTTGCTTGGAAGTGAATTGATAATTAAAGGATTTTCATGAGTTTGAAATGCGGAATCGTCGGGCTGCCCAACGTGGGCAAGTCCACCCTGTTCAACGCCATCACCAGCGCCGGAATTGCAGCGGAGAATTACCCCTTCTGCACCATCGAGCCCAACGTCGGCATCGTCGAAGTGCCCGACCCGCGCATCGATGCGCTGTCGGCAATCGTCAAGCCGCAGAAGGTGCAGCATGCCGTGGTCGAATTTGTCGACATCGCCGGCCTGGTCGCGGGTGCGTCCAAGGGCGAGGGCTTGGGCAACAAATTTCTCGCCAATATCCGCGAGACCGACGCGATTGCCCACGTGGTGCGCTGCTTCGTCAACGAAAACGTGGTGCACGTGGCGGGCAAAGTGGACCCGATTTCCGACATCGAGGTGATCAACACCGAGCTGGCGCTGGCCGACCTGGAAACCGTCGAGAAGGCGTTCATGCGCTACAACAAGGCGGCCAAGACCGGCGACAAGGAAGCGATCCAGGTAGTGGCCCTGCTGGAAAGAGTGCGGGCGCACCTGGATCAGGGCCAGCCGGTGCGCGCGCTGGCGCAGTCCGAAGAGGAGCGGGAGCTGCTCAAGCCGCTATGCCTGATGACCGCCAAGCCCACCATGTACATTGCCAACGTGGACGAGAACGGGTTCGACAACAACCCGATGCTGGCCAAGGTGGCAGAATTCGCCCAGCGCGAGAATGCGCCGGTGGTCGCGATCTGCGCCGCGATGGAAGGCGAGATCGCCGACCTGGAAGAAGAGGACAAAAAAGCTTTCCTCGCCGACATGGGGCTGGACGAGCCGGGCCTGAACCGCGTCATTCGCGCCACCTACAAGCTGCTGGGTCTGGAGACTTATTTCACCGCCGGGGTCAAAGAAGTGCGGGCCTGGACCATCCACGCCGGTGCCACCGCACCGCAGGCAGCGGGCGTGATCCACACCGACTTCGAGCATGGTTTTATCCGCGCCGAAGTGATCAGCTTCGCCGATTTCGTCGTCTGCAAGGGCGAGCAGGGCGCGAAAGAAGCCGGCAAAATGCGCCTTGAAGGTAAGGAATACATCGTGCACGACGGCGACGTGATGCACTTCAGGTTTAACGTTTAATCTCGGAGCTGGAATCGGGTAATTCAGTCAGGTAACGGGGAACTCCGAAAGGTTAGCCCGTTACGGCGGTCGTGTAGAAAGTCGAACACGTGCCAACCTTCCTTTCCCCTGCGAGGGGGAAGGAGCGGGAAATTGGCCGCCTTGGGTGACTCCCCCTTTTGCGGGAGCGACAGGGCATTATTCGGAGATGCTCTGGTAATCAACGCCATTTTTGCCTATACTGAAAGCCATATGGCAAATAAAGGAGTGTGGTTATGAGTACTGTTGCGGCCCCGGCTTACCGGTCTTTCCTCTCGGTCGAAGACCTGTTGGGTGGCAAGGGTGTACTGAAGCCCACGCCACGCTCTCCCCTCGATTGGGTTGCCCTTGTTCGCCATGGCCTGCCATCAGCGGCGGTGGACGCGCTTTCCAGAGCGGTTCGAATTACCCAAGCCGAACTGGCCGGTGCGCTCGGCATTCCTGAGCGCACTCTCGCCCGCCGCAAGCGGGAAGGCCTGTTGAACAGCGAAGAATCCGCCAAACTGGTGCGGCTGGCCCGTGCGGTCGAGCGCGCAGAGGAGGTGTTCGAGGACTTCGACGTTGCCCTCAACTGGCTGAAATCTTCCAACGCCGCGCTAGCCGGCGCTACCCCGTTGAGCCTCCTGGATACCGACATCGGCGCGGAAAGTGTAGTGGATACCCTGGGCCGCATCGAGCAGGGCGTATTTGCCTGATGCTCACCGTTTGGCGGCTGGTCACCGCCCGTTTCGCGGATAACGCCTTCTCCGGCGAGGGCGCCCGACTCTATGGCGGGCGCTGGAACCGCAAGGGCGTGCCGCTGGTTTATACCGCTGAAAGCCAATCCCTGGCAATGCTGGAAATGCTGGTGCAGGATGAACCGCTGCGTGCCCGTTACGCGATCATTCCGGCCCGAATTCCCAAGGGCCTGAAAATCAGGCAGATCGAACTCGCGCAACTCCCCCCGGACTGGCGCACCATCTCGGCCCGAACGCAGTTGCAGGCGATCGGCAGCGCATGGGCCCAAGAGCAATCCACCGCCGTTCTCGCCGTGCCCAGCGTGGTGATCCCCGGCGAAACCAATTACCTGCTCAATCCCCTGCATCCCCATTTCAGCAAGATCGAAATCGGCGAGCCACAGGCGTTCATTACCGATTTGCGGTTGATCAGGAAATGATGCGCGTGCTTCATCGCAGAGTGGAATAGCAGGGTGCGTCCCACGCACCCTGCAGAATTATTGGCGTTTTGAGAGAATTCGAACCATATCCTTTATCGCCCCACCCCAGTTTGTATGTACAACGCGGGGAATCGTTTGCGCAATTGCTCCAGCTTCGGCTTGTCGTGGATGACGATATAAGGCTGGTCGGGATGCAAGGCCAGATAGTTCTGGTGATACTCCTCGGCGGGATAGAACTGCTGCAGCGGTACGACTTGCGTGACGACGGGCGCAGAAAAAGTGCGCGCGGCGGCGAGTTGCTGGATAGTGCTTTGCGTCATTTTCTGCTGCTCGGTACCGGTGTAAAAAATCGCCGAGCGGTATTGGCTGCCGACATCCGGGCCTTGACGGTTGAGCTGGGTGGGGTCGTGCGCAACGCTGAAAAATACTTGCAGCAGCTGCTGATAGGAAACCTGCTCCGGATTGAATTGGATGCGTACCGCTTCGGCATGTCCGGTATTTCCATTGCTGACCTGTTCGTAACGCGCCGTGGCCGCGCTGCCGCCCGCATAGCCGGACACCACTTCAGACACCCCCTTGACGTGCTTGAACACCGCATCCACGCCCCAGAAACAGCCGCCGGCAAATACCGCCGTCTGCTCGGCGGGTGCGGCCGTGGCGTTGGGTGGCGCAGCCAGGCTGAGCATGAGACACAGGCTGCCGAATAAATAGCGGCGGAAACGCTGGATAGTTGGCATGATGTCACTCCTGACGGTTAGAGAAGTGCTGATTAAATCCGTTCGCCCTGAGCCTGTCGAAGGGCGCTCTATATTGATCCAATATGTTGGATAGGGCTTCGACAGGCTCAGCCCGAACGGCGTGAATTATTCGGCGATTCCGTTACCCGAAGGTAAAGGCATAGGCCTCCAGCCCTGGAGAGTCTGACAGGATTTCCAGCAGGCCGTTCTGCGGTGTTTTCTGGTCGACCAGTTCGTAGAGGGTGTTGCGTTCGATGGTCACCACGCCGCCGGGGGCATCCTTGCCGGCATTGGGGCCGACGGCCTCGCCATTCAGCCGGATAGAGACGCGGATCGGCTTGCCGGTGGACGTGCCCAGCACCAGGAACACTTTGCGCGCATTGAAGTCCAGGCGTAGCGCCGCGCCCTTTCCGACCGCAGTGATCTTCTGCGAATCCACTCTCCATTTGCCGTTCAGCGCCCATTCGTCTTCGGCAAGCTCATCCGGAAAGCGGTAGGCCCTTTCCGCGTCATGCACCACCGGCTCGTCGCCCCCGAAGCTGTCTGCCCGGGCATAGCCGAGATAGGTTTCCGGCGTCTGGTCGGGGTTGCCGGCGGGCGCCTCCGCCTCGACGGGTTCGCCGCCGGTTTTCAGCCCGAGCAGGTAGCGGATGTTGTTTTCCGTGACATTGTATTGGCCCTCGCCGAAATGCGTGTAGACCACCTTGCCCTCCCGGTCGATGAGGTAATGCGCAGGCCAGTAGCGGTTGTTGAAGTTCACCCAGGTGGAGAGGTTGTTGTCCAGCGCCACCGGGTAGCGGATGCCGTACTGGGCAATCGCCGCCTTGACGTTGTCGAGCTTTTTCTCGAACTCGAACTCCGGCGAGTGCACGCCGACGATCACCAGCCCCTGGTCGCGATATTTACTGTCCCAGTCGGTGATGTAGGGCAGCGTGCGCACGCAGTTGATGCAGGAATAGGTCCAGAAATCGATCAGCACGACCTTGCCTTTCAGGTCCTGCATGGTGAGCGGGTTTTCATTCAGCCAGGCCTCGATACCGGCGAATTCCGGTGCGGCGTAGGGCGTGCTCAGGCCTTCCCGCAGCACCAGATCGCCGGCAGGCTGTTGGGCTTTTGTGCTGCGGGTCGTCAGCAGGGATTGCGCATCCACGCCCGAGGCGATATAGGCGACGGACAGCAGGATCAGCACGCCGAACCCACGGCGCACCGCTTCTGCATGGCGGGAGAGGAAGCCCAGTTTCTTCATGACCTTTCTCCCGGTCAGGGCAATGATGAGCATCGGCACGCCGGCGCCGATAGCGAATGACACGATGATCAGGTTGCCGGCGAGTCCGGTCTGCTGGCGGATCACCTGCACCAGCACGGCGGCCAGGATCGGCCCCGCGCAGGGCGTCCACACCAGGCCGATCAGCGAGCCGATCATGACGCCGCTGAGCAACCCCTCTCCGCCGCGTGAGGCAAGCTGGTTGCCGAAGTTGGCCGCGCCTTGCGTCAGCGAGCTGAATTTGTCAGACAGCTTCGACGACAGCAGCACCAGGCCGAACAATGCGAGCAGCACCAGGGAAGCGTTCTTGATGATATCGAGATCGACGCCCAGCGCTTGGACGATCTGGCGCGAAACCAGCGCAAACAGGCTGAACGCCAGCACGAACCCGATGATGATGCCGTAAGGCCTGCGCCTGCCGCCCTCGACCGATGCCGCAAGCACCAGCGGCAAAACCGGCAGGATGCAGGGCGAGACGATCAGCGCCAGACCTTCGAGAAATGCCAGTCCGATGTCGATGATCATGTGTTTGCCTTAATAATATTTTGAACCGCAAAGGCGCGAAGGCGCAAAGTAAACAAGGACACAAAGCCTATTGATATTCATCTGCTCGGTGGTTGGGAAGAGCTCAAAACACATAGCTTTTCCTTTGCGCCTTCGCGCCTTTGCGGTTAATGAACTACGGTTTTTTAAGCCTTGTCCGCAATAAATTTCAATGCCACGCCATTATTGCAGTACCGCAGCCCGGTGGGTGCCGGCCCGTCCTTGAACACATGGCCGTGGTGGCCGCCGCAGCGCGCGCAGTGGTATTCGGTGCGCGGCAGCACCAACTTGTAGTCGGTTCTGGTCTCGATATGGCCGGGCAGCACATCGTAAAAACTCGGCCAGCCGGTGCCGCTGTCGAACTTGAATTTCGAAGGGAAGTGCGGCAACTCGCAGGCAGTGCAAACATACGTGCCGCTGCGCTTTTCATGATCGAGCGGGCTGGTGAACGGCGCCTCGGTGCCTTCCCGGCGCAGTACGTCGTATTGCGCCGGAGTCAGCAGTTTTTTCCATTCCGCATCGGTCTTGCTGATTTTTTCTATGCGCTCTGCCGCCATTGCCTGAGCCGACATGAAGAGCTGCGGCAAGGCCAGGATACTTGCCCCGCCGGTCGCCAGTTTGATAAACGTCCGTCTGTCCATGATCTTCTTCCTCGCCAAGATTTAGTTATAGATAAAGCGATGGTATGCCATCTTTGCTGAGGTATTGGAGCTTAGCGGGAAAAGGTTACATCTTCAACGGCGCATGCCGGGGTGCTCGGTGGCGGTTGCTTTGCGTGCGTCGGACGAATTTGCGCCGGACGAATTAGGGAAACCCCTATATAAAAGCGGGATTTTTGTAGGTAAGGTAGCCGGGTTTTCCAGTGTCACTTGAACGTGAAGAACAAAGGAAGGTTTTAGCGCCATGTTTCTTCATCAAATCGCCTTGTTTGATTTCGATTTTTCCAGGGGAGTATTAATCTTTTGAAACAAATCGCTGCTGTTATCTCTATTCTTGCGTTGAGTGCATGTTCCACCTATATGCCACAGCGCTATAGTATTTCCGCCAACACCAACGTGGCCTTAAAGACGATCGGAGCGGGCAATATCAACGTCGGTTCATTTAAGGGGCCGGCAAATTTCGATAATAGTTGCCGTGCCGCAGGCCCGATTGCGCCGCCCGATAGCATGAGTTTTGAGGCGTACATACAGAAGGCTCTTGCGGATGAATTAAAGGTTGCAGGCAAGTTCGACGAGAAGACACCAAAAATCACTCTTTCTGGGGTGGTTGAACAACTATCCTTTTCTTCTTCGCGCGGCTTAACTGGTGGTTCATGGGACATCGGCTTGCGTGTAACGTCCTCAAATGGAAAAACAACCTATGTTTCGGAACACTACGAATTCAATAGTGGTTTCGTTGCTGATACCGCTTGTAAGCAAACAGCAGAAGCCTACTTTCCTGCGGTTCAAAACCTCATCGAAAAGCTAGTTAAGTCACCAGAATTCTTGACTCTCGTAACGTCGTAATCTATCACTGCGGTCAAGTGGGACTGGCTTGCAGCGGGCTTCGCCAGTCCCTCAGCTTAAAAGGATCAGCTTCGTTTTTTTTCTGGCCGTCTTCGACCCCCAGCGCTCGTAAGCGACTAATCCGGTAATTTATCCCGCAGCTTATTACGGTCAAACCACCATGAGTCTCCGACGATGGCATTAACCACCTGGCTCAGCCGGGGCAGAAATACCTGCGGGTCGCGTAAGCCCAGCTTGTCCATCCACGCATCAAGAGCCTGTTGATCCTGCACTTTGCTATGGCGTGCCGCAACGCGGGCGATGAGGTTATTCGCCAGCAGGCTCCAGTCCCCGTGCTTGGCATCGTCGGCGCGCAAGTCGATCACGTAGCGCGTGGTGACGGCAGCGAGCGCGGCGCCATCCGAATGGCCGGGCGTTTCGGTCACCACATGGTCGAGCATGGCATAGGTGAGTTCGGGTGCGACCGGGAAGGTCACCGCAAGCCAGACGCCCATGCCCAGGGCAGGGATCGAGGCGGCTTGTTCGGTCTGGTAAAGCACGTTGCACGCCTCCACGGCATCTTGCCAGGATTCGTTTTTCAATGAGGTGTCAAAAGCCGAACGCGCCAGATTCCAGGCTTCTTCCTTGCGCTCCAGCCAGACCAGAAGTTCGGCGATATCCAGTTGCAGCCGGGCGCGTTTCATCGTATCAGCGCCTGAACAGCTCTCCAGCTGAAGGTTCTTTTCGCTCAACTGTTGCTCGAATTCGGCTTTCTCGGCTTCGGTCAAGCCGTCTTGCAGATCGGCCATATAGGCGTAGGGGTCTGGATTGTTTTCGCTCATGCTTGCATTTCTTGCTTCGTTATCGGGAAGCGTGATTTTAACCCAGATTGTTCATTAGGCCGTTCGTGGTGAGCTTGTCGAACCACATGCACCGTAAGCAAGCCCTTCGACAGGCTAAGGGCGAACGGATGCTGGAAAAGTGACGTTAAATTGAGCCTAATGAACAAGTTGGGTTTAAGGTATTTTGCAGGTGCGGATTGCACAGTCGGCGCAGAAAACTTCGGCGCGACACTGCGGAAGCGCCGTTGGCTGATTTCGAGATCAAGAACCCGGCGGCCTTTGTGCCGCATTGGCTGAAAATAGATTTTCGACGCGGCAATCGGGAAGGCGAGTTTGGATTTTCCGGGCGTGTATGAACGATAGCGGATCAATCTTGACAAACGGACGATAAAAAGTCAGAATTCGCATCCTTCGATTTATCTCGGTGATATAGCTCAGTCGGTTAGAGCACAGCACTCATAACGCTGGGGTCGGTGGTTCAAATCCACCTATCACCACCACTTTCCTCTCATGCGACCTGACGGCGACGATCAATCCACCGAGACCACCGCTTAGTTGTGTGCTATCGTGTGTTTATGCTGAAGCATTTTTTATTTCTTTTCCTCATGTTGTTCGCCCTAGCCGCTTATGCCGGCAGGTTCTTGCCGCAAAACGCGCAAGTTGGGCAGATCAACGGCCATAACTACCCGGAAGTGAAGATCGGTAAAGAAATCTACCGGCTGGCGCCCGGCGTGCGCATTTACGATACCTTCAACCGCATCATTGTTCCCACCTCCCTGCCGCAAAGCGCCAAGGTGTTCTATCAGCTCGATCCGGGCGGCTTGCTGATCCAGATGTGGCTGCCCACCCCTGAAGAAGAAGCGGGGATGGGGCGTTAGGCTATATCCTCGTGGCAAAAAAGCTTTTCATTAAAACCTTCGGCTGCCAGATGAACGAGTATGACTCGGCGAAGATGGCGGACGTGCTCAATGCCGCTCAGGGCATGGAAATCACGTTGCGCGTCGAGGAGGCCGACGTGATCCTGCTGAATACCTGCTCGGTGCGGGAGAGGGCGCAGGAGAAGGTTTTTCACCAGCTGGGCCGGTGGCGCCCCCTGAAGCAGAACAACCCCGATTTGCTGATCGCGGTCGGCGGCTGCGTGGCGAGCCAGGAAGGCAGCGCCATCGTCAGCCGCGCGCCATACGTGGATCTGGTGTTCGGCCCGCAGACCCTGCACCGCCTGCCGCAGATGATCGATGCCCGACGCAAGAGCGGGCTACCCCAGGTGGATGTGTCTTTCCCGGAAATCGAAAAATTCGACCACATGCCGGCGGCCAAGGTGGATGGCGCGACCGCATTCGTCTCGGTGGTGGAGGGTTGCGGCAAATTCTGCACCTACTGCATCGTCCCCTATACGCGGGGCGACGAAGTCTCCCGCCCTTTCGACGACGTGATCGCCGAGGTGGCGCAACTGGCCGGGCAGGGGGTAAAGGAAATCACCCTGCTGGGGCAGAACGTCAACGCATACCGCGGCGCCATGCACGACGGGGAAACCGCCGATCTGGCCGACCTGCTGCATTACCTGGCCGAGGTGCCCGGCATCGAGCGCCTGCGCTTTACCACCTCGCATCCGGTCGAGTTTTCCCAGCGCATGATCGATGTCTACGCCGAAGTGCCCAAGCTCGCCAGCGGCCTGCATCTGCCGGTTCAGAGCGGCTCGGACCGGGTGCTGGCGGCGATGAAGCGCGGCTACACCGCGCTCGAATACAAGTCCCTGGTGCGCAAGCTGCGCGCGGTGCGGCCGGACATTTCGCTGTCCTCGGATTTCATCGTCGGTTTTCCCGGCGAAACCGATGCCGATTTCGAGGCGACCTTGAAGCTGTTCGAGGATGTCGGCTTCGATGCCGGCTACAGCTTCATTTTCAGCCGGCGCCCCGGCACGCCGGCGGCGGAGCTGGCCGACGACACGCCGCTCGAAGTGAAGCAGGAGCGGCTGCGGCAGTTGCAGAAAAAAATCGATGAGCAGGAACAGATCGTCAACCGGAAAATGGTCGGCTCGGTGCAGCGCATCCTGGTGGAAGGGATTTCCAGAAAGGACGGCGCCGAACTGATGGGGCGCACCGACAACAACCGGGTGACCAATTTCAAGGCCAATCCGCGCCTCATCGGGCAGTTCGTCAACGTCATCATCACTGCAGTTTCCCCCCATACTTTGCGCGGCGAGATCGTCGTCCTCGAATAAGGCTGCTTCCGTGACTCCAAAATCCCTCGATATTTCTTTTGCCCCCGCGGACAATGCCCGCCTCGCCAACCTGTGCGGCGCGCTGGATGAAAATCTGAAGCAGATCGCCACCGCTCTCGATGTGTCCATTTCCCGCCGCGGCGAGCACTTTTCCGTGCATGGAGACCAGCGCCAGGCGCGTCTGGCCGTGGAAGCGCTGAAGAATTTTTACGAACGTTCCCGCACCCATCTTTCTGTCGAGGATGTCCAGCTCGGCCTGATCGAGGTGGCGAACGCGAGCCGCGATATGCAGGAAGGCGTCGCTATGCCGGTGCTGATGACGCGCAAAAGCGACCTGCACGGCCGCACTCCGCGCCAGAACGTGTACCTGTGCAAGATCCAGGAGCACGACATCACCTTCGGCATCGGCCCGGCCGGCACCGGCAAGACCTATCTTGCGGTGGCCAGCGCGGTGGACGCCCTCGAGCGCGATCTGGTGAAACGCATCGTGCTGGTGCGCCCGGCGGTGGAGGCGGGTGAACGGCTCGGGTTCCTGCCCGGCGATCTGGCCCAGAAGGTGGATCCCTATCTGCGCCCCCTGTATGACGCGCTCTACGACCTGATGGGCTTCGACAAGGTGGGCAAGCTGTTCGAGCGCGGCGCGATCGAGATCGCCCCGCTGGCCTACATGCGTGGACGCACCCTGAACCATTCCTTCATCATTCTCGACGAGGCGCAGAACACCACGCCGGAGCAGATGATGATGTTCCTCACCCGCATCGGCTTCGGCGCCAAGGCCGTGATTACCGGCGACGTGACCCAGGTGGATCTTGCGCGCGGCCAGAAGAGCGGCCTGGTGGATGCCCAGCAAGTGCTGGAAAAGGTCAGCGGCATCGCCTTTACCTTTTTTCAGTCCGAGGACGTAGTGCGCCACCCGCTGGTGCAGAAGATCGTCAATGCCTATGAGCAGCGCGAGAAACAGCGCTGAGTACTCCATGACCCGAAAAAGCCCACCTCCGGCACTCAGTTTGTCAGTGCAATATGCGGCGAAACCGGAAGAGGTGCCGACCCGTGCCCAGTTTCGTCGTTGGGTGAAGGCGGCGTTGCGGCAGGATGCCGAGATCGCGCTGCGCATCGTCGACGAGGAGGAAGGCCGGGCGCTCAACCGCGATTACCGCGGCAAAGACTACGCAACCAATGTGCTAACCTTTGTATACGATGACGAATTTTCCGGCGCGGAGTCACCGCTGGCCGGCGACATCGTGATGTGCGCCCCGGTGGTTGCCCGCGAGGCTTTGCAGCAGGAGAAGCCCGTCGAGGCACACTATGCGCACTTGACCGTCCACGGCGTGCTGCACCTTCAGGGCTACGACCATGAAGGCGACGAAGAGGCGCGGCAGATGGAAGCCCTGGAAATCCAGATTGTCACCAGGCTGGGCTATGCCGACCCTTACCGGGGGGATGAGCGATGAGCAATGTGTGATGGGTCTGCGACTACCCATCACCCATTTCCCATTACCGTTTACTAGATTATGAATGATGAACCTGCGAAACCTACCTGGTTTGAACGATTAAGCACGCTCCTGTTGCGGGAACCGGAAGACCGCGAACAGCTGGTCGAGCTGCTGCATTCCTCCTATGAGCGCAACCTGCTGGATGCGGATGCGCTTGCCATGATCGAGGGGGTGCTCCAGGTTTCCGAGATGCAGGTGCGCGACGTCATGATTCCGCGCGCCCAGATGGATGTGGTGGACATCGCCGATTCGCCGGAAAAATTCATCCCCTACGTGATCGAAACCGCTCACTCGCGCTTCCCGGTGATCGACAAGGACAAGGACGACGTGCTCGGCATTCTGCTGGCGAAAGACCTGCTGCGCTACAATGCCGGTCAGGAATTCGACGTCCGCGACATGCTGCGCCCGGCGGTGTTCATCCCCGAATCGAAGCGGCTCAACGTGCTGCTCAAGGAGTTCCGCAGCAACCGCAACCACATCGCCATCGTGGTGGACGAATACGGCGGCGTGGCCGGCATCGTCACCATCGAGGACGTGCTGGAGCAGATCGTCGGCGAGATCGAGGATGAATACGACTACGACGAGCAGGAAGACAACATCATCCGCGTGCCGGACGGACGCTTCCGCGTCAAGGCGCAGGCCGAGATCGCGGATTTCAATGAGGTGATGGGGACGGAATTCAGCGACGAGGACTACGATACCGTGGGCGGGCTGGTCGTCAGCAAGTTCGGCCATATGCCCAAGCGTGGCGAACACGTTGTTTTCGACGGCCTCAGGTTCAACGTGCTGCGCGCCGACAGTCGCCGTCTTTATAGCCTGCTGGTAGAGAGGCAGGAAAAGGAAGAGGCGGTCTCTGCCGAGGATTAAAGTGTAGACGTAGGTTGGGCACGCTGTGCCCAACAAAATGAAAATTCAAACCGTCGGGCACAGCGTGCCCGACCTACATCATGGGGTCACCCGAGTTCCATATCGTCCGGCGCGCCGCACCAATCGGGCGGGTACACGCCACGTTCGACAAAGCGCTGGAATGTCGAATACGGCCATGCCTCCGGGGTGGTGGCGTAACCGTGTTTGACGGGGTTCCAATGGATGTAATCGCAATGCCGTTGAAAATCGGCTTCGTCTCGGATGCAATGCTCCCAAAAGCGGCGTTGCCACACTGCTTGCTCGCGCTTGGCGCGGCGGGCGGGGGAAATGGGCGCTTTGTACTGCGGCGCACAATGGCGGGTGAATTCGCGCTTGATCGACATCCACCGGCTGGAAAAATCGTCGTCCCCTTCTGGTAGAGTCCACAGGCAATGCAGGTGATCGGGGAGCAACACTAGGGCGTCGATGACGAAGGGATGTCGCGCTTTTACCGTTTTGAATGCTTGGCGCAACAGCGCCACGTTATCGGCATGGGCAAATAGGGGCCGCCGCTCGAACGTGACCACGGTGAAAAAATAAGTTGCCCCCGCGAGGCGAAACCGGCGAAATTCCATGCCCCCTATTGTAGGTTGGGCACCCCGTGCCCAACCAATAATTTGGGGGTGTGGTAATTTTGGGTTTGTCGGGCACGGGGTGCCCGACCTACATGTCTAGGCAATCAGCCTATCGGCAAGTCGAGGATCGCCATCAGCCCGCCGTCCGGATGGTTGCGGAGATAAAGCGTTCCGCCGTGCTTTTCCGCGATATTGCGCGCGATGGTGATGCCGATTCCCGTGCCGCCGGTGTCTCGCGAACGCGAGACTTCAAGCCGGAAAAACGGATCGAACACCGCTTCCAGCATATTCTCCGGGATTCCCGGCCCGCCATCCCGCACCTGCACGATCACTCTATGGTTGTCGCGGCTGGCGGTAACCCGCGCGTATTCGCCGTATTTCACCGCATTGTCGACCAAGTTGGTGAGGCAGCGCCGCATGGCGTTCGGCTGCGCCGTGATGAAAACTCCCGTGCGCCCGCTTAGCGTTACGTCCTGTCCGGCTTCCGCCGCGTCGGCGCAGACGCTGTCCAGGATCGAATCAAAATCCGTGCGCTGCTTCGGTTCTTCGGAGTTCATGCTCCTGGCGAGATCGAGCCCGTCCTTGATCATGGTTTGCACTGCCGAAAGATCCTCGACCAGTCTGGCCCGCAATTCCTGGTCCTGAACCTTCTCAAGCCGCAGCCGAATCCGCGTTAGCGGAGTTTGAAGGTCGTGCGTGATGGCCGCGAGCATCTGGGTGCGCTCCTGGATGTAGCGGCGAATTTGCGCCTGCATCGTGTTGAATGCGGAGGCGGCATGGCGAACCTCGGTCGGGCCGCGCTCGGCCAGCGCCGGTCGTTCGATGTTGCGGCCAAGTTCGGTGGCCGCCTGTGCCAGTTGCCTGAGCGGCTGGATCGACATGCGCGCGACTGCGTAGGCGAGCAGGCCGAGGCAGGTCGCAAAGAAGAATACATAAAGCAGCAACCGCGACTTGGGCGGTGCGGCAGGCGGGGGGCGGCGGGGTTGCAGGACCAGGTGGAGAAATGTTCCATCGCGCAAGGAGAGGGATACCGTTCGGCAAACGGCTTGCTGTCTGTATTGCGGCGAACCATCCGGTGCCTGCGGTTTTGCGGCGCAGGCCGTTTTCTGCGACACGATATGGCGGTCTTCTCCCAGGCGATTGAGCAGGGCGGAGGTGAGCTCGAGGTCCGGTTCCCCTTCGCCGATCCCGGTGTTGGAGATTTCTGCGATAAAGCCGTTGCGGCTTGCCGCGGCGGCAACCGTGCCTCTCGCTTCCCGGGGTACTGCGTCGAGCATGAGAACGAGTTGTTCCACCCGTTCGGCGGTGTGCAGGGACCGGATAAGCGAGATATCCGCCTGACGTGCGCTGTCGGCAAGGAAGAAAGTGAGTGTGCCGGAGGCAAAAATGCCGCCCACCAGAATCAGAAAAACCCGGCCCACCATCGAGCCGAAAAATGCCTTCACATCAATTCTCCACGGTTACCGGCGCTGCCAGCACGTAACCCTCGTTGCGCACGGTCTTCAGCAGCATGGGCGCCTTGGCATCCTCTCCCAGTTTCTGTCGTAGCCGGCTGACTTGCAGGTCGATGGACCGATCAAAGGGGTCGGCGTCGCGCCCATGAGTGAGATTGAGCAGCTGGTCCCGGTTCAATACCCGATTGGGATGTTCGAGAAAAATCTTGAGCAAGCGGAACTCCGCGCCTGAGAGCATCACCACCGTGCTTTGCGGGCTGATCAGATGCCGTGCCGCCAAGTCGAGAACCCATCCTGCAAAGCACAGACGTTTCGCATTCAGAGGCTCCAGATTCGGGGGCAACGCTTGCGTGCGGCGCAGCACATTGCGGATGCGCGCCACCAGTTCGCGGGGCTCAAAGGGTTTTGCCATGTAGTCGTCGGCACCCATTTCGAGCCCAAGAATGCGATCGAGCGGTTCTCCGCGGGCGGTCAGCATGATCACCGGCAGGTTGGAGCGTGCCCGCAGGGTGCGGCAGAGCGTAAGTCCGTCTTCACCCGGAAGCGTGAGATCCAGCACGATCAGGTCGATACGGGTGCTGTCCAATATCCGCCACATGCCGGTTCCGTCGGCTGCGGTCAGCGTGCGAAAGCCGTTTGCGTCCAGGTATTCGGCGAGCAGCGAGCGTATCTCGCGATCGTCGTCTACAAAAAGAATGCAGGGAGGGGTATCCATGGTGGCCATTATGCCGAAACCCGGGGGTTGTCTGTGGCTTGAATTGTAGCGTGAGGTATCGAAGGATAGAACGGACAAAGAACGATACAAACCGAACATATTCCGGATACACAAGGCGGGTTTAATAGGCATCGTGCGAGTTGCACTAAACCATCAGGAGATTCAACCATGACCAAGTTTCGCAGAAATATCTTTCTCATCGGGCTTGCCGCCATCGGCCTTGGAACCGCACCAGTCCTGGCGCTTGCCAACCCAGGATGTGGCCCCATGGGTGCCGGGTCGGGCAAATTCGCCGAGCGGATTGAGAAGCGCCAGGCCGAGTTGCATGACAAGCTCAAGCTCACCCCGGTACAGGAAACCGCCTGGAAGTCGTTCAGTGAAAAGATGAAGCCGACTGGGGCTCGCAACCGGCCAGACCGGTCGGAGTTGGCCTCACTCCACGCGCCTGAGCGCATGGAAAAGATGCTCACTATGATGAAGGAGCATGAAAGCCAGATGGCCGTTCGGGTAGCCGCAGTCAAGGAATTCTACGCTGTCTTGACGCCTGAGCAACAGAAGCTGTTTGACGATCAGTTCTCCAAGCACCGCCGGCGTTGAGTTTGGCTTGCCTGCCTGTTTTTATTGGATTGAAAATAGAAATGGATCATGGCCAGAACTGATGGCTCTGGTCATGATCCAATTAAATGATGGGTCCTGTGACATGAAATTTGCAAAGCGATTGGCAACGTTAGTCTTCGCCGGTTTGGGCATGACCGGGCCTTTACCCTCATACGCCATGCTGCTCATGGATGCTCCAGGCGAAGAGGTGTTAAAGCAATCCGCCGAGATTCGACAAAAATTGAATCTTACGGCCAACCAGCAAGTGCTCTGGCAACAGGCGGAATCCCGCACTCGGGAGATGGTGCGCGAGCGGCGGGCGAGGCGCGAACGATTGCAGGCCGAACTGAAGTCATCCCTGGATGACCGGAAAATCGAATTACGCGATCTTGCGAAGAAGATCGATGCCGAGGAGGATTTAGGCAACCAGGAGATCAGGAAAATCCGCGAGTTGTGGCTCACGCTCGATGACGCGCTGGATGATGGACAGAGACAGGCCGCCCATGCATTCCTGCGTGAACAGCTTGATCGTTTTGATCAAATCAAGGAGTCGCCCAAGGAATCTTCGATGAGACCCGAAGGCGACGCGAAAAGGGAAAGCAGAGGTGGCCGCATGCCGCGTGGCGGGGGAATGGGGGGGGTATCCGCGATTCTGATCTGTGGCTCGCCGCCATCGCCGGTTGTGCTAAACATTAACCTGGGAAGTAAGCGTTATGGTCTGATCGCAACGCCTCCCGGTTAACTCCAACTATGAGGAACCCAAAATGAAGATTACCAAGATGAAAAGCTTGATACTTGCCTTCGTCACACTGGTGGCTGTAGTGCCCATGGCAGCCAATGCCGACCCTCGTGATGGGGGGCGCCACGATGGGGCCCGTCACGATGGGGGCCGCCAATGGCATGGCGATATACGGCAATTTCATACCCGCGATCTTCCCCGCTGGCGCGCCGGGAATTGGCATCATGGCGTACACGGTGGTCGTTTGGGGTGGTGGTGGGTGGTCGGGGGCCTGTGGTACTTCTATCCCCAACCGGTCTATCCCTATCCCGATGCTTATACGCCGCCAGTCGTGGTGATTCAGCAGACACCCCCCGCAATGCCTGGTGCGCCAGCGCCCCAAGCGCAAAATTGGTATTACTGCGCATCGGCCCAAACTTATTACCCCTATGTGCCCTCCTGCCCAGAGGGGTGGCAGATGGTGCCCGCAACCCCACCCGGCGTACCTGCTCAATAATATCTAGGAGAGTGGCGATGAATTTCAGTAAGACAGCGCTGTATGCGGCACTCGGTCTTGCGCTTGCCGGTTGCGCATCCATCCCGGTTGGGCCGAATGTTGCGGTCATGCCCGGACCCGGCAAGCCATTTGACCAGTTTCGGCTGGATAATGCAGAGTGCATGGATTTCGCGCGCCAACAGATTGGCGTGAATCCAAGCGAAGTGGCGCGGGAGCAAGTGGTGACGGGAGCGGTGGCTGGCGCAGCAGTGGGCGCGGCATCGGGAGCTCTCCTCGGACACGGACACGGCCAAGCCGAGTCGATGGCGGGCGCGGGACTGATAGTCGGCTCCGCCGTCGGCGCAAATGCAGGGAACCTGAGCACCATGACCCTGCAGCGCCGGTACGATATCGCCTACCAGCAATGCATGTACGCCAAGGGTAACCAGATTCCAGGCTATGCGCCGCCGCGCTACATACCTCCGCCGTATTATTCCCCGCCGCCCCCTCCTCCGCACCGATAAAGCTGAGGCGATGAGGTGGCGGCTTTGAGCCGGCCCGCAATCAGGCCGTTGTTATCGCTTTCTGCACTACGGCCAGCAAATCGGCGGGCAAGGCGGGCGCCAGCTCCAGCGCTGCTGCATGCCCGCGTTCCGACATTTTCTTCCAGGTCTTCTGTACGATGCTGATCAGCTTCGGCTCGGTGTAATGCGGGGCGAAGGGGATGAAATAGTATGCCAGGAACACCAGGCAGATCACGTCTTCCAGCATCTGGCCATCGGGGTCTTCCAGCTTGATGCGATCCTTCAGCAGCAGCGCCTTGACCCGCTCGCACATCGCATCGTCGTAGCCTACTTCTTTCATGATCGCGGCCGTGGTGTCGCCGTGGAATTTCGCCAGGGTGGTGCGCCAATCGTTGTAACCCTTGCGGTTCATCGGATATTCGCTGCGTGGCATCTTCCAGCGGCAAATGTGCTGGGCGCGGGCGGCAAGCTGCAACGCCTCGGAGGCGTTGGGTTCGAACTTGTGCAGCCAGGCCGTCATGCGCTCTGAATACAGCAGTTCCTTGGGGTATTCTTTGTCCTCGAACATTTCCTTGTTGGGGTCTTCCGCGTTGGCGGCATCGATGCGGGCAATTGCGTCCTTGAAATGGTCGGATACGGCGGTCATGGTGTCTCTTTCCGGTAAAAAGAAGATAAAAGCGAGAGAGGTAGACTTTGTCTAAACCTGATTTCGCCATGTTATACAAGGCGCCGGTATTTGTTAACAAGTAGTTTTTATGCCGCAAATCAGGCCGCTAGCAGTCGAGTCCTGCTCGACCAGTAGTCTGGCCGTCGGCGTCGATGCCCGATGACGACGACCAGAAGAGAATCCGGCCTTTCCTGGTAAATCACATTGAAGGGAAAGCGCCGGAGCGGAATGCGCCGCGTATTATGTTGCCAGGGTGCGCCAAGTTCGGGGTTGCCGGTGATAGGGGGATAAAAGGCGCTCCACTTCCACCGCCCAAGCCTGCTCGATTTCGGCATCTTCGTCCGGGCTGGCGATCAGGCGCTCCGCCAAGCTGCCCCGACACCAAATTGATCCGTGCGCACGGATCACTCTACAACTACTCCAGTTTTGTTTGAATATCTAATCCAGCACCTTGCATCGTATAATCAGCGTTGGCCAACGCACCTGCTTGTCATGTAAACGCCGCCAACCTATGACTTTCAACAAGAAAAATTCACCCCTTGGGGTCGTGTTATCAGGATGACGAAACCCGCCGCTGCATTCTTCAGCTTACTGCCGATCCAGATGGCTGTCGCCCTGATGATCGGGGCGATCACCGTTTCCGGCTTCGCGCCGGACACCCTGTTCTTCCTGCCGCTGTTCACGCTGGTGGCGCTGTTCTTGCTCTGGTCGCGGGCCTCGTCGCGCAAGGCCGCGGCCTACACCGGTTTCGCTTTCGGGCTGGGCTTCTTCGGCGCCGGGGTGAGCTGGGTCTATGTGAGCATTCACGAGTTCGGCGGTATGCCGATGCCGCTGGCGGTGGTGGCGACCTTCCTGTTCTGTCTGGTGCTGTCCCTGTTCCCTGCCGCGGTGGGTTTGCTCCAGGCCGGCCCCGGCGGCCTGACCCGGCGGCGGGCGCTGTTGCTGATCCCGGCTTGGTGGGTGTTGATGGAATGGGTGCGGGGCTGGATTTTCACCGGCTTTCCCTGGCTGGCGCTGGGTTACTCGCAGGCCGTAGCCAGTCCGTTGGCAGGCTTTGCGCCGCTATCCGGGGTGTACGGGGTGTCGCTTGCCTCCGCCTTGTGTGCCGGTGCGCTGGCGCTGCTGGCGGATGCCAAGTTGCACCGACGCGGCAGGGCGGGCATGGTTTTCCCGGGGATGATCATCTTGGTGTTGGCTGTGGCGGGGTTTGCCCTGAAGCAGGTCGAATGGGTCAGGCCGCTGGGCGCGCCGGTTCCTGTCAGCCTGCTGCAGGGCAACATTCCGCAGGAGATGAAGTGGCGCGAGGACAAGGCGCAAACCACGCTCGACACTTATATGGCGATGACTCTGGCGAGCTCGGGGCGCCTGATCGTGCTGCCGGAAACGGCGCTGCCGATGTTGCTGCACAACCTGCCGTTGAGCTACCTGGAAATGCTGTCTGAGCGTGCGCGTGAGCGGGGTGGCGATGTGCTGGTGGGCGTGCCTGAGCGCACCGAGAATGAGGAGTATTTCAACAGCGTGCTGAGTCTCGGCAGTTCGCCGATGCAGGTTTACCGCAAAGTCCATCTGGTGCCGTTCGGCGAATTCATCCCGCTCAAGCCGCTATTCGGCTGGATTATCCATGTGCTTCATATCCCGCTGTCGGACTTCTCGCGCGGCGAGACCATCCAGCTGCCATTGCAGGTGGCCGGCCAGAAGGTGGCGATGGCGATCTGCTACGAGGACGTGTTCGGCGAGGAATTGATCAATCAGCTGCCGGCCGCATCGCTGCTGGTGAATGTCAGCAACGACGCCTGGTTCGGCGATACCATCGCGCCCTGGCAGCACCTCCAGATTTCCCAGATGCGCGCGCTGGAAACCGGCCGCTACATGCTGCGCGCCACCAATACCGGCATCACCGCCATCATCAACCAGCGCGGCGAAGTGCTGAAACGCGCGCGGGAATTCACCACCGCCCGGTTGGAGGGCGAGGCTCAGGGCTTTGCCGGGGCGACGCCGTATGTCCGGTTAGGGAATTTCCCGGTACTCGGGTTGCTGGGGCTGCTGCTGGCGGCAAACTGGATCGCGGGCAAGGTAATGACGGCCAGAGAAATGCAAAAACCGGGGCGCCGGAGCCGATGAGCGGATGGCATTGCTACATGCTGGAATGTGCCGATGGCACGCTTTACACCGGCATCACCAACGACCTGGGAAAGCGCCTGGCGGCGCACAACAGCGGCACGGCATCGAAATGCACGCGCAGCCGGCTCCCGGTGAAACTGGTGTTCACCGAGGATCAACCCGACCGCGCCGCAGCGAGCCGGCGCGAGATCGAGATCAAGCGTCTGCCGCGCAGCGCGAAATTGGCTTTGCTGTTCCAGCGCAACGGGGTTTTGCCGGAGTCGGAAAAGAAGTAAAATCAACCCCTTTCAAAAAAATCGCTCGATGAAATAATGCTGACTTTCCAGGAAATCATTCTCACGCTCCAGAATTACTGGGCTGAACGCGGCTGCGCCTTGCTGCAGCCCTACGACATGGAAGTCGGCGCGGGCACCAGCCATACCGCCACCTTCCTGCGCGCCATCGGCCCCGAACCGTGGCGTGCAGCCTACGTCCAGCCCTCGCGCCGCCCCAAGGACGGCCGCTACGGCGAGAACCCCAACCGCCTCCAGCATTACTACCAGTTCCAGGTGGTGCTGAAACCCGCTCCTGAAAACATCCTGGAGCTGTACCTCGGTTCGCTGGAAAAACTCGGCTTCGACCTCAAGATCAACGACATCCGCTTCGTCGAGGACGACTGGGAAAACCCCACCCTGGGCGCTTGGGGGCTGGGCTGGGAAGTCTGGCTGAACGGCATGGAAGTGACCCAGTTCACTTATTTCCAGCAGGTTGGCGGCATCGACTGCAAGCCGATCACCGGCGAGATCACCTACGGCCTGGAGCGGCTGGCGATGTACCTGCAGGGCGTCGAGAACGTGTTCGACCTGACTTGGACCAAGGGCCTCAGCTATCGCGACGTGTACCACCAGAACGAGGTGGAGCAGTCCACCTACAACTTCGAGCATAGCGACGTGGAATTCCTGCTCGCCGCCTTCAATGCCCACGAGAAACAGGCCAGGCATCTGATGGAAAGCCAGCTTGCCCTGCCCGCCTACGAGCAGGTGCTGAAAACCGCGCACACCTTCAACCTGCTGGATGCCCGCGGCGCCATTTCGGTGACCGAACGCGCCGCCTACATCGGCCGCATCCGCAACCTGGCGCGCAGCGTCGCCCAGAGCTACCTGGATAGCCGCGCAAGGCTCGGCTTTCCGATGGCGCCCAAGGAGTGGGCCGACGAAGTATTGGCTCAGATCGAGAAGAAGGTGGCAGGATGAGCAGGAAGCAGGGGCCCCACGCAGTGGGGATGCGACCGGCCGCGAATGCTGCCGGCCACCGACGTGATGAGGTGAAATCTGGCATGGTAGTTGATGAGGTGGCAGCATGAGCACGCAAAACCTGCTGGTCGAAATTTTTGTCGAAGAGCTGCCGCCCAAGGCGCTGAAGAAGCTGGGCGAGGCCTTTGCTGCTGCCGTTGCGGATTCCCTCAAGGCGCAGGGACTGGCCACGGCCGATGCCGCCGTGACACCTTTCGCCTCGCCGCGCCGTCTGGCGGTGCAGGTTGCGGGCGTGGCCGCGCAGGCTGCGGACAAGCCGGTTTCGCACAAGCTGATGCCGGTGAACGTGGGGCTGGATGCCAATGGCAAGGCCACGCCTGCGCTGCTGAAGCGGCTCGCCGCGCTGGGGCTGGATGAGTCTATTGTTCCGAACCTCAAGCGCGCCATCGACGGCAAGAGCGAAGCGCTGTTTTTCGACTCCGTGGCCACGGGCGCGACCCTGCCGGAAGGGTTGCAGAAGGCGCTGGACGAGGCGCTGGTCAAGCTGCCCATCCCCAAGCTGATGGCCTACCAGCTGCATGAGAACTGCGAACAACCCGGCTGGAGTACCGTCAACTTCGTGCGCCCGGTGCACGGCTTGGTGGCCCTGCACGGCGCCGAAGTAGTGCCGGTGAGCTTGCTCGGCCTGACTGCCGGCCGCGCTACCCAGGGCCACCGTTTCGAAGCCGCTGTCAGCCCGGTTAGCCTCAAGGATGCGGACAGCTATGCGGCGCAGATGGAAAACGAGGGCGCGGTGATCGCCAGCTTCGAGGCGCGCCGCGCCGACATCGTGCGCCAGCTCCATGACGCGGCGGCGAAAGTCGGCGGCGGGGTGAAGCCGGTCGAGGACGATGCCCTGCTGGACGAGGTCACCGGCCTGGTTGAGCGCCCTAATGTGCTGGTCGGACATTTCGGCCAGGAATTTCTCGGCGTGCCACAGGAATGCCTGATCCTGACCATGAAGGCGAACCAGAAATATTTTCCGTTGCTGGATCAAGCCGGCAAGCTGACCAACCAGTTCCTGATCGTGTCCAACATCCGTCCTGCCGATCCCAGTGCGGTGATCGGCGGCAACGAGCGGGTGGTGCGCCCACGCCTGGCGGACGCCAAGTTCTTCTTCGACCAGGACCGCAAGAAGACCCTGGCTTCGCGCGTGGAAAAACTGGGCAGCGTGGTCTACCACAACAAGCTCGGCACCCAGCTCGAACGGACTCAGCGCGTCACCAAGCTGGCCGGCGAGATCGCCCGCCACCTCAACGCCAGCGCCGAGCTGGCCGAGCGCGCCGCGCACCTGGCCAAGGCCGATCTGCTCACCGACATGGTGGGCGAGTTCCCCGAACTGCAGGGCATCATGGGCCAATACTATGCCCTGCACGACGGCGAACGCGAGGAAGTGGCGCGCGCCATCGAGCAGCATTACTGGCCACGCTTCGCCGGCGATGCGCTGCCGCAGGACAACATCGGTGCGGCGGCAGCGTTGGCCGACAAGCTGGATACCCTGGTCGGCATCTACGGCATCGGCCTGGTGCCGACCGGCGACAAGGATCCCTTCGGTTTGCGCCGCCACGCCCTGGGCGTGCTGCGCATTCTCGCCGAGATGGGCCTGCCGCTCGACCTGCTGCAGCTGCTGCAACAGACCCGCGCGCTGTTCCCGGCGGAAATGCTGGCCGACAGCGTGGCGCTCGACGTCCACGGTTTCATGCTGGAGCGGCTGAAGGGCTATCTGCGCGACAAGGGCTTCGCGCCGGACGAGATCGACGCAGTGGTGAGCCAGGCGCCGACCCGCATTGACCGGGTAGTTCCGCGCCTGGAGGCGGTGCGCGCGTTCAAGAAGTTGCCGGAGGCGGCGGCGCTGGCGGCGGCGAACAAGCGTATCCAGAACATCCTGAAAAAAGCCGGCGAATTGCCGGCGGGTGGGGCGGATCTGGCGCTGATGTCGGAGGAGGCGGAAAAAGCGCTGTTCGGGGCGATGAACGAATTGGCGCCAGGCGTGGTCTCATGGGTGCAGAATGGGGGTTATACCGAGGCTCTGACCGCCTTGGCCGGAGTGCGTGTCGAGGTAGACACCTTTTTCGACCAGGTGATGGTGATGGCCGAGGAGCCGCAGCTGCGCAACAACCGTTTGGCCCTGCTGAAGAGCCTGGGCAACCTGATGAACCAGGTGGCGGACATTTCTAAACTGGTGGCCTGACGGGACAAGCACATGCCCATAACAAAACTGATCATTCTCGATCGCGATGGCGTAGTGAATTACGACAGCGATCAGTTCATCAAAAGCCCGGAGGAGTGGAAGCCCATACCCGGCAGCCTGGAGGCGATTGCGCGCCTGAATCAGGCCGGGTTCAAGGTGGTGCTTGCGACCAACCAGTCCGGCGTCGGCCGCGGCCTGTTCGACATGGCCATGCTCAACGCCATCCACGACAAGATGCACAAGACGCTGGCACAGGTGGGTGCGCGCATCGACGCCTGTTTTTTCTGCCCACACGCCGCCGATTCGGATTGCGGCTGCCGCAAGCCCAAGCCCGGCATGTTCCAGGAAATCGGCGTGCGCTTCAACATGAGTCTGGCTGGCGTGCCCTGCATCGGCGACAGCCTGCGCGATTTGCAGGCCGCAGCGGAAGTGGGCGGGCAACCGATTCTGGTGTTGACCGGCAAGGGTGAGAAAACCCGCTCTGCGGGTGGCCTGCCGGAAAATACGCTGATATTCGGCGACCTCAACGAAGCGGTCAGGCATGTGATTCAGAAGAGCACATGATCTTGATAAAGCAATTCAGCCACGGATTTACACGGATTTACACGGATAAATTCATGGAGGGTTCATCCGTGTTCATCCGTGTTCATCCGTGGCTAAATAAGGTTTTTTATTCACGCGCATTCGCGGCAATAGCACTTTTTTAGAATGATCTGGCTTCGCTCTTTTGTCTTTGCTCTGGGGATGTGGCTGTTCACCCCGCTGTTTTTTTTCGTTGCCTTCTTTTCCCTGCCTTTTGACCCCGTCACTCGCTATCGCTTGATCGCGCACTGGGCAAAGATCATGCTGCGCTGGCTGAAGCTGACTTGCGGGCTTTCCTACCGCATTCTCGGCCGGGAAAACATTCCCCAAACTCAGGTTGTCGTGCTGTCCAAGCATCAGTCGGCATGGGAGACCCTGGCGTTCCAGGATATCCTGCCGCCGCTGGTGTGGGTGCTGAAACGGGAGCTGCTGCGCATCCCGTTTTTCGGCTGGGCGCTGGCCATCGCCAGCCCGATCGCCATCGACCGGGGGGCTGGCCGCGCCGCGCTGAAGCAGATCCTGGAGCAGGGCAAGGACCGCTTGGCAAAAGGTTTCTGGGTCGTGGTTTTCCCCGAGGGCACCCGCGTCAGGCCCGGCGAGAAAGGCAAATACAACATCGGCGGCGCCTGGCTCGCCACCTATACCGGAACCCCGGTGCTGCCGGTGGCGCACAACGCCGGCGAGTACTGGGGCAAGAACGGTTTTCTCAAGCGCCCCGGCACGATCACCATCAGCTTCGGCCCGCCGATCGAATCCAAAGGCATCAAGGCCGACGAGCTGAACGCGCGGGCGGAAGCCTGGATCGAGGGCGAAATGGCACGCATCGCCGCCGGGGAGGCCTAGCCTTGGGCCTCTTCGCCAAGCCGCGCGCCGCCAGCGAAACCCGCACCCTCCGGCTCTATGGCCGGGAAATCCCCTATCTGCTCAAGCGCAGCCCGAAACGCCGGACCATCGGTCTGTGCATCGACCATCGCGGACTGACCGTGAATGCGCCGCAGCGGGCCGCCGATAGCCGCCTGGAGCAGGTGCTGCGGGAGCGTTCCGGGTGGCTGTTCGACAAGCTGCGGGAATGGCAGGAGCGCCAGCCGGCCACCTTCAATTGTGCCGACGGGGAAACGCTGCTGTTTCTGGGCAGCGAGCTGGTGTTGCGCCTGATGGAAGGCGGCCCGCGGGCTCAGCCGCACCTGCTGGAGGAAGATACCTTGGTGGTGAGGGTGCCGGATACCGGGGATGCGGTAGTAGTCAGGCGCAAGCTGGAGCAGTGGTATCGCGCCGAAGCGCTCCGCCATTTCGTTCAGCGGCTGGAGCATTACGCCAGTCGGATGGGGCTGGCGCTACGGAACGTGGCTTTGTCCGGTGCGCGCACCCGCTGGGGCAGCTGCAATTCGCGCGGCGATATCCGCCTGAGCTGGCGGCTGATCCAGGCGCCCATCAGCCAGATCGACTATGTCGTGGTGCACGAGCTGGCCCATATTCGGGAACTCAACCATTCCCCCCGCTTCTGGGCCATCGTCGAGGAAATCCTGCCCCATTACGCGACGGCACAGCGGGCGCTCAAGGCGGGTGGCGCGCGCTACCACCGTTTCTAGGAGGAAAAACATGAGAATTCTGCACACCATGATCCGCGTTGGCGACCTGGACAAATCCATCGCTTTTTACACCGACGTACTGGGAATGAAACTGTTACGCCGCAAGGAATACCCGGACGGAAAGTACACCCTGGCCTTTGTCGGCTACGGTGAAGAATCCGAGGGTGCGGTGATCGAGCTCACCTACAACTGGGGGGGGTCGAGCTATGAACTGGGGACAGGTTACGGCCACGTTGCCATCCAGGTGGACGACATCCGCAAGACCTGCGAGGCAGTTGCGGCCAAGGGTGGCAAGGTGGTGTACGGCCCGGCGTTGCACGGTGGGACGACGTGGATTGCTTTTGTCGAAGACCCAGATGGGTACAAGATTGAGTTTATTGAGCGATAGGCAACTCGCGTAAGGCGTAATGTAGGGTGCCAATAAGCCTGTCCTGAGCGCAGTCGAAGGGCGAAGCGCACACAAAGATGCGGAGCTGTCAGCCGAGCACCGCTCCCTTTTCTACCCCCCGCAGTAATTAGCAATCGCCACAAACTCCCCCACCCCCAAATTCTCAGCCCGCAACCCAGGGTCTATTCCCAGCGCCGCAAATCCGGCATCGTCCAGATGCGCTTTCAGCGTATTGCGCAGGGTCTTGCGCCGCTGCCCGAAGGCGGCGGTGACGATGGCGCCGAACAGGGCTTCATCCTTTGCCGGATGCGGCAGAACCGCATAGGGGATCATGCGGACGATGGCGGATTCAACCTTGGGAGCCGGGTGGAAAGCATCCGGCGGTACGATGAACATCAGTTCCATGGCGTAGCGGTATTGCAGCATCACCGACAGTCTGCCGTATTCCGGCGTGGAGGGCGCGGCCACCATGCGTTCCACCACTTCCTTCTGCAGCATGAAGTGCATGTCGATGATGTTGCCGACGTATTCGCTGAGGTGGAACAGGATCGGCGTGGAGATGTTGTAGGGCAGGTTGCCGACTACGCGGATGCGCTCGCCCAAGGTGGAAAAATCGAATTTCAGCGCATCGCCGGCATGGATCGTCAGCTTTGCCGCCGGGTAGTTATTCTGCAGCCGGGCAATGATGTCGCGGTCGATTTCAACTACATGGAGTCGGGGCAGGATCTTGAGCAGCGGATCGGTGAGCGCGCCCAGGCCAGGGCCGATTTCGACCATGACGTCGCCGGGCTGGGGATGGATGGTGCGGACGATGGCCTGGATGACGCCCTGGTCGGTGAGGAAATTCTGGCCGAAGCGTTTTCTTGGAATATGTTTCATTATCGGTGATGAGTAATAAGGAATGAGTAATGAGCGAGGTCAAAAGCAACACCGTAGCCGGTTTTACTCCTTACCCCTGACTCATTACTCATCAGTGTTATGCGCCATTTCCAGCGCCAGTTGAATCGCTGCCGTAAGGCTGCCGCTTTCGATCTTGCCGGTGCCGGCAAGCGTCAGCGCGGTGCCGTGGTCCACCGAGGTACGGATGATGGGGAGCCCCAAGGTGACATTGACGCCACCGCCGAAGCTGGCGTATTTCAGCACCGGCAGCCCCTGGTCGTGGTACATGGCGAGCTGGCAGTCGGAGCCTTGCAGGTGATGGCGGGTGAACAGGGTGTCGGCGGGGAGCGGCCCGGCGAGGTCCATGCCCTCTGCGCGCAGCGTTTCCAGGACTGGGGTGATGACGTCGATTTCCTCGCGCCCCATATAGCCGGATTCGCCGGCATGGGGGTTGAGCCCTGCGACCAGGATGCGCGGGTTAGTCAATGCAAAGCGCTGCTTCAGGTCGCGGTGCAGGATGCGGATGGTCTGCTCCAGGCCTTGCCGGGTGATGGCGGCGGGAACCTCCTTGAGCGGCAGATGGGTGGTGACCAGCGCCACACGTAGGCCGCCGCCGACCAGCATCATCACGACCTGCGGGGTTCCGGTCAGTTCAGCCAGGAATTCGGTATGGCCGGTGAAAGGGATGCCGGCATCGTTGATCACGCCCTTGTGCACCGGGGCGGTGACCATGGCATCGAAGGTGCCGGCCAGGCAACCGTGCGCCGCCGCGGATAAGGTGTCGAGCACATAGCGGCTGTTGGCCGGATTCAGCTTGCCGGCAACGGCAGGTTCACACAGGTCGCGGTGCAGCACTTCCAGCACGCCGGGTTGGTCCGGTGCGGCAGCGGCGGGGTTGAAGTCCACCAGATCGAGCGGCAGTCCCAGCTGTCCGGCGCGCTCGGCAAGCAGGCCGCGGTCGGCGATGGCGACGATGCGGGATCCGGCCGATTTCTGCTGTGCCAGCAACACGCACAAATCCGGGCCGATACCGGCCGGCTCGCCTGCGGTTAATGCAATGATGGGATTGTTCAAAACGGCAATTGCTTAACCGCAGAGGCGCGGAGACGCTGAGAAATAAATGGGTTACAACAACTTTCCGCCACTCCAAATGGGTGAGGTCGCACAATAATATTACTCATTGTTTTTCCTCTGCTCCTCCGCGTCTCTGCGGTCCAATTGTTTTTTTAAGATACAGGCTTAGAACTTGTCTTCCAGCCGGTATTCGACGAAAGCCTGGTCGCGCAGCTGACGCAGCCAGTTCTCGTAGGACTCGTCGGCCTTGCGGGCGCGAATTTCCTGGCGCGCCATGAGGGCCTGCCGTTCCTTGCTGACATCTTCCGAGCGGCGCTCCAGTACCTGGATCAGGTGCCAGCCGAAGGGCGACTTGACCGGTACGCTGATTTCTCCCGGCTTGAGGGCATCCATGGCGCGCTCGAATTCGGGTACGGTTTCGCCGGGCGAGAGCCAGCCGAGGTCGCCGCCTTTCGAGGCGGAGCCGTCCTCGGAGTGGAGCCGAGCCAGTTCGGCAAAGTTCGCGCCGTTATCCAGGCGCTCCTTGAGCTGGATCATGCGGTTTTTGGCATCGATTTCCGAGGCGATTTCACTGGTCTTGATCAGGATGTGGCGTGCATGGGTTTTTTGCACGATCAGCGCCCCCCCTTTGCTGCGCTTGTCGAGCAGCTTGAGGATGTGGAAGCCGTTCGGGCTGCGCAGCACGGCGCTGGTTTCACCCGGTTTCAGGCCGTTGACCGTTTCCAGGAACAGGGCCGGCAGGCGGCTGGCGGCCCGCCAGCCAAGCACGCCGCCCTGCAGGGCCTCTGGCGCGTCCGAATAGCTTGCCGATACTTGGGCAAAGTCCATTTTTTTCAGTTCAGCCAATGCCTTCTCGGCATGTGCGAGTTTGCTCTGAATCTGTTCCGGGCTGGCTTGTTCGGGCACGCGGACCAGAATGTGCGCCAGGTTGAATTCGTCTTCTCCGCCGCTTTGAGCGGCGCGGGTGCTGAGGAAGCTTTCCACTTCGCCTTCGCTGACGGTGATGCGGTTTTCCACTTCTCGTTCGCGCAGGCGCCCGAGTATGATTTCGTCGCGGATTTCCTCGCGGAATTTGGCGAAACTGACGCCGTCCTTCTCCAGTGCGCCGCGGAAGGCTTCCACGGTCATGTTGTTTTCCTGGGCAATGCGTTGCAGCGTTTTGTCGAGTTGCAGATCGTCGACGCGTATGCCGGTTTCTTTGGCGAATTGCAACTGCACCCGGTCGGTGATGATGCGTTCCAGCATCTGTTTTTCCAGCACTTCCTGAGGCGGCAGAGGCGTACCCCGTTTTTGCAGCTGCTGCATGACGATCCGCATCCGGTCGTTGAGCTCGAACTGGGTGATGACTTCATTGTTGACCACGGCGACGATGCGGCCGACCAACCGAACTGGGGCCGCGGGGCGCGCGGGGTCGTTCCCGGCGGCGTGAGCGGAAGCCAGGAAAAAAACGAGCAGGATTGCCAGAATACGGTTAGCGGGGTTCTGATAGGTTGTTTTCATTGGGGATTTGGGTGGTTTTGGTATAGCCATAGATATTGCGTGTGAGCACGTCTAAAGGATTCGAGCCGATAGAGCCGATTCCGTTCAGCTCCAGCTGGAAGAAAATCGAGTCGCTGCGTTGTGAAGTGGTGGTGGTGAAACTGTGCACGACCGCCCGGAACGCCCAACAGCCGGCATTGTATTCCAGACCGGCCAGGGTTTCCAGATTCTTGCTGTCCAGTATTGAATGGTTCCATCGGGCAAGTCCGTTCCAGCGTCCGGTCAGGGGCCACTGCGCGGAGGTGTCGATCTGCTTGATACCGATCGGGGCGAGGGGGGTGGCCGGGGTATAGCGGTAACTGACATTGAGGATCTTGCCCGGTGCGGGCAGGTAGCGGCCGGTAAGCGAAAAGTTGCCGGTTTGTTTCAACTCGGGATCGTACTGCCACAAACTGTCTAGCGTCAGTGCATTCGTGATCCGGCCACCCACTGAGGCCAGCAAGTCGGAATACTTTCTGGTGGGAGCGGTTCCCCCTGGTAGCGTGACTTGGGGCAGGCTCAGGTAGTAGCGTTGAGCGAGTGTGCCGCGCAGGCGCTCGATGCCGCTTTCTTCGAAGAAGCGGGAGGTTACGCCCAGTGTGACCTGGTTGGCATCGCTGATTCTGTCGACCCCGGCGAAGCGGTTTTCAGTGAATATCTGGGGAATGCCGAATCCGATGTCGCCGGAATCGAATAGCGGAATTTGACTCTGATCGCGGAAAGGGGTGCGAACATAATACAGTCGGGGTTCCAGCGTCTGCTGATAATCCGAACCGAACAGGTTGATGTCGCGCTCGAAATACAGACCGCTGTCGACGCTGAAAATCGGCAGGGTGCGATTGATGTCCGGCGTGGCGGTGTCGTTGTCGAAGTTGTAGCTGGTGCTGTGCAGACCGATCTTCGGGATGATATAGCCGTAAATCGGGGTCAGCGGCAGGCTGACGCTGGGGTAAAGGGTTAGGCGCTTGGCGTTTGGCAGGCTGGGGTGGGAGAAATTGACCAACTCGCTGTTCAGTGCCAGGACCGCTCCCTGACCAAGGTTGTTTCCGCTCCAGTTGACTACGCGGGTTCCATTCAACAGCATCTGGGTGCGGCGGTAAGGGGTGACGATCGGTGCCAGCGGATCCTGCAGGGTCTGGAAGCTTTGCGAGCGCGCCGAGAAATTCCAGTTCATGCCCTCATAGGCACCGACATGGGAAAGCACGCCGTCACGCAACAGATGGACTTGCGAGGTGACGCCGATGTTGGTGCTCAGATCCCTGAAATAATTGTCGTCGGAGGCTCTCTCCAGGGTCAGCGCCCCCGCCCAGCCGCTGCCCAGATTGTGTTGATGCTTCAGCGACATGAAGCTGCGATCCCGGTTGGCCACCTGGTCGTTGGGCAGGATTTCCAGGTTTGCAATCCCGACGTAATTCGGGTCCAGGTAACGCAGTTCGTTCTTCAGTTGCAAGCCGCGCTTGGTCATGAATCGCGGCGTGATGGTGGCATCGCGGTTGGGTGCGATATTCCAGTAATAGGGCAGTGAGAACTCCACGCCGCTATTCACGGTGCTGCCGAAGCTCGGGCTGAGAAGGCCGGATTTGCGCTCGCTGTTGAGCGAGAAACTCATCCACGGCGTATAGAGAATAGGCACGCTCATGAAGTCGATGTAGGCGTGGCTTGCCGTTCCTATCTGAGTGGTGCGGTTGATCTCGAGGTCGCGGGCATGGAGGTACCAGTCGTCGGATCCGGCCTGGCAAGTCGTGTAACGGGCGTCCTCCAGCCGATATTTGTTTTCTCCTTCGAACCACAGTATTTTCGCGTCGGCCCGCCCCGGCGGCTTCTGCTGGGTCATCTGGAAAACCGGCTGTTGCAGGTAGCCTTCCTTGCTTTCCAGTTTGAGTTTAAGTTCGGGCCCTTCGGTAATGTCGCCCTTCTGTTCGATGCGCACATTGCCTTGGGCGAAAACTTCATCTTCGGGTTTGTTGTAGCGCAGCAGATCGGAGCTGATTATTTGACCCCATTGGCGCAGTTCCGCCTCGCCTATGACTTCCGTCTCGATATCGTGATGGCCCTGGATGCGCATTCCGCTGATGAAAACCGGCGTGGGTGGCGTGCCTGAGGGCGGGTTCAAGGTCAGGCTCCGGCTTCGCTTGAGCGATAGGGGGGTATCTGCCGTTTCCTGGACGCGCACCGCCGGTGCTGCGACCGCTGCGGCCTCGGCCGGTTGCGCAATGGCAACCGGTTTCGACGTATCCTGGAGCTTTTCCCCGTTCTCCTGAATGCCCTGACTTGCTTGGGTAGGTGTCGTGATGGGGGCCGTCAGGTCTTCAGCGGCAAGCACCACGGGTCTTGTTGCCTCGGGAGCGGTAGCGGGGGGCTGTGCGGCGCCGGGTTCGCGTCTTGGTGCCGGTTCGGGCTTGGGAGCGGGCTGCAGAAGAACGGGGTCAATCTGGAATGGTGGCAGACTCAGTGCCGCCTGCGATGCGGCAGGGAATAGCCAGAACAGGGCGAATGCGAGCGGTGTCGGGCGGAAGTTATGGAATAGTCTGGCCCTATGCAGCAACGACTGTTCGCGGAAAGGTTTTTTCATGTTCTGCAATATGGCAACGGCCTCGGTCAGCGTCTAGCGGACGCGGATCGAGGCCATGTTGTGCTCTCGTTATTATCTAGCCCGGATGTTTCATAAATTGACGCGCGCCCTCGCTGGTCTTTTGTTTCGTATGGAAATTTTGTTCAGTCGGGCGTATGAATAACTACGCCACTCTTTCACAAAATTCCCCTACAAAACAAAATCCTGCGCGATCATCACGCGAATTTATGAAACATCCGAGCTAGGCCGTTATCGGTGATAAAATCGCACAAATTCTGCTTTTACGCAATGCGAGATTAAATGGACCGCCTTGAATTACTTGAAAACTGGCTGAAGCCGCAAATTCCCGACATCCCTTATACGCTAGCCCCGGCGTCGGCCGATGCCAGCTTCCGCCGCTACTTTCGGGTGAGCCTGCCAGATCGCTCGCTGATCGTGATGGATGCCCCACCGGAGCGCGAGGATTGCCGGCCTTTCATCCATGTGGCGGAGTTGTTCCGGGATGCGGGTGTCCGCGTGCCGCACATTCTGGCGCAGGACTTGCAGCAGGGTTTTCTGCTGCTGACCGACTTGGGCGGCACCACTTATCTGGATGCGCTGAATCAGGACGAGGCGGCGGCGGATACTTTATATGCCGCCGCCGCCGGAGCACTGATCAAGATTCAGCTGGCCAGTCGCCCGGTCGTGCTGCCGGACTACGACGAAGCCCTGTTGCTGCGCGAAATGCGGCTGTTCCCGGATTGGTACGTGAGCAAGCACTTGCGAACAGAACTCTCCACCACTCAGGCGGAAGCGCTGGACGGGGTTTTCACCCTGATCCTGAGCAACAACCTGGCGCAACCCAAAGTCTTCGTGCACCGCGACTACCATTCCCGCAACCTGATGGCGACCGGCGACGAACCGGGTATCCTGGATTTTCAGGATGCGGTGTACGGACCGGTCACATACGATCTGGTTTCCCTGTTCAAGGATGCCTATATCCACTGGGAGGAGGAACGGGTGCTGGACTGGACGATACGCTACTGGGAAAGGGCGAAGAAAGCCGGTCTGCCTGTGTCGCGCGATTTTGCCGAGTTTTACCGCGATTTCGAATGGATGGGTGCGCAGCGCCACATCAAAGTGCTGGGTATCTTCGCCCGGCTTTGTCATCGCGACGGCAAGGATAACTATCTGAAAGACATGCCGTTGGTGATGGCTTACTTGCGTAAGGTGTGCGAGCGCTACCGCGAGCTACATCCGCTGCTGAAGCTGCTGGACGAGCTGGAGAACAGGCAGGCGGTGGTGGGGTATACGTTTTGAAAATCTTTTCACCGCAGAGGCGCGGAGGCGCAGAGAAAATCAAAATCAACAGCATTGAACAAAAAAGTTCTGTTCTTCTCTGCGCCTCCGCGCCTCTGCGGTTCAATCCTGAATGAAGGCCATGATCCTCGCCGCCGGGCGCGGCGAGCGCATGCGGCCACTCACTGACGTCATGCCGAAACCTTTATTGGAGGCGGGCGGCAAGCCGCTGATCGTATGGCACATCGAAAGGCTGGCGCGGGCCGGTTTCACCGAGCTGATCATCAACCACGCCCACCTCGGCGAAAAGATCGAGGCGGCCCTGGGTGACGGCCGCCGCTTCGGGGTGAGCATTCGCTATTCCGCCGAGATTGAAGCGCTGGAGACCGCCGGCGGCATCGCCAACGCCATGCCGCTGCTGGGGCCGGAACCCTTTCTGGTGGTCAACGGCGATATTTTCTGCGACTATGACTTCACTGGCCTGCCGCGTGAACTGGGCGAGTATTCGGCCTGGCTGGTGCTGGTGGACAATCCCGATCACCATCCCGGTGGGGATTTTGCATTAAGGCAGGGCAAGGTGCTGGATGATGGCGAGCACAAACTGACTTTCAGCGGGATAGGGATCTACCGCCCCGAACTGTTTGCGGCTGTTGCCCGTGGGGCGAAAGCCATGCTCGCTCCGTTGTTGCGCGAACAGATGGCTGCAGGACGGGTCGGCGGCGAGCACCACCGCGGCTTGTGGCTCGATGTCGGCACGCCTGAACGTCTGCGGCAACTGGACTACATGCTACAAAACACAAGCCAGTCACGGATGAACACAGATGAACACAGATAAAAACCTGCCATTAAGAATCCGTGCTAATCCGTGTTCATCCGTGGCTAAATATTTGCTTTTGATTCGTGAACATTCGTGGCATTCGTGGTCAAATTTCTTAAATGATTGAACTCAAAACCTATCAGCAGCGCCGCCGCCGGCTGGCCGAACAGATGCAGGCCGGCGTGGCGGTGATTCCCACTGCGCCTGAGCGTTCCCGTAACCGCGACAGCACTTACCCGTACCGGTTCGACAGCTATTTCCACTACCTGACCGGCTTTGGTGAACCCGAGGCGGTGCTGGTTCTGGTCGCCGGTGCGGAACCCAAAAGCATCCTGTTCTGTCGGGAGAAAAACCCCGAGCGCGAAGTCTGGGACGGCTTCCGCCATGGCCCGGAGGCGGCGCGTGAGACTTTCTGCTTTGACGAGGCCTATCCCATCGCCATGCTGGACGAGATGATGACCAAGCTACTCGCCGACCAGCCCAGCCTGCATTTCCATCTCGGTGCCGACAGCGCCTGGGACGTGCGCGCAGTGGGCTGGCTCAACGCGGTGCGGGCCGAGGTGCGCAACGGCATTGCCGCCCCGTCCGCAATCCGGGACGTGCGCGTGCTGCTGGACGAAATGCGGCTGATCAAAAGCACCGATGAAATCGCCACCATGCGCCGTGCCGCCGAAATTTCCACCGCCGCGCACCGCCGTGCCATGCAGCAGGTCCGACCAGGGCGGCACGAATACGAAATCGAGGCGGAATTGCTGCATGACTTCCACCGCCACGGCGCGCAGGCCCCGGCCTATACGTCGATCGTGGCGGGCGGCGCTAATGCCTGTGTGCTGCATTATGTCGACAACAGCGCCAGACTCAGGGATGGCGATCTGCTGCTCATCGATGCCGGTTGCGAGCTGGATGGCTATGCCGCCGACATTACCCGCACTTTTCCGGTCAACGGGCGCTACAGCGCCGTGCAGAAAGACGTGTATGAAATGGTGCTGGCGGCACAGGCGGCGGCTATCGGCGCCGTCAAGGTTGGCGCCAGCTGGGACGATCCGCACCAGGCCGCCCTCAAGGTGCTGGCGCAGGGCATGATCGATCTGGGTCTGTGCACAGGAAGCGTGGATGGGTTGCTGGAATCCGGCGACTACAAGCGCTTCTACATGCACAAGACCGGCCACTGGCTGGGGATGGATGTGCACGACGTGGGCGACTACAAGCGTGGTGGGCAGTGGCGCAAGCTGGAAGCGGGCATGGTGCTGACCGTCGAGCCTGGCTGTTACATCCGGCCCGGCGAGGACGTGCCGGAGCATCTGTGGAATATCGGCATCCGCATCGAGGACGACGTGCTGGTGACGGCCCGGGGTTGCGAAGTTCTGACCCTGGCAGCACCGAAAACGGTGGACGATATCGAAGCAACGATGGCGGGGGCGGCATGAGCAGGGAGCAGGTTCACGGCGCAGCCGGGATGCGACCGGCCGCGATTGCCGCCAGCCGCCGACATGAGAAAATTAAAATCGGCATGACGGTTGAGGAGGCGGCGGCATGAGCGACCAATTCGACATCATCATCGTCGGTGCCGGCCTGGTCGGCGCATCATTCGCCCTGGCGATGAAGGACAGCGGGCTGAAGCTGGCGCTGGTGGAAAGTGTGGCGCCGACTGCCCCATCGCCGGAGTGGACCAGCCGGGTCTACGCCATCAGCCCGGGCAGCATCGAATTCCTCAGCGAGAGCGGTGCCTGGCAGCAATTCGATGCCGCCCGCATTGCCCCGGTGCTGGGTATGCATATCTACGGCGACGACGGGAAGGCCTGTCTGGATTTCGATGCCCATCAATCCGGGCTGGCCGAATTGGCGGTGATTGCCGAAACGCGCCATATGCAGCACGGCCTGTGGCAGGCGCTGCAGCGGCAGGAAAATCTCGAGTTGTTCTGCCCGGCACGCTGCGCCAGCCTGAGGCTGCAGGAAGAGGTCGCCGTGCTGCGCCTGGAGGACGGCCGAGAATTGCGTGCTCCGCTAATCGTCGGAGCAGATGGGCGGGAATCCTGGGTGCGTTCGCAGGCCGGAATGGATGCCGAACCTGCGCCCTACCGTCAGATGGGGGTGATCGCCAATTTCGAAACCGAGCAGTCTCATGGCGATGCCGCATGGGAATGGTTTCGCGGCGACGGCGTGCTGGCCTTCCTGCCTATGCCGGGCAATCGCATTTCGATCGTCTGGACGGCGTTCGAGGAGCGGGCGGCCGAGCTGATGGCGCTGCCGCCGGACGAGTTCTGCCATCAGGTGCAGGAGGCGAGCCACAGCGCCCTGGGCGAATTGAAACTGCTCAGCAAGCCTGCCGCTTTTCCGCTGCGCTTGCTGCACCTGGAACACCTGGTCAAATCCAGGGTGGCGCTGATCGGCGACGCCGCCCACAACGTCCACCCGCTTGCCGGGCAGGGCGTCAACCTGGGGTTCCAGGATGCCCGGGAGCTGGCGAAAGTGCTGAAGGATCGTGGCCCTCAGCCGGACTGCGGCGATTATTTCCTGCTGCGTCGCTATGAGCGGGCGCGCAAGGCGGATATTCTGGCAATGCAGCTGGTTACCGACGGGTTGCAAAAATTGTTCAACAATCGCAACCCGGCTTTGAAGCTGGCGCGCAACCTGGGCCTTTCCCTTACCGGCAGCTTGCCCTGGCTGAAAAACGGCCTGGTGCAACATGCGGTGGGGCGGCATCTTAACTAATTGTGCCAAAAACTCAGTTGAACCGCAGAGACGCGGAGGCGCAGAGGAAAAACAATGAGTTATCGCATTGTATGACCTCACCCATTTGGAGGGGTGGAAAATTGTTGTAACCCATTTGTTTCTCTGCGCCTCCGCGTCTCTGCGGTTAAGCAATAGTCGTTTTTAGATTGTATTTTTTTACTCTTGAAGGAAATCGTAATGCGCTCAAAATTTTTGGTCTGCCTGTTGTCGGGTTTTTTCTTTGCCGGCGCGGCACTGGCCGATACCAAGTTGGGTACGGATGAAGTGGCGTTGAAGGCAGCCATCGAGAAGAAGTTTCCCGATATCAAGCTCGATAGCCTGCAAAAAACCCAATACGGTGGCCTGTATGAGGCCGTGATGGAGGGAAGCCAGGTTTTCTACACCGACAAAAATGCCAGTTTCATTCTTGTCGGTAACCTGATCGACGCCAAGACCCAGCGTAATGTGACTGAAGAACGGATCCGCGACCTGATGCGGGTGAAATTCGATACGCTGCCGCTCGAATCGGCAATCAAGCAGGTGAAAGGCAACGGCAGCCGCAAGATGGCGGTGTTCTCCGACCCGGATTGCCCCTATTGCAGGAAGCTCGATGCCGAACTGGCAAAGGTCACCGATGTGACGATCTACACTTTTCTCTACCCGATCGCCAGCCTCCATCCCCAGGCCGGAGACAAGGCCAAGGCAGTATGGTGTGCGCCTGATCGCGTCAAGGCGTGGGAGGACCTGATTCAGAAGGGAACCGTGCCACAGGCGGGCGGCAAGTGCGAAAACCCATTGGCGAAAATCGCCGAGCTGGGCCGCAAGCTCAAGGTCAACGGTACGCCCACGATCATCTTCGCCGACGGGATGCGCGTTCCCGGCATGGTGCCAGCCGCCAATCTGGAAAAGCTGCTTAACGGCGAAAGGTCGCAGCATTGAAGGAATTCTGGAACCAGCGTTATAGCGGCGACGAGTTTTTCTACGGCACCGCCCCCAACGCTTTTCTGGCCTCGCAGCTTCACCGGTTCAAGCCCGGGCAAACCGTTCTGGCCGTGGCCGATGGCGAGGGACGGAACGGTGTCTGGCTCGCCCGGCAGGGACTGGACGTGACGGCGGTGGATTTCTCCCCGCTGGCCGTGGAGAAGGCGCAACGACTGGCGGGGCAATACGGGGTGACCGTGCGCCACGAAATCAGCGACCTGTTCGCCTGGAGCTGGGGTGAAAACCGCTTCGATGCCATAGCCGCGATTTTCATCCAGTTTGTTGGCCCGGAGCAGCGCCGTATCCTGAATGGCCTGATGCTGCGCGCGCTCAAGCCGGGCGGCTTGCTGATCCTGCAGGGCTACCGGCCCAAGCAGCTGGAATACAAGACCGGCGGACCTTCCCGCGTGGAAAATTTGTACACGGCGGAAACCCTGCGCGAGGAGCTTTCCGCCATGGAAATTCTTCATCTCGCCGAACATGACGACGAGATTTGCGAAGGGGAGGGGCACTGCGGTATGTCGGCGCTGGTGGACTTGGTGGCGCGCAAATACTTTTAGGGCTATATTGGGTTTAGATTAATTCTAAAGGAGAGCCGGACATGAAAATCACCAAAAAGAAGCTGCTCGAAGAACTCAACAAAGACCTGGAATGGGAATACGCCGCGGCTGTACAGTACGTCCAGCACGCTTCAGCGATCACCGGTGCGCAGTATGAATCGATCCAGAAGGAACTGATCATTCACTCCCAGGAGGAGATGATGCATGCCGTCATGCTGTCCGACCAGATCGATTTTCTCGGCGGCGTGCCCACGGTGGACGTGGAAAAGCGCGAAACAGACAGCGACAGCCTGGCAATGCTGAAGCAGGATCTGAAGGGCGAGGACAACGCCATCGATCGCTACAAGGAACGGATCGCCCAGGCCGAGGCGCTCAAGGAATACGGCCTGCGCCGGGTGCTCGAGGACATCCTGATCCAGGAGGAAGAACACAAGCGCGATCTGCTGACGGTGATCAAGTCGAAATAGCGCAAACCCAAAAGAAAAACGGCTCCTAGGAGCCGTTTTCTTCAGGAAGCGGTCTGTTTACGCTTCGCCCAGAAGGCCGGGTTCTTCGGCGCCAAAGTATTTCTTCATCCGGTAAAGCAGGGTGTAGCGACTGATGCCCAGCAGTTTCGCTGCACGGGTGCGGTTGCCTCTGGTCTGTTCCAGGGCTTGCAGGATGAGATCGCGCTCGGTCTGTTCCAGGTTGAGCGGGGTAGTCGCATGGGTGGATATGGCAACGCGCTGACCGCCGCGGATGTTGAGCGGCAGGTTGTCCACCCCCAGTGAGCCACGCTGGAAATTGCACAAAATCGTCAGGCGCTCGCACAGGTTTTTCAACTCGCGCACGTTGCCGGGCCAAGAGTAAGCCTTGAGCACTTTCATCGCCTCCGGGCTAAAGAAAACAGCCTGGAGACTGTGCTGCTGCGCCGCCATTTCAACAAAGTGCTCTATCAGCAAGCCAATGTCGCCCGCGCGCTCGCGCAGCGGAGGCACCTCCATCGGCACCACCTGCAAGCGGTAGAACAGGTCGGCGCGGAAGCGGCCGATCTTCACCATCTTTTCCAGGTCACAGTTGGTCGCGGCGATAACGCGTACGTTGGCCTTGATCGGCCGGTCGTAACCCAGTGGCAGGATTTCGCCGTTTTCCAGGAAGCGCAACATTTTGGCCTGCGCCGCCAAGGGCAGTTCGCCAATCTCGTCGAGGAATAATGTGCCATTGTGGGCCGCCCGCACCAGGCCGTCGCGGTCGATGATGGCATTGCTGAAAGCGCCGCGGCGGTGGCCGAACAGCTCGGATTCCACCAGATTTTCCGGTAGGTTGGCGCAATTGACTGCAACGAAGGGCCGGCTTGCCAGGGGGCTGTGGACGTGCAGGAAGCGCGCCAGATTTTCCTTGCCGCTGCCCGATTCGCCGCAGATCAGCACGGTCGCGCGCGTTGCGGCAACCAGCTGTGCCGTATTCAGCAATTGGCGGAAGACGGGGGAGTGCCCGATGAGCGAAAAGGTATCCATAAAGCGCAGTATAAGAATACTCATTTCATACGTCAACATCCGATTAGCTTGGACGTGCGAAATGGCGCAGGCGTGCCGTAACGCACACCTAAATTTGTCTAGTTTTGTTGCAGGTCAGCTAGTTATCCATGGCATGATGGTTGCTGTAAATCAACCTTTGACCTGAATCAAGGCGGCACTGGCTTACTTGAAACATAATCCGACAACAAAATTATCTGAGGGAGCGAAGGCGAAAATGAACAACAAGCTGTTGCGGGGTTTGGTGGCAGGGGTGTGCGCGGGGATGTCCGGTGCGGTGTTTGCGGCAGATGCGGGCACTTCGGTGAAGCTCGAAGAGGTGACCGTCACCGGCACGCGCGAGGGGCAGCTCAAGGCGGAAACGCCCGCCACCGTGGACGTGATCAAAGGCGATACCCTTCGTGAGGTGCGACCAACCCACCCCTCGCAGATTATGGGGCAGGTGCCCGGCGTGTGGGTTAACGTGACGGGTGGCGAGGGCCATCAAACCGCGATTCGGCAGCCGCTGACCACCAGCCCTGTTTACCTCTATCTGGAAGATGGCATCCCTGTTCGTTCCACCGGCTTCTTCAACCACAACGCCCTGTATGAGGTCAACATGCCGCAATCGGGCGGCATTGAGGTGAACAAGGGTCCGGGCACGGCACTGTACGGTTCGGATGCGATCGGTGGAGTGATCAACGTGCTGACCCGTCCGTCCCCGCTCAAGCCGGAGGCCCAGGCGAGCGTGGAAGCCGGCCAATATGGCTGGAAGCGCGTTATGGTGGGTGGTGGTAATACGGTGGGTAACGATGGCTGGCGGGGAGATCTCAATCTGACCCATACTGACGGCTGGCGTGACAAGACCGGCTATGATCGGCAAGCCGGTACCCTCCGCTGGGACAGGGCGTTGGAAAACAACGCGGTGCTGAAGACAGTCGCCACGTTCTCCGATATCGACCAGGAAACGGCGGGCAGTTCCACCATCTCCAGGGATGACTACCTGAACAATCCGACCAAGAACTACACCCCGATTTCCTTCCGCAAGGTCAAGGCGTTCCGCCTGTCGGCCGCTTACGAGAAGGAGTCTGCCAATTCGCTGCTGAGCGTGACGCCCTATTATCGCAACGATGACATGGACCTGCTGGCGAACTGGTCGCTAGGCTACGATCCGACGGTGTACAACACCAACAACAGTTCGTTGGGGCTGATGGTGAAATACCGCCAGGATTTCGCGCCGTACCGCAGCCGCCTGATTGTCGGCATGGACGTCGATCGCAGCCCTGGCAGCCGGCTGGAGAAAAGCATCAATCTGACCACGACGGGCACGGGCTATACCAAGGTTTATACCGCCTATACGACTGGAGCGACGGTATACGATTATGATGTCACCTATCGGGGTATCTCTCCCTATATCCACGGTGAAATGTCACCCACGGACAGACTGCGCCTGACCGGCGGCCTGCGCTACGACGATATTCATTACGACTATGACAACAAGCTGGCGGATGCTTCGATTTCGGCGGGGGGAAAGAATTATGGGCATGTCGGTGATGCTACTGTCAGTTACAACCATCTAAGTCCAAAACTGGGGGCAACCTATGCTTTCAGTCAGGACCTGAATGGATTCGCTGCCTATAACCATGCCTTCCGGGCCCCGTCCGAGGGGCAGTTGTTCCGTCCTTCCACCGGCACGTCTGTGGTTTTTGCACAGGCTGCTGCGCAGTCTGCGCTCGGTCTGAAACCGGTCAAGGTGGACAGCTACGAACTTGGCCTGCGCGGCAAGACAGGTCAGGGCATAGTCTGGGAAGCCTCGCTTTATAACATGACCAAGCGTGATGATATCCTCAGCTACAAAGATCCGGTCACCAATGCTACCCAGTCGCTGAATGCGGGCAAGACCTTGCACCGCGGTATTGAAATCGGCGTCGGTGCGGAACTGACGCGCGAACTCAAGCTGGATGTGGCCTATTCCTATGCAAAACACACCTATGAAAATTGGACCGCGAAAGATAGCGCGGGAGCCAATGTGGACTACAGCGGCAAGGAAATGGAAACCGCGCCACGCACTATCGCCAATACCAGGCTGAGTTATGCACCCGCCGCGCTGAATGGCGGCAAAGTGGCGCTGGAATGGATCAGGCTCGGCAGCTACTGGCTGGATACGGCCAATACCGCGCAGTATGAAGGCCACGATGTCTTCAATTTGCGCGTCAATTATCCAGCCGGACGTGGTGTGGACCTGTTTGGCAGTGTGATGAACCTGACCGACAAACGCTATGCAGAAAGTGCCTCCCTATCTTCCACCAACGCGGTCTATGCGCCGGGCATGCCGCGCACAATCTATGCTGGCCTCCAGTACAATTGGCAATAAATGAGGAAGGACATACGTTTCATCACCTCTAAGGCAATTGCTGCACTAGTTTGTGCGATGGGGCTTGTTTCGGTGTTCGCGGCCGACAAGCCCCAGGCGCACGACATGGGCAAGATGTGGCAAGCGTCGCTGGCGCGGCCCGCCCTTTCGGTTGGATCGTCTTTCGACCCGCGGGGCCGGCTGTGGCTGGCCAAGGTTGAAAGCGGCTACCTCTTCGTCAGTCATTCTGAAGACAAAGGCAAGACCTTCGGCCCGGCGGTGAAGGTCAACTCGGTGCCCGAAAAGATTGCCGCCGACGGGGAAAACCGGCCGAAGATCATGGTGACTCCAGAGGGCAGAGTTTACGTCGCCTACACCTCCAGCCTGGAAATACCCTTCAGTGGCCATATCCGCTTCAGTCGCTCGACCGACGGCGGAACCACCTTCTCCGAACCGCTCACCGTCAACGACAACCGTGAAGTGATCAGCCACCGTTTCGAGGCGATGGCGGTCGATAGTCGCGGCCAGGTTACTCTGGCTTGGCTGGACAAGCGCGATCAGTCTGCGGCGCAGCGGCACGGCCAGGCTTATGCCGGGGCCGCAGTCTACTACGCCGTTTCCACCGATGGCGGAGCGAGCTTCGGCGCCAACCGCAAGCTGGCCGACAATTCCTGCGAGTGCTGCCGGGTAGCGATGGCGATGGACCAAGGTGACGTGCCGGTGGTTTTCTGGCGCCATGTCTATGGCAAGAACGTGCGCGACCATGCGCTCGTCAGGCTGGACGGCAAATCCCAGCCGGTTCGCGTCAGTTATGACCAGTGGGAGGTGGATGCCTGCCCCCATCACGGACCGGCGATTTCGATAGCCGATGACGGGGCCTATCATCTGGTCTGGTTCGATAATGGGCCGAAGCTCCATGGCCTGTTCTATGCCAGCTCGGCCGATCAGGGCAAAACCTTTTCCGCGCCGAAGGCATTCGGCAATTTCGAGGCGCAGGCCGGCCATCCGCACGTGCTGAGCTTCGGCAAGGCGGTGCATGTGGTTTGGAAGGAATTCGACGGCCAGAACTTGGTCATCAGGGGGATGTCCTCCGCCGATGGCGGCAAGTCGTGGTCGCTGCCGCGCCAGATTGCCACGACCGCCGGCGCCTCGGATCACCCCCTGCTGGTTGCCGACGGCACTCAACCCTATCTGTCGTGGAACACCGCCAAGGAAGGCTTCCGGCTGATCGGGGTGGCGCCGTAATGCGGCAACGCCTTTGTTTGGTACTGGCATTGCTGTTGGTGCTGATTCCACCCGCGGCAGCGCAGGAACTTAAACCCTTTGTTGCCGGCAGTATCAAGGAAATTACCGCGGCGCGGCAGGGCAAGCCGTTCATCCTGGGCATGTGGTCTCTGACCTGCACCCATTGCCGGGAAGAGCTTGTCTTGTTGTCCGACCTGTTAAAAAAGCATCCCGATCTCGACCTGATTCTGATCTCCACCGATACGCCGGAAGAGGGGGAAGCAATCAGCGCCACGCTGCGGCAATCCGGTCTCGGAGGTGCAGAAGCCTGGGTATTCGCCGATCCCTTTGCGGAACGCCTGCGCTTCGAAATCGACCCCAAATGGCATGGCGAACTGCCACGCACTTATCTTTACGATTCTTCCCACAAGGCCCAGGCTTTCAGCGGCAAACTCGATGCCCTGCAGATGGAGCAATGGGTTCAAGCGCACTTCGCGGCACGCTGAAGCCGACCTCCGTTCGGCTCCCCTCTCTCCCGATCCAGTTGGCGGTTCCTGCTAGCCGCAACCCCGGCTGTGTTCCATTTCCCCCGTTTGCGCTAAATGGCGCAATCCTGATCTGGGTCAACCTATTGTTTTAACGAAAACTTGACCTTGGCACGGGGCTTGCATATCAGGAGTCCCGGTCTATGTTTCAGGGACGACTAATTACAAGACATGATTCCAAACATGCTTCATCCGGCCAGTGTCCTGGGCCGTCTGGTGGCCTTGCGCTGGTTTTCGATACTGGCTCAGGGACTGACCATTTTTTTTGCCGCCGGGTGGTTAAACATCTCTCTGCCATTATTGCCCATGCTGGCAGCGGTGCTTTTTCTGACCCTGGTTAACCTCTTCACTTGGTGGCAGGTCTGTAAAGCCCTGCCCGTGGCCGATGGCGAGCTATTTGCCCAATTGTGCCTGGATGTGCTGGTGCTGACCTGGCTTCTCTTCTTTGCCGGTGGAGCAGAAAACCCTTTTATTTCGCTGTTGCTCCTGCCACTCACCATTGGCGCGGTCGTCCTGCCCGTTCGTTACATCTGGGTCATGGCCGTGATGGCTTTTGCAGCTTACACTCTGCTGGTTTTTTTTAACCAGCCCTTGCCACTCCCCCAGGGCCGATTGAGTGTCCTGGACGCGGCCCTTTCGAAGACCTGCGGCATGAATCGTACAACGATTCATCAGGAAGGGGGGTTCGCCCTGCACGTGGTTGGCATGTGGCTTAATTTTGCCATTAGCGCCCTGATCGTTTCAGTGTTTTTGGCCCGCAATGCAGGGGCGTTACGCCAGCGGGAACGTGAGATTCATACCTTCCGTGAGCGCGCCCTGCGGCAGGAGCGGATCCTTGCTCTTGGCCTCCTGGCGGCGGGGGCTGCCCACAAGCTAGGAACGCCTCTTTCCACCATGGCCGTGGTGTTGCGCGAGATGGAGGTGGATGAAGGCAATCGGGAAGAACGCGCCGACGACCTGCGTCTGCTTCGCTCCCAAGTGGAGCGTTGCAAGGGCATCCTGGCCGAGATTGTGGGCGCCGCCGGTACGGCACCCGCGGCGGCGCTCCCCGCCGATGTCTGGCTGGCGCATCTGGTGGATGAGTGGCACGTTCTACGGCCCAAGGTACGCTTGCCGTCCATTCATCCTGACACTGCCTCCACTGCGCCGTCTGTGCGCCCCGACCGCAGCCTGGACCAGGCACTGCAAAGCCTGCTCGACAATGCGGCCGATGCCAGCCCGGAGAGTGTCGAACTGCGCCTGGCCTGGGACACCCAAAGCCTGACGGTAGACATACTCGACCGAGGGCAGGGTATAGACGAACGGGTTGCCGGGTTACTGGGCCAGACCCCCGTTAGCAGCAAGTCGCCGACAGACGATGCTGTCGGCGGGTTGGGCATAGGCTTTTTTCTCACCAATGCCACGATCGAGCGCTTTGGCGGCGAGGTGGAAGTCTTCGACCGGGAAGGTGGCGGCACCTGCACACGGGTGATCCTGCCTCTGGCCCAACTCAACCCGGAGTCTACATGAGCCAGGTCGATCTGGACGAGCGGCCGGTACTGCTGCTGGCGGATGACGATGAGGTCTTCCGGGATGTACTGGCCAAGGCCTTGCGCCGTCGAGGTTATGCGGTGGAAACCGCCGGAAACGCAGAGGATGCCTTGGTCTTGTCCAGAGACAACCCCCCGGAGTTTGCCGTCGTCGACCTCAAAATGCCCGGCAACTCCGGTCTCAAACTCATCGCAGACCTGATAGACCTCGACCCCAATACCCGCATTGTCATGCTTACCGGCTATGCCAGCATCGCCACCGCTGTCGAGGCCATCAAGCTGGGCGCCACCCATTACCTGGCCAAGCCGGCCAATGCGGACGACGTGATAGCCGCCCTGTTACGCACCGGGGGCGATGCCAGCACTCCGGTAGCGGAGGCCCCTCTCTCCGTAAACCGTCTGGAGTGGGAACACATCCAGACCGTGCTGGCGCAACATAAGGGCAATATTTCCGCTACCGCCCGCGCCCTCAAGATGCACCGTCGCACCCTGCAACGGAAGCTGGACAAACGCCCGGTGCAGGGGTGAGGGAAGATCGTCGGCTGAAATGCGGGCATGCATTGCCCCTGACGGCTACCGTATGGACACAAGTCGCATTCATATTCAAACGGATATGTAACAACATCGAAATCAGTGCTGTCATTCCGGCGAAAGCCGGAATCCAGTATTGGCGCGCGTTCCTGGATTCCGGCTTTCGCCGGAATGACGATTGTGCGAGATGTGTGCATATTTGCCCTGATGGAGGGGGTGCGACAATTTGCCCAATTCCCGGCCCCGAACAAGTTCTATAACATCCGGGTGCTCCTTGGCGACCCGAGCAATTTCGGCTCGGCCTCTGCCTTCGGCAGCCAGGGCAGACAGTTTTTCGACAGTGCCACGCCCCATGAAAAGGTGGCCGACATTTTCGCCGTGGCGCAACGGGCGGGGTTGATGAAGATCGCCATCGTCACGGAAGCGCAGCGCTGATAGCAACCCCTTGATTTTTGCTTTTATCATTTGGAGAACAACATGAAAAGAAAAATAGCGCGAAGCACCTTGGCGGTTGCCGTTTACGCCGCCTTTGCCGGGCCAACCCAAGCGGCTGACGACGCAGCCACGGCGACAGTTCTGGGCGAGATTCGCGTCACCGAGGGCAAGAAGACCGACGTTCAGTCAAGAACCGAACTCGGCACACTGAACGAGTACACGCCCCTGGCCGGAACGGTGGTTTCCCGGGAAGAACTGGAAACGGTGAAGTTCGTCGACTCCCTGCGCGAACTGCTGACTCGTGTTCCAGGGGTCAGCAAGATCCGCAATATGCGCATCCCCGATGGCGGCAAGCAGTACACGGAAAATCGTATCGACGGCATGCGCACCGCAAGTACCGGCACGACCGCTTTTCTTGACGTGGTCAACGCCAACGACATCGAACGAGTCGAGATCATTGCCGGCCCCGGCTCGGTGTTGAACGGCAGTAGCGCATTCGGCGGCACTATCAACGTCATCACCCGCGATGCGCCAAAAACGCCCGAGGTGCGTCTTTCTCAGGAAGCCGGCGCTTACGGTTTCTATCGCACCGATCTGTGGGGCGGCAGCACGCTGGAGAATGGCTTTGGCTACCTCATCGACGCCAACGTGCTGGAAAATTCGGGTTGGCGCGAGCAAACGGCTGAAAGCAAGAAAACGGTTAGCGCCAAGCTGTCCGGTCGCATCGACGAGCAATCGAAACTGGCTTTCCGCCTCGAATACATCGATGATGATGCCCAGGCTCCGGGCCAGTTGACGCAGAAGCAGTTCGACAGCAACTGGCAGCAGCGAGCCCCCGGGGTAACGGCTGGCCCGTCGGTGTATAGCCGCACCTGGGCTACGTATGTGACGCCTTCGGTGCAGTACCAGCGCAACATCGGGGAACGCGGTGAGTTGACCCTATCCATGCTGAACCGCAAGAAGGACTTAACGACCTTTGGCGACGCAAAAACCTACGGTGCCGGCGCAGGCAATTTTGACAACTCCATCTACGACACCGATGCATCCGAGACCGGTGTGCGGGCCATGTACCGGCATGATTTCGATTTAGCCAAGTCGACGCTGCATGTGGGTTTTGACGACATATCTAACACCACGGACAGCATCACATACAACAACAAGTTGACCTCTGCGTTGGGATCGCAAGGGCAATTTTCGCGCGGTGCCATAACTGCCAGCAGCCTGGCCAAGGAAAAACAACTGTCGCCGTTCCTGAACTATGGGTTTACCCCGGCCGAGCGGCTGCGTCTTACTTTGGGCGCCCGTAACGACGAAATCAAATATAGCATCGACGATAGAACAGCCGCTAACAAAGATGGCGAAAAGACCTACAGGAAGCTGGTCAAGAAGGTTGGCGCCACCTACGATCTAGACCGCAACCATCTGCTCTGGGCGAGCGTCGCCGAAGGCTTTCTTGCCCCATCCGTCAGCACCTTGCTAGGGTCTGGGGGAGCCACCCCGAATATGAATCTGCTGCCGGAAGAGTCGCTCACCCATGAAATCGGCTTCCGCGGTTTCCTGCCGGATCAGCGCCTCCGCTACGATGTGGCCGTTTATCACACCACCATCGAAAACATGATTGTGAAATCAGGAACCACAAATTTGAATGCCGGCAAGGTATCGTTCAAGGGGGTGGAAACCGGGCTTTCCCTGGCGACCGCGAAGTGGCTGGATCTCGGTCTCTCACACACCTATGCCGTCAACACCTATGAAGATTACGTAAACAGCGGTGTGAACTACAGTGGCCTTTCATACCAGGCGTCCCCCCGTCACCATCTCAACCTGCGCCTGACGGCGCGGCCGGCTGCGAAGTGGAAGGTCGAACTGGAAGGGGATTACACCAGCCGCTACTACATCGACGACAAGAACAGCGATACTTATCAGCGGCCCAGTCTTTACAACCTGCGCGCCAGTTATGCCGATGGCCCCTGGTCGTTCTGGATGCATGCCTTGAACCTGCTTGATACTAAGTACGCTGAACGTGTCCTGGTACTTAACAATACGCGTGTTATCGACGCCGGCTACCATCCTCTGACCCTGCGCGCCGGCGTTTCGTACAAGTTCTGACCCGATCATGAGCCGCATAACACATCGGTTCGGGCCGGTACTGCTGGCGATCCTGGCGACTGGGCTTGCCTCGGCCCAGGATGCGGGTGACGAGCGTCGTTCCGGCGGCGGGCCGCCACCGTCGGTTCGGGGTGGGCAGGACGCCGGCGAGTACGCCGGACCGCGACCGCCCGAAGGCGCCAGCCCGGAGGAGCGGCGCGCGTTCTGGCAGAAACGGGCCGCTGAACGCGCCAAGGCAGAGGAAAGTGGCGCGCCAGCGCCGGCCCAGGCCGGCGGCAAACCGGAAGAGGCCAAGCAGGGAGGCGGACCGCCGAGCGAGGCCCAGAGCGCCGAGTGGCGTGCCAGGCGCGAGGCCCGCGAGGGCAAAGCTGCCGAAACGCCGGCGACGGCAGAGCATCGTCACGGCCCCGTCGCCGCGCCGGCGGTCGCGGGCAAACCCGAGGAAGCCGCCCGCGGTGGCGGTCGTCCGGGCGGCATGGCCATGCGCGGCGGCGGCGTGCTCTGGATTGCAGACACCCCACCGATGCGGGGCGAGGGTTCTCAGGGGCGACGCGGCGGCATGGGAGGAATGCCGATGGGCGGCGAGCGCAGTGGCCCGCCGATGAAACGCCTGTGGCTGCGCTCCGGCGCCGACCCCCAGAAGGCGCCTTTCGCCCGCGAAGAAGCCGATGCGTCGGTGGAAACCCTGCTGGTAACACCCCGCGGCAAGCCCGAGGGCGAGACCCTGCCGCCGCCGGCCGAGGGCTATAAAGGGCTTGCCTTCGAGATGCCGGCGCAGGGCTTCTACCGCATTTACGTCACGATCCGCAAGCTGCAGGGGGATACGCTGAATGTCAGCGTCGCCAAGGCCGAGGTGGGCAACTTCGGCCATGACGGCGACGTGGAGGAGCAGAAGCGGGCCATGACGGCTCCCCGGGTGCTGGAGAACGCCGCGATCGAAATCGTCCGTGAACGCCAGGACAAGGAGGGGCCTTTCGCCCAGATCAGATCGGGCACGGACCAGGCCTTCATCGTCCTGCAGAAAGGCCTGCCGGTAGCGAACGCGCGGGTGCGGTTCGTCAGCCACCAGGGCTGGGTCAAGGAGGTGACGAGCGATGAGCAGGGGCGCGCCAGTTTCCAGGTGATCCGGGACTACTTCCCGCCCTGGGACGAGTTCCAGAAACGCTTCAAGGCCAACTATCTGGTGATTGCCGAGGTCGCCGCCGCCGAAGCCGGCAGCCACAAGGATCAGCCCTATACCAGCGTGCGCTATCAGGCCACCTTGGCCGGGAGCTACTACCCCTCGCCAGACGATTACCGCTCCTACGGCTATGGCCTGTTGGTGGGTTTCGCCGGACTGCTGTTCACCGGCACCGGCGTCTATCTCTATCGTCGCCGCCGGGTTAAGCCCTACCAGGAGGTCAGGCTCGATGATTAGCCTCCGGCGCGCGGTCAATAACGCCGACCTGAAGCGCTTCCGCTTCTGGCTCCAGCTGGCGCTGTTCGCGCTGCTGGTCTATGGGGGCTATCTGGCCATCGACTTGGGCAATCACCTGCCGATGTTCGCCTGCGGTTTCAACCAGGAGGGCAGGGCCGGCGTCTGTTACCTGCTGCCGCTCCAGCATCAGCTTTCCCGTTCTTGGCCGCAGTTGTTCAGCATGGCCTCCATGTCCGTGCTGACCGGTTTCGGCATTTTCTATCTCTGGTTCATCGTGCTCAACAAGAGCTGGTGCGGCTACATCTGCCCCCTTGGCACCATCCAGGACTGGATCACGGCCCTGCGCCGCCGGCTCGGCGTGCGTTACAGCCGCTACACCCAGGGCCAGTTTCACGCGCTCAGTCGGATCAAGTACCTTCTGCTCGCCCTGATGATCCTGATTCCCCTCGGCATCGGCGGCGGCTGGTTCTCCCGCGACATGGCAACGCCCTTTTGCCTGATCTGTCCGGGGCGGATGATCCTGCCCATGTTTACCGGCGATTTTTCGCAGTTCACCCTCGATTTCTCCAGCAAGACGGCACTGGTCATGACGGCGCTGGGGATGGGCATCACCGGCCTTTTCCTTGCCGGGTCATTCGTCAAGAAGCGCTTCTTCTGCTTCTTCTGCCCGATGAGCGCGCTTCACTACCTGATCTCCAAGCCGGCGCTGCTCAAGCTCAAGAAGGATGGCGACAAATGCACCCGCTGCGGCGATTGCTACACCGTCTGCGATATGGATATCCGCGAGATCGCCGACGACATCAAGACCAAGGATATCATGATGGACGACTGCATCCTGTGCCTGAAATGCGTTGCCGCTTGCCCCGAGCCGGGGGCGTTGAAGGCCAATTTCGCCAGCGTCACCTTCTTCGAATCGACGGAGGAAGGTTTTCTCAAGCGTACCCAAAAAGGATGGAATGCCAAGCGCCATGAGCACTAAACCCACCACTGCGGCAATCGCGCCCATCCCCTACAACCGCAGCCGCCAGGCGCGGGAGGCGGAGACCGTGCTTGACCACATCACCGACGATTTCGACGACAACCCGGCGGCGATGGCCTATTTCTACGACCTGTTCCGGCGCACCTATTGCCAGGGCGAATCCCTGGAACGGGAGGGCGTGCGGGTGGGCACCACCTGCATTCATGCACCGGATGAATTGATCTACGCCATGGGGGCAACGCCGGTGCGCCTGTGCAATGGCTCCTACCACTACGATCAGGTCGGCGCCGATTTCATGCCGGCCAAGTCTTGTTCTCTGGTCAAAGCCACCCTCGGCATGTTGAGTTCCGAGAACGTGATCCCCAAAGTCGGCAAGCTGGACCTGATCGTCAATCCCACCACCTGCGACCAGAAGAAGAAGGCCAGCGCCATGATGGTGGGCATGGGGCATACGGTCTATAACCTGGAATTGCCCCCGGCCAAGGAAAGCGAGCAGGCCAGGGTGTATTGGCGGCGCTCGGTGCGGGAGTTCGTCCTGCGCCTGCGTCAGCTCACTGGGAAGAAGCTCACCCGCAAGAACCTGACGGCGGCCATGGACAGGACCAGCCGCGCCCAGGCAGCCTTCCGCACCCTGCACAACTTCTGCCGCAAGTCGCCCTCGGTGGTGCTGGGCAAGGACGTGTTCCTGATCACCAATTCCTACTTCTTCGACGAAATCGAGCGCTGGACCGAGGCGGTGGAAAAGCTCAACGCCGAATTGGCCCAGCGCGAGAAGGACGGCTTTTGCGCCGCCCAGAAGAAGGCGCCGCGCATCCTCTTCACCGGCTCGCCGCCGATCTTCCCCAACCTCAAGCTGCCCTTGTTGATCGAGGAAGCCGGCGGCGTGGTGGTGGCGGACGAGACCTGTTCCGCCAACCGCATGCTCTACGACATGACTGCCGTGGACGAGTGGCTGGTCAACGACATGGTCGACAGCCTGGCGGACAAATACCTCAAGCCCTGCACCTGCCCCATCTTCACCAACAACGACGACCGCCGCCGCCGCTTGGTGGAACTGGCCAAAAGCTTCGCCGTCGATGGCGTGGTGTATCAAGCTTTCGCCGGTTGCCAGGTGTATGAGATGGAGCAGAGGAGCGTGGCTGAAACCCTCAACAAAGAGGGCATCGCCATGCTCTACATCGAAACCGACTACAGCCCGGATGACATGGGCCAGCTCACGACCCGGATCGAGGCGTTCATGGAATCCCTGAAAAACCGCAAGAGAAAACGAGCATGAACCTGAAAAACTCACTTGAACCACAGAGACACAGAGGAAAAACAATGAGTTGGTTCGCTTCATTGGTTCACCCGGGAGGCGATTGCCTGAAAACGGATAACCCATTGTTTTCTCGATCTTCTCTGTGTCTCTGTGTCTCTGTGGTGAGGAATTTAGGATGAATTACTTCGCAGGCCTGGATATCGGCTCCACCGCCATCAAGGTGGCCCTGGTAGATGAGGAAGGCAAGATTGTCGGCGTCCACGTCTCTTCTTCCGGCAGCCTGTTCCACAAGAACGCCAAGGAGGCCCTGCAGAATTTGCTGACCCAACTGGGGATCGCCAAGGACGATGTGCGTTACCTGATCGCCACCGGCTACGGCCGCAAGCTGTTCAAGGAGGCCGACGACTCCATCAGCGAAATCACCGCCAACGCCATCGGCGCCCATGAAGCTGGCAAGGCTTTCGGCGGCGTGCGCACCATCATCAACATCGGCGGCCAGGACTCCAAGGCAATCCAGATCGACGACACGGGCAACGTGTCCAACTTCGCCATGAACGACAAATGCGCCGCCGGAACCGGGCGCTTTCTGGATGTGGCGGCGCGCAATCTCGACATCGATCTGGAGGAGCTGGGCGACTACCACTTCAACGGCAAGGGCGCCCCCTTGAGCATCAACAGCACCTGCACCGTGTTCGCCGAGTCCGAGATCATCGGCCTGCTGGCGAACGGCCACGGCAAGGAAGAGATTATTGCCGGTATCCATTACTCCATCGCCAAACGCACAGTGCGCCTGGCAAAGCGCGTCGGCATCGAGGATCGGGTCTATTTTGATGGTGGCCCGGCCCTGAACAAAGGGCTGGTGGCCGCCATTCAGGACGAACTACAGCGAGAACTGGTCGTCCCGGAACATCCCCAGACCACCACCGCCTTCGGCGCCGCCATTCTGGCGCGCAACGAGTTTCTAGCCGAGAACCCCTGATGCCCGTCGAGACCATCGTCGGCCTGCCCATGGCCCTGGTCTTGGGGCTGGTCTATGGCCTCGGCCCATGCCTCGTCAGTTGCCTGCCTTACCTGGGGCCGGTATTTCTCGCCCGAGATTTCAGCTTGCGCCGCTCCTGGCGCGTCGTGCTGCCCCTGTCTCTCGGTCGCCTTGCGGGTTATTCGCTGTTCGGCGCGGCGGCGGGCTGGGCCGGCCGTTATGTCAAGGACAGCGCTGCGGCCTCGCCGCAGCTGCATTTGCTCTTCGGCGCCGCCGCCCTGATGGTCGGCCTCGCTCTCTTTTGGCAGCGACGGCCGGCATGCGCCGTTGCGGCGGCGCCCGCTGCCGACGGTCTGCCCTTGCGCCGCTTCGATCTCGGCACTGAACCTCGGCCCCTGTTGCCGGGCGGCCTGTTCCTGATGGGCGCCGGCATGGCGCTGACGCCCTGCGGGCCGCTGGGCGTGGTGCTGTTCTCGGCCGCCGCCTCGGGCCATGCCGCCGGCGGATTTCTGCTCGGCCTCGGCTTCGGCCTCGGCGCCATCGTCGTGCCTTCGCTGGTGTATGGCCTCGGCGTCGCCTATTTCGGCGCCCGCCTGCGCGAGCAGTTGGGCCCTTGGCGCCCGCGCATCGAGGCGCTCAGCGCTGGGCTGCTGATTCTGGTCGGGATGAGCCAGCTTATCCGGGCTTTCTGACTTTTCATCTTATTTCGCCACCTGCCGCCATCATGAAACGATTCACCCTGCTGCCTCTTTGCCTATCCCTTACGGCAGCCTGCGCAGCCGATGAAATAACGCTCAAGGAAGTGATAGTCACTTCCTCCAGCGAGGACGACATCTCCGAACGCCACCAGGCCGCGACACAGAAAGTCATCATCAACCGCCAGGACATCGAAAACATGGGGGCGCTGACGATCAGCGACGTGATGGGCAAACTGCCCGGCGTGGATGCCGGCACGCCAGGCGCCGACGGCTCGATGGCGCTGCGTTCGCGCGGCATGGTGCGGGACTCGGTGCAAATTCTGGTCGACGGCGAGCGTGTGCCCGGGGGGGCGCGCATGGCCCAGAGCATCGTCGGCCGCCTGCCGTCGACCGAATTGCAGCGCGTCGAGATCATGCGCGGTTCTTCGGCGGAAGTCGGCGGCAACGCACCGTTGAGCGTGAATCTGGTGCTCAACAGGCCGATGGCGCGCGAGTCCACCGCCTTCAAGACGGCCGTCGGGTTTCGCGACGGCAAGCCGCTTGTTCAGACCTCCTACACCAAGGGCGGTGGCGACAAGACATTTTCCTGGCTGTTGCCGGTGACGCTGAATCACCATGACCTGCCATCCGGACGCCAGGTGAGCCGTCGCGACAGCGCCGGAACCTGGCAGGAAGACAGCGAGCAGGGCGATCGCAAGACCGAGGAGTTCGTGATCTCACCGCGCTTGGCGTGGAAATCCGGTAGCGACAGCCTGACCCTCTCGCCGTCGATATTTCGCTCCTTCGGGCGCGGTGACAACGCCTTCGAGCGCAGCGACCTGACCACCCCGGCCAACAGCGCCACGCGCCAGGATAACGAGAACAGCCGCAATGCCTTCAACCGCCTGCGCGCCGACGGCGAGATGCTGCGCCAGGGCATCAAGTATTCCGGACGGCTGGCGCTTTCCGATGGCGAGCGGCGCGCCGATACGCAGCGCAACATGCTCACCGGCGGCGTCGCCACCCTGTCCAGCGAGCAGATGCGCCGAAAGGAACGCGATCTGGGCGGTTCCTTCCGCCTCGACTGGAGCATCGGGCTGCATGCGCTCGCGGCCAGTATCGAGGAAAACGGCCATCGGCGCGACGAGAGCCAGTCCAACAGCGGTCTGGCGGTCAACGAAACCCACTCGGCCTGGGACAGGCAATGGAGCGTCTGGCTGCAGGACGAGTGGAGCCCCATTACGGCCGTGACCGTCACGCCGGGCCTGCGCGGCGAATTCATTCGTTACGCCGTTGACGGCATCGGCCAGAGCCACCAGCGCCTGCTGCCTTCGCTGGCCCTGCGTCTGGAGCCGGTTCAGCACTGGGTGCTGCGCTCTTCCCTGGGTACCGGCATCAAGACGCCACGGCTGGACGAACTCACCAATCAGCCGGTGTTCAGCGTCAATGCCAATACGCCGCTTGAGCCCGACCGGCGTGGCAATCCTGATCTGCGGCCGGAGCGCAGCGTGAATTTCGAGGCCGCGCTTGAACGCTATTTGCCGGGAGAAGCCGGCGTCATCGGCGCTAACGCTTATCTGCGGCACACCGAAGACTTCACCGAGCGGCGGGTGCAACTGGAAGGAGCCCGTTGGGTGGATCGCCCCTACAACGAGGGCTCGGCCCGCCACTGGGGCGTGGAGCTGGACGGTAAGCTGCGCACCGACAGCCTCGGTTGGCGGGGGGCGACATTCCGCGCCCATCTCACGGTGCCGCGCAGTGAGGTGCAGGACGAACGCCTCGGCATCAGCCGCGCCGCGCGCGAATCCCCGCGCTACATCCTGAGCGCCGGCTACGACCAGACCTTGGCCGACAAGAGCTTCGGCGTGTCGATGCAGCACAACGGCCGCGTCCTCACCCAGGTGCCGGGCGAACAGGCTTATGAAACAAGGCGGCGCACCGTGTTCGATGCCTATGCGCTGCAGAAGCTGAACAGCGCGCTGAATCTGCGTTTGTCGCTGCAGAACCTGTTGCGCGCCGACACCCGCCGCCAGCTTGATGCCTACGCTCCCGGCAGTTCCTGGTCGCTCGCTTCCACCGACAAGGGGGCGCGCACCGTGCTCTTGTCTCTGGAGGGCAAGTGGTGAGCCGTCTCCCGCTCCCCTGCCTTCCGCTTCCTGATCGGGGATTCCTGAGATGGAAAAATTGTATTCCTGATGGCCTGCCTCCTCGGCGCAGTCATGGCGGTTGGCGTGTTCTTCGGCTTCTACCCGGCGCACAAGGCTGCCCGTCTCGATCTGATAGAATCCTTGCGCTATCGGTAGACCGGGTGATAAATTGAACTTTCAGATTATTTTGTTGAATACGTTCTCGATGCCGCAAAAAGACGATGCAACATGGCTGCCCCCGCTGGGGCTGGTTGTGGTCATGCACGCAATCATTTGGTGGGGCTTCACCCATTTCAAGAATGAGATCGTGCTGCCCAAGCCCTTGCCGGTGGTGCAGGTTGCGCTGGTGACGCCACCTGTGCCGCTAGAGCCGCGCGTGACCCCGCCCTCACCACCGAAAGTTGAACGACAGCAGAAACCGGTCGTGGAGAAGGCGATTCCCACACCCAAGCCGGTTCCGGTAGCGCAACCGGTTGCAGAGCATGCTCTACGGCAGGCGCCGGTGGAGGTTGCCCGGCCATCCCCACCCGCGCCGGCCCAGGCTCAGTCTGCTGCGGAGCCGGCAGCCGAGCCGCCACGCTATAATGCGGACTACCTGAGCAATCCGCCTCCGGCTTATCCCATGGCGGCACGGAGGCGCGGGATCGAAGGTACGGTGCTGGTGCGCGCCGAGGTGGCGGCGAGCGGCGAATGCCTGCGCGTTGAGCTGAAAAAAACCAGCGGCGCAGGTATGCTCGATCATGCGGCGCTAGAAGCGGTCAGGGGTTGGCGCTTCGTGCCTGCCCGACGCGGTAGCTTGGCGGTGGTTGCCTGGGTCGAGGTGCCGATCACATTTAAACTCGAAAACAATTAGAAGGTAGAAAATCTATGCCGCATTTTTCTTCGTCGGATATCGTAGTCGTCACGCTGTGGGTTCTGGTCATCTTTTCGGTCGCGACCTGGACGCTGATCGTTGCCAAGGGCTGGATGCAATGGAAGCTGTCGAAGGAGAACCGACAATTTAGCCAGGCATTCTGGAATGCGAAAGGCTTGCGCGAGGCAGAGCAAGCATCGACCAACGCCGCCGGGCCGCTGGCGCGCCTCGCCCATGCCGGCTTCACCGCGCTGCGCGACATGCAAAAAGGCGGGGAACAAAATCTGCAGCACAGCGGCGACCAGCAGGACATCCTGGAGCGCTGCCTGCGCCAGCAGGTGCAGAAGGAGCAGAACCGTTTGGACAGCGGCCTGATGGTGCTGGCGAGCATCGGCTCCACCGCACCCTTCGTCGGCCTGTTCGGCACGGTGTGGGGCATCATGCATGCGCTGCAGGACATCAGCAAAAGCGGTTCCGCCGGGCTGGACGTGGTAGCCGGCCCGATCGGCGAAGCGCTGATCGCCACCGCCCTCGGCATTGCCACCGCCATCCCCGCCGTGCTGGCCTACAATTACGGCTTGCGCCGTACCCGGCTGTACGTGGCGGAGATGGAGGATTTTGCCACCGATTTTCTGCACCTGGTGATGAAGTCGGGCTTCAAGGTTGGTGATGAGTAATGAGGAATGGGTAATGGGTGGAGATTTTTCCCATCACTCATCACCCATTCCTGCTAACATTTTTTAGGATTTTTTATGGCCTTGAATACCCGTTCCGAACAGACTGCGATGAGCGAGATCAACGTCACGCCGCTGGTCGATGTGATGCTGGTGCTGCTGATCGTGTTCATCGTTACCGCGCCGCTCTTGATGCAGGCGGTCAAGGTCAACCTGCCCAAGACCGCGGCGGTGTCGCCGATGAAGCAGACGCGCACTATTCAGATGTCGATCGACGCCCTGGGCGGCGTGTTCATCGACCAGCGCCTGATCCACTTCGACACGCTGGAAGCCGAGCTGAAAAAGATCGCCGCTCAGGATGCCGACCCCAACGTGCAGTTGCATGCCGACGAAAGCGTGCGCTATGGTCGCGTCGCCCAGGTGCTGGCGATGCTGCAGCGGGTCGGCATCACCAAGCTGGCGTTTGTGACCACTCCTAGCGGCAAGGTGCCGGCTCCGGAAGAAAATCGCAAGTAGCAACCCGACAGGGCGTTCTGCCCAATCCACTCTCCGATCTGCGTCTTTTGCCGCGCCCTGTGTGAAATGGCACAGGGCTGGCTGTCTGCGTCCACTGATTCGTAAAGATTTTTCTCTGGCACGTGAATTGCATTAGCAAATGACTATTTGCTTGTTCAATTCATAAGATAGGGAATCATAAGAATGACGTTCAAACCCCGTATTCTTGCCGCCTCGCTGGCTGCCATCATGCCGTATCATTTTGCGCTGGCCGCCGATGAAGCCAAGCCTTTGCGCCTCGAAGAAGTGGTGGTAACCGCACCAATGATGCTGGAGCCGCTGGTCGTGACCACCGATCCCAAGGCGCCGCGCCAGCCGGTGCCGGCCCATGACGGCGCCGATTATCTCAAGACCATTCCCGGCTTTTCGGTGATCCGCAAGGGAGGCACCGACGGCGACCCGGTGCTGCGCGGCATGGCGGGTTCGCGGCTGAACATCCTGCTCGACGGGGAGCAGATCCTCGGCGGCTGCGGCAATCGCATGGATCCGCCGACTGCCTATGTGTTCCCGGAATCCTACGACAAGATCACCGTTCTCAAGGGGCCGCAGACCGTCCTGTATGGACCGGGCAATTCCGCCGGCACGGTGCTGTTCGAGCGCACCATCAAACGCTTCGACCAGCCGGGCTGGAAATTCAACGGCAGCCTGGCAGCCGGCAGTTTCGGCCGCAACGACCAGGTGGCCGACATCCGTGCCGGTACGCCGGATTATTACGTTCAGGGCACGGCCACCCGTTCCGACGCCAACGATTACCAGGACGGCAGCGGCAAAGCCGTCCATTCCGCCTTTACCCGCTGGAGCACCAGCGGTGCCATAGGCTGGACGCCGGACAACGATACCCGGCTGGAGTTGACCGGGACCCACAGCGACGGCCAGGCCGCCTACGCCGACCGCACCATGGACGGCGTCAAGTTCGCCCGCGACAATGTGGGCCTGAAGTTCGAGAAAAACAGGATTTCGCCTCTGGTGGAAAAGGTCGAAGCGCAAGCCTTTTACAACTATGTTGACCATGTGATGGACAACTACACCCTGCGCAGCCAGAGCGGAATGAAGATGGTCAGCAACCCCGACCGGGAAACTGTCGGCGGTCGCGCTGCGGTCGGGCTGCGTCTGGCCGAAGCGACCAAAGCCACTTTGGGCGTCGATTACCAGGCCAACAAGCATACGCTGCGTTCGACCATCAACTACGCGAACATGCCGCGCGTCGAGGATGCCAATTTTCGCAACTATGGCCTGTTCGGTGAGCTCACCCACTACCTGGGCGAACGCGACAAGCTGATCGCCGGCCTGCGCACCGACAACTGGAATGCGCAGGACAAGCGCGCGACGCTGACCATTGCGGGCCTTGGCACAGTGGCGAACCCGACCGTCGGCAAGGAACGGAGCGAAACGCTGACCAGCGGTTTCGGGCGCTACGAGTACGACCTTGCCGGTGCGCCAGCCACGCTTTACGCCGGCCTTGGCCACACCGAGCGTTTCCCGGATTACTGGGAGCTGATCTCGGCCACCAAGGAAAGCGCGACCACCTTGAGCGCTTTCGATTCCCGACCTGAAAAGACCAACCAGCTCGACGTCGGCGTTGTCTACAACAGCGGCAAGCTGACCGCGTCGGTGTCCGGCTTCTACAGCAAGATCGACGACTACCTCATGGTTCAGTCGAACTACGTCAAGGGCGGCCGCGCCACGACCATCGTCCGCAACGTGGACGCCACCACCTGGGGCGGCGAAGCCGGCCTGAGCTATGCACTTTCCAGCAACTGGAAGACCGACGCCACGCTTGCCTATGTGCGCGGCGATAACGATACCGACGGCACGGCGCTGGCGCAATTGCCGCCGCTGGAAGGGCGCCTCGGCCTGACCTACGACAACAAAGTCTGGACCGTCGGCTCGCTGTTGCGTCTGGTGTCCGAGCAGAGCCGCTTTGACGCCAACAAGGGCAACATCGTCGGGCAGGACATCGGCAGGACGCCGGGCTTCGCCGTGTTTTCGCTCAACGGCGGTTACCGGCCGAAGAAGGGCACGCTGATCTCCGGCGGCATCGACAACCTGTTCGACAAGACCTATGCCGAGCACATCAGCCGTACCGGGTCGCCTACGGGCGGTATTGCGGGCTTCGACCAGACCACGCGGGTCAACGAGCCGGGCCGCAATCTATGGGTCAAGCTGAACATCGCGCTCGATTGACCGGTTTTGATTTTTAAATTTCAGGGAGGCCGATGGCCTCCCTTTTTTCATTCCCGCCGCCGCCGTTTATACTGACGACGGTATGAGCGAATTCAACCCCAATCCAGAGCAAGACGAAGTTCCCGCCGCCGCCCGGTTTGCGCTGGCGCTGGCGGCTTCCCTGGTGCTGCATCTGGCGGTGGTGTTTGGCGTCCAGGTCAAGGCGGCGCAGCCGATGGAGCGGGCGCGGGCCGCCATCGAGGTGCGGGTCGAGGGTGCGTCGCAGCCAAAAATCAAGCCGATGCTGCTGGTCGCAAGTGCTGCGGACACGGCCGAAAAAAAGCTGGAGGAGCCGAAGCCGAGCGAGGAAAAGCCCGCGCTACAGCCGCCCGCTCCAGCGGAGCCTGCGCCGACCATCCTGCCGACGCTGGAAATTCCCCTGCTCGAAGATCCCACCTGGTATCCGGCCAAGCAGGTGGATGTGCATCCCACCGCGCTGAGCTTGATCAAGCCTGCCTACCCCAATGGGGCTGCGGAGCAGGGGGTGGAGGGCAATGTGGTGCTGCTGTTGCTGATCGACGAGGCTGGCGTGGTGAAAGAGGCTACAGTGGCGGAGGCGAACCCCGAGGGGATCTTCGAGGAATCCGCGCTCGCAGCCTTCCACGAGGCGCGCTTCGCGCCGGCGCAAAAGAATGGCCGGGCGGTAAAAAGCCGGGTGCTGATCCGGGTGACTTACGAATTGAATGATCGGGAAAAACCAATAATCGTTCAGCCGCCGTTGCCGTTGCCCCCCTGACCGTTGCCAGTCGCGCCGTTTTGCGGCGGCGTGTAGCCCTTGGGCAACAGCACCCACATTTTCCCGCTCTGCTTCATGCTGCCCGCCTGCTTGCCGGCATCCTTGCCGAAACCCCAGAAGAAGTCCGCCCGCACCACGCCCCGGATCGCGCCGCCGGTGTCCTGCGCCAGCATCAGGCGGTTGAGCGGCTTCGCGCTGTTCGGCCAGGTGGTGGAGAGGAACACCGGCGCACCGAGCGGGATGTGGCGCGGGTCGACGGCGATGCTGCGCCCGGCGGTGAGCGGCACGCCCAAGGCGCCGAGCGGGCCGGGGAGGTTGTTCGGCAACTCGCGGAAGAACACGTAGCTGGCGTTGAGGTTGAGCAGTTCCGGGAGTTTGTCCGGGTTCTGCTTGCCCCAGTCCTTGATGCCCTGCATCGAGGCCTTTTCCAGCGGCAGGTCGCCGCGCTCCACCAAGGCCTTGCCGATCGACTTGTAGGGATAGCCGTTCTGGTCGGCGTAGCCGACGCGCATGGTTTCGCTTCCGGGCAGTGCGATTTTTCCGGAACCCTGGATTTGCAGGAAGAAGAGTTCGACTGCGTCATCCACCCAATAGAGTTCCTTCCCCTTGAGCGGCGCCACACCGTTGTCGATTTCGGCGCGGTTGTAATAGGGCACCACCCGGCGACCGTCGATCCGACCGCGCAGGCGCATATTTTTCAGTTCCGGGTAGACGCTGCTCAGATCCACGATCAGCAAGTCGTCGGGCAAGCCGTAAAGCGGGTAGCGGAAACGCTTCGAGGGCGTGCGGCTGCCGTTAAGCAGCGGCTCGTAATAGCCGGTGATCAGCCCTTCGGAGCCGCCGTCGGGCTGCGTGGCCTGATAAGGGATGAAGTATTGTTCGAAGAATTCCCGCAGGGCTGCGTTGCTCGGGGAGGGGATTTCCAGGGTCGCGGCGCAGGGGGCTTGCCATGCGGGTTGTTTCTGCAGCGCGACACAGCTTTGTTTGAAAGCGTCCCAGGCGGCCGCCAGGTCTTCGTCCTGCCAGCCGGCAAGCGCTTCCCAGCCGACGGATTGAAGTGGCGGCGCTACCGGGGTTGGCGGAACAACCGGGACGGGCGGTATAGCGGGAATGGCTTGCGGCGGCACGGCGGGAGGCGGAACAGCGGTCGGCTTTTCCAGCGTGGCACAGGCGGAAACCGCCAGAGTAAAAAGCAGGGCGAGCAGGTTTTTCATGGATGTACTTAAAAACGGCAATTCATTTATCACAGAGGCACAGAGAAGTGCGAGAACAAAGGCTTTTGATTCCGGCGTGTCAGGAGATTTAATTGAAAGACCCCTGCTTACGCAAAGGAGTTCAGTTTTTCTCTGTGTCGCCTAGAGGCGCCTACTTCTGGCTCTGTGGTTAATCGATTTTTCCCGGTTAACAGGAGTTCTAGTGCAGCACGCGCGGCATGTTCAGGGTAAATTCGGCAACTGGCGCGTCGAACTTGGTGCCGTCCTCCGCTGTCATCTGGTAACTGCCGTGCATGGTGCCGACCGGGGTGGCGATCACGCAGCCGCTGGTGTATTCGAAGCTCTCGCCCGGCTTCAGCAGCGGTTGTTCGCCGATCACGCCCAGGCCGCGCACTTCCTGCACCTGGTCGGTGGCATCGGTGATGACCCAGTGGCGGCTGATCAACTGGGCGGCGACGCTGCCGGTATTGGTGATGGTGATCGTGTAAGCGAAGACGTACCGTTCCAGATCGACGTCGGATTGGTCGGGAACGTATTCGACGTGGGTTTTTACCGTAATTTCATATTTCTTGCTGTCAGCCATCCGCCTATTGCACACGAATTTGGCTTTCATGGCAAGCGCGATAGACCCGTTGCCATCAATTGGGATAAAATCCAAACTTTTGGTTTATTAAGGAAGTGCCATGCCCCAATACAGAATTGCGCCGAGCATCCTGTCCGCCAACTTCGCCACGCTGGGCCTGGAGGTGGACAATGTTCTCGCCGCTGGCGCTGATATCGTTCACTTCGATGTCATGGACAACCATTATGTGCCCAACCTGACCATCGGCCCGCTGGTGTGCGAGGCCCTGCGCAAGCATGGCGTGACCGCACCGATCGACGTGCACCTGATGGTCAAGCCGGTGGACCGCATCATTCCCGACTTTGCCAAGGCGGGCGCCACCTACATCACTTTTCACCCGGAAGCTTCCGAGCACGTCGACCGCACCATCGGCCTGATCAAGGAAAGCGGCTGCAAGGCGGGCCTGGTGTTCAATCCGGCCACCCCGCTGGACGTGCTGGAATACACCCTGGACAAGCTCGACATGGTGCTGCTGATGTCGGTGAACCCGGGCTTCGGCGGCCAGAAATTCATTCCCTACGTCCTGGACAAGGCACGCAAGGTGCGCCAGATGATTGACGCGCGCGGCCTGAACGTGAGCCTGGAAATCGACGGCGGCGTTGGCCCCGGTAACATTCTGGAAGTCGCCAGGGCGGGCGTGGACACTTTCGTGGCCGGTTCCGCCGTGTTCGGCGCGGCCAAGGACAGCGACCCGCACCGCTACGATTCAATCATTGCCGCGCTGCGCGCAGAACTGGCCAAGGTGTAAGCGTGGCAGCGAGTTTTCCACTCCCGGTCAAAGCGGTCGTCATCGACCTCGATGGCACCTTGCTGAACACCGCTCCGGACCTCGCCGAGGCGGCGCAGCGCATGCTGCGCGACTTGGGGATGCCGCCGGTCAGTCTGGAAAAAATCCAGTCCTACATCGGCAACGGCATCGCCAACCTGGTGAAGCGGGCGCTGACCGGAGAAATACACGGCAAGCCGGACGAAGCCCTGTTCGCCAAGGCGCTGCCGCTGTTCGAGACGCATTACGACGAAGTGTTGCACCGCGAAACCCAGCCTTACCCGGGTGTCATGGAAGGGCTGAATGCCCTGCGCGATGCCGGTTACACGCTGGTCTGCATTACCAACAAGGCGCAGCGCTTCACCCTGCCGCTGCTGGCGGTAATGGGCATGCAGAATTACTTCGACCTGATCCTGTCCGGCGACAGCCTGCCGCGCAAGAAGCCCGATCCGCTGCCGCTACGCTACGCTGCGATCTACTATGAAGCCGAGCCCAAGGATCTGCTGCTGGTGGGCGACTCCCTGAACGACAGCCAGGCTGCACGCGCTGCCGGTTGCCCGGTGGTGCTGCTGCCTTACGGGTACAACGGCGGCAAGGATGTGCGCGAACAGGACTGCGATGCAGTGATCGACAGCCTGCCGGAAGTGCTGAAGCTGATCAGAAAGGCATAACTTATATGAACCGCAGAGGCGCGGAGGCGCAGAGAAGGGCGATATTCAACTTACGGCGATGGTGAGCCTGGCCTTGAGCTATAAATGGGTCTTTGCCCTGAATGGAGTTTTTTTGTTTTTCTCTGCGCCTCCGCGCCTCTGCGGTGAAAGTATTTTATGACTGAACATGAATTCAACGCCCTTGCCGCCCAAGGCTACAATCGCATCCCGCTGGTCAGGGAAACTCTGGCCGACCTCGATACACCCTTAAGCGTTTATCTCAAGCTTGCCAACCGGCCCTATTCCTACTTGCTGGAATCGGTGGTGGGGGGGGAACGTTTCGGTCGTTATTCCTTCATCGGCCTGCCGGCCAAAACCCGGATCAGGGTGCATGGACATAGCGTGAGCGTCGAAAATGAGGGCACAGTGCTGGAGCGGGTTGAAACCGACGACCCGCTGCAGTTTGTCCAGGATTACGCCGCGCGCATGAAAGTGGCCGAGCACCCCGGTCAGCCCCGCTTCACCGGCGGGCTGGCGGGATACTTCGGCTACGATACCATCCGCTACATCGAGAAGAAGCTGGCCCGCACCGTCAAGCCGGACGTGCTGGGCACGCCGGATATCCTGCTGCTGCTGTCGGAGGAAGTTGCGGTGGTGGACAACCTGTCCGGCAAGATTTATCTGGTGGTCTATGCCGATCCCGCCCAGCCCGGTGCGTACACTCGCGGCCAGGCACGGCTGGACGAAATGCGCAGCCAGTTGAACCAGCCAGTGGCAATCCCCGTCACGGCCTCTTATCCGCCTGCACAGGCAGCATCGGAATTCGGCGAAGACGCTTTCAAGCTGGCGGTGGAAAAAGCCAAGCGCTACATCTTCGACGGCGACATCATGCAGGTGGTGCTGTCCCAGCGCATGTCGCAGCCTTTCGCCGCCTCGCCGCTTTCTCTCTACCGCGCATTGCGCTCGCTCAATCCTTCCCCGTATATGTTCTATTACGACATGGGCGATTTTCAGGTGGTCGGCTCGTCGCCGGAAATCTTGGTGCGGCTGGAGGAGGAAACCGTTACCGTGCGCCCGATCGCCGGCACCCGCCCGCGCGGCAAGACCCGCGAAGAGGACGAGGCGCTGGCCGCCGACCTCCTGGTCGACCCCAAGGAACTGGCCGAACACCTGATGCTGATGGATCTGGGCCGCAACGATGCGGGGCGCGTCGCCCAAACCGGCTCGGTCAAGGTCACCGAGAACATGGCCATCGAGCGTTACTCCCACGTCATGCACATCGTTTCCAACGTCGAAGGCAAACTGAAAAGCGGCCTGAACGCGATGGACGTGCTGCGCGCCACCTTCCCGGCGGGCACCGTGTCCGGTGCGCCCAAGGTGCGCGCGATGGAAATCATCGACGAGCTGGAGCCGACCAAACGCGGCATCTACGCCGGCGCAGTGGGCTATCTCGGCTTCAACGGCGACATGGATCTGGCGATCGCCATTCGTACCGCCGTGGTCAAGGATGGCACGCTCTACGTCCAGGCGGGAGCTGGCATCGTCGCCGACTCGGTGGCGGACAACGAATGGACGGAAACCCGCAACAAGGCCCGCGCCGTGCTGCGCGCGGCGGAGCTGGCGCTGGGCGGATTGGGGAATGAAGAAGGAAAAACCATTTGAACCGCAGAGGCGCGGAGGCGCTGAGAAAATGACGATAAACTCTGCGCCTCCGCGCCTCTGCGGTGAAGGACATAAATTATGCTGCTGATGATCGACAATTACGACTCCTTCACCTACAACCTAGTGCAGTATTTCGGCGAGCTGGGTGCGGAGGTGCGGGTATTCCGCAACGATGAAATCACCGTGGAGCAGGTCGCGGCGCTCAAGCCCGACCATATCGTGATTTCCCCAGGGCCGTGCACGCCCAACGAGGCAGGCATCTCGGTGCCGCTGATCAAGGAGTTTGCGGGCAAGGTGCCGGTTCTCGGGGTATGTCTCGGGCACCAGAGCATCGGCCAGGCCTTCGGGGGGAAGATTGTCCACGCAGCCCAGTTGATGCATGGCAAGACCTCGATGATCCACCACAAGGACACGGGCGTGTTCAAGGGTTTGCCCAATCCGTTTCGCGCCACCCGCTACCATTCCCTGGTGATCGAGCGCGCGAGTATTCCGGATTGCCTGGAGATCACCGCCTGGACCGAAGACGGCGAAATCATGGGGGTGCGCCACAAGACCCTGCAGGTGGAAGGCGTGCAATTCCATCCGGAATCCATTCTGACCGAATACGGCCATGAGATGCTGGCTAATTTTCTTAAGGAATAGAAGCTCAAGCTGTTTCGTCATTCCGGCGAAAGCCGGAATCCAGGAACTCGGAGAGACCTCATGCAACCCTGCGTCTACATGCTTGCGAGCCGAAGAAATGGCACTTTGTATGTGGGCGTGACTTCTGACCTGATCAAACGGATTTGGGAACACAAGTCGGATGCGGTTGATGGATTTACCAAGCGCTATGGCGTCCATACACTGGTATGGTTCGAAGTACACGAGGAAATGCTCCCTGCCATAGCGCGCGAGAAGGCGATCAAGGAATGGAAACGCAAGTGGAAGCTGGAATTGATTGAAAAAGCGAATCCCAGTTGGCGGGATTTATACCATGACTTACTGTGACTGGATTCCGGCTTGCGCCGGAATGACGTGAGCCGAGGAACGAGAATGGACGCACGAACCGCATTAACCGCCCTGCTGGAAAAACGCGACCTGACCCGCGATGAGATGCTGTCACTCATGCATCAGATCATGGGCGGGGAACTGACGCCGGTGCAGATCGCCGGCATCCTGGTTGCGCTCCGCGCCAAGGGTGAGACCGTGGCCGAAATTGCCGCCGCCGCCGAGGTGATGCGCGAGCTTTCGACCAAGGTGCCGGTCGGTGCCGAAGCGCATCTGGTGGATACCTGCGGCACCGGCGGAGACGGCGCCCATACTTTCAATATTTCCACCGCTTCTGCATTGGTCGCCGCTGCGGCAGGCGTGAAAGTCGCCAAACACGGCGGCCGCTCGGTGTCTTCCACCTGCGGTTCCGCTGACGTGCTGGAGGCGCTGGGCGTGAATGTGAATCTCACCCCCGACCAGGTGGCGCGGTCCATCCACGAAATCGGCGTCGGCTTCATGTTCGCTCCCAACCACCACAGCGCCATGAAATATGCCGCACCGGTGCGGCGCGAACTGGGAGTGCGCACCCTGTTCAACCTGCTCGGCCCGCTCACCAATCCGGCCGGGGCGAAAAACCAGGTGATGGGGGTGTTCCGCAAGGATTTGTGCCGTCCGCTCGCGGAGGCGCTGAAATCACTGGGTGCGAACCACGTCATGGTGGTACATGGCGGCGATGGTATGGATGAAATCACCATCACTGCCGAAACTCACGTCGCCGAACTGAAGGATGGCGGCATCATCGAATACGCCATCGACCCCGAAGAATTCGGCATGAAGCTCGGGTCAGTCGAGGCGCTCAAGGCGCATGATCCCGAGGAAGCCAAGGCCAGGCTGATGGCGGTACTGGATAACACCCACGGCGCCGCACGCGACATCGTCGCGCTCAATGCCGGCGCAGCGATTTACGTCGGCGGCATGGCGCAGACGCTGGAAGCCGGAGTGAAGAAGGCGATTCATGTCATTGCCAGCGGCGAGGCCAAGGCCAAGCTCGATCAGTTGATTGCGTTTTCAAACCGGAATAATTCATGAACCGCAGAGGCGCAGAGACGCAGAGGGAAAATCTCTTAACGGGGTTGATTATCGGCTGTGCAATTGAAGTACATAGGGAGTTGGGGCCAAGGCTTCTGGAGTCTGCCTACGAACAGTGTTTATGCCACGAGTTGTCGTTGCAGGGAGCGGCTTTCGAGAGGCAGGTGTCATTGCCCGTAGTTTATAAGGATATCAAACTTGATTGCGGCTATTTGATGGACTTGGTTGTAGAAGGAGAGATTGTCGTTGAGCTCAAGACAGTTGAAAAAATATTGCCCATCCACGAAGCTCAGTTGTTAACCTATTTGAAGCTTTATCACCGGCCAGTTGGCCTGCTTGTCAATTTTAACGTGCCAGTTCTTAGGAGCGGTATTAAACGCATCGTTAACCAATTTCAAGAACTCTCTGCGCCTCCGCGCCTCTGCGGTGAAATCTAAATAAACATGTCCGACATCCTGCAAAAAATCCTCGAAGTCAAACAAGCCGAAGTTGCCCGTGCCGTGGCGAAGAAACCCTATGCCGCAGTGCGCGCCGAAGCGGAGGCGATGCCGAAACCGCGCGATTTCGTCGGCGCCATTCGCGCCAGGATCGCTGAGGGCAAACCGGCGGTGATCGCCGAGATCAAGAAGGCCAGTCCCTCCAGGGGCGTAATTCGGGAGAACTTCGATCCCGCCGCCATTGCCAGGAGCTATGAAGCCCATGGCGCGGCCTGCCTGTCGGTACTCACCGACGTGCGGTTCTTCCAGGGCAGCAAGAATCACCTGATCGAGGCGCGCGCAGCCTGCCACATCCCGGTGCTGCGCAAAGACTTCATGATAGCCCCGTATCAGATCTGCCGCGCCCGCACCATCGGCGCCGACGCCATCCTGCTGATCGTGGCGGCGCTGGAGCTGCCGCAGATGAAGGAGCTGGAGGCGCTGGCCCACGAATTGGGTATGGCAGTGCTGGTGGAGTCGCACGATGCCGCCGAACTGGAGGCTGCCCTGCAGCTCAAGACCCCGCTGATCGGCATCAACAACCGCAACCTGCACACTTTCGAAACCCGTCTCGAAACCACCCTCGATCTGCTGCCGCGCATTTCCGCCGAGCGCATCGTCATCACCGAAAGCGGCATCCTCAAGCCGGCGGACGTGCAGTTGATGCGCGGCCACGGCGTCAATGCCTTCCTGGTCGGCGAGGCCTTCATGCGCGCCGAAGACCCGGGTGTCGAGCTGGCGAGGCTGTTCGGCTAGTTCCCTTATATGAACCTGGAAAAAGTAGTTTATCCACGGATTAATACGGATGTACACGGATTATCATTGGATTACATAAAGTGTATAGCCCACCCTTCGGGTAGCTAATGGCTTATGCTCAACCATTTGTTTTATCTGTGTTAATCTGTGTTCATCCGTGGATAATAGCGGTTTTTAGGATGAGTTCTTGACGAAGCCCGACAGGCAATCTATATTATTACGGTATTACCGTAATACATGGAGGTACTATGCTGGCTTCAAAAGTAACTACCAAATATCAGGCGACCATTCCGTTGGAGGTACGCGAAAAACTCGGCATCCGGCAAGGGGACATGGTCGCCTTTGAGCTTGAGAATGGGGTGGTGCGCTTGCGACGGGTTGTGCCGCTGGATGTGGAATACGCAAAGGCGCTAGCCGGAACCCTGAGCGAATGGGCTTCGGAGAACGACGAGGAGGCATACCGTGGCCTATAAGAAGTACGATGTCGTCACTGTCCCGTTCCCCTTTACTGATTCCGCAATGCAAAAACGTCGCCCGGCGTTGGTTTTGTCGGATCACGCTACCTTTAATGCAAAGATTGGCCATAGCGTCATGGCGATGATCACCAGCGAAAAGAACGCGCCATGGCCTCTAGATGTCAGGATAGCCGATCTGTCGCAGGCTGGCTTGCCAGCGCCATCCGTCGTGCGTATGAAACTGTTCACGCTCGATCACCGGTTTGTCGTTGCCAAAGTGGGGGTGTTGTCGAACGCCGACAGACTCTTGGTGAATGACACCCTGGATACGCTATTGGCGATTCGCAAATAGTAGTCGTTGCAAAAAAACAACACATTTCCCCGGGGCAATCAAAAACAAGACGTTTTTATCGACTAGCGCTTGGAATCCGAATGGGGTGTAGTGATAATGAAGTTGTCTGTAAAAGACAGGGCTCAATTAAAGAGCCTCGTTGCAAAACCCTACTCTCAAGGAGATCACTACATGAACAAGAAACTTATTGCTTTGGCAGTTGCTGCCGCTCTGGCTCCCGCAGCCGCCATGGCTGACAGCGGCAACGTCAGCATCTACGGTATCCTGGACGCGTCCATTGACGTTACCGACAACGGTGACACTGCTGACGGCACCAAGCAAGGTATCCGCACCCACAAAGTGTCCTCCAACTCTTCCCGTATCGGCTTCAAGGGTAATGAAGATCTGGGCAACGGTCTGGCTGCTGTGTGGCAAATCGAAACCGCCCTGAACGTTGATGGCGGCGCCACCACCGGTGGAACCACCCTGGGCAGCCGCAACACCTTCGTCGGCCTGAGCAGCAAGACTGCCGGTACCGTAATTCTGGGTCGTCATGACACTCCTTACAAACTGGCAACCCGCGGCCTGGACTACTTCACTGACGGCCTGGCCGACAACCGCAACATCATGGGTGGTGGTGGTGCTACCAGCACAACTGCCGGCCCCGTTGCTGGTTCTGCTCTTTCCTTCGATGGTCGCCAGTCCGATGTCGTGGCCTACATCTCCCCCACCTTCAGCGGCTTCCACGCTGCTGTTGCCTATGTGGCCGGCGCTGAGCTCGTGACCACTTCCGGCCAGCAGAAGGGCAATGCTTGGTCTGCCATGGGTATGTACGACAATGGCCCGTTGATGGCGAGCTTGGCCTATGAGCGTCACAAAGTTGGTGACGCCAACACCGGTGACGCTGGCCCGTCTTGGGTAGGCGCCGGTAGCGTTAACCGCAGCGAAAAAGCTTGGAAACTGGGTGTGGGCTACAAGATCATCGATGCGCTCCAAGTGGGTTTCGCCTTTGAGAAGACTTCTGATGATTTGAATGCCGGCACCGAAGTCTTCGGTCACAAAGCTTGGACCCTGGGCGGTAAATACAGCATGGGCAGCAACGACCTGAAACTGGCTTTCACCAAAGCCGGTGACCAGGGTAGCACCAGCGACACCGGTGCCAAGCAGTGGGCGCTGGGTGTGGATCACAATATGAGCAAGCGCACCAAGGTCTATGCCCAGTACGTCAAGCTGAACAACGACAAGAATGCTTTCTATGGCCTGAATGGTGCTGGCGCGACCGGTTCTGTTAGTGCCATTGGCGCGAGCACTCTTGCTGGTGGTGCAGATCCATCAGCTTGGTCCTTCGGTATGCGTCACTCCTTCTAATTTCTCGCCGGCTTAGTCCGGTTTGAAGTGTGAAGATTAAAACGGGCCTCTTCGGAGGCCCGTTTTTTATTGCTTGACCTCGATCTGTCAGGCTCGTAGAGTCAACTTTCTGAACATTGTCTGCTTCCCTATTGCCTTTGAATTCTGTATCTGCTCCAGATCTGTCGGCCGAAGCCGCACGCTGCGTTTCCTGCGGCCTGTGCCTGCCGTATTGCCCCACTTATCGCAAGACGCTGAGCGAGGCGGATTCGCCGCGCGGGCGCATTGCGCTGATGCAGGGCGTGCTGGAGCAGCGTATTCCAGCAAACGAACGGTTTCAGGAACATATCGATTTATGCCTTGCCTGTCGGGCCTGCGAGAACGTCTGTCCGAATAATGTGGGATATGGGCGTTTGATCAACGGAGTGCGGGGCATCGTGGAGAAGTCTCGCCGGCGCAGCGTGTTGCAGCGTCTGGGGCGTCACGTGGTTATGGACGGCGTGGCGACCAGGCCGACCATGCTGCGCCTGGCGGGTGGTGCATTGCGCACTTGGCAGGCTACGGCGGGCAAGGCTGGCTGGTTGACGCGGTTTGGTCTGGTGCGGATCGCGACACGGCTGCCGCCGCTGAAGCCACAGCCAGTCTGGAAAGCGGTTTATCCTGCCGTAGGCAAGGTGCGTGGCGAGGTGGGGTTGTTTCTCGGTTGCGTGGCGCGGGTGGCGGACGTCGAAACGCTTTCGGCTTCGATTTTTGTCCTTAACCGGTTGGGCTATACCGTGCATGTGCCGCCCCGGCAGGGCTGTTGCGGTGCCATGCATGAGGGTCTGGGTGAACCGGAGAAGGTGCGTGCATTTGAGGAGCAGAATCTCCGGGCATTCGCGGGAGTGAATGTGGAGGCCGTGATCTCGACCGCCACCGGTTGCGGCACGGCGTTGAAAAACTATCCGCAGGATTTCGCGGGCAGGGTGCGGGACATCAGCGAATTCCTGGGTGAGGCCGGGGGCTGGGAACAGGCTGGAATTGCGCCGCTGGCAGGAATAGTGGCGGTGCATGAGCCCTGTTTGATGCGAAATGTGCTGCACTGCCAGGACAAGCCCTACGATCTGCTGCGCCGAATTCCTGGAGCGAAGGTTGTGGCACTGGCGGGAAACGACCAGTGCTGCGGTGCGGCAGGGACTTATTTTCTGACTCAGCCGGACATGGCGGCAAGCTTGCTGGCTGATAAAATAGAAGCGGTAAAGGCTGGCGGCGCGCGGATTTTGGCAACTTCCAACTTCGGTTGCGCCATGCATCTGGCGGTTGGCCTGAAGGCGGCAGGAATCGAAATCGAAGTGGTTCACCCAATAACTTTGCTGGCCCGACAAATGGGGTTTGAAAATGATAAAAATAGATGACTTGATCGTGGGGTTCGACAAAGGCTTGCGCACCTTGCTTGCCCCGGCGAGAACCGTACGCCCGATGCCGGGAAAGAGCCTGGCCGAAGCCGAAATGGGCGAGGAAGAGAAACGCCTGGCGGCGGCGTTGATGCGCGTGAACCACAGCGGCGAGATCTGCGCGCAGGCGCTTTACCAGGGGCAGGCGCTGACGGCGCGCCAGCCCGAAATTCAGCAAGCCCTGAAACAGGCTGCCAACGAGGAAACCGAGCATCTGAACTGGTGCGAGAGCCGCATCAATGATCTGGGCGGACGCAAAAGCCTGCTTAACCCCGCCTGGTATGCCGGTTCGCTGGCGATTGGCGCGCTGGCCGGCGCGTTGGGGGATAAATGGAATCTAGGCTTTCTGGCCGAAACGGAGCGGCAGGTGGCTCGCCATCTGGAGGGCCACCTGCAGCGCCTGCCGGCCGGCGATGTAAGAAGTCGTGCGGTTGTCGAACAGATGAAACAGGATGAGGCCAGGCACGCCACCACGGCCCTGGAGCACGGCGGAGCGGAATTGCCTGCGCCGGTGAAGCTGGCGATGAAGCTTTCCGCCAGGGTGATGACGGCTACTACTTTCAGGGTTTAAAGATTCACCGCAGAGGCGCGGAGGCGCAGAGAAATTCGATCTTCTCCGCGCCTCCGCGCCTCTGCGGTGAAAGATTTTACTCTTCCACGATCTCGAAATCGTGCGTCATCTCGGCAGTTTTCCCCAGCATGATCGACGCCGAGCAGTATTTCTCCGCCGACAGCTTGATAGCCTTCTCCACCTGTTCCGGTTTGACGCCCTTGCCGCGTACCGTGAAATGGAAATGCATCTTGGTGAACACCTTGGGTTCCTTGTCGGCGCGCTCCGCTTTGATGGAAACTTCGCAACCGCTGACGGCTTGGCGGCTTTTTTTCAGGATCGCCACGACATCGAAAGCGGTGCAACCGCCGGCGCCGAGCAGCAGCATTTCCATCGGACGCGGCCCGAGGTTGCGTCCGCCGGCATCAGGCGGACCGTCCATCAGAACGGCGTGGTTGCTGTCGGTAATGCCGAGAAAGCTGGCGTCTTCCACCCATTTGACCCGTGCCTGCATGAGATTTCCTTTTTGGTTAACCCGGATGTCTGATGGATTCGCGTGATGATCGCGCAGGATTTTGTTTTGTAGGGGGATTTTGTGAAGGAGTGGCGTAGTTATTCATACGCCCGACAGAACAAAATTTCCATACGGAACAAAAGACCAGCGAGGGCACGTGAATCCATCAGACATCCGGGTTGGTTATTCAGCCGAGAAATTATAGCACTGCGATAGCGACAAACGTTTGACAGAGGCCGCAGTCTTGACATAAAATGCGCGTCTTTCTCTGATACAGCAACCGGAATTTCTGCATGAAAACCTTTTCTGCAAAAGATCACGAAGTAAAACGTGATTGGTACGTGGTGGATGCCACCGACAAAGTTTTGGGCCGTCTGGCCAGCGAGATCGCATCGCGTCTTCGCGGCAAGCACAAGCCCGAATACACGCCGCACGTGGATACCGGCGATTATATCGTGGTGATCAACGTGGACAAGCTGCGCGTCACCGGGAACAAGGCCGAAGGTAAGGTGTACCATCGCCATACCGGCTATCCCGGCGGTATTATCAGCACCACTTTCGCCAAGATGCACGCCCGTTTCCCAGAGCGTCCGCTGGAAAAAGCGGTCAAGGGCATGCTGCCGAAAGGCCCGCTGGGTTACGCCATGTTCCGTAAGCTGAAAGTTTACAAAGGCGCGCAGCACATGCACAGCGCGCAGCAACCCAAAGTACTGGAAATTTAAGGAATTATCATGATCGGCACCTACTACTACGGCACGGGGCGGCGCAAGTCTTCTGTTGCACGCGTGTTTCTGAAGCCAGGCAAAGGCGACATCGTCGTCAACGACAAGCCTGTGGATGTTTTCTTTTCGCGCGAAACCGGCCGCATGGTTGTGCGTCAGCCGCTGGAATTGACCAGCCACCAGGGCACGTTCGACATTATGGTCAACGTCCATGGCGGCGGCGAATCCGGCCAGGCGGGTGCAGTGCGTCACGGCATCACTCGTGCACTGATCGATTACGATGCGGCGCTGAAACCCACCTTGAGTGCCGCAGGTCTGGTGACTCGTGATGCGCGCGAAGTCGAGCGGAAAAAAGTCGGTCTGCGCAAAGCGCGTCGCCGCAAGCAGTTCTCCAAGCGTTAATCGCTGCTGCAATCGCAAAAAAGCCGCCCTATGGCGGCTTTTTTGTTGCCTATCGGTAATTGTTGTCTAGTGGCAACAGGGTTATTATTGTCGGTAAATTCAACATTGGGATATTGATCAATATGGTTAAAGTCGGAATCGTGGGGGGTACGGGATATACCGGGGTGGAATTGCTGCGCCTGCTTGCGCAGCATCCGGAGGTCGAGCTGGTTGCCATCACCTCGCGCAAGGAAGCGGGGATGGCGGTGAGCGACATGTTTCCCAATCTGCGCGGCAGGGTGGGCCTGAAGTTTGTCGACCCGGCCGATGCGCCGCTGAAATCCTGCGACGTGGTGTTTTTTGCAACCCCTAACGGCATCGCCATGCAGGAAACGCGCGAATTGCTCGACGCCGGTGTGCGCGTCATCGATCTGGCGGCGGATTTTCGCATCAAGGACGTGGCGTTGTGGGAAAAGTGGTACGGCATGCAACATACCTGCCCCGACCTGATTGCCGAAGCCGTGTACGGCCTGCCTGAGCTCAACCGCGAGCAAATCAGGAAGGCGCGTCTGATCGCCAACCCCGGTTGTTATCCGACTGCGGCGCAGCTTGGCTTTCTCCCCTTGATCGAGGCGGGCGTGGCGGATCTCGGTCATCTGGTGGCCGATTGCAAGTCGGGGGTGTCTGGTGCGGGTCGCAAAGCCGAGGTGGCAGCCTTGTTCAGCGAGACCGCCGACAATTTCAAGGCTTATGCCGTGGCGGGGCATCGCCATCTGCCGGAGATTCGCCAGGGGCTTACGCTCGTAGCGGGCAAGCCGGTGCAACTGACTTTCGTGCCTCATCTGACGCCGCTGATTCGCGGCATTCACGCCACCCTGTATGTGCGCCTGACGGCTGAAGTGGATTTGCAGGCGCTCTATGAGAAGCGCTATGCCAATGAATATTTCGTCGATGTCCTGCCGACCGGCTCCCATCCGGAAACTCGCTCGGTACGTGGCAGCAATTTCTGCCGCATTGCCGTTCATCAGCCGCAGGGCGCTGATGTCGCCGTGGTGCTGTCTGTCATCGACAACCTGACCAAAGGAGCGGCCGGACAGGCAGTGCAAAATATGAACCTGCTGTTTGACTTGCCTGAAAATAGAGGCCTGGAGCAGATTCCGCTCCTGCCATGAGGCTGGATCGCAGGCTGAAACACCGTTTCGGGATTGCTGCTGCCCCTTTGGCGGTGCGTCGGCATGTGGCGTGGTACTGGCGCTTGCCGCTGATGGTGATTCTGCTGACCGGCGGAATAGCGTTGTCCTGGCTGTTTTACGATGCCGGGTCGCGCTTTGCGGGCCTGGATCGCGGTGCGACAGTGGACGAGTTGCAGCGCTTGCGTGAGAAGCTTGGATCGCTGGAGCGGGAAAACGCCAGCCTGCGTTCAGATGGGGCGCAAAGCGAACGCAAAATGCAGATCGAGCAGGCGACGCAGAATGATCTTGCCAAAACCGTCAAGACGTTGCAGGATGAGAATGCTCAATTGAAGGAGGATTTGACCTTCTTCCGCAAGCAGATGTCCTCCGACAAGAGCGACGGCGATCTCAGCATCTACCGTTTCAAGGTCGAAAACACCATGCCGGGCGAGTACCGCTATCGGTTGTTGCTGTTGCAGGGTGGGCAGAGGGAACGCGAATTTCAGGGAAAAGTGCAGTTTCTGGTCAGTTTTACCCAAGGTGGTGAAAGGCTGGTAATGACGCTTCCTTCCACGAAGGAAGCGGAGGCGCGGGCCTATAATTTGAACTTCAAGTATTACCAGCGTCTGGAGGGAGTCTTTCATGCCGAGCCCAATGCGCAAGTGAAGAAAGTCCAGATACGTGTATTCGAAAACGGTGCTGTTCAGCCGAAGCTGATGCAAACCATCAATTTATCATGAGGATTACTGATGTTTTTCGGAAATAACAAACGCAGCAGACCGCAAAACCGAATTGATTCATTGATTGGTATCGGCACGAAAATTGAGGGCAACGTTTTCTTCAGTGGCGGCTTGCGGGTGGACGGAACCATCAAGGGGAATGTCAGCGAGACGGGTGACCAGCCCTGCACGTTGGTACTGAGCGAGCAGGCTCGAATCGAGGGGGTGATCCGTGTGTCGCACGTGGTGATTAATGGCACCGTGGTGGGTCCGGTGCAGGCGCAAGAATACGTGGAACTGCAATCGAAATCCCGTGTCACAGGTGACGTGTTCTACAAAACCCTGGAGATGCACGTCGGGGCGATTGTAGAAGGAAAATTGGTGCATCAGGAAGGTGCCGCCGAGCAGCCGGGGGAAATTCAGCCGGTTCCGAGTAATTGACTAAATAACTCAACTATAGGATAATTAGTTGTGGCAGTTTTTTAAGGAGATACAGAATGAATGCAGTGACTGAAATGCCCAGCCCGCTGAACTTTACCGACAGCGCAGCAGCCAAGGTGAAGCAGCTGATCGACGAGGAAGGCATTCCGGGTCTGAAGCTGCGCGTGTTCGTCAGCGGCGGCGGTTGCTCCGGCTTCCAGTATGGCTTTACCTTCGATGAGACGACCAACGAGGATGACACCACGGTGGAGAAGAACGGCGTTGCCCTCCTGATCGACCCGATGAGCTTCCAGTATCTGGCGGGCTCCGAGATCGATTACCAGGAAGGGTTGCAGGGTTCGCAGTTCGTGATCAAGAACCCGAACGCCACTACCACCTGCGGTTGCGGCTCGTCTTTTTCAGCGTAAACCGTTCGATCAAAACAAGCGCCTTTCTCGTTTGCCTCCTCTCCCGCTCGCGGGAGAGGATTGAGGAGAGGGAACAGGCAAGACAAATGGGGGCGCAAGCCCCTTTTGTCTTTTCAAGCCGGGTAGATCGCGCCGAGGATGCGCGCGCCTCTCGCTCCCGTCACCTCCGGCAGGTTGCCGGAATTTCCATTAAGTGCCTGCCTGGCAAGCCAGGCAAAGGCAAAAGCTTCCACCCAGTCTGCGTTCACGCCTAAGTCATCGGTTAGTGCGATGCTTCTGTTGGGCAGGGATTGTTTCAGCCTGCGCACCAATGTCCCGTTATGGGCGCCTCCCCCGCACAGGTAGATCTCGCCGGCTTTCCCGCAATGCTCCAGGATGGCAGCGGCAATCCCTTTCACGGTCAGCTCAAGCAGCGTAGCCTGAACATCAGCCGGTGAAAAATCGGGTGACAGGAAATGCTCCAGCCAAGGCAGATTGAACAGATCGCGGCCGGTGCTTTTGGGTGGAGGCGTGGCAAAGAACGGTTCGGTGAGGAGTTGCCGCAGCAATTCTGGGATGGGGTGGCCACTTGCCGCCCATGTGCCATCATTGTCATAGGGCTGGCTCAGGTGCAGGGCGGTCCAGGCATCCAGCAAGAGGTTGCCGGGCCCGCAGTCGAAGCCGAGCACCCCGCCGTGGGGCGGCAGGCTGGTCAGGTTACTGATGCCGCCAATGTTGACGATGACACGGTGGTGTTCCGGATGGCGAAACAATGCAGCATGAAAAGCAGGTACTAGCGGCGCACCCTGCCCGCCGGCAGCGATATCGCGGCTCCTGAAGTCGGCGACCACAGCGATGCCGGTCAGTTCGGCCAGCAACGCCGGATTTGCGAGCTGAATGGTGAATCCGAGGTCGGGGCGGTGGCGCACGGTTTGTCCGTGGCAGCCGATGGCCTTCACCTGTTCGGCCCGGATGTCCGTTTTTCCTAACAATGCCTGGATTGCCGCTGCATAGCAGCGCGACAGTTCGTTTGCCGCCAGAGCCGCACGCTCGAGTTCGTTTGCTCCAGCGCTGTTTAGCGCGAGCAGTTCGACACGCAGTGCTTCGTCAAAAGGGATGAACTGGCTGTGCAGCAGTTTGCAGGTATTGTTTTCGAAAGCAGTCAGAACTGTATCAATACCGTCGAGGCTGGTGCCGGACATTAGCCCGACATAGTATTCCGGGCTGTTGAAAGGCGGGTTCAAAACGGCTGGCCGAAATGATTCCGGAGGGTGTTAGTCGAGCGAAGCCAGATTGGTATTCTTCAGCAGGTTTAGACGCATTGCCAGATTCTCGGCCATCCTGTTGAAATCAGCCTTGTACTGGGTGGCGATGGGGAAAGCGGTCGGCATGGGAATGCTCAAGGGATTGCGCTGTACACCCGCGACGCGGAATTCGTAGTGAAGATGTGGGCCAGTCGCAAGACCGGTCATGCCGACTTGGCCGACGATGTCACCCTGGTTGACTTTGCTGCCTTTGTGCAAACCTTTCGCAAAGGCGGAAAGATGGCCATAAGCCGTGCTGTATTGGCCTTGATGTTGCAGTATGAGCAGGTTGCCATAGCCGCCTTGCTTGCCGACGAAGGCGACGGTACCATCTGCTACCGCTTTCACGCGAGTGCCGGTCGGTGCACCGTAGTCGACGCCTTTATGGGCGCGCCATTCTTTTAGCACCGGGTGGAAGCGGGCCGTGGTGAAACCTGAGGTGACTCGGGAAAACTCCAGGGGGGAGCGCAGGAATGCCTTGCGCAGATTTTTACCCTCCGGCGTGTAGTAGCCGCCACGGCCTTCGCGATCCTGGAAATAAACCGCACGATAGCTCTTGCCGCTATTGATGAACTCTGCCGCAAGCACGCGACCGGTCTTGATCAGCTCGCCCTTGTTGTAGAATGACTCGTAGACGACGGTGACTTTGTCGCCTTTTTGCAGGTCGCTGTGGAAATCGATGTCCGATGAAAAAATATCGGCGATTTGCGTGGCGATATTGTCTGGAATATTGGCGGCATCGGTTGCACCGAACAATGAGCTTTTGATTTCCGCCGATTTCATCATCAGGCGTGCCTCGAGCGGCACCGCATCATCGATGGCCTTGAACCCCCCGGCTTGTTTTTCTACCTTCAGCATGGATTCGCTGCTGCTGATGTACTGTAGGGCGAGGAGATTCCCTTCCGAGTCGGTTTGGGCGCGGACAATTCGACCGGGGATCAGTAGGCGCAGGGATTTTGAGTCCTTTGCGCTCTGCAGGAATCCGGTGATGTCCTCGTCATTAACATTGAGGCGGTCCAGCAGGGCTGAAATCGTATCGCCGCGCTGAATTCTTTCCTCGTGCCAGAAGTTGCCGACGATACTGGAAGGTGTGGCGGCACTGGGAAGTTGCAGGTTTTCAATGACGGTATGGACAGGGATCTGGCGCGTTTGTGTTTCCGGAGCAATACCGAAGGCGGCAACGATGCCGAATAATGGCAGGCTGGAAACAGCTACCAGCCAACGCAGGCTTAATTTTCGTTCTTGCTGAAACAGCTTTTGCGCTAAAATACCGATCTCGTTGTTTTGCATGACTTCCCTGAGCGTTTGACGTAGGCGGGAGCTTACCAGAAGATGGGCGATCAGTGAAGGTCGAATCGATTACATATTGTTTACGCAGGCGGTATAGATGACCCAGGTTAATGAAGCGTTGCAGGTTATAAAAAGAGGGTGTGACGAACTGCTGGTGGAGCAGGAGCTCGTTGAAAAGCTGGCCACGGGCAAGTCGTTGCGCGTCAAGGCGGGGTTCGACCCTACCGCGCCGGATTTGCACCTCGGGCATACCGTTCTGCTTAACAAGTTACGCCAGTTTCAGGAGCTGGGGCACGAGGCGATGTTCCTGATCGGCGATTTCACGGGCATGATCGGCGATCCTACCGGCAAGAATGCGACGCGCAAGCCGTTGACCCGTGACGACGTGATTGAGAACGCACGAACCTACGAGCAGCAGATCTTCAAGATACTCGATCCGGAAAAGACACTGGTGATGTTCAACTCCAGCTGGATGGCCGAAATGACCGCTTCCGATCTGATCGGCTTGGCGGCAAAGCACACCGTGGCGCGGATGCTGGAGCGCGATGATTTTCATAAGCGCTACAGCTCTGGCCAACCCATCTCTATTCATGAGTTCCTTTATCCGCTGATCCAGGGATACGATTCGGTGGCGATGAAGGCGGACGTGGAGCTGGGCGGTACGGACCAGAAATTCAACCTGCTGGTTGGGCGCGAGTTGCAGAAGCATTACGGGCAGCCGCCCCAGGTTGTCTTGACCATGCCGATCCTGGAAGGGTTGGATGGGGTGCAGAAGATGTCCAAGTCGTTGGGCAACTATATAGGGATACATGAACCGCCTAACGAAATGTTCGGCAAGCTGCTGTCGGTGTCGGATGATTTAATGTGGCGCTATATAGAATTGCTTTCGTTTCAGCCCTTGACTCAGGTGTCCAGGTGGAAAACGGAGACGGAGGAGGGGCGCAACCCGCGCGACATCAAGGTGCTGTTCGCCCAGGAGATCGTTACCCGCTTTCACAGCAGGGCGGCAGCGGAAGCTGCCCTGGCGGATTTTGAGGCGCGCTTCAGACAAGGCGCGATGCCGGATGAAATGCCTGAGGTCACGCTCATCGGCGGGGCGGATGGCTTGCCGATCAGCCAGGCCCTTAAGCAGGCGGGGCTCACCGCTAGCACCTCGGACGCATTGCGCATGATCGATCAGGGCGGGGTAAAGCTCGATGGCGAAAAGCTGAGCGATAAGGCGCTCAAGCTAAAAGCCGGCGAAACTGTGGTGGCCCAAGTGGGGAAACGCAAGTTTGCGCGCATCACGGTGAGCTGAACGGATGCCCGCAGTTTGATGCATTTCAAGGGCTTGTGATTTTCTTGTAACAAATCTGTCAAAAGCCCTTGACCAACGCTTCTGGGTCTATATAATGCGCAGCTTCCTGACATAGCGCAGAAGCAAGCGAGATGACGGGAAAGGCGCTAGAAATAAGGGTTTGACGAAAATTTAAAACCCTGTAGAATGCGCCGCTCTCGATAGCGCAAAGCAACGCGGTAGCGAGTAAGGTGAAGCAAAAGAGTTGTTGACGTTTCCTGATAACTCTGTAGAATGCGCACCTCGCTTCAGCAGTACGAAGCACCGCTTCATTAGGATGAAGCACTGTTCTTTAAAAATATACAGCCGATAAGTGTGGGCGCTTG
>Ga0307375_10000098_pt1 | contig 118102 bp, 95 predicted proteins | sample TR1MG_FD_202531 | JGI IMG/M metagenome (GOLD analysis project Ga0307375, IMG submission 202531) | Soil microbial communities from Risofladan, Vaasa, Finland - TR-1 | ecosystem: Environmental > Terrestrial > Soil > Coastal area > Acid sulfate soil | place: Finland: Risofladan, Vaasa | collected... | reverse complement strand
TCTATAGAATTATCCTGTTCTTTTGTACAGGCGTAAAACAAGCTGCCAGTTAATATAAAAGCCGAGATGATAAATAAATAATGAATGGTCTTCATATGACTTAATTTTAATGGATAATAAAAACTATGTAAATAATAAAGCTTTTTCAATGTTTGCTAATAGTCTAATCCTTGACACAACGAACAGAAAAGCCGCGCGCTCTCTGGTAGCTGGAAATAACGGCAGCGCTACTTTGGATGGTCAGTACGCGCGAGGTAGTGCCATCTACGGTACTCGACCAGTAGCCGGCGACGTAACCAGCATTGATGAGCGAACCATTGCTGTTGCTGCGGTAGCCGGCTAAGGACAATTTCAAGGTTGAGGCATAAGCACCTGCTGTGTTTGGTGAACTCCAACTTGCCATTTCTGCATCTAATTCTGCTTCTGTAGGGATTCTAAAACCAGTCGGGCAAGGGTTATTTACCCCATTTACCCCCTGCCATAAATTGCCGTTTTGCGGTGAACGCCAATCAGTAGGGCTAGCTGGTGCTAAAATAAAGGTTGCATTACCCGGTGCATCTGTGCCTGATAGGGTGCTGGTTGTGCCTGATGTGCTGATTTGATGCCCATCGGTGCCACGTCCCCATTGGTATAAATCGCCATAAGCTGCTGCATCTGTGCTGCTTGTTGCTACCTGGCTGGCACCTAAGTTCCTGTCCATCCAGATTCTACCGGTAGTTGGGTTGGTTACCTGAGGCACTATTGGGGCGGCTGTAAATGTAGCTGTTGTAGATACTGCGCTGTTCATTGTTACCTGACATGTCCCAGTTCCGCTGCAACCACCACCTGACCATCCGGTAAAAGTTGAACCTGCATCAGGAGTAGCTGTTAATGTTACAACATTTCCAAAATTATAGGGTTCAGAACAATCGACACCGCAATTAATTCCGACAGGAGTACTTGTAACTAATCCTGTTCCAGTCCCGGCCTTTCCAACGGACAAGGTATACTGATTGATTGTAAATGTAGCTGTTACCGATACTGCATTGTTCATTGTTACCTGACATGTACCCGTGCCGCTGCAACCGCCACCAGACCATCCAGTAAAAGTTGAACCTGCATCAGGAGTAGCTGTTAATGTTACAACATTTCCAAAATTATAGGGTTCAGAACAATCGACGCCACAATTAATCCCGGCGGGACTACTCGTAACTAATCCAGTTCCAGTCCCGGCTTTTCCAACAGACAATGTATACTGATCGATTGTAAATGTAGCTGTTACCGATACTACGCTGTTCATGGTTACCTGACATGTCCCAGTTCCGCTGCAACCGCCACCTGACCATCCGGTAAAAGTTGAACCTGCATCAGGGGTGGCTGTTAAGGTTACCACGCTTCCAAAATTATAGGGTTCAGAACAATCGACGCCACAATTAATCCCGGCGGGACTACTGGTAACTAATCCTGTTCCAGTCCCGGCCTTTCCAACAGACAATGTATACTGATCAATCGCCTTCTCAAGCTCTACCAGCAAGGGCAAATTCCCAGGGGCATCTTCAAATATCTTTAATGAATCAATAGTATAGGTATGAGTATAGGTTACAAATCCAGTATATTCCAGAGTCAATGTATAATCAGGGAAGCCGTCTATTACAGTAACTACATTGTTCAGAACTGAATCGAGGTTTTGAACGTATGTATAAGTGCCATTACTGACAGTTAAAGTTGCCGGGAGTATTTTATCGCTGCTATTATCAAGAACCCCGATCATGAAACTAAGTGTCTTTATTTCAGTAACAGGGAAATGACTTAATCCAAAGTCTTCAGGAGTATGGGCAGCAGTGCTTAATACCTGTACATTTACAGGAGTGGCTGCATTTTTTGCCACGGTAAAAGTGATTGGAAGCGGGTTGGTTATATTTTGTGCTTCCTGCGATCCGGCAAGAGGTGCAGCATAAATGGTATTACCTGAAGCATCGATTAAAACAAATTCCGTCAGTTTGTAAGTACCGGTTTTTAGTACCAGTTTCTGGGTATAATAACTTCCATTCATCTGAAGTATTTTTACTGCAGAGCTGGTGTATTTAGTATCGCTGCCATCAATGTTCTGGATGGTAAGAATTATCTTATCTGCATCGGCCAGGTTATAAGCTGCAGCGCCTTTAGTGCCATTATCGCTTTTAAGGCTTATTACGTCAATTGAAAATGCTACCTCATTATCTGTTGCAGCAGGTTCATTGTCTTGCTTTTTACATGTTAATAAAAGGCTGCCCAGAAGAAGTATGGACATCACAATCAATAAAGCTTTTGATTTTTTCATGATATTAAGATTTAGCAGGCTATTTAAATTTATATTTTTCAGGTTTCTATCATTTTTTTAAATACGTCCTCACCGGCAAAAAAAATCTGTTTGCCAGTCTATTATTGAGATACTACATGCACAGCCAGGAGAAAATGTTAAAGCAATTTTCATGGTTATTTAATATAAAAAAGTTAAATACAGGAAGAATAAGAAGCGGGAATAACTGGTCAGAAAATCAAATATTCATAACGCTTGAATATAACTGTCGGTGGGACAAAAATGATCTGGTAAGCGAGACAAGATTTTCCATAAGATCACTATAGTTATGAAAATTAAAAACAGATATTAATAATACATATAAACTGTATTAATAAAATCATATAATGTTTAAATATATATAAAAGATTTGGAATAGGAAATGATTACTAATAATAAACATAGTATTTTAATGTGTTAATAAATTAACACATAATATAGCAGGTCCGGTATTTCAATATATGGTTACATCGCAAATTATTTATCTCAGAATTTTGGCTGATTTGATAATGAAAAATTATCATAAGGAATAAAAAAGGTTGCCCCAAAATGACAGCCTCTATTTTTCATCTAAAATCAGAAACTTGTTTTATTTTAATATGAGTGTTGGTAATATGTAATAAGAGTACAAAAATTTTGATGGAACTGTCTTTTAATCTGCCTTCGCAAAACTTCGGCGGACGCGAAGGCCAGGTTTTATTCCTCGGTGCTTGCACCGTTTTTGAGTATAGAACTTGCTCTGGGGTTCATTCCATTTGATTTGTATTTTTAAGAAATCAGGATTATGGACTAAAGTCCATAATGAACTCATTATCAATAACCCCGGACTTAAGTCCGGGGTTATTAAACAACCTCAAGAATCGGGCTTTAGCCCATAATTCTTTTTTTCATGATTCCTGTTACTCATTTATTTAAATATTGTAAAATCAGGATTTTTAGACATATACCATGCATTATATTCCCTGATTACCGCATTGATATTTGTGAATCCATACCCTTTTTCCTTCTTGGTTATTTTATCTGCCAGCTCAGGGAAGTCCTTTACATAGCCAGGCATTTTCTTTGCAAAGCCCATAAGCATGCTGGATACATCAATAACTTCTCCTGAAGGCAGCTGCATATAACTCTTTTGTTCTCTTACTTCAGGAGTTGCAGTTCCATCGACAAAGAAATAATCAAACAGGGTTATCGGGCCTTTTTCAACCACAAGGACAAAGGTTTCAGCGCCGCCACCAAATCTCTTAGGATCTTTAGGAGCTTTTATTGTTGTAAACTTAGTGGAGTACCATTTTGTATCATTTTCTATTTCATAGCAAATAATATTATTCCAGGTATTTCCATAAAGTTCATTGCCGCTGGCATCCCTCATCTGACAACCGGCCTGCATAACTTCAGGAAGGTAGATCATAAAAGATCCCTTAACAGTGTCATGTTTCTCGGTTACCATAAAACCAGGAAATTGTTTTCCTGCATCAACAGAATTATACCTTCCTTTCTGGGCGAAACCAGTAAGCATGGTAAATGTCAGAAGTAGAGTAATCAGTTTTTTCATAATCATTTTAATTTAGTTAAACATGTTTTTAATTAAATATTGTCTCTTTATCATGTTTACGGTTTATCAGTATTCAACTGAAACCAGGGTGTATTCTATTTTCTGGAATTTTTCAAAAAATTTAAGGTCATTTATATAGAATTTTTTATTTATACCTGAATAGGCTGCAGGGAATTTTTCATCTCTTATTTCGTAAGGCTCATACATCTGATTATGGTTCTGAACCTCACGGTCAACCAGCAGACCCTGGTCATCATAGACTTTCTGACTGAAGTTTAAAAATTTGATAGCTTTTCTTGATCTGTTTTTAAACTCAATAGCGATAGCAAAATATGTATTTCCTGAGAGGTCATCTAGATATTTGAATGGCTTTGACAATCTGAATTCCAATCCTTTGAATGCTTCAAAAGTTTGCCAGTCAGGATCAAACACCGGCTTGTCGTACATACCCTTTGGCGCAGTTTCAATTTCAATCAATTCAATCTCAATCTTCCCGAAAGTTTCCATAAAGTTTTTGTCTCTGGTGCTAAATCTTTCATAAACACCTGTATATCCGGGTGGAATGGTTTTCCCTGAGGCAGGCAGGAAGGTTAACGGTCCGCAGTTGTTCATGCTTTCACTTACAACCTTACCCTGTTTGTCGAAAAGCTTAACCCTGAATGTCAGTCTTGTAAGATCATCGGCCGTTTTATTCTTCAATTCAAGGGCAATGGTAAATCCGGGATCATTCCCTGAAAGGAATGGTTCCGATAATCTGAATTCGAGGCCTTTAAATTTATCAAAGGTCAAAGGAGGTTTTACAAACTGGTACTTGCTTTGATAATAAGGAGAGGCAGACAGGTCTGAACTTTTATAACAATAATTGTTAACCAGGATCATTATTGACCATAGTGCGGATAGTCTTAATATTCGTTTTCCTGTATTTTTCATAATGATTTCATATTTAATAATTCTTGCCCAGCACCCAGCGCCTACTCATTCACAATTTCTGAAATACAGGTATCTTCATATTTTGTCCCCGGATACACTTCAAGTATCTCAATTCCAAGAAGATATTCATATTTTACATAAGAGTTGGATATTTGTGAGAAAAAGGTATCAACCTTAAATTTTGGTATTGAAAGATTCTGATATCCGTTTTTATCACCCAGGATAACAACCCCTTCAGATATTACCTTAAGATTCTCATAATCTGTTCCATATTGGGCACCACCCCCAAGTTCAGCTCGTATTATTACAGTTCTGATTTTCTTTGGTCTGCTGTTAGAAGTAAATACTGTCTGTGATTTCCCATATCCTGCCCAGATCTTAACCGGCTTCGCCAGATCCAGGCAAGGGACAATAAGTACTTCTCCTATACCTGTTCCTTTTACTCCTTCGACCCATGCTGTCTTGGGGTCATTATCCGAAATCTTGCCCGGAGAATAAGTGCAGGTCCAATTAACATAGGCGTCATCATTAGGAGGTTCTCCTTCAGTTTCCGATTCAATTATCTTTGGTGCTTTTCCTGTGGGCATTAGAAATGTTGATGATAAATTTCCAAGTCCGGGACCATAACAACCATGAATATTAAGAGATTTTATTACACCACCTTTAAAAAGGGATTTTAATTGCGGATTACTGCTATTACATGGGAAAGATTCCATTTGAGCAGATAAAACAATTGATACGGAAAGAAGGAATATTATTATAAATCCTTTAAGTAACTTTTTCATTGTTGTTTATTTTTTCTTTGTTGTTTATTTTTTCTTTTTCATTGCTTTCTCGTAGGCAGATAATTCCTTATCGATGAATTTTAAGATATTATCAGTCACCAAAGCTTTAAACGGTTCCGCAAGTGAAGCTGGAGGAATATTCTTAACAAACCAGTCATAGTCATCGCAATTAGGGGTCTTTATTGGCTGTGTTTGTTTCCATGCCAGGACAGTAGTTGAAAGTGTTTTAAATTTGCCGTCAGTAATGGAATATACATAAAGATAGGATTGCACCTCCATTGTATTCTCCTTACCCGTATTCGGGAACTTATTTACAGAATAATGGCCGGAAGAGGATACAAAAAAGGTCAATGGTTCTCCAAGTCTTAACCAGTCAAGTTCGCCTTTAGAATTTACGGGCAAAGAGGAGAGGTAGGTCAGATCACCTTCAGTAAATACAGTTGTATTAAATCCTTTATTTAACATACCTGTAATCTGCCTGACGGCATCTATATATTCTGATGGAAGTGGCGTTGTTTCCCTGAATTTTTCACAGTTAGTTCCCTGTTTAGACATTTCGGGATTGCCCAAAGTATTAGGATTATGCTCTATATCACTGTTCCTGAAGTATACCTTTATTTCCACGGAATGATCAATCCTCTCTTTTAGGGTTTGTCCGGAAACAAAAAAAGCAGTGCCTGATAATAATATCAGGACAACTGCTATTTTTAATGTTGTTTTCATCAGGATGGATATTGATCCGCAATGACTGGTTTAATAGTCTCTTTTACTACTTTTTCTTCATTGCCTTTTCATAGTCGGCCATTTCCTTCTCTATAAAATCTGCAGTTTTCTTATCAAAATTTTCTTTGAAAGTGTCGAAATAGTCTGCAACGGGGAAGTTCTTTACAAAATAGTCGTAATCGCCACATGTTTTTGACTCTTTGGAAGGTGCAGTATAGGTTCCAAGGTTTTTAACAGTGATAGCTTTTGCTTTGCCTTTAACAATTGCGTAAAATCCAATTCCTGATGAAATGGTTACAGAGTTTGAAAGCTTAACTTCATTCATGAGTCCCATATTATCAACTCTGTAAGAGCCATCCAGGCTAACAGTTGTTGTTAATGGTTCTCCCAGTTTTACCCAGTCAGGATTTCCTTTTGCCACACCTGATTCTACAAGGGGAACGGCTGACAAATCACCTTCAACAAAGGCAGTTGTATTGAAACCTTTATTGAGTTGGTCAATAACCTGCTTAACTACAGCAACGTAATTTTCAGGCATCGGAGTAGTTTGTGTGAATAAAGTACAGCCTGTACCCTTTTTCTGGCTTCCGGGAATGGCAGTTGTATTCGGTTCGTGTTTAACATCGGAGATTTTGAAATAGACTTTGACAGTTTTGGCTTCATCTATTCTTTCCTTTAATGTTTGTCCGGAGACATTTAGAACCAGAGCTGATAAAATTAGCAATACGGTGATTTTTTGAAGGTTTTTCATAGTCATGTAGTTTAAATTTTAAAGATTGTGATTCATTTACCAGGTTATAATACAATTATTGAGATTAACCACATAAGGCCGGGAAATCCGGCTATTATTAGAGTGAAGAACAAAACAAACTTAATCCAGCTGAATGGTCTTTCGCCCTTTACAGTCCCGGTGGATCCATTTACAAGAATTCGGTACGTCTTTTTTTTATGCCGGTAGGCACTTATCCATACTGGCAATAATATGTGTTTGAAAGTCACATTGCTGTATGTGGTGATAATTGAGTATATACGTCGATTCTTGGTCCCTATTGCTCCATTCACAGCCAGTTCAATTCTTTTGTTCATCTTCTTTTTTGCATCGGCAAATCCTTCTTTCAGGCCAACCTGGTAAGTTTCTGTTTTGAAGCCAGGGAGATACCTTTCATTAAAGGGTACCAGTTTTTTAAGGAACCATGGGTGAAGTTTTTCTGCATAATGCTTTGGTAGTGATTTACTCGCAATAACTAAAACATCATTATAGGAATCATCAACATGACCCTTAAATTCAGGATTCTCCGTCCGGGATGATTTATATCTGAGTACTTTGGATACTGAAAAGCCATTATCTGTTATTGTGTAAATGTCAGCTTCCATCTTCTCGTTTAGAGCAATAATTTTCTGAGCATATGCAGTATCTTCAATACCATCATCAATTGAGGGAACTGAATTTTCACTGTTTCGACTGCCCGATGAATCTGAACTCTCCTCACCCTGACCGGCCGTATAGTCTGAATTTACATCTGCATCATAAATCCAGGAAGGAATATACACTCCGGTCAGTTTTCCCTCTTGCTGAACATATTTCCTGAATTTATTCGGTACAAAAAACAATTTTTTTATCCAGGCTTGATAATTTTCATATGCATTACCAAGAGTTACTGCAAAAGGAAGAATTGCCTGAGGCTTAATACCATGAGTTGTACCTTCATTTTTAACTACCTGTGGTGAACCGCAGAATGGACAAAAATCTGATATAATATTAGGAGCTAAAGTTGTTTGAGCACCGCATCCCTGGCATTTAATAGTTGCTGCTTCCAGGAATTCAGATTTCTTTTCAAACTCGTCAAGATATTCTTCAAGATTGAGTTTTTCAATAGGTCCCGTACAAACCTCTATCTCGTTTTCCATCCCACAGCTTTGGCACTTCAGATGGTTTGTCCCGGGGACAAACTGTAATCTTCCTGAACATCCCGTGCAGACAATGTTCTTCTGGCTGGTTTCGGTAATTACGGTTTCCTTATTCATATTAAAAGTTAAAATGACCGGATGGCACGAACCTTATATGTATTAGGTTTAGCAGCATCGGTCTGGAGACCAGTGGTGGTTTCTGCCCATGCAGTAGCGAAACTGGCACCCTGACTGGAGTTCCAATAGGCGCCATCAAAACCGCCGGTAAGTTTTGCTTTGTTAAGGACAAGCTTATGCAATTCATCTTTGCTTGGTAAATACCAATCGGAATAATTACCTATACTCAAGTCAAAACACAACAATGCGGCATAGCTTTTCCCGGTCCCTTGTGAACTAACAATGCTGTTTGTATTAGCGCTTCCTGTTCCTAATGCTGTTGCTGTTGCGCCTGTATTTGTTGCCGCATCCCACCACATTATTCCGGAACTCTGGTCATAATCTGCAGCAATTATTCCATGTGTTTCACCATCTACATAGCCCGGATCACCTGATTGCAGGATATAGGCTATAACTCCCCCCTGGTATGATTGTCCTACTGAGAGCACTGCTGCAAAGCTTAATTCATTGCCGTATGCGGTGCCTGCACTGTTAGTTGCGTAAGCCCGGACATAATATGTAGTATTGATAGTTAAACCTGACATATTACTGTTAAATTCTCCGGAACCAGTACCATTTGTGGTTTTGGTTGTTAAATCCACAGTCGGGTTTGTAGATGTGCTCCAGCATATGCCACGTGCCGTAACTGAAGCTCCTCCGTTACTTGTTATATTACCACCGCTTGATGCCGAATAAGAAGTTATGTTTGTGACAGACAGTGTGGTTAAAGTTGGAAGATCTATTGCAGCTGTTTGAAAATACAGCTGATTTCCATAAGCTGTTCCGGCAGAATTGGTGGCATATGCTCTTACATAATATGTTATTACACCAGGGGTCAAACCGGTAATGCTGCTTGTAAATCCATCATTATCAGATATATCTGATGTTTTACTGTTGCTAATAGTCGGTTCCGGAGTAGTGCTCCAGCAAACACCTCGCGCAGTTATAGCTGCTCCTCCGTCACTGATTATTTGTCCGCCACTGGATGCTGAAGTCTGCGTTATTGATGTAATTTCAGTTGTGATGAGAGTTGGAACAACAATAGTAAGGGTTCTGAAACTGACTTCATTGCCATAAGATGTACCAACATTGTTAGTGGCATATGACCTTGCATAGTAAAGCGTATTCGCAGCTAATCCTGTTATTGTACTGCTAAAATCACCTGTTCCTGTACCTTCAACAGTTTTAGTTGTTAATCCTGCAGAAGGATTAGGAGAAGTGCTCCAGCAAAATCCCCTTGCTGTTACTGCTGCTCCGCCGTCATTACTTATATTTCCACTGATAAAGGCAGCCGATGTGGTAATGTTCAAAGCCTCATTGGTTGTAATGGTTGGAGTATCGGCAAGAGTACTAAAACTTTTTTGGGATCCGTAAGTAGTTCCGGCGCTGTTTGTTGAATAAGCTCTAATATAGTATGTTGTATTTGGAGTTAGCCCGGAAAGATTAGACTGAAAACCACCGATCCCTGTTCCTTCAGAAGTTTTATTGCCATCAGTAGTTGGATTCTCTGAAGTGCTCCAGCAAATTCCGCGGGCAGTAATTGTTCCACCACCGTCACTGGTTATATTTCCGCCGCAGGATGCTGAATTTTTAGTAATATTATAAGCATCCAGCGTTGTTATGGATGGTGCCAGAACAGGATCAGTAGTAAAACTTTTTCCATCACCGTAAGTTGTTCCTACGTTATTGATGGCATAAGCCCTTACGTAATATGTTGTTCCCGGTGTTAAGCCTGTGATTGAGCTGGTAAATGTACCAATTCCTGAACCGTCAGTTGTTTTATTGTTAGATATCGTTGGATCAGCTGAAGTATTCCAGCAAATTCCGTGGGCTGTAACTGGTGATCCACCATCGCTTGTTACATCGCCACCTCCTGATGCTGTTGTTTGAGTAATTGCACTTACAGCTGATGTAGAGATACTGGGGGCAACTGGTTTATCCTCTTTGGTACAACTGTTTGTCAATAAAAAAAATACTCCAATTATTGTAATAGAGCTGATCAGAATGTTAATATTCTTTTTCATACTGGCAACATTTTTTATTAATATGTTTTTAATAGTTTAATTGTAAAAAATTGTTATTTAATTTATATTTGTGTTCAGAATAAGTGATATAATTAATGCAGTAAATAAGTATTGACAAATACATAAAACAGCCAAATGTAAAAACTTTTTTCATATTTCAATAAATAGATAATTAAATATTTTATAATTCATTCTGTTAATAAAATAACAATGGAATTTCAGGTATATATTTAATTTTGCATTTTAAACAGATTTGATTTAATATTTTGAATAATCATGGCAAATAATACTATTGACAGCACTACTCCAGTATACACTCTCAGTACCGCATCTGATCTATCAGGCATTCCAGTTCATTCAATAAGGCAATATGTTGACAGGGGATTGATAATCCCGTTCAGGAAAGAATCAGGACGGCATTTGTTTTCTCAGGTGGATATTTTACGATTGAAGTACATCAATAAATTGCTTGATGAGGGGGGACTAAATATTGCAGGAATAAGAGCTTTATTTGCCTTGATTCCATGCTGGGCAGTAAGAAGCTGTTCCCCTGATGACAGGGAAAGCTGCCATGCTTACAGCAATGATGAATTTCCATGCTGGGATGCTTCTGAAAAAGGGATCGCCTGTAAGAATATAGATTGTCGTGAATGTGATGTTTACCGGATTGTTGAGAACTATCCAGGAGTAAAATCATTCCTGAAGACGTTAATTTAATCACTAAGCTGCCGACTTGTCAGGATTCCGGATATTCTCACTGTTTATCCTCATTTTTACAATGTTATTTTTTTTACTATCTTTGCACCTTAAATCGGATTGATATATCCAGAGAGGTAAATGGAAAGCAGGAAGGTATTATTCATTTCACAGGAAATCACTCCATACTTAGGTGAGACGAAGTTATCGAAGATAGGAAGGTTTCTTCCCCAGGGCATTCAGGAAAGAGGAAAGGAGATCAGAACTTTTATGCCAAGGTATGGTTGTATTAATGAAAGAAGGAATCAGCTTCATGAGGTCATCCGTCTTTCAGGAATGAATCTTATCATTGACGATACCGATCATCCGCTGATAATAAAGGTAGCATCCATTCAGTCTGCCCGAATGCAGGTTTACTTCATTGATAATGATGATTATTTTCAGAGAAAGCATATAATAAGCGATTCCTCAGGTAAAGAGTTTGAAGATAATGATGAGCGGGCTCTGTTTTTTGCAAGAGGTGTAATTGAAACAGTAAAAAAACTAAGGTGGGCACCCGATATAGTTCATTGCCATGGCTGGATGTCATCACTGGTGCCTGTTTACCTGAGAAGTGTGTATCAGGATGATCCTCTTTTTAATAACTATAAAATTATCTATTCTATATATAATAATGATTTCAAAAATCCGTTTAGATCAACATTCGCTGATAAACTGCGTTTCGACGGGATAGACGGTGAAAATCTTAAGATGATTAAAAAGCCTGATTTTGTAAATGTTTCAAAACTGGCAATAAAATATTCTGACGGGATCATTATCGGAAGCGAGGAGATAAATGAAGAACTGACTAAATATATTACAACTGTAAATAAACCGGTTCTTTCATACAAGGATGATTCACAATATGTTGATGCCTATAATGAGTTTTATGACAAGCTACTATCATAGATCTGAATTTTTTTCACTTTTCACTTCAAATATTCCCCTTATAAAAACATTCAGCATTATCCTGTTAATTGCAGGGGCGCTTTTTTTAGGTTCTTGTGAAGAGGACCCGACTTTTATTGGCAAGGATATTTTACCAAGTAGCGATTTTGTTAAAGTTACATCTGTTGACACATTCAGCATAAATTCATACACAAACTATGATTATCCGATCAGGACTGAAGGACAATCAGCTCCTTATCTCGGGACCAGCTATGATCCTTATTTCGGTACAATAACGAGTGAATTCATATCGCAGGTAAGGATGGAAAGAGAATGGATCAAGGGAGATTACAGGGTTGATTCCGTAAAGTTAGTTCTGAGAATTCTATCTGTTGCAGGTTCAACAACCAGTGTTAAACAACTCAGAATTACGGAGGTTGGTAACAAGTTGTATGGTGATTCGGCATATTATTCAAATACTCCGGTTGACACTACCGATTTTGGTTTTACAGTTGATTTGCCTGTATTGAGGACAGATACAATTAACGTGGTTGAAATAAACCTTCCGCCATCATTCGGAGAGTATCTTATCCGTGATCAGGAACAACTTTTCTACAGTACCAGTACAGAGGACTTCAGAGATTATTTCAAGGGAGTTTATATTCGCGTTCTGTCCACATCATATTCAGATCCTCTGATTATCGGGCTGAATGTTACACAGGCTCCTTCGCTGGGAGATTACAGCGACTACTTTAAAGTATATATGCGCGGGCAGGATGATAATAATGAATATTTTAGTTTCAGATTTCTTCTTGACCCTTCAAAAGAAAATGCCCGTTATTCAAGGGTTAAACATGATTTCAGTACTGCCAATCCTGACAAAGTTTTCAGTGACGTAATTAATAAACCTGTGCTAGACACACTTTCATACATTCAGGGACTAAACGGAGTTTATACTAAGCTGATTATTCCTGGTCTGGAGGCATTAAAGAATGACACCACAAATGGAAAGACGGCCGTTAATAAGGCCTCTCTTTTCGTTCCTGTTCAATATGACGGAGAGTATTATACTTCGGCAACCCTTCCTGATAATATTTACCTCAGATATTATAACAAGGCTGGTTCCAAGGTTCTGATTCCGGATTATTATATAGATGACTACCACGAATACTTCGGGGGAAAACTCGACACAACAAATAGCAGGTACAAATTCAATATTTCCAGCTTTGTCCAGGATTATATAAATGATAAGGAAGGATTACTGAAGCCTGAACTTGAGATATTCCAGAGCGCAACTGAAATAAAGAATGCCATCCTGAAGGCTAATGCCAGCAAATCGCCTGTTAAACTTGAGATGACAATAACAAATTTCTAAGAACGGTAATATTTTATCGGCCGGAATACATCATATCATAGTATTTTTCATAGTCGCCTGACAGTATCCTTTCAAGCCAGCTTGTATTTGAAAGATACCAGTCAACTGTTTTTTCGAGTCCGTCAGAAAAATCGGGAATAGGAGACCATCCAAGTTCCTTCTGCAGTTTGGATGAATCAATTGCATATCTCATATCGTGACCTGGGCGGTCTGTAACGTAGGTTATAAGTTTTTCTGATGTACCTGCCGGCCTGTTGAGTTTTTTGTCCATAATGCTGCAAAGAAGCTTAATAAGGTCGATGTTTTTCCATTCATTGTTTCCTCCTATGTTGTAGGTATCTCCAACCTTTCCATTGTGGAATATCAAATCTATTGCCGAGGCATGGTCCTCAACATAAAGCCAGTCACGGATATTCTCCCCTTTGCCGTATACCGGTATTGGCTTGCTGTTTTTGATATTGTTGATCGCCAGTGGAATAAGTTTTTCAGGGAACTGATTTGGTCCATAATTATTTGAGCAATTGGATATTACGACCGGCAGCCCGAAGGTATGATGATAGGCTCTTACCAAATGATCTGAGCTGGCTTTGGAAGCAGAATAAGGGCTTCTAGGATCATAGGCCGTCTCTTCTGTGAAAAAACCGTCATTTCCAAGTGAACCAAAGACTTCGTCAGTTGAGATATGATAAAACAGCTTTTCATTATAATTCCCTTTCCAGCTGTTGCGAGCTGCATTCAGGAGGTTAACGGTACCAATAATATTTGTAAAAACAAATTCATCGGGAGCTGCTATTGAACGGTCAACATGCGACTCAGCTGCAAGATGAATCACCCCGTCAAAACTGTATTTGCTGAACAGCTCCAGCACTTCATTTTTTTTGACAATATCAATCTTTTCAAAATGGTAATTCCGGCTCGATTCAATATCTGTAATATTTTCAAGGTTGCCTGCATATGTAAGCTTATCTGCGTTTACAATCAGATAATCAGGATATCTTCTGACAAACCTTCTTACAACATGTGAGCCTATGAATCCTGCTCCTCCAGTTACTAATATGCTTTTCTTCATTATTTTTTGGTTTTTTTCCTGATTCTATTTTCCCAGTCCCAGGCAGATTTCAATGCATCCTCAAGTGTACTGATAGTTCTCCATCCCAATTCTTTATTCGCGAATGAAGGATCGGCCCATATCTTCTCAATATCGCCGGGTCTTCTGCCAACAACATTATATTTTACCTTTACACCGGTGGCATGCTCAAATGACTGAATGGCCTGGAGGACTGAAACCCCATTGCCGGTTCCAAGGTTAAATATCTCATAATCGGTTTTGTTTTTAACTTCAATCAGCCTTTTTACGGCAACAACATGTGCTTTGGCAAGATCAACTACATGCAGGTAATCTCTGATACAATAGCCGTCAGGAGTATCATAGTCGTTTCCAAATACTTTCAGTTCATCTCTTATTCCGTATGCTGTCTGGGTTATATAAGGAACAAGGTTTTCCGGCACCCCCCTGGGCAACTCACCAATAAGTGCTGAAGGATGAGCTCCAATCGGATTGAAGTATCTCAGAGCTATGGCTTTGATTTTTTCATCCGAGGATACTGTATCCCTGATAATCTCTTCTCCAACCTGTTTGGTATTTCCATATGGTGAAGTTGCCGGCTGCAAAGGAGCAGCTTCCGTAACAGGAAGTTTTTCAGGCTGACCATATACTGTGCAGGATGATGAAAAGACGAGATTTGGTATTGAATATTTTTTCATCATCTCAAGCAGGTTGATGAGTGATACCAGATTATTCCTGTAATAATCGAGTGGTTTACGTACTGATTCACCAACTGCCTTGTAAGCAGCAAAATGTATTATCGCTGAAATATCATTATTTCTCCTGAAGAAGCCATCAAGCTTCACATTATCACAGATGTCAATAACATCAAGGGATGGTTTAATCCCTGATATTTTCTCTATTCCGTTGAGGACTTCCTTTTCAGAATTAGACAGGTTATCAATTATAAAAACTTCAAATCCTTCATTTATAAGTTCAACAGTTGTATGAGAACCTATATAACCTGTACCTCCGGTTACTAAAATTTTCTTTTTCATTTAAAGGCTCCAGTATGTATGTTTCTTTATTTTTCCGCGTAGAATACCCTTGACATCCACTATAATTCCATCTTTATTAAGAAGCGGAGTGAAGTAGGATTCATCCAGATTAATGTATTCATCGTGGCTTACTGCAAGAATTACTGCGTCATATTTCCCTGATGGTTTATTTTTAAGGTCAATTCCATACTCATCCTTTACCTCATGCTTTGAAGCTCCCGGATCAATAATGTCCACTTTAATACCAAAATCGTCCAGTTCGCTTACAACATCAACTACTTTTGAGTTGCGGATGTCAGTCACATTTTCCTTGAAGGTAATTCCCATTATAAGGACCCTTGAATCTTTCAGTCCCTTACCTGCATGAACTATTTTCTTGACAGTCTGTTTTCCTATATATCTTCCCATGGAGTCGTTAATGAACCTGCCCGAGTCAATCATCTGGGGATGATAGCCAAGTGCTTTTGCCTTATATGAGAGGTAGTATGGATCGACACCGATGCAGTGACCTCCAACGAGTCCGGGATAGAATTTCAGGAAGTTCCATTTGGTTCCTGCTGCTTCAAGCACTTCGAAGGTATTAATCCCCATCCTGTTGAATATAATTGAGAGTTCATTCATGAAAGCAATATTGATATCGCGCTGAGTGTTTTCAATTATCTTGGCTGCTTCGGCTACCTTTATTGAGCTGGCCCTGTGTACTCCGGCCTCAATAATGAGTTCATAGATCCTGGCAATATCCTCAGCCGACTCCGGATCGCAACCACTTGTAACCTTGACAATTCTGGTCAGGGTATGATTCTGGTCTCCCGGATTTATTCTTTCAGGTGAAAAGCCTACTTTGAAATCTGTAATGTACCTGAGGCCTGAATATCTTTCGAGTATCGGCACGCAATCCTCTTCCGTGCAACCGGGATAAACAGTGGATTCATATACTACATAGTCACCTTTCTTAAGTATTTTGCCAACGGTTTCAGAAGCTCTGATAACCGGTGTAAGATCAGGCAGGTTGGTTCTGGTTGTGGGAGTCGGGACAGCAATTATGTGAAATGAAGCGCTTCTGAGGTCTTCAGGATCGCTGGTAATAAGAATGTCAGTATCATGGAATGCTTCAGATGTCAACTCATTACTTGGATCGATACCTTTACGCATAAGCTCCACTCTTTCAGGCTTTATATCGAATCCTACAACTTTTATTTTTCTTGCAAATTCAAGAGCGATAGGAAGTCCGACATAACCAAGTCCGATAACTGAAAGCTTAATCTCTTTTTTTAAAAGTCTATCGTAGATCATAAAACGGATTTTAGCAACGGATGATATTCTCCCTGCAGTCCGCAAGGTTTTGCATTTCTGATTGTATATACGGTTTCCACCGATTGCCTGGCTTCATTAATTCCGAAACCTCTGCCTTCAAGTATCTCTTTGTATGTATGGGTATGGAGATCGGTGAATCCTTCACTGAATTCTATCTCTTCACCATCAACAGTAATTGACCTGAAGGTTCTTTTGCCAGCCATTTTTGCATCCTCAGGGATATCATTGTAATCGAGGCTGAGGAACCATCTTACCCTTGCCTTATCAAGTTCGAGGTATCCGGCTGCCTTATTCTTTTCAGATATATGAACAATGTTGCTCCTGGTATCTCCGAAGATCCATGATAGCATATCGAAGAAATGAATTCCGATGTTTGTGGCAACTCCGCCTGATTTCTGTATATCACCTTTCCATGAAATATTGTACCAGTTACCCCGGCTTGTAATATATGACATATCAATATCATAGATTTTGTCAGCCGGACCATTCCTGATCTTGTTTCTGAGCTCCACTATCTTTGGATGGAGGCGAAGCTGGAGGACAGTATAAATATTTTTTCCCGTTTCTTTTTCTATGACCTGCAAAGCGTCAATATTCCAGGGATTAAGCACAATAGGTTTTTCACAAATTGCATCGGCCTGTTGACGCAGGGCAAATCGGATATGTGAGTCGTGAAGATAATTTGGCGAACAGATACTTACATAATCAATTTTGGTCCCGGTTCTTTTCAGCTTGTCAAAATGCCTGTCGAATCGTTCGAATTCAACGAAGAAATCACTTTCAGGGAAATAGCTGTCAATACGTCCCACACTGTCAAATCTGTCAAGGCTGGCCAGCAGGTTATTTCCTGTTTCCTTTATTGCATGAAGGTGTCTCACGGCGATATAACCTGCCACACCTATAATACCAAAATTTTTAGTTGTATTATTCATTAGAATCATCTTTTATCAGTACCCAAAACTACGGATTAATTTTATAAACCATTCCTTCTTCAAGCCTGTATCTCTCTCCGCTCTCAGGACATCTTGCTGTACCTGTATTATCAAAGGCGAGCTTGTGTCCGAATTCACTCATCCATCCGGTATGCCGGGCAGGATTACCTATAACAAGGGAATATGGCTTAACATCCTTTGTAACAACCGCTCCTGCTCCGATAAAAGAGAATGATCCTATCCGGTTGCCACATACTATTGTTGCATTTGCACCAATTGAAGCACCTTTTTCAACTATTGTGGCAGCATACTGATCTTTCCGGATAATTGCACTTCTGGGGTTTATTACATTGGTAAATACCATTGAGGGACCAAGGAATACATCATCCTCGCAGATCACGCCGGTATAAATTGAAACATTATTCTGAACCTTGACGTTTCTTCCAAGCCTGACTCCGGGGGAAATTACTACATTCTGTCCAATATTGCAGTTTTCGCCTATTTCAGAATTTTTCATAATATGGCTGAAGTGCCATATTTTTGAACCCTTTCCGATTTTGCAGCCATCATCTATCACTGCTGTTTCATGAGCATAATATTCTTTTTCCATCAGATTTAATTATCAAAGAATTTCAGGATACTTGATTTAATGTAGCCGAGCTGATCCTGTTCCATATCGGGGTGCATGGGCAGTGAAAGAACCTCTTTGCACAATGCCTGCGTCACAGGAAAATCTTTTTCACTATATCCCAGGTTCCTGTAAGCCTCCTGCATATGAAGAGGTCCGGGGTAGTAAACCATTGCAGGGATACCGGCTGATTCAAGATATTTCTTCAGCTCATCGCGTTTTCCGTTCTTTACTTTAAGAGTGTATTGGTGGTAAATATGAGTTGAGTACACTGCTCTTTCAGGAGTCTGGAGGGACAGGCATGCATTAAATGATTTGTCATAGAAATCTGCAACAGCCTGCCTGGCTGCATTGAATTCAGAAAGATACTTAAGCTTGACTCTCAGGATTGCAGCCTGTATTGTATCAAGCCTTGAGTTAACTCCGATATCATCGTAGTGATACCTCACTTTCATTCCATGATTGGCAATGCTTCTGAGTTTTTTTGCAAGGATATCATCATCGGTATAAAGAGCGCCTCCGTCTCCATAGCATCCAAGGTTCTTGGAAGGGAAGAAAGAGGTTGTCCCAATATGTCCTATGGTTCCGGCCTTTCTCCTGGAGCCATTTCTGAATATATAGTCGGCGCCGGTAGCCTGAGCTGCATCCTCAATAATAAAAAGTTTATGTTTCCTTGCAATCTCCATGATACTTTCCATATCGGCACACTGACCGAAAAGATGCACCGGAACTATAGCCCTGGTCCTGGGTGTTATTGCATTTTTGATAGCTTCAACCGAAATATTGAAGGTTACGGGATCGGGATCTACAAGTACCAGTTTTAAGCCAAGTAATGCTACAACCTCAACAGTGGCAATGAATGTAAAGTTTGTAGTAATCACTTCATCACCAGGTTTCAAATTAAGAGCCATCATTGCAAGATAAAGGGCATCAGTTCCGTTGGCACATGATATAACATGTTTTGTCCCCATAAATTTCTGGAGCTCCTCCTCGAAAAGTTTCACATCGGGTCCTTTAATAAAAGCCGTTGATTCGATGACAGACTTTATTGCATTGTCAATTTCAGGACCAATCTTAACATACTGGGCCCTCAGATCAACCATCTGAATATCTCTCATAATATAACATTTAGCTGAAGAAATGCGAAGATAATACTTTTGCTCCTATTTCCATTCAGGCTTTCATTGGTAGAATTATTTATTTACTTTGGCAAAAAAGTTCATATATTTGTATAGATAAACATTCATTATTGTGGATATTACTGCTTTTATAAGAGAGTTATTGTTTGGGCATGATTGTGTGATAGTTCCCGGATTCGGCGGATTTATCGGGAATTATACTCCGGCGCAGGTTGACAGGAGCTCCGGTACATTTAATCCTCCGGTAAAGCAGATCTCGTTCAACCGGAACCTGAATCATAATGACGGGCTGCTGATAGGCAGAATTTCAAGTACCTTAAATATAAATTATGGTGATGCCAGGACTTTAGTGGAGAAATTCACAGTTGATTTACGAAGGAGACTGGAGAATGGTGAAAAAGTTGTTTTTGACAATATTGGCATCTTCATCAATAATCATGAGGGAAATGTACAGTTTGAACCTGACAAGAATGTAAATTATCATCTTGATTCATACGGACTTGAATCCTTTCAGTGTTTTCCTCTCGAAGGATATGATGTACGTAAGCGTATAATAAAACATACAGGAAGGGACCCTGTGAAACAGGTTTCAATCCGTAAAATTATCTGGAGAGCAGCTATTATTATTCCTCTGCTGACTGTGATCGTTACTGTACCACTGAAGACAGATCTTTTCAAGCCAAAAGTTGAAGTATCAACAATGAATCCGCTTGTAACTGCGGAATTTGAACACAACAGGGTAGCATTGGAGCAGAATTCAGCTGAGCCGGCAGAAAATCCTGCTGAAATATCTTCAGAAGTTAAGGGAGTTGATGAATCTCCGGTTGCTGAAAAGCCTGTTGTTATTAGTGCAGGATCGTACCAGCTAATAATAGGAAGCTTCAAATCGCAACAGAATGCACTGAAACAGGTAGGCATGCTGGTCGAAGAGGGTTTTGCTCCTGAGATAATTGTCGCGCCTAACGGATTCTTCAGGGTAAGTGCTATGGATTGCGTCGATCTTGCAACTGCTGAAACAAAAAGAGAAAGTATTTCAGTAAAATTTCCTGAATCCTGGATACTGAAGAAAAAATAATTTAACTGTATAACAGAAGGGGCTTTCTCAAAAGCCTCTTTTTTTTATTCCACTGCTAAATCCAATGGCCGTCAACCTAAGGAGTCTGAAAAAGGTTTTCAGACTCCTTAAGTTGACGACAATGCCCAAAATCCCTTTTAGAAAACTTGCTGAAAACCAATGACTTAAAAAGCACCCCTTGGGGGGTTTGGGGGTAAAATCAATCTTTTGAGACACCCTCTTTTTCTGTTGAAGGGAAATGTTCTGATTATGAATTACTTAAGACTCTTCTTGACTTAAGCTTACTTGATTGTACTTCCGTTGCTTATAATTTCGGATGGGCTAACCATTACCAGTTTCCCATCCTTATCCTCAGCCATAAGTATCATTCCCTGCGATTCAATCCCCTTAATTTTTCTTGGTTCAAGGTTTGCAATGATGGAGATCTGCTTTCCGACAATTTTTTCAGGCTCGTAATGTTCTGCAATTCCTGATACTATAGTTCTGATGTCGAGGCCTGTATCAATTTTCAGCTTAAGCAGTTTTGTTGTTTTAGGCACCTTTTCAGCTTCAATGATGGTTGCTGTTCGGATATCGATCTTGGTGAAGTCATCAAATGTCACCGGTGATTTGGCCGGAACAGTAACAGCATTGGCAGTCACATTTGCCCTCTTTGTTGAAAGCAGTTTTTCGATCTGTTTATTTATAGTCTCATCTTCAATCTTTTCAAATAGAAGCTCAGGTTTATTAATCTGATGATCAGCAGGGAGAAGATTGGTATTGCCTCCATTGTTCCAGTTCATCTTATCAATGTTGATCCATCCGCGGAGCTTTTGCATTGAGAAGGGGAGGAATGGTTCAAATAAAATTGTCAGGTTAGCTGTTATCTGAAGAGAGATATTCATGATTGTTTTAACTCTTTCAGGATCTGTCTTGACCACTTTCCATGGTTCTGCATCAGCAAGGTATTTATTTCCAAGCCTGGCCAGATTCATTGCCTCTTTCAGGCCTTCCCTGAATCTGAAGTTTTCAAGAGATGTTTCGATATTCTCCTTAAGTTTCCCAATTTCATTGAGTACCGCTTCATCATTCTGATCTGTTTTGCCTCTTTCAGGCACTTTACCCTTATAATAATTGTTTGTCAGTACAAGAGTGCGGTTGACAAAATTACCAAGGATTGCTACCAGTTCATTATTATTCCTTGCCTGAAAATCTTTCCATGTGAAGTCGTTGTCTTTTGTCTCAGGAGCATTAGCGCAAAGGACATAGCGAAGTACGTCCTGTTTTCCGGGAAAATCATCAAGATATTCATTCAGCCATACAGCCCAGTTCCTTGATGTGGAAATCTTATCATTCTCGAGATTCAGAAATTCATTTGCCGGAACATTATCAGGGAGGATAAAGGTTCCCTCTGCATTAAGCATTGCGGGAAATATTATACAATGGAATACAATGTTATCCTTTCCGATAAAATGAATCATTCTGGAGTCCTTATCCTTCCAGTATTTCTCCCATTCGTGAGTAAGTTCTTTAGTCGCAGAAATGTAACCTATCGGGGCATCAAACCATACATAAAGAACTTTTCCCCCTGCACCTTTAACAGGAACGGGAACTCCCCAGTCGAGATCGCGGCTTACTGCCCTTGGTTGCAATCCCTGATCGATCCAGGATTTACACTGACCATAAACATTTGTCTTCCATTCTGTGTGGTCTTCAAGTATCCATTTCCTGAGCCACGATTCATACCTGTCAAGTGGAAGATACCAGTGGAGTGTTTCTTTAAGCACCGGTTTGCTGCCACTGACAGTGGAATGAGGATTTATAAGGTCATTCGGACTTAATGATGTTCCGCATTTCTCGCACTGGTCACCATATGCATTTTCATTTCCGCAATGCGGACAGGTTCCCATTATATACCTGTCGGCAAGAAAACATCCTGCCTCTTCATCATAATATTGTTCGGACGATTTTTCAACGAACTCTCCTTTATCATAAAGGGTTTTGAAGAATTCAGATGCAGTATCATAATGCACTTTATTAGATGTTCTTGAATAGATGTCAAATGATATACCGAAATCTTCAAAAGCCTTTTTGTTCAGAGCATGGTACCTGTCAACAATTTCCTGCGGTGTGATTCCTTCTTTTCTTGCCTTAAGGGTAATCGGCACTCCGTGCTCATCAGAACCACATACTGAGATCACATCTACTCCCTTCATTCTCAGATATCTGGTATAGATATCAGACGGAACATAAACCCCTGCAAGATGACCGATATGAATAGGGCCATTTGCATAAGGAAGAGCAGAGGTGATCAGGTATCTTTTAAAATTCTTCATGACTGTAGTACTGAATTATAGCAATTTTGGAATGCGCAAATATAATATTTCGAAGTTGTTTAAAGGAACAATTAAAATTACTTTTACAATATAATACAATAAATTATGTCTGTTCTAAAAATACAACCACCTTTTCTGGAACCAGGTGACACAGTGGGAATTGTATCTCCCTCCTGGTTCATTGATCCGGAAAAGCTGACTGATGCAGTAAGTTATCTTGAAAAATGGGGGCTGAAAGTCAGGATAGGCAGAAATGCAGCAAACCAATCAGGACCTTTTGCAGGAAGTGACAACGAGAGATTGAGCGATCTTCAGGAAATGACTGATGATACAAATGTAAAGGCTGTTATATGCTCAAGAGGTGGTTACGGGCTTTTAAGAATAATAGACAAAATAGATTTTTCAGCATTAAAGAGAGATCCAAAGTGGTATGCAGGGTTTAGCGATATAACGGTCCTTCACAACTGGTTAAGTGAAATTTGCGGGGTGGTCTCAATACATTCTGATATGCCGTTGAATTTTAATAATTTGTCAAAAACACCTGATACTTTTGATACGCTTAAACTGTCATTGTTTGGAAAACTCGGAACTACTGAATGGACAGGCAGTTGTTACAGAGAAAGCAAGGTTGAAGGAGAAATTGCAGGAGGCAATCTTTCACTTGTTTACAGTCTTATAGGAACTCCGGCTGAGCCAACAACAACCGGAAAGATTTTGTTTCTTGAGGACGTGGGTGAGTATTATTACCATATCGACAGGATGATGGTATCGCTCAGGATGGCAGGTAAGCTCGAAGGTTTATCGGGACTCCTGATTGGTGGCATTAATGATATAAATGAAACCAGTATAGCGTGGGGGAGAAGTATTGAGGAAACAATAATGGATATTGTCAGGGATTATAATTATCCTGTTTTCTTTGGTTTTCCTGCAGGTCATATTTCTGACAACAGGGCATTCTATATAGGGAAAAAAGCAGAGATTGAGCCTGCCGGTAATATTTTTATCTTAAGGTTTCTCTGATTCAGAAAGCAGAGATCAGCAGATCAAGGTCTTTTGATATTATTCCAAATTTCTGTCCGAGAGTTTCATTTGTAAGCATACCATTATACAGGTAAGCTCCGTTTCTGACACCTCTGTCAATCTTAAGTAAATGGGTAATCCCTCCGGCATCAGCCAGCCTTTGCAGCAGTGGGGCAAAAACGTTACTGAGTGAAATTGAAGCAGACCTGGCTACACGTGATGGAAGGTTCCAGGCAGAAAAGTGCACTACTCCATACTTCTCATAAACCGGATCCTGAAGAGCCCTGCATTCTGATGTTTCTATACAACCACCGCGGTCGATGCTGAGATCTATAATTACTGCACCCTTTTTCATTGTTCTGACCATATCTTCTGTAACATAATACCATGGTCTAAGGTCTTCGAGTTCTATTGCACCTATAAGTACATCGGCTGATTTCAGGGCTTTTTTCAAAACCTGAGGATGGAAGACAGATGTCTGCAGCCTTTGTCCAAGTAGGTTCTGGAATCTTCTCAGCCTGTCAAGGGATTCATCGAAAATCTTAACTGTTGATCCAAGGCCTATGGCAGCTCTTGCTGCAGATTCTCCTGCCGTATTTGCTCCAAGTATAAGAACTTCTGTAGGTGTAACTCCGGTAATTCCTCCAAGCATTACACCTTTGCCGCCATGCATATTGCTGAGGTATTCCGAAGCTACCAGTATTGAGGTAATTCCGCATATTTCACTCATCGACTCAACAACAGGCATTATGCCACTTTTATCTCTTATCTTCTCAAATGCTATTGCAGTAACCTTTTTTCTAATGAGCTTGCCCAGTATTTCTTCATTCAGCATCAGTACATTAAGGTATGATAAAACTACCTGATTGCCTTTAAGAAAATCTGCCTCCTTTTCTGAGAAGGGTGCTACTTTTATCACAACATCAGTGCCGTATACTCTTGCTAACGAATCGGTTATGATGGCACCATTTTCGCTGTAATCTTTATCAGTGTAGTTAGCTCCAAGCCCCGCACCTTTCTGGACAATTACTTCATTGTCTTTTTCCACAAGCAGGCTTACTGCCTCGGGAGTGAGTGCCACACGCTTTTCATCATCCTTTGAATCGCTTGGAATACCAATGGTGATACTGCGGTTTCTGATGGCAGTTTCCAGCTGCTCTTCCTTTGGCATTAAAGCCGCATTGCCAAGGTTTATCTTTCCGCTCCTGCCTTTTTCATTCATCGCTTGAAGAGGGTTGTTTTTTCAAAGGTAAATATTTTTGATCTACAGAGCAATATATGATTCTCTTATGAAATATGCAGAATGCGTTGTTCATTATCATCGACTTCAATCCTTATCCTGACTGTTGCTGACGGGAGTATATCTTCAATAAGTTCAGGCCATTCCATAAAACAATATTTCCCGCTTGTGAAATACTCCTCGATACCAAAATCGAAAACTTCTTCTGTTTTTTTGATCCTGTAAAAATCAAAATGATACAGTGATTCCCCTTTGAGAGTTTTATATTCATTGACAAGTGTGAATGTAGGGCTTGTAACAATATCAACTGCACCCAGAGTCTCGCAAACAGCTTTTATAATTGTTGTTTTGCCGGATCCCATGGAGCCGTAAAATGCAATAATTTTATTATCACCGGTTTGGTGTAAAAGCTCTTTTGCAGAAGTATGTAAATGGGTTTTATCGCTGATTATTATTTTCATACCTAAACTGGCTCTATACAGGCAACCGGCAGCATCATTTCCTGCATCGATATTCCACCGTGCTGAAAGGTATCCCTGTAATATGCTGCATAATGGTTATAGTTATTCTGGTATACCAGGTAATCCTTGTTCATTGCAAAAATATACTTAGAACTGATATTTGATCTTGGCAGCTTTCCTTTTTCAGGTTCTTTGAGTTCAAATACTTTTCTGGGGTCATAATCGAGGTTACGTCCCATTTTGTATCTTAAGTTGGAAGATGTTTTTCTGTCACCGATTATCTTAAGAGCATTCTGTACCCTGATAGTTCCATGATCAGTACTGAATACCACTCTGACCTGGTATCTGGAAAGCATCTTAAGAAGTTCATAAAGAGATGAATGCAGGAACCAGGATCTAGTGAGGCTCCTGTACGCAGGTTCATCGTTTGCTAGATCGCGGATCACGCCTACTTCCGTCCTGGCATGGGATAGCATATCCACAAAATTGAAAACCAGTATATTTAGATCATTTTCAAGAAGTGATTTTATTTTTTCATTTACTTTTTTACCTTCCTGGCTGTTCTGAATCTTATTGTAGGACCATTTATAATTCAGCCCTTTTCGGACCAGTTGCATCTTGAAGAGCTCCTCCTCAAAATTATTTTTGCCCTCCTCCTCGTCGTCATTCACCCAGTACTGAGGCATAGTATCAGCAATAACTGACGGCATAACTCCGGCAAATATTGAGTTTCTGCAGAATTGTGTTGAGGTAGGCAGTATACTGAAATAGATATCCTCTTCAATAATCCTGTATAATCCTGCTAATTCTCCGGAGATGGTCTTCCATTGATCATAGCGAAGATTATCAATAAGTATAAAGAACACAGGAAATTTCTCCTTTATCTGAGGAAATATCTTTGACGAAAACAGTGATGGCGACATTACGGGTTTGCTTATTGTTTCCGGTTTAAGCCAGTCGAGGTAATTATTTGCGATAAATTTTGAGAACAGGTTATTGGTTTCATTTTCCTGCAGCCTCAGTATTTCTGTCATACCCTGGTCAGAAGATTTTTCAAGTTCAGATTCCCAGAAGACAATCTTTCTATAGAGATCTGTCCAGTCAGAAAATGTAGAAGCAGATGAGATCATTTCAGATATCCTGCTGAAATCCTGGCGGTATTCAGTGGTGGTTTTAGCGGTTATAAGCCTTCTCTGGTCAAGAATTTTCTTTATTGTAAGCAGAACCTGATTAGGTTTGACAGGTTTTATAAGGTAATCCGCAATTTCAGAACCTATTGCCGACTCCATAATCTCTTCCTCCTCGCTTTTTGTAATCATTACAACCGGTATGTCGGTTCTTACTTCCTTTATTAGCCGTAGAGTTTCAATTCCGCTTAAGCCCGGCATATGTTCATCAAGGAAAATAAGATCATAAGAATTCTGCTTAACAAGATCAATTGTATCATTCCCGTTTGAACAGGTATCTATCTCATAACCTTTTTCCTGAAGGAAATAAATATGTGAACTGAGAGCTTCAACCTCATCATCCGTCCAAAGAATTCTTATTTTTCTCATCGCAAGTAATTTTCAATGAAGAAAAGATTGTACCGTTCAGGATTCTTATCGCTTTTAAGAATAACCAGGTTATCATTGTTAATGATGAACGAGTACATTTTACTGCCTCTGGAATTTCTTACATTCTTATCCACCAGAAATTTGTTATAATAGCTGAGTACAGTTTTATAATCCTGGAATCCGGAAACTGTTATCAATATGAATTTATTGTCAACAAGGCTGCCTTCTGTTCTGTAGTTCTTGTTGGTGTAATTATCAATATTATAGCTTATTACATCAAATGTAGCCTGGTTTATATTGAATGCTGCATCAGCTATTACCAGAGCAAACATATGAGTTTTTGTAGTATCAGCTACGTAAAGTTCCTGTGCAATCTGCCTGTCTTCTTCAACTTTCAGCTCCGGCATTTTCTGGTTAAGTATTGCAGTTATCTCAGTTGCTTTTTTACTCTCTTCCGATTGAGGCCATGTTTTTATCAGTTTTGTAAGCTCCTCTTTAAATCCTCTTTCATCTGTCAGCCTTGCCACGCAATAAGCCCTGAGAAGCATGAATTTTGGAGCCAGATTATCCTGGGGAAATCTTTTCAGAGCATCTTCAATCACCACCATAGCTTCATTAAGATTTTCAGCGAGATACAGGTTATATGCTTTCTGGTAAAGACTTTCGGCCATTTTAATATCAGCCATCTTCTTCTCATAATATCCAGGATCTGACAGAATCCTTGCAAATTCACTTTCCGGGAAATCTGAAAGCAGTTCCTGTCTGTAAGTTTCTGATCGGGGTCCGTTTATATCTTTATTCAGTCTGTAAAGATAGAAGAGGGCTTCAGGTACTAACTCATTACCGGGAAACCTTTGTTTCAGAACCTCCCAGGTCTCCGTTGCCTTAACAGGATCATTTATCCTGTCTGCATAGGCTTTACCGGCATTCAGCATTGCTGTAGCCACCTTAACATTTGAGATGGAAAGCAGGGAATCGTTGAGTGGAAGGTTCTGTAGATAGAATTCAGGATTCTTATTATCAGATTTTGCAGCAGCAGTATCAGTTTTCTGCATTTCAGTATCCACTTCTTCCTCATCCTGTGTTATGTCAATTATTGATTTGTTTGATCTTCTCCAGTTGTCTTCAAATCTTTTGTCACCCCACCTTCTTCTGAATTCAGTTCTTCCGAAAGCCAGTGCTGACTGGTTGTAGAAATACCATTTGCCTTCCTGGTCAATCTGGTCCTGGAAACGTCTTTCATTCTCATAAAACTGGCCCATATTATACCTGTCACCATAATCAGAAGTCCTGCCTTCACTTTCAGCTTTGGTAACCTGAGCTATTAAATTGGAAATTAATGCATTTCTTTCAGGTTCACTCATAGCCGCCACCTTTTGAAGACTGTCTTCGTTCTGAATAATTTTAAGTTCTGATACCAGAACATTAAGGCTTTGTGATTTATTTTTGAGCGACTGGTAATCAGGATATTTTTCATTGATGAAGTACATTGCACTGTCATAGTACATTCCTGCATCCATATAATCTGGTTTATTATAAAAATAATCTGCAAGAGCAAGGTAAGACCGGCCTTTCTGATTCTGGTTAATAGAAGGGGCGGATGCTGAAAGCCTGAAATATTTGATTGCCTCTTCTTCCTTTCCTTCCCTCATTGAAAGATTACCGAGAGCAAAGTAGATCTGATCCTGAAAATCCCTGTTTTTAGAGTCTTTAAGCATTTTTTCAAGCTCCCTGGTTATCTCCTGGGTATTCATTGTATTAACGTCAAGTACTCCCGGGAGTTTAATACGGGCATAAAATTCAACCTCGTAGGGAGGCCTCATCTTTATTACCTTTTTATAATAGTTTGTAGCCTGGGCTCCGTCACCGGTCAGGTCACAAATCTGAGCCAGAAGGAATGTAAGCCGATATTTCTTTCTTTTACCTGATGCGTTATCAACTGCACTCCTAAGCGGATCAATAGCTTCATTATACCTTTTTTGTTTTATATACAAATCAGCCAATGTGCTGTTATACATCAACTTGAAAGCTTTTGATGATTCAGAATTTATTCCCAGATCAGATAGTATTCTCAGCGATTCGTTATAATTACCTTTTTCATTGTGGACTCTGGCAAGCCAGATTGTTGCCTCATCCTTCACCCACGGATCGTTGGCTGCAGATATGCAGTACTCAAAAAGTGCTTCAGCAACATTGAATTCGTGTTTATAAAAACGGGCTTTGCCAATAAGAAGGTAACTATCGTCCACCCAGTCGTTGTATTCTTTTCTGTCAAGTAGTTCCCTCTCTTTTTCTGAAATATCATTCCTGTCATCAATTTCAGGTTTGGCAGTCATTGACTTAAGGGATATGAGTTTGGATGCTTTCTGAATTGCCCTTTCCATATCGGAGCTGCAATAGGAAGGGGAGGAAGGATCGCTGTATTCAAATACTTTCAGTACCTCTGCATAATCATCCCTGTAATTTGTGTTTAATTTGGCAACACCTTCTTTAAAGTTCTCATAACCATTAAAGTAGATGTTGTACCTGGCTGTCATGTTATGGTAAAATCTTGTAGTGTTCGTATTTTTCTCAATCGAACACTCAGTCAGGAGCAGGAACAGCCCTGATATAAGCAGGTATTTATATGGTGATATGTTTGAAGGCAAATTTGACTTTTAATACTATAACTGACTTAATCTGTGTATAGTATTTCAAAGGTAAACAAAATTGGAGTGATCCTGTTTTTCAAGCTGAAATAACTCTTTTTATTTCAGGAACCTCTCTCATTATCGCCTGTTCAACACCAGCCTTCAGAGTCTGCATACTGTATGGGCATCCATGACAGGCGCCGGTCAGCTTAACTTTTACAGTCATATCTTCAGTGACCTCAACCAGATCTATGTCGCCACCGTCAGACTGAAGGTAGGGTCTTACTCTCTCAAGCGCTTTTGCAACTTTGTCTTTAATGCTATTATTTGTCATATCTATGTAGTTATCTTTACTTTAATAGTTGGTCTCTGTTCCTTGTTCCTTTTCTCTACACTTTCAGTCAGACGTTGTGCCAATTCATCAAAAGCATTTCCTGTGACTGAATGATCAAGAGCAACCGGATGGCCGTTATCACTTCCTTCACAAATGCTCTGAACCAGCGGAATCTGTCCAAGGAGTTCAACATTCATCTTTTCAGCAAGCTTCTTACCTCCGTCTCTTCCGAAAATATAGTATTTGTTCGACGGAAGTTCAGCAGGTGTAAACCAGGACATATTTTCAACAAGTCCGAGAACAGGCACATCAATTTTTTCAGTCCGGAACATTGAAATGCCCTTGATTGCATCAGCAAGGGCCACATCCTGCGGAGTACTTACAATAATAGCTCCTGTAACAGGAACTTCCTGGACCAGCGTCAGATGAATATCGCTAGTGCCCGGCGGAAGATCTACAAGCAGATAGTCAAGTTCCCCCCAGTCACCCTGCATAATAAGCTGTTTGAGGAAGTTGGAAGCCATTGGTCCTCTCCATATTACAGCCTCCTTTGGATCAACAAAAAATCCGGGTGAGAGTACTTTTACGCCATATTTTGAAAGAGGGATAATTATATCCGTATCTTTTTCCCTCCTGACTTCCGGTCTGTATTTCTCCTCGCTGAACATTTTAGGGACTGATGGACCGAAAACGTCTGCATCGAGCAGGCCGACCATGAAACCTTTTTTTGCAAGAGATATGGCAAGGTTTACGGCTATTGTTGTTTTTCCTACCCCTCCCTTACCTGAAGAAACAGCTATGATATTTTTTACAAGAGGCAATATTTCCCTTGGTTTTTCAACATGCTTTCCTACAACAACCTTTGGCTCTATTTTAATATCATTTATTACAGCATCCTGTCCAAGAGTTTCTTTCAGCATTTTTACTATTGTACTTCTTACGGAAGATATAAAAGGGTCATTTGATTTCTCTGGAGTCAGGACCAATGAAATACCGTTGCTGTCTGATCTGACATCCGATACCATGCCAAGAGAAACAATATCTTTTCCTGTTCCGGGATGAATAACTGCCGAGAGTATTTCTAATATTTTGTCTTTAGAAAACATTGATAATGTTATTTTTATTTAAATTAATTATAAACAAGCCACAATTTTAATACAAATCCTGCAGACAGGCAAGAAAAAACTACTTAAGTTCAGTGATGGGATCCCAGAATTTTTCGCGGAAATTGATAATTCTGTCGTCTTCTATGATGAAGCCTTCATTAGCCAGGAGTTGTTCCATTGTGGATGAATTTCCAAAATGATGTTTTCCGGTAAGCATCCCATTGCGGTTAACTACCCTATGGGCTGGAATGAACCCGGATCTTCCATGAGATACATTAAGTGCCCAGCCTACCATCCTGGCCGATCTGCCTGAACCAAGATAACGGGCAATAGCTCCGTAAGAAGTTACGCGACCGTAAGGAATAAGCTTTGTAACTTCATAGACCATTGAAAAAAAGTCATTTTCAGTTTTCTGTTTTGATCCTGGCATGGTTAATGAAGTTTTCCTTTTTAAGCATGAAAGAGAGATAGGTTATCTTCATCCCTTTAAGCAGGAACTGCTTTTCATAGTGAGTCTTTATCGAAAGTATATGGTCAAAAAATGATGTGCTTTTATCAGAATGACTAAGACTGTTGATCATCTCCTGATTCATTTTTTCATAATCAGGACCAATAGAATACAGATCATCAGTTGATACCAGCAGTTCCAGTTTATGCTTCCTGACAACCGATTGAGTGAATTTATGCAATTCTATATTGTCAGTTTTAAGGTGTATAATACCATTCTCTTTCAGGAATGAGAGATATTTATTAATGAATAGTGGAGATGTAAGTCTTTTGTTTGAGTTTCTTGCACCAGGGTGGGGATCCGGAAAAGTTATCCAGATTTCATCCACTTCATCAGCAATAAAAAATGAGTCAATGAATTCAATACGTGTCCTCAGGAATGCAACATTTGTCATCCTGAGCTCATTTGAAGTTTTGGCTCCTCTCCACATCCTGGCTCCTTTAATGTCAACTCCAATATAATTATTCCACGGAAATATGCGGCCCAGTTCAACTGTATATTCACCCTTTCCACATCCCAATTCGAGTATTATGGGATTACTGTTATTAAAAATCCGGGAGTTCCAGTTTCCTTTTATGGGATGATCTTTTCCTGCAACCTCTCCGATTTCAGGTTGTATTACATTGGAGAATGAACCAAACTCATTCCATCTGGCCAATTTATTTTTTCCCATGCAACCGGTTTATTTTCTGACACTTTCAATTCTAAAACCTATATCATATATCCCCGGCAGATTTACAGTCCGCATGCCATGCTGAATTCTAAAGGTATATTCACCTTTGGAAGGGAAAAAGACATTTGATATGTAAGGCAGATTCATCTCATGTATATCTCCGAATCCTCTGCCATACCATTTTCCTTTATCGTCAGCAAGATAATATTGCAGAGTATCGGTAAGGATTTTTCCTTCAGGAGAGGTGGCTGTTACAAAGAGGAAGATATTACGGAAAGGATAATCTGAACCTGTTCTTAAAATGAAGGAGAGATTGTTACTGTTTATTGTGTCGGTGACAGACACCTTGAAAACGGGGATGTTCATCAGTTCCCATTTATTTCCTTTCATGGCAACTGATCCGGTGAATACCACATTACTGTTGCATGCTGCAAACAGTATAGAGGAAACAAGTAAAAACAGATAAAAAATTCTATTAATTCTTTTTGTCATTGAATCTCCTGTTTTTCTTTCTTCCCTGGTGATGACGCTGACGGTTCTTTTTCTCATCCGGCTGATCAAACCTGGTGAGACTATTGTTCTTAAGCAGGTCATGAGAAACAGGTTCTGATTCCCAGGAATCCTCAAAAGCCTTAAGTTTATCAACTTTTTTCCCTTTTCTGTTCAGGTCCTGAATCTCTTTAACTCTTTCCACAGGCAGGGCTACCAGGTTAGCCGATGAGTACTGATCAGTAGAATACCAGTATATTCCCTTGTGAACCTCAAGCTTCTGAAAATAGGCAGTACAGTCAATCGCTTCAAGAGGGATTTCTTTAGGAGGGAAAGATCTCTGGGCATCAACATAACAGTCGAGTTCAAAATTAAGACAGCATTTCAGCTTACTGCACTGACCTGCCAGTTTCTGAGGATTAAGCGAAAGTTCCTGGTATTTTGCATGAGTTGTAGTAACTGAAATGAAGTTTGTTATATGTGTAGAGCAACACAGCTCTCTGCCACAAGACCCTATTCCACCTATTCTTCCGGCTTCCTGCCTGGCTCCGATCTGACGCATTTCTACCCGAATCCTGAATTCATCAGCAAGTACTTTGATAAGCTGCCGGAAGTCAACTCTTTCAGCTGCAATATAATAGAAGATAGCCTTTGTCTTGTCTCCCTGGTACTCCACATCACCTATCTTCATGTTAAGCTTAAGCTCTTCAGCGATCTTCCTCGAACGCAACATAGTCTGATTTTCAAGCTTCATGGCTTCTTCCCATTTCTGAATATCAACCTCTTTTGCCTTCCTGTATATTTTTTTCAGATCATCGGGAGAAGGGTATATTTTTAGTTTTTTAAGTTGTTCTTTTACAAGATGCCCAACCATCGAAACCCTTCCTATGTCATGTCCGGGAGAAGCTTCAACGGCAACAACGTCGGCAATTTCAAGCCTTAAAGAATTAACATTCCTGAAGAATCCTTTGCGTGTATTTTTAAACCGGACCTCAACAATTTCATCCTCATCAGTAGACGCAGGAATATCTTTCAGCCAGTTAAAAGAATCTAGTTTATTGTTGCCGGGTTTATATTTTATTTCAGGCATCCGGATCTCTTCTCCCGAATGGTCCTGAATATCTTCACTATCAGTCATAAAAACCTTATTCTGCCTAAATCATTCCGCAAAAGTAGTCAATAAAAGGAATTAATTCAATAAAAGATGTAACGATCAGGCAGAACGGATCAGTCTGGTAACCTTAAGTGCCAGGTCAAGAAATATGATTTTTGCATTACCATTGGCCTCAATATGAGAATAAACAAGGTTAAACTCATCTGTAAGAGGATAGATGTTTTCCTGTGTTATAAACGGGTGGAATTTACCTGAAAAATCAGCTTCCTTACCAGTAAGAAAAACCAGTCTGTTTTCTACCTGATCAAGAGTTAACATGAGGTTCTCACGAAGTATCCTCAGGGAAAAAGAGATAAAATTTTTCTGAGCCTCCCTTCCTGTAGATGAAATATCTTCGGACCAGCTGATAAGTGAAACAACATCTCTTTTCCATGCAAACCTCATCAGACTTTTAAAACTCTCAAGATTGTTGAGGGAGGTGCTTTCATTTTCACACAGTTCCACAGCCCTTATGATATTACCATTTGCAACATGTGAAATATCGGCTGCTTTTTCATCAGTTATGCCAAAAAGGTTTATCAGGCAGGCCTCTACCTCACTGTCGCTGAATGCAGGAATTCTTACAAGCTGGCATCTTGACTGAATTGTCGGGATGATCTTGTCGGGCTCATTAGATACCAGAAGGAAAAGCGTTTTTTCAGGTGGTTCCTCTATCATCTTCAGAAGCTTGTTAGCTGTTGCCACATGCATTTTTTCAGGAAGCCAGATTATCATAATCTTGAAATCTGACTCAAAAGTTTTAAGGCTTAGCTTCCTTATTATCTCAGATGCTTCTGAGGCAAATATCATTCCCTGTGCATTGCCTACTTCAATTGTACTAAGCCAGTCGTTAAGTGTAAAAAAGGGTGATTTCAGGGCGAATTCCCTCCATTCTTCAATGTAATTGTCACTGACAGGATCAGTGGTTTTTCTCCCTTTTATAACGGGAAATACGAAATGAAGATCGGGGTGGATCATCTTCTCATACTTGACGCATGATTTGCACTTTCCGCATGAATCATTTTCAGAACGATTCTCACAGCTTATGTATCTGGCATAGGCAAGAGCAAGCGCCAGGCTTCCGCAGCCTTCGTTCCCGGCAAACAGCTGGGCATGACTTACCCGTTCTTCCTTAACAGACCTGATAAGTTTCCCGATTATCTCTTTTTGTCCCGGAATCTGGGAGAAGTTCATGCTTGGTTGCTGTTTATTGGGACCTATCTTCTTTATTTAATCACAATGCAGAAAGGGCAGCTTCATAATCAGCTTCCTGTGCTATCTCAGGAACGAGCTGTGAATGAGTAATATTGCCATTTTCATCTACAACAACAATGGCCCTTGCATATAATCCTGTAAATCCTCCGTCAATTATTTCAATACCGTATAATTTCCCAAAGGAGGTATCTCTGAATCCTGAAAGAGGAATAACATTATTAATCCCCTCAGTTGTACAGAATCTTCCCATTGCAAAGGGTAAGTCCTTGGTTATAGCCAGAACCACGGTATTTGATTTCCCGGCTGCAGTTTCGTTAAATTTACGGACTGAGGTTGCACATACAGAAGTATCAAGACTTGGAGATATGCTAAGAATTAATTTCTTACCCTTAAGTTCTGACAGAGATAAGGTTGAAAGATCTGATTTTACAAGAGTGAATTCAGGGGCCTTGCTCCCTTTTGCCGGCAGGCTACCTATTGTATTAACAGGATTTCCTTTTAGTGTAATTTTAGCCATAATTTTTCTTCAAATTTAGTTAAACTTTTGCTGGGGAAACATTCATAAGTAAGGTAATGTTCAATTAATGATTCACAATTTTGTCTCAGAGGGCTTTTAATATTAGCAATCAGATATCCCATTTTGCAAGTAATAGCTACTTCACCAGGCAGTGGGGACCAGGCATCCGGTACAGGACCCAGTGAATTTATAATATCCCCGAATCAGTAATATAATTATTTCCAAAAAAGCTGTAGGTTTGTATGTGAAAAAATTAACAACCATTTAAAAATGTACCATATATGAAAATGATCCAGGATTTCAACTTTAAAGGGAAAAAAGCTATAGTAAGAGTGGACTTCAATGTTCCCCTTGATAAAAAGACATTTGTTGTAACAGATGATACCCGTATAAGAGGAGCATTGACCACTATAAACAAAATCCTCAGCGATGGAGGATGTCTTATTCTTATGTCACATCTTGGCAGGCCCGAGGGACGGATGGAGAAGTATTCTCTCAAGCCTGTTCTGCCTGTTCTTGAGAAGCATCTTGGCAAAAAAGTACTTTTTGCTGATGATTGCCTTGGAGAGTCTGCTGTTTCAATGACAGCTGCTCTTAAGCCGGGTGAGATACTTCTTCTTGAGAATGTTCGTTTCTATCCGGAAGAGGAAGGTAAGCCAATTCTTCCTGAAGGAGTTTCGGAAGACGTCAAGAAAGCAGCAAAAGCAGAAATGAAGATTAAACAGAAGGAGATGGCTAAAAGGCTTTCTGCTTATGCCGCGATTTATGTCAATGATGCATTCGGTACAGCACATCGTGCTCATGCAACAACAGCAGTTATGGCTGATTTTTTTGATACTGAGCACAAAATGTTCGGTTACCTGATCAATAGTGAGCTGGCTGCAATGGATAAGGTTCTAAGGGAGCCAAAGAGGCCATTTACTGCTATTATGGGTGGCGCAAAGGTTTCTGATAAGATCATGTTAATTGAAAACCTCCTGAACAGGGTTGACAATATTATTATTGGCGGCGGGATGACTTATACTTTCATTAAAGCACAGGGAGGAAAGATCGGGAAATCGCTCTGTGAGGAGGATAAGCTTGACCTTGCTCTTCAGCTGATTGAAAAGGCAAAAGAGAAAGGTGTAAACCTATATCTGCCTGTTGACAGTCTGAATGCCGATAAGTTTGAAAATGATGCGAATACAAAGGTTTCAGCCGTTAATGCTGTTGAAGACGGCTGGCTGGGTCTGGATATAGCAGAAAAGACCATTACACAGTTCTCTCAGGTTATTGAGAATTCCAAGACTATTTTATGGAATGGTCCTATGGGAGTGTTTGAAATGGAGAAATTCTCAAAGGGAACAACTGCTGTTGCAAAATCTATTGCATCTGCCACAGCAAAAGGAGCATACAGCCTTATAGGTGGTGGCGACTCTGTTGCAGCAATTAACAAAAACGGTCTTACCGACAAGGTAAGCTATGTATCCACAGGCGGAGGAGCAATGCTTGAGTATATGGAAGGGAAGAAGCTGCCGGGGATAACCGCCATTAGGGGAGAATAGGAGAGTGGGAGATTGGGAGATTGGGAGATTGGGAGAAAGGGTGATCTATTCTTATGAATCCCCTCCTGGGAGGGGAAAGACCGAGCGAAGTCGAGGTCAGGGGTGGGTTAAAACCCTGTAATATATCTAATGATATTAAGGCTGTACTCTGGTGCAGCCTTGTTTTTTTGATACCTGAATGGAATTTTTACTTATTAAATTACAAACCATTATAAAACTGTGGTATTTCCAAATGATTAAAAAATCCGTTCCGAACATATTGTTGCCTCCTTTTGTTTTATCTTTGTAATTAATATGAAAAGACTATCATTAATACTTCTGGTTTTTATTGCTCTTGCCTCATGTGAAAAAGAAGTGAGAGTCCGTACAACAGGTACGGATACCATCGATAACACAACATATACGGGCTCCACATATTTTGTCTATGGTTTTTCTTTTTCCACAGGGAAACTTGTTTCTACAGAGAATAATCCTGGTCCGGATATAACTATTTATGTAAACAAGGTTAATACTCCATACACTCTTACACTTCAGGCAAATAACCTCGAGCCATCATTTTATAAAGTCGGAGATTATGCTGATGAAGAGGCTGCTAAAACAGCTTTTGATAATCTAAAAAGTGTTTCTTCCGCTCAATGGACAGATATGGCGGATCCGATAGCTCCCAACCAGGTTTGGATATACAGGTCGGGTGATGAAAAATATACCAAGTTGAGGATTATAAGTACCATTAATGAGATAAGGCAGCTTATTGCTTACGGTGAATGCGCTTTCCAGTGGGTTCATCAGCCTGACGGATCGCTGACATTTCCCTAAAATGGTTCAAAATCTGAGGGATAGAATATTCGATGCCGAAGATCATTCTGATTTTTTAAATTTAGCTTCGCAAATATTTGATTATCAATATGGTAATAATATTGTATATCAAAATTTTGCATCTCATTTGAAAAAGACCCCGGGCACTATCAAAAACCTGATTAATTTGCCTTTTCTTCCGGTGGAATTTTTCCGCAGCCACAAGATTATTTCGGGTGACCACCAGGTACAGAAAATATTTGAGAGCAGCGGTACATCAGGAAACCTCACCGGGCGGCATTATGTATGCGATACCGGTTTGTACACTGAGAGTTTCATGAAATCATTCAGATACTTTTATGGTGATCCTGCTGATTATATGATTGCTGCTTTGCTTCCGTCGTACACTGAAAGGGAAAACTCTTCTCTTGTTTATATGGTTGATTATCTTATCAGGATGAGTAAAAGTCCGTTAAGTGGATTTTACAGGGAGAGGGAGGGAAATCTTATAAGGGATATTCTGTCAGCCAGGAAAGAAGGTTCAAAGGTACTTCTTCTTGGAGTTAGCTTCGCATTGCTTGATCTTGCTGAAAAAGGGCCGGTTGACTTTTCTGATGTGATTATTATGGAAACAGGGGGAATGAAAGGCAGAAGGAAAGAACTTACCCGTACAGAATTGCATGGGATTCTTAAAAAGGCCTTTAATGTCAGTTCGATTCACTCTGAATATGGGATGACAGAATTGTTAAGCCAGGCTTATTCAAAAGGTGAAGGATTGTTTTATTCACCTCCCTGGATGAAGATCATCCTTCGCGACATCTACGATCCTCTAACTCTTCTTACCGAACCTGGTATAACAGGTGGAATAAACATTATTGATCTGGCCAACCTTTATTCCTGTTCATTTATCTCAACAGGCGACCTGGGAAGACTTCGCGAAGACGGAGGCTTTGAGGTGCTTGGCCGGTTTGACAACAATGATATCCGCGGCTGCAATCTTCTGGTTGAAAGTTCGTAAAGTTAAAAGGCTTACAAGGTATTAAATGTTTAAGATTTGACCTGCATCACCCTTCTTAGCATTATGCTACACAGGGCAAAGCCTGTACGATAACTAAATACCCAATTTAGATTTTATTAACGCAGGTATTGAATTTTTGTTAACCATAATAAAGAGTGTCTTAGCCCTGACATACTGTTCCGATATGTTAAGATAGCCTCCGTATTTGTTGCTTTCAGGCCCCCATGAGTTTTTGGTGATATAGTATTTAGCCCCGTTCTGGTCTTTAGCAATTCCTGTAATATGCATCAGGTGATCATCAGTAGTGGTAAAGTTTTCAAACATAGTCTGGCGCATCTCCTGTGTAACGTTTGAAGAAGGTAACAATGCCACTCCCTTCCTGTTTGTGAAGCCATCCTCACTTGTGTCACCGTCCCAGTTAACTGTAAAACCGTTATTCAGAGCATAATCCATTATCTGTATAAGCTCATCAACCGGGACATTATGAAATCTGTTCATTCTCCAGTTATCAGGAACTTCAAGCACACCCTGTGTATAAAAAGGGAAGTGTGTCAGAGAAGTAATCTCAACGTAATCGTCCGGATTGATTCCAAGACTCTTTGCAAATGTCTGCGGTGTGTATGTTTCGCCTTTCCAGGTGAAAGATTTGGGTATCTCCCCCAGATAGGTATCAAGTATAGATTCCACAACCATCAGGTACTGATCGCTTTGATTTTTTCTGTTAACTGCCACTTCTGCCACAGCTTTAAGCATCCTGTTCAATTCGGCGTGGTTGTGTGTGGGTGAACCATAATTAAGCCCTGAATAAACCTCATCAGGGACAATGCCTTTTTCTGTAAAAATCTTCATCCAGTCATGTGACTGGCCGCCCTCATCGGTATTGCCCTTTCCCTGCCTGAGGTAGTTGTCTTTAAGTCTGTCGGTATAATTGTATCTGATAATAAACATTTCTGACAGGTCATACTCGCCTTTCCCCATTCTGAGCAGCTCAGACTCAATGAAGGAGGTTGTGGCGAAGCACCAGCAGGTGTTTGTCCTGGCCTGATTTTTAACCGGTGTGGCTTTCAGTTCAACCACTGACTTGAAAGTGAATGGATCGTCTGACCCGGAAGGGGTGACCTGCTTTTTCTGAGCAAGGATCGGATAGGAAATGGTTATTATGAGGAGTGATAATAATAGATGTTTCTTCATTTTATTTATTATTTAATCAGACTTTAACAATTTCGTAAGAATGATCTATCAATGAAAGTATTTTAATGTCGGGAATTGATCCATCTATAATAACTGTGTTCCAGTGTTTTTTGTTCATATGATAACCCGGTATCACTGAGGGATATCTCTCCCTCAGTTCAATGGCGTAGGATGGCTCACATTTAAGATTAAGGTTAAGTTCGCCCTCAAGGTTTACAAGCGCGAATACCTTTCCTTTCTTTTTAAAAACAAGGGTGTCATCCCCAAAAGGCATACTTTCGGTGACATCTTCTTTTGACATGCAATAATCACGGATAGCGACTATATCCATTTTATTTCAGTTATCTCAATGTAGGATAAAATGCATCCTCAATATGATCTATTTCAAGTTCCTCGTTCTTATTAATTATGGTAACAATATCAAAGCGGCTCTCCTTATCTATCCTGAAACGCTGAATATATCCTTCGGCTGCTTTGATTATGGATTTTTGTTTTGCGACAGGCACAGCTTTTACGGGATCTTCCATAAAACCTGCTGAACGTGTCTTGACTTCAACGAAGACAACAAAGTCCCTGTTTTCAGCTATTATATCGATTTCATGATTCCCCCATTTCCAGTTGCGGAACAGGATCCTGTAGCCTTTTTTCTTAAGAAGATCAGCAGCCCTCTCTTCTCCTTTCTGACCAAGTTCATGAGATTCAGCCATACAAACAAACGGTTAGATCTCAATAAGTTTATTTCTGATAGCAAACAGTATAAGGCTCGCAGTGTTTTTCGAATTGGTTTTTCCGAGCAGGTTGGCCCGGTGTTTATCGACAGTTCTTTTACTGATAAAGAGTGTTTCGGCTATCTCCTGATTCGAAAATCCTTCGCAGATTTTGAATAGTATTTCCTTTTCCCTCTTTGACAGGTTTGCCGATTTGCTCTCATGTTCACGGTGTTTTATTTTCTGTATTACATGGTACAGGAGCTCCTGTGAAAAATAGCTTCCGCCCTTCTTCACCGTCAGGATGGCCTCCTTAACTTCTGATATATCAGAGTCTTTTACAAGGAATCCCTTGGCACCTGCATCAACCATCTTGTAATAATATTCCTCTTCTCCATACATGGAAAGTGCTATAATATAAAGATCAGGGCACATCTTAAGTCCTCGTTTAGTTGCCTCAATGCCGTCCATTTCAGGCATATTAATATCCATTAAAGCAACATCAGCAGGAGTTGTTTTGATAAGTTCGAGAAACTCGGCACCGTTTGAAGCCTCTCCTGCAATTTCAAACTCAGGGAAAGCATTCAGCAGGATCTTAAGTCCGTTCCGGAACAGCTGATGATCATCTGCAATTATTATCCTTATTTTTTCCATCTGATCAGAAAATGCAAAAACATGATCTTATTCAATCATTTTAATAAGGGCGCTTGTGCCTTTTCCAGGTGTGCTTTCCAGGATAAAAACACCTTCAACAGTTTTAACCCGGGTTTCTATATTTGACAATCCCATCCCTTTGGTGTCGTCCTTACTGAGGGTTGAAGTGTCAAAACCCCTGCCATTATCATTGAACTGCAAGGTAACAAATTTTTCGTGTTTGTTAAGTTCGATATCTATCCTTGAAGCCCCTGAGTGGAGAATTGAATTGTTAATTAATTCACATATAGCCCTGTATATTACAACCTCCTTCTCGTTTTCAAGTCTTTGTTTATCCATATTTGACTTGAAATCAATTTCAACAGATTTAGTCTGGTTAATTTTAGTGGTGAATGTATTTATAGCACTGGTCAGTCCGAAATTAGTCAGAACATGCGGACTAAGATTATTTGATATATCCTTTATGGTGCTTATAGCTTCATTTACAAGATGATTGGTGTTGCCAAGAATTACTGTACCTGCCTGGTCCTTTATCCTGTTGGTAAGAGCCGAAAGAGACATCTTTACTGTTGAGAGTATCGGGCCAAGCCCATCATGAAGATCCTTTGCGAATCTTTTCCTTTCGTTCTCTTCAGTGTTAATAATTGCATTTATAACTCTTTTTTCAGCTCTCATACGCTCTATATCTGCCCGTTTAATTGATATAAAAAGTTCGCGTATCAGTATAACACCACTGATTATAAAGATTGAAACTACCACTCCGAGCCACTCATCAATCATCTGCCATGTATATGAAGGAGTTCCCCTGAAGAATTCAAACAGCTGGATGATTTTACGGACACCCATAAAAACAAAAGAGAGAGAAAGCAGTATCCAGGAGAGCCTGTATTTAGTAAGCTTCATGAACCTGAAAGCTATTACTGCAGCTATTATCTGGAGTACGATTGAGATTATCAGGGCAATAAGTCTGACCATCGGGGGTTGTGCAAATAAATTGTAAAAATAGAAGATATTTATTAATGGCGCAAAGGCAGAAGGGCATTAAGATTCAAAGGCCTGATGTCCAGTTGATTCCATAAGTAATGATGCCGTTGCGACGTTGCGCCGTTGCGCCCTTGCACCTTTTTCATACCTTTGTCAGCGTTAAACATATGTTATGAACATTCTTTATAATCTTGGTATATATATATTAAATGGCCTCGCTCACTTGCTGGCTTTTTTTAATCCAAAAGCACGGTTATGGATTGCCGGAACCAAAGACTGGGAGAGTAAGATTCGTAAAAAAATAAATCCGGAGGATAGAAATATCTGGATTCATTGTGCCTCGCTTGGTGAATTTGAGCAGGGAAGACCGGTGATAGAGGAACTTAAGAAAGAAGATCCTGAACTAAAGGTAGTTCTTACTTTTTTTTCACCGTCAGGGTATGAAATAAGGAAGAATTACGATAAAGCTGATTGTATAATTTATCTTCCGCCTGACACGCCTTCAAATGCCCGAGAGTTGGTTAGAATTGTCAGGCCTGAGTTTGCGATACTGGTTAAATACGAATTCTGGAGCAACTATATTTCAGAGCTTTACAATAATAATATCCCACTTTACCTTATTTCAGGCATTTTCAGACCAGGACAGCATTTTTTCAGATGGTACGGCTCATTTTTCAGAGGGATACTTAGAAAATTTAAGATGTTTTTTGTACAGGATCAGTTATCGTTTGACCTGTTAAAAGGAATCGGTCTTAGCAATGTCATGATAACGGGCGACACACGCTTCGACAGGGTTGTACAGATTGCTGGTACAGCAAGAGATATTAAACAGATTGAACAGTTCAGGGGAGAGGAGAAAATGTTCCTTGCAGGAAGCAGCTGGAGGCAGGATGAAGAGATAATAGCTCAGTATATAAATGAAAATCCGGACAGGATGAAATGGGTTTTTGCCCCGCATGAGATTCACAGTGAGAATATTGAAAGACTTGAAAAGTTTTTTAGAGTAAAGACAGTAAGGTTTTCGGCATTCACTGAAGCGGTTTCAGATGCCAGGGTTTTGATAATAGACAATATCGGGATGCTTTCATCAGCTTACAGGTATACTTACATTGCTGCAATAGGTGGTGGTTTTGGAAAAGGTATTCATAATATACTGGAAGCTGCCTGCTGGGGTATTCCGGTAATGTTTGGTCCAAGGCATAAAAAATTCAGGGAAGCAGTTGAATTAATTAAGGAAAACGGGGCTGTAAGTTTCGATTCATATTCTTCTTTCAAAGCTATACTTGAAAAATGGTTGCTGGATGAGCCATTTTACTTAAAATCAGCAAATGCGGCCTCTTCTTATGTTATAAAAAATAAGGGTGCAACAAGTAAGATTCTGGCTGAAATTTTATCTAAAAGATATTAACACCGACAGCTGAAAAGTTGTTTAAAAATCCCCTCCTGTTTTTAATAAGGGATCATCTTAAGAGATGTAAATTGAAGCCCCTTATTTAACAAAAACTTAATTTCATTTTGAATAAACAATCAAATAATTACAATAGACTTGCAAAAAAATTATTAATCCTAAAACCTATTTTTATGATGAAATGTTACAAACACATCCTTTCGATGTTAGCTTCTGTGTTCATCACCGTTATGGTATTCGGTCAGGGATCCACAACATCGTCAATGAGCGGCCAAATTACAGACAGTCAGGGAGAGGCCTTGCCTGGTGCGACAATCGTAGCCACTCATGTGCCATCAGGTTCCGTATATGGTGCTACGGCCAACAATCAGGGTATGTATTCAATTCAGGGAATGCGCCCCGGTGGACCTTACAAAGTAAATGTGAGCTTCATTGGCTTCAAAACCGTAGATTATACCGACATTACTCTTTACCTGGGAGAAACCTCCACCCTCAATTCTACGCTCTCTGAAGGTGTAACCGAGTTAACTGAAGTTGTGGTTATTGGAGCCAGACCTTCGAAGTTTAACACCACAAAAACCGGTGCTACCACCAACATTTCAGGTGATCAGATGGTCTTGTTACCCACCATTAACCGAAGCATTAACGACATTGCACGGGTTTCTCCCTATTCCAACGGAATGAGTTTTTCCGGTGGTGACGGACGTTCGACAAATTTCACTGTCGATGGTGCAAATTTCAACAACAACTTTGGTTTGAGCAGCAATTTACCTGGAGGAGGCAATCCTATCTCGTTGGATGCAATCGAAGAAGTGCAGGTTGTTATTGCTCCTTTCGATGTTCGGCAAACCAATTTTATTGGTGGCGGAATCAATGCCATTACCAAATCGGGAACAAATACTTTCAAAGGTTCGGTTTATACTTATCAAACAAACCAAAATATGCGTGGTAACAAGATTGGCGACCACGACTTTGGTGACCGTGCTGAAGAATCAAACTCTACATATGGTTTTTCACTGGGCGGCCCAATCGTTAAAAACAAGTTGTTTTTCTTTGGCAATCTCGAATACGAAAAAAGTCCGCAACAAGTAATCTACTGGCGTGCTTCGACCAATGGTATTTCCGATCAACAAACTATTTCACGTGTAACTGAATCTGATCTGCAAACAGTATCCGATTACTTGAAAAACAAATACGGCTACGAAACAGGTTCGTATAAAAATTTCCCCGCCGACTTGACAAACCTGAAATACCTCATTCGCTTAGACTGGAACATTAACGATGCCAACAAATTGAATATTCGTTTCAATCGCACTAAAAATAGCGCTTGGAATCCACCCAATGGAAACTCAACTGATGGAAGTTATCGTGATTATACAAAAAGCCGTGTTGGAGAATATTCGATGTCATATGCCAATTCGATGTATTCAATGGATAATATTGTTAATTCCGGATCAGTGGAATTAAATAGTCGATTCACCAAAAATATGTCTAATCAATTGTTAGTGACATACTCCAATATTGAAGATGTTCGCGGATCGACTTCCAACCCATTCCCATTTATTGATATTATGAGTGGTGATATAGGTACTGGGGTGGATGCATTAGCCCCCTATATTTCTGCCGGATATGAATTGTTTACTTGGAACAATGGTGTAAAAAACAAAATTATTACTGCTACCGACAATTTTACCTATTATCTGGAAGCTCATAAGTTAACAGCAGGTGTCAGCTACGAATACCAAATGGCTGACAATAATTATATGCGTAGCGGGACAGGTTACTATCGTTATGCAAGTATGAGTGATTTCCTGAATGGAGTTGCACCGGTTGACTTTGCTTTGACATATGGTGCCAACGGAGAACTCATACCTTCGAATGCTGTTAAATTCAATCAGATTGGCGGATACATTCAGGATGAGTGGACCCCTGTTCAAAATTTTAAACTGACTCTTGGTTTACGCGCTGATAATCTTTCATTTATCGATGATATTATGACCAACAATGCAATTTTAGCTCTCGACTTTGGAGGTCGCAATATTAATACAGGTGTATGGCCTACACCGAAAGTCAACATGTCGCCCCGCGTTGGGCTTACCTGGGATGTCAACGGCGATAAATCACTGGTGTTACGTGGTGGAACCGGCATATTCACCGGTCGTCTGCCATTGGTATTCTTCACCAACATGCCTTCGAACGCCGGTATGAACCAGTTGCTGATGAAAATACAAACCCGTTTCAATTCCGATGGCACTGTAAATACCCGCGACCCCCGGTTAGACCTGCTTGGAGGTGATATGATTACCGATGTTAATGAAATGATTAGCAGACTTGGTTTCCAGACCGTGGTAACCCCCGAGGATGGTAGCGTACCAAGTTCAATTGCAGGTGTAGATCCCGATTTCAGTATGCCCCAGGTTTGGAAGACTTCGGCAGCATTTGATTATAAAGTGCCTGTGAATTTTCCATTCTCTGCAACAGCTGAAGGTATTTTTACAAAAAACATTAATGCTGTAATATTAGATAATTACGCTGTAAGAAATCCCGACGGAACCTGGGCGGAATTTACAGGACCTGACAACCGTTACATTTTCCCGACTGGTTATCTGTACAATACTGTAAAGGATGCTTGCGTTCTTTCCAATACGAATAAAGGTTATGGTTATACTGTTAACCTGACTCTTAATGCGGAACCAGTACAGAACCTCAATATAATGGCAGCCTATACAAAAACCGAAATGAAAGAAGTCTCGGGTATGCCTGGTAGCAATGCCAACTCAGCCTGGGTAGGCCTTATCACTGTTAACGGGCCGAATAATGCTACTGTACAGCGTTCGCAATATGTAGTTCCCAATAAGGTAATAGCTTCTGCATCATACCGCATTCCTTACCTGAATGACCATATGGCTTCAACCTTCAGCTTGTTTTATTCAGGGTTCACTCCTTATGGAAACACCTTCCGTTATAGCAACGATATGAATGGCGATGGAGTTAATAACGACCTGATTTACATCCCAAAAGAAAAAGGCGAAGTAGTATTTGTATCGGCTGCCGACGAAGACGCATTCTTTGCTTTCGTGGAACAGGATAAATACCTGAGTAAACATAAGGGTGAATATGCTGAAGCTTATGCTGCACGTGCACCCTGGGTGAGCAGGTTAGATTTCCGCTTTGTACAGGATTTCTCAATTAAAGCCGGAAGCACAAGAAATACCCTGCAATTTAGCGTTGACGTGCTGAACGCAGGAAACTTGCTGAATTCAAAATGGGGGGTTTACAAAAACATGGCTGTCAGCAACAATGGCGCTATCCTGAGGTATGCCGGACGTGATGTAAGCAACGTTCCCAGCTTCTCGATGGTACAGGTTGACAGTGCTTACCCGACTAAAACCTACTCTAATTATCTGAGTATTGATCAGTGCTGGATGTTACAGATTGGCCTCCGGTATATTTTCAACTAAGTTGAAGATTAATTAAAACGATAAAAAAGAGGCTGTCTCAAAAGGTGAGAACAGCCTCTTTTTTGTTGATTTTATTCTTGTCCCCTACAAGAGCACATTCAAATATTCAATTCTCCAGAAGATAAATAGATTTTGGTATATCCTCTTTTTTTTCAATAATTAAGCATGTAGTTTTTAAACCCTGTGCTGTTTCTTATTAACAAATTCTTTCCCCTGTTGCTAATATAGTTTGTGTTAAGTAATTAACAGTAACATGTCTCTGTATATAGCAGGCATACAGGCACTTGCACAATAGTTAATAACTACTATATGTAATGTTAATAAACTTAAATTTTTACTCTTGCATCAGGAATCTCACTTGCTTAATTTAGCAATTACCTGTTTCAAAAACAGGCGGCCTTGTAATCAAATAAAAATCAGCGAATAACAATTTTATGGAAGATTTATTTGTCCAGGAACCAGCCATTGCAGCTGACAAAACAAAGAAAGAAAAATCAAGTACGGTAACAGAGCAAAGACATGTAGAAAATAAAAAAATCACTTTTTCGCATGATGAAGCTGTTGAAGCAAGTATTGAATATTTCAAAGGCGATGAACTTGCTGCACGGGTCTGGACAAATAAATATGCACTGAAAGATTCGTTCGGGAACCTGTACGAAAAGACACCGGATGATATGCACAGGAGGCTGGCAAGGGAAATTCACAGGATAGAAAAGAAATATAAAAATCCTCTTTCTGAAGATCTTATCTTCAATGTGCTTAAAGATTTCAAATATATTGTTCCGCAGGGAGGACCAATGACAGGCATTGGCAACGATTACCAGATAGCTTCACTTTCAAACTGCTTTGTGATAGGTAATGAAGGAACTTCCGACTCATATGGCGGAATAATGAAAATTGACCAGGAGCAGGTACAGTTAATGAAACGGAGGGGAGGAGTCGGCCATGATCTTTCCCATATCAGGCCAAAAGGAACACCTGTTTTAAACAGTGCACTTACTTCAACCGGGGTAGTCCCGTTCATGGAGCGATATTCAAATTCTACAAGGGAAGTGGCACAGGATGGAAGACGAGGTGCCCTTATGCTTTCAATTTCCATCAAACATCCGGATTCAGGGAAATTTATAGACGCAAAACTGGAAAGCGGAAAAGTTACGGGTGCAAATGTCTCGGTTAAACTGACAGATGATTTCATGAAGGCTGTTGAGGCAAAGTCAACCTTCAGGCAGCAATACCCTATCGGATCACCTGATCCGAAATATTCAAAAGACATAGATGCTGTTAATCTCTGGAATAAGATAATACACAACGCATGGAAATCAGCAGAACCGGGCGTGTTGTTCTGGGATACCATAATAAGAGAGAGTGTCCCGGATTGTTATGCAGATAAAGGATTTGCCACTGTATCAACTAATCCATGCGGGGAGATACCTTTATGTCCCTATGACAGCTGTCGTCTTCTTGCAATAAACCTGTACAGTTATGTAAAGGATCCTTTTGCCAGTAACGCTGAATTCGATTTCGAACTCTATAAGGAGCATGTAGGTCTTGCACAGAGGATCATGGATGATATTATTGATCTTGAAATGGAGAAAATTGATTCAATACTCTCCAAGATAGACGCAGATCCTGAGAATGATGAGCTTAAAAGGGCTGAACGTAATCTCTGGGTCAATATTAAAGAGAAATGTATTCAGGGCAGAAGGACCGGAATTGGTATAACTGCAGAGGGAGACATGCTTGCTGCACTGGGGCTGAGGTATGGAAGTGATGAGGCAACCTCATTCTCGGTTGAAATTCATAAGACACTGGCACTGGAAACTTACAAATCATCAACTTATCTTGCAAAGGAGCGAGGACCGTTTACCATCTACGATGCTGACCGTGAAGCAACAAATCCTTTCATACTCAGGTTAAAGGAGGCCGATCCTGTACTGTATAACAATATGGTGAAATTCGGGAGAAGGAATATCGCTCTCCTCACAATAGCTCCAACAGGAACTACAAGTCTGATGACTCAGACAACATCAGGGATTGAACCTATCTTTTCCGTATTTTATAAAAGAAGGAGAAAGGTCAATCCAAATGATAAAGATGTTAAGGTTGCCTTCAAGGATGAGGTTGGTGATTCATGGGAGGAGTTTCCTGTATTTCATCACAAGTTTGTCGACTGGTTGAGACTTAATGGATATGATCCGGACGAAGTCTCTCAGATGGAGGATAGTGAAATCAATGATATCATTGCCAGGTCACCTTATTACAAATCAACTGCAAATGATGTTGACTGGGTGGCAAAAGTAAGGATGCAGGGTGCTATCCAGAAGTGGGTTGACCATTCAATCAGCGTAACTATTAACCTTCCCACCGATGTAAAGGAGGAACTGGTAAGTGAACTTTACCTTACAGCATGGAAATCAGGTTGTAAAGGAGCAACAGTATACCGCGACGGTTCAAGAGACGGAGTTTTGATTTCTGGTAAACCTGAGACAAGGACAGTTTCGGAAAGACCAAAAAGACCCAAGGTTCTCGAAGCTGATGTTATTCGTTTCAGTATAAACGAAGAAAAATGGGTCGCATTTGTAGGTCTTAAAGATAACCAGCCTTATGAAATATTTACCGGTCTTGCTGATGAGGAGATATTTCCAATACCAAAGAGTATAGTAAAAGGGAAGATTATCAAGGTTAAGGAAGAGGGGAATAAAACCCGTTATGACTTCCAGTATACTGACAAATACGGATATAAGAAGACAATCGGAGGACTATCACACATGTTCCTTCCGGAATTCTGGAATTATGCAAAGCTCATTTCAGGTGTTCTAAGGCATGGAATGCCTATTGCTGATGTTGTGACACTTGTTGAATCCCTCAGGCTTGACAGCGAATCAATAAACAACTGGAAGAATGGTGTTGAAAAAGCCCTGAAGAAGTATATCCCTAACGGGACCAAGGCCAAGGGAAAATGCGGTGAATGTGGCTCCAACAATCTGGTTTATGAAGAAGGCTGCCTGATCTGCAAGGATTGCGGTTGTTCAAAATGTGGATAAACCAGCCCTTCCCGGGATACTACCTTATTGCTCTTATTAATCCCCGTCTTAACCACGGGGATTTTAGTTTCTTATCGTAGTAATTGATCATATATCCTCTCGATGGCTCAATGCTGAAGCGGTGTCTCCTGAGAAGGGCAGTGAATTCCTCTTCATCCGCTTGTTTATGATATGTACATAAGGCTACCTTAAAGAGCTCAGAAGACTCAAATATCCTTTTGCAGCTTTTGAGTACGGTTGACTCAGCACCGTCAACATCAATTTTCAGGAAAGTAATATCATTATGCTGCTGGTAAAAATCATCAAGGATAACATGTGAAGCATCATTGTAATCGGAAACGTATTTGTTAATAATTTCAACTTTATCAGCCCATGGGGCAAAGGTTGCCCTTAGAGCTTCATCCCATTCCCTGTCGTACTCAAAAAGATAAACCTTTTTTACCTTATCTATTACATCAAGGCTGAAGTTTCCCTCTGCAGCTCCTATATCGGCAAGTATATCATTGCTTCCTATGGTGAATGAATCAGTAAGGTAACGGTGAGGACTCTCTGAATCCTGTTCCCTTGACAAGTCCGAATATGCCCTCTGTATCCTTTTAGTTCCCCACCGTCTCTTAAAGTAGAGCCTCTTTCCATCCTGGAACACATAACGCAGGCCCTTTTCCTTATCATAAAACACTTCAATATTTGCAGCTGAATAGTTATCATGGAAAGAATAGGGAAATATCTTGACTTCATTTATTCTGAGGTATTCAAGGATCTCCTTCTGATCATCATTTGCCTGGTTGTCAGGGAGTGATGATATTAAGTCAATAATATTTCTCCTTAATGATTTTTTCAGGATGAAAGTCCGGATAGGTTTCGGAACCAGGATCCTGTAAAAGGGGGAAATGTATTTATTCATATATTATTTTATTACGCCAAGCTCTTTTCCGATTTTCTCAAATGCCTTTAATGCTTTGTCAAGATGTTCTTTCTCGTGTGCTGCCGAGAGTTGTACTCTTATCCTTGCCTGCCCTTTCGGAACCACAGGATAATAAAAGCCAATAACATATATTCCTTCGCAGAGAAGCCTGGCAGCAAAATTCTGTGATAGTTTTGCATCATATAGCATCACAGCACAGATCGCTGATCTGGTTGGTTTTATATCGAATCCCGCATTTTTCATTCCGGTTATGAAATATTCTGCATTCCGGTGCAGCTTATCCTGAAGTTCGTTTGTTTCAGTCATCATCTCCACCATTCTTATTCCTGCGGCTGCCACAAGTGGAGGGATTGAATTTGAAAAAAGGTATGGTCTTGATCTCTGTCTGAGTAGCTCGATTATCTCTTTTTTCCCTGTTGTAAAACCTCCTATTGCCCCTCCAAATGATTTACCGAGTGTTCCGGTTATAATCTCTACTTTCCCTTTTAGATTATATTCTTCAGTTACCCCTCTTCCAGTATTGCCTACCACCCCGGCAGAATGGGACTCGTCGACCATAATCATTGCATTGTATCTGTTTGCCAGTTCAAATATTTTATCGAGCGGTGCAACATTTCCGTCCATTGAAAAGACGCCATCGGTCACAATAAGTCTGAATCTTTGAGCCTGAGACAGTTTAAGCTGTTCCTCCAGGTCGGCCATATCAGCATTCTGGTACCTGTATCTCTGGGCTTTGCACAGACGAACACCGTCGATAATTGAAGCATGGTTAAGGGAATCCGAAATTATTGCATCCTCTTCTCCCAGAAGCGGTTCAAAAACACCACCGTTTGCATCAAAGCAGGCTGCATATAGTATTGAATCTTCCGTGTTAAAGAATTCTGCAATCTTTTTCTCCAGCTCTTTATGCAGATCTGTAGTTCCGCATATGAACCTTACTGACGACATTCCATAGCCATGGTCGTCAAGTGCTTTCTTTGCCGCCTCAATAAGTGATTTGTTATTGGATAATCCGAGGTAGTTATTTGCACAGAAGTTAAGTACTTTCTGTCCTGTATTAATTTCAATTTCAGCACCCTGGGGAGATACAATTATTCTTTCGTTCTTGTAAAGTCCGGCATCCTGAATCTCATCTAATATGCCATTAAGATGGTTTTTATATTCCTTATACATGTTATATAATTTTTACCCAATTACTGATTACTATCCGGAGAAACTTGGTGTCTTGGCGACCTGGCGGCATTTCAGTTTTTTGCCACAAAGGCATGAAGGCGCTAAGGGACTACAAGTGTTATATTTTCAATCCCAATTTAGTATGACTTTACCGCAGTTTCCTTCTTCCATAATGTCGAAGCCTTCCTGGAAGTCGTCGATATGAAAGCGGTGTGTGATAACAGGATCCAGGTTAATCCCGCCTATTATCATCTGTTCCATTTTATACCATGTTTCCCACATCTCCCTGCCATATATACCCTTAAGAGTAATTGCCTTAAAGATGATGTCACTCCATGGCACTTCGAAATTTGAGGGGAGAATTCCCAGGAGTGATATGCTCGATCCGTTATACATATTGGTTATCATCTCAATAAATGCTTTTGGTGATCCTGACATCTCAAGTCCGACATCAAAACCTCTCATATTAAGTTTTTTAACGGCATCAGCTATTATTTCCCCTTTTGAAGGGTTTACAGTAAGTGTTGCCCCCATTTTTTTTGCTATTTCTAGCCGGTAGTCGCTAAGGTCACTTGCAACAATGAATCTTGCTCCTGAGAATTTTGCGATTGCAACAGCCATGCTTCCTATAAGTCCCGATCCTGTTATCAGGACATCTTCACCGAGTAAGGGGAATGAAAGGGCGGTATGTGTTGCATTTCCGAATGGATCCATAATTGCAGCCCACTCATCTGGAATCCTGTGCTCCAGGAGTATTACATTCTGTTCAGGGATCTTCACATATTCTGCAAATGATCCATCGGTGTTGACACCTATGCCGATAGTGTTTTCACATACATGCTCCTTTCCCCTGCGGCAATTCCGGCAATGCCCGCATGCCAGGTGACCTTCACCGGTTACCCTGTCGCCGATCTTAAGATTCTTAACGCCTGCACCCATCTCATGAATATATCCCATGTATTCATGACCAATTACCATTGGTGTCTTTATGGTTTTCTGAGCCCACGGGTCCCATTCATAGATATGAAGATCTGTACCGCAGATTGCAGATTTTTTAACCTTAATTATAACATCATTGAGTCCGGGTTCAGGTATCGGCACCTCCTGCATCCACAGACCTTTTTCAGGTCTGGCCTTTACAAGAGCTTTCATTTTTTCCATAATATCATTTAAAATAACATCGCTAAATTAATACATTTCCCACTTACAATACCTGATTTTAGTTATGGTATTGTATGTTATACGGTTTGCATATCTTTGCACATTGATCATCATTATAATTGCTATTATATGTCTGGAGTACGAGTACGATTTGCGCCCAGTCCCACAGGGCCATTACATATGGGAGGTGTCAGGACAGCACTGTATAATTTTCTTTTTGCGAGAAAGTACAACGGAACATTTATTCTCAGGATTGAAGATACCGATCAGACAAGATTTGTTGAAGGAGCTGAAGACTATATCATTGATTCACTGAAATGGTGCGGAATTAAGATTGATGAAGGCATTTATGAGGAAGGAGATTACGGACCTTACCGCCAGAGTGACCGTAAAGAGATATACAGGCAGTATGCCGATATGCTCGTAGCTTCGGGTGATGCCTATTATGCTTTTGATACTCCTGAAGAGCTCGAGAATATGAGGGGTGAATGTGAGAAAAATGGCAGTACATTCATATATAATTCAACTATCAGAGGAGAGATGAAGAACTCAGTTTCACTACCGGAAGCTGAATGGAAAAGGAAAATTGAGAATGGAGATCCTTACGTTATAAGGTACCTTATGCCACTTAATGAGGAGATAAGTTTTGATGACCTTATCCGCGGACATATTGTCGTTAATTCTTCAACTCTTGATGATAAGGTATTGTATAAGTCTGACGGAATGCCGACTTACCATCTTGCACATCTGGTTGATGATCATCTTATGAAGATAAGTCATGTTATAAGGGGTGAGGAATGGCTTCCTTCTCTTCCTCTGCATATTATGTTATATCGATCATTCAGGTGGACCCCGCCTCTTTTTGCGCACCTGCCCCTTCTTCTTAAACCTGATGGAAAAGGTAAGCTAAGCAAAAGGGATGGAGATAAAATGGGATTTCCTGTCTTCCCGCTCTACTGGCCCTATGGTGAAACAGCCAGGGGATACAGGGAAGAAGGCTATTACCCTGAAGCATTTGTAAACATGATTGCACTTTTAGGATGGAATCCTGGTACGGAGCAGGAGATTTTTTCTATGGATCAGCTTATTGAAGCCTTTTCTATTGAGAGGGTTGGCAAGTCGGGTTCAAGGTTCGATCCGGAGAAGGCAAAATGGTTCAATCATTATTATCTTCAGTCCAGAGAAAATGATCAGCTTGCAATAGAATTCAGGGAATTTCTGAGAGCTAAGGGGTATCAATGTGATATTGTCCGGTTGGAATATCTTATTGAGCTTGTGAAAGAAAGAGTCAGTTTTGTAAAGGATATATGGGATCAGACCGATTTCTTTTTCCAGGCTCCTGAATCATATGACCAGGATGTAATTAATAAAAGATGGAAGGATGAGACTCCTGCCCAGCTTATGGGGCTGAGAACTGTTCTTGAATCGTGCGGGGAATTTACACCCTCTGCTATAGAAAAGGCAGTAAAATCATGGATTGAAATAAATGGCTACAATACCGGGGCCATTATGAATGCTTTCAGGCTTGTTGTTGTAGGAGCATCACGCGGTCCTCATATGTTCGATATTATAAGCTGGATTGGAAGGGAGGAGACCTTGCAGCGAATTGATAAGGGTATTACTGTTATTGGCAAGAAATAGTCATGACCTATCCTCTGAAGGGCGATTATATTGATATTCATAACCATGATTCAAAGCCGGAGGAGGGAGTCTTTATTCTTGATAACCTGATGGCTCATGAAGGCATCCTCCCTGTTAACATGAAAGGCATGACCTTCTCTTTGGGGATACATCCCTGGCATCTGACTGAATCAAACCAGTTTGAGTTACTTGAGTTAGTCAGGAATAACGCTTCTGATGAATTAATCTCAGCCATTGGCGAAGCGGGTTTTGACAAACTGAAGGGACCTTCATTGGAACTTCAGAGACGAATCTTTGAAGAACAGGCATTGCTCTCAGAAAAATTTGAAAAACCTCTTGTGATACACTGTGTCAGGGGATGGGATGAACTGATGGCTTCACATAAAAAAGTCAAACCAAAAATGCCCTGGCTGATACACGGCTTCAGGGGAAAAAAGGAGCTGGCATTGCAGCTTATTTCAAGAAATATGTATATATCATTCTGGTTTGATTTTGTTGTACGGACTGAGGCAACTGCACCTGTCAGATCGCTGCCCCTTGAGAGGATTTTCCTTGAAACTGATGGAAGCGGTGTGGATATCAGGGATATCTATAATAAGGTGTCTGATGATCTTCAGATTTCTGTTGAAGAGTTGAAGAATCAGATTTTATTAAATTATTTTAATTTATTCAGAAAGATAGATTTAACCACGGAGTAACATGGCGGTCCACTGAACAGCAAAACAGTGCAACTCAGTGTAAACTCCGTGTTAAAAATAAACACAATGAATGAGTGGCTTTTACGTACGGAGATGATCCTTGGAAAAGAGGGGCTTGAGAAGCTAAAATCCTCAAATGTACTTGTTGTCGGATTGGGAGGCGTGGGAGCCTTTGCAGCCGAAATGATTTGCCGTTCAGGAGTTGGCTCAATGACAATAGTTGATGGGGATACAATTCACTCAACAAACAGGAACAGGCAGCTGGCTGCCATGAAAAGCACAGAAGGTCAATTGAAAGCTGAGGTTGTAGGGAAAAGACTTGCCGATATAAACCCGGATATAAAACTTGAAGTTATCAGTGAATATATAAGGGATGAGAGAATGACAGAGATTCTCGACAAAGGATTTGATTATGTGGTTGATGCTATTGATACCCTTTCACCAAAGGTATTTCTTATTTATCATAGCATCAATCGTAAAATGCCTGTTGTAAGCTCAATGGGAGCAGGAGGAAAGTTTGATCCGCTTACAGTCAGAATTTCTGATATATCCGAAACCACTGACTGCTCACTTGCAAGGATACTCAGGAAGAGACTGCACAGGCTTGGTATCAGGAATGGCTTCACAGCAGTATATTCTCCTGAAGGAATTGATAAAAGTAAAATAGTATCCACAAACGGAGAGCAGAATAAAGCCTCCATTGTGGGTACTGTTTCTTATATGCCTGCCACTTTCGGAATGGCATGTGCTTCAGTTGTAATCAGAGACCTGGCAGGTATTAGCAGATGAGATTACTTAACCTCTTTCCTGACTTTATCTTCAGGTGTTGGCTTTGCTATGTAGCCAAGCTTTTCAATAGATCTCTGTATCTGTTCTGTATTGGTCTTTTCCTTCTGATAGGTAACAGCTACCTGGCTGTTTGAAAGGTCACATTTCACATCCTTAATCCCCTTTTCCTTAGGGAGGTTGCTCATTATCTTGTCAACGCAGGCTTTACAATCGATTGATGTTGTAAAAACTACAGTTTCAGTTTTTTTCTCCTTTTCCTGGGCATTCATTATTACAGGGATTATTACAAGGAGAATAACAGTCATCAAATTTTTTAAGTTTTTCATAATATTTTTTAAATAGTTAATTTCTATTCCAGATCGCGGTTAATAAAGAATCTGAACCCAGCATATATCTTTCTGCCGTGAACAGGCCCCCAGATCAGGCTTGAGTCAAAGTATTCGCCAAAAGGATCATTTGCATCTATAATAGCCATATGCTGAGTAAAATTGAGGAGGTTCTCAACACCGGCATAGATATGGAATTTTTTAAAATTTCTTGTTACCTGGGCGTTCATAACAGTGAATGCATTGAATGAATCCGGCAACCTGAATTCTTCCGGATTGTCAAATGTTGATGGAATTCTTCCGGGTCCGTTTAACTGAATAGTATAATCGTATTGCCATTTTCTCAAATGGGTAAGCCATGAAGCTGTCAGCACACCTTTATACCTGCTGGCCAGAGGTTTGGTACTGAGAACATCATCTATTGTCATCATCACATCATTAAAGCGCCATGCAGCGAGGAGGTCAAACCCTTCAACAGGCTGGAATGAGGCTTCGAACTGAAGCACATTTGAAAATGATCTTCCATTCAGGTTGTAAAAGCTAACCTCATTTACATCAGCGTCGAGATCTGTAATAATCTGGTTCACAAATCCTGTATGAAAGAACTCACCTGATAACTTAATTTCTTTCCCATGAAGATCAATATGACCTGCCAGACTAACTCCTGAATTCCATGCCTCTTCAATTCTTAGATCGCTGGCAATGAACATGTTACGACTACTGGCAAGGAGAAAAGAGTTTTCTGCAAGGACATTAGCCGATCGGTAACCTTTGCCAAGTGATGCCCTGAGAATAATACCGTGGAACAGCTCATATCTGAGATGTACACGCGGAGTAAGCAGTGTACCATAGAGATTATGATTGTCAACTCTCATTCCTGCAACAAGAGTTACTTTTGATGTGTCAGCATAAGTATATTGAACAAATGCTCCGGGCACCGACTCCTTTTTACCCAGGGGTGAGGAATCGAGGTGCTCATCGTATAAATCATATTTATAACTTATGCCGGCATCAAGTGTGTGCCTGCTCAGCAGAGGGGTCCACTGGTACAGTAGGTTTGTGTAGTAGCTGTTCTGGGTTCCGGTGTAATTTTTCAAACCAAAATAAGAATCCTGTGAGTGATATGAATAATTCTGGATCCATCCCACTGACATGCTTTTTGATTTGGTAAAGAGTCTTCCGGCTTTTGTAAAGGCTTCAAGCCTTTTTGTAAGAATATTTATACCGAAACCATCGTTCCATGTGTCATTATTATTGCTTTTATATGAAAGCTGACCTCCGATTCTTTCCTCCTCCAGATAATTGACTCCTACTCTTATATCGCCATTCTTTGTAAGGTAGTCCCATCTGTTTATAAAGTGGTATTGTTTCACATCGGGTTCATCCCTGAAGCCATCCTTGTTGTGGTCGCTCATTCCGCTCTGATTTTCAGCATGCGCCAGTATCATGGTGCTAAGCTTATCATCAAGAACTACTGAAGCATTGGCATTCAATTCCTGCTTGCCTGCATCATTCATAAATCCATTCACATAAACTTTTTCACTGGTAGCAGGTTTCTTATATTCCACATTGATCTGACCTGCAATCGACTCATAGCCGTTTCTTACTGATGAGGTACCTTTGGAGACCTGTATCGATTCCATCCATGGTCCCGGAATATAGTTAAGTCCGTATGCTGATGCCAGCCCGTACATTGAAGGTATATTTTCGGAAAGAATCTGGGTATAATTTCCTGCCAGACCCAGTAGCTGTATCTGCTTGGCACCTGTTGCAGCATCTGTGTAGTTAACATCTATGGAAGCGCTCGTTTCGAAACTTTCGGAAAGGTTGCAACAGGCTGCTTTTCTTAACTCTGTCCCGGTTATGTTTACTGTCAGTACAGGGTTGGTCTTATTTATATGTGCTCCCGGTGCTCTTCCGAATACCAGTACTTCTCCAAGCTCATTATTCTGATGCAGGCTTGTTTTGATATATTCATCATCTTTGCTTACTGTGATCGTATCATTTTTGTAACCGATAAAGCTAATTACAAGCTTATCGGTCACCCGGCTCCTTCTCAGTTTAAAATACCCCGCTGCATTTGTTGATGTGCCGGAGATTGTACCTGCCCAGATAACACTTGCTCCGGGAAGCCCTGTCTCTTCTTTATCCCCTGTATCGAAAACCTTACCTTCAACCGACCCCTGTCCATACAATAATGACGGAATTGAGAGGATAAAAAAGAAAAAAATAGAATTAATTTTGCTCATCCTGAATATTATATAAGTAAATGATACACAATTAATTGTGTAAAAATTAGCTATAGCCTTAAGGCTGATTTAACAGGATGATTAATCAAATGATAAGCTGGCAGGCAGATTTTAATATATCTCTTCCGCCATGCTTGTTGTGGATTATTATTGAGCTAACCGGTTTTTCCGATTGTTCATCCAAAGAAAAATACAGATGAGATAATACCGGAGCGGAAACAGCTGAAAGATCAATCAGTGTTGTATAGTTATATTCAGTAAGTGATAATTTTTCAAAAGAAAATGTACAGCAGAAAGGTTCAAGAGTCTTTTCATTCTTATCATGGCTTGTTGTTATCCTGGGTTCGCATGAACATCCATGATTTTGAGATTCTGATGAAAAGAATTCAGTATGCAGATCTGATAAACCGCAGGAATAGCAGGTATGTTTAACAATAACGGCTCCGTTGCTTCCGACAAGGAAAAGTAAAATCAGAAAACCGGATGTAATTGATAATATCTTGCTTCTTCTTTTCATTAACATCAAAAGTATACAAATTCAGCCTTGCAAATATAACAAGTGATATATGTGATTCTTTAAAATCAATTATTAAAAAAGGTTAAAAGAGTCTGTATTTACTATTTTTGGATAGTATATCAGGTTTATATTTTTACTATCATGAATTCTTCTCTTAAAAATATCCTTAAGGATCCCCTTGTAATTTCAATGGCTCTTATCAGTGTTATTATTCATCTTGTTCTTGTTAATCATCTGGAATACCACCGTGATGAGCTTCTCTACTTTTCATTGGGATTGCACCCTTCCGCCGGATATAATTCAGTTCCGCCTCTCATCGGATGGATTGCCTTCATCATGCAGAACATCTTCGGTTTTTCTGTTTTTGCAGTCAGGCTTTTCCCCGCCATCCTCGGGGGAGCACTTATCCTTCTTGTAGCTGCTCTTACCCTGGAGGCAGGAGGATCAAGGTATGCAGCTTTTCTTTCATCAGTAGGCTTGCTTATATCAATCTTCTTTCAGAGAACATATTTCCTTTTTCAGCCTGTTCATATTGAGATTTTTCTGTGGACACTGATAATTTATCTTGTAGTAAAATATATTAACACCCGCAATAACAACATCCTTATCGTTATAGGAGTTGTAGCCGGGATTGCCTTGCTTAACAAATACATGACGCTGCTTCTTCTGCTTGGACTATTTATTACAATTCCATTTACTGAATACAGATATGTTCTCAGGGAAAGAAAGTTTTTTGCAGGACTTGCTGCCGGATTCATCATCTTCCTGCCAAATCTGATATGGCAGTTCTGTATGGGATTGCCTGTTTTTAATCACTTATCGGCACTGTATGATACTCAGCTTGTCCATATGGATGTACCTCTTTTCCTGACGGAGCAGCTTATAATGCCGTTTGCCGGATCTTTTTTTACAATAGCAGGACTGATTTTTATACTGGGATCTGAAGAAACCCGAAAATACAGATTCCTGGGTTACGTCTCCATTATTGTGATCATGGCTCTGCTGTTTTTAAAGGGCAAAAGCTACTATACTCTCGGAATATTTCCATTTCTGATAGGGATTGGTGCTGTTGCATATGAAAAATGGATTGTCAGATCTTCATTCAGAACTCTTTTCCCGGCGGTACTTATTATTGTCACACTACCTGTAATTCCTATAGGTATACCTGTTTTTAAAACCAACGGGATGATTAAATATTTTGATTATCAGGCAGAGAAACTTGGGATTGACCTTGGGAGAAGATTTGAAGATGGTTCCATACATTCACTGCCTCAGGATTATGCAGATATGCTGGGATGGGAGGAACTCGCAGCAATTACTGACAAAGCATATAGGATGGTGAAGGACAAAGATGCCTGCATTATTTTTGGAGGAAATTATGGTCAGGCTGGTGCAATTACTGTAATTGGCAAAAAATATAGATTACCTCAGGCCATAAGTTTCAGTGAAAGTTTTCAGTACTGGTATCCAAAGAGATTTGATCCGGATGTAACCTCAATTGTTTTAATTGAATATGATGAGCCGGGCGATGATGTTAAAGCCCTGTTCAGGAAGATTACACGGATCGGTAGCATCAGTAATCCGGATGCCAGGGAATTTGGAACTTCTGTTTACCTCTGCGAAGAGCCGGTCCGGAGTTTTAACCAGTTCTGGGAGGAGCGAACGGGAAACCTGTACTGAGTAATCAATAATTCTAACCCAGATCAGAAATTTTTTTCAGGATATTTTTGTTGTTGAGGGATACCTGTCTGCCATCGATGCTGATTATACCTTCTTTGCGCATTTCTGTAAGAAGCCGGACAGTATTTTCTTCTGATATTGCAGACATTTCACCAAGCTCTTTACGTGTAACAGTTAACCTGTATTTACTTCCACCATAAAAAGATGCAAGATTCAACAGGCTCTCGGCAATTCTACCCCTAGTGTTCTTTTGATTAAGGCATATTATCTTATTCATTATCATAGCTACTGATTTCCCAAATGCCTTGTTTAATTTCAGTAAAACTTCATGGTTTTCAATATATAGTTTTTTCAGATAGTCAAGGTCAACCATACATGCCATCGAATCTTCCAGGGCAGTAACTGAATAAGTATAAGTAACACTTTCAAAAAAAGATAGCAATCCTATATATGAGGGAGGCTTCATCAGGTAAAGGATTATGTTGTGATTGTTTATTCCTTCAATGAAGAGTTTTGCTGAGCCTTCAACCAGATAAATTGCATGAGAAACAGCATCTCCCTGCCGGCATATTCTTTCATGTCTCCTGAATCTCACCTGAATCGCATTTGCATCTGAAAAAGACCGGCCACTCATTTTAACAGATTCATATATATCGCATTTGTTCCTGCACTCAATACATGAGACTTTGGTACTTACTTTCATACTGTTATTTATTATAATATCAATATTTTATATCGATCAGAACAATAACCTGGAGAAGCAGGCCATTTCAAATATAGAAAAATAGTTGATAAAATAAGTTGATTATAATCAATGATACATTGCAATTTATGATGTGTAATGTGCAACTACATATTCTTTAATTTAGCTAACGGTTAATAAAATTCATTTAATACACTAATTTTTTATGGAATCTTCTGAAAACTACAATTCCAGTATTTTTCGGCCCAGAAACCTGCATGGAAAGAAGAACAGGAATGTTATCCTTACTATGCTTCTTATATGGGCTGTTGCAGTATTCGGTTTCCAGTTCCTGTTAAGGGCGATTGAAAAACCGGTTCCTGAAAAGGCGCTTGAAAATTTTGAGAAAATATGGCCGTCAGTTCAGACAGGCCAGATATCTCAATCTGATGCAAAAGTCTTTTTGAATTCTCTTATCATGGCAAGGGGCAAAGTAACACTTACAACTGATGATAAGAAGTTAATCTCAGATGCTATAAGCACATTTACAAATCTGTTATTACCTGATAGCGTGAAAGTTGAAGTGGCAGCATCTGTTTCTGAAGTAACCTCACTCAGATCCAAACTGCCGGATATTAAAGATCAGGATTACCTGGATACAAAGAGGAGAATAGTTGAATTATCAGAGGCCATAATCGGATTAACAGAGCCATATACCGGTATTGATAAATCAACCCTGGAAGCATCAATTCTTTCCTTCAGTCTGAAAAACGAATTCCCGGGATCAATGACTGATAACACATTTGACAAACTGGATGAACGAATGAGATTGTATATGACACATAATCAATCATTTCTCACCGATACTAAATTCCTTGGTTTTCCTTTTCATTATTTCTATACGGCTGTCTTTCTGCTGATATTGTTTATTTCACTTTGTATAGTGTATAATTTGTTGATCGAGTGGAGATTGAAGAAACAGGGAGTTGTAGAATCATAACCTTAAAGAAACTTATGAAAAAAATATATCTCATTCTATTTCTGTCGCTGGTAAATATATTTACAAGTTTTGGACAGAATCTTACCCAGCTCGAGGGAAGCTTTAAAACAGGGCCAGCAATAATTCTTATTGCCATCCTGCTAACTTTTGTACTTGTGGGGATCTTTTTCAGGGCAAAGGATCCTGCTGATTATTATGCTGCCGGCAGGAAGATATCGACAGTAGGGTCGGGAATGGCTATTGCATCAAACTGGATGAGCGCTGCATCGGTACTTGGTATGGCAGGTATGATGTATGGCTTTGGATATAATGGACTGGCATATGTTGTAGGATGGACCGGAGGCTATGTATTGCTTTTGATTCTAATGGCAGCTCAGATACGTAAATATGGCAAGTACACAGCTCCAGACTTTATTGGTGACAGGTTTTACTCACGCAATCTGAGAATTGTGAGCGCAATTTTTACAATTCTCATTTCATTTGCCTACTGTGTAGGGCAGTTTGGAGGTATAGGGCTGATGTTCAAGTGGATATTGGGAATAAATTATGCCTGGGCAGTAATAATAGGATCTTCGGTAGTATTATTATACACACTGATATCTGGAATGATTGGAGCAACAAAGAATATGCAGATACAGTATGTTATAATTGTTGTTTCATTTATTATACCAGTTTTTGTAATGTCGTATAAATTTGACTATTTCTGGCTTGTACCTCAGATCGGTTATGGGGCAGCTGTAACAGATATTGTACAAGGTATTTCTGCTCCGAATATATCAGGAGGAACGGCTCTCCTTAATGCATACGGGCATGACCTGGCAATAGTTCCAAGCCCTGAATTTGCAATGCCATGGGACCCTTCAACAGGCACTACCTTTTTCCAGTGGATTGCCATCTGTTTTTCACTGATGGTTGGAACTGCCGGGTTACCTCATGTAATTCAGAGATTTTATGTCGTGCCTAAGATAACTGATGCAAGATGGTCAGTTGTCTGGGGTTTATTTTTTATTTGTCTTGTTTACTGGACTGCCCCTGCATATTCCACTTTTGGTAAGTTATTGTCATCCAACCCTGAAGTTGGTTCTCTGGCAAAAGATGCGATTGTGGTTTATACTGCCCAGCTGGGTGGTGTTAATTCACTTGTAGTTGGATTGCTTGCCGCAGGTGCAGTATCGGCAGCGTTCTCGACAGTGTCGGGTTTGCTTGTTGCAGGAGCATCTGCCTTTTCACACGACCTGTATGTAAAGATTATAAATCCGGATTCAACACCTAAGGATCAGCTTAAAATCGCTAGGATTGGAACTGTAATTATGGCCCTGGCAGTTACTATAGTTGCTCTTTTAAAACTTGGGCTCATTGCACAGCTCGTCTCTGTGGCCTTTTCAATGGCTGCCTGTACTATTTTTCCTTTATTCCTTCTTGGCATATGGTGGAGTGGTGCAAACAGGGCAGGAGCCAAAGCCGGATTATTTACCGGTACACTTGTTACTGTTATTTCTATTACATATTTCATTGTTGGACTTAGTGGAGGAAGACTTCCAGGTCAGGAATTCATATCTTACTGGCTTAATGTATGGTACTTTGCCTGGATTGGCGCTCCTCTTGCAATAATTGTAAATATTATTGTTTCAAATTTTACAGCACCTACTCCACTGGAGATAAAGAAGTTTCTTGCTGAACAGGTTCATAATTGATGCAATTAAAAGAGATAATTAAAATATCAAAGGGAACGAAGGTGGTACTTGCGATCACCTTCGTAGTTTCTTTGGCGGCAATACTTTTTGCCTTCTTATATTACAGTAATTTAAACAAGTCAGAAGACCCCAGAATTACAAGAGCAAAGGAGTTACTTTTTGAATATGATAAGATATCCGGCAGGCCTGATAGTTACCTGGCATTTCCATTGCTTGATTCAGCATCTGTAATTTTCAGATCATTACCAGATTATGCTTCATCTTTTGAGCCTGGAGTAATTTATAATAATAAGTGCAGTGCTTTGCTGCTGATGGCTCTTTATGACAGCACTTTGTCGGAAAGTGAGAAGGAAAACCTGCTGAATCTTTCTATGAAGTTATGCGACAGCAGCATAAGGTGTTACAAAAGATGGAAAGAAGAATGGGGTATCCTTTCGGAAAAAGAGATAGCAGGGAAATTGAAACCGTTTATGCGAAAGGATGATGAAGCTTTCAGTAATATAAATTTTGCAAAGGTGTTTGACAGGAGGATTAAGAACATTATTACTGCCCAGATTGAAACTGATCGCCGCCTTTCTGTAAGCTTAACTAACAAAGGCACAATATACAGACATATGTTGAAGCAGGATTCAGCTTTGGTCTGTTATCGTGATGCTCTTGATTTATGGAAAGACAACAGAACTGCAAAAAGTAATCTTAGTGTTCTCATGGGGGGGGAAATTGTAACTCCAACTATAATAGAATCACTCTTCCCGCCCGATAAAAATAAGAGATAGAAAAATTATCATACATTAAAATATCCTGAAAATATCATCAGGGATAACACAAAATAAAAATATTATGAAAACAAGTAGAGGCTTTATTATCTGTATGTTGCTAACAGTTGTTTATATCAATGGGAACTCCCAGAATGCTGATCCGCAATTTGGTATTAAGTTTTCGGGATATGTTAAAACAGATATGTTTTATGATACCAGGCAATCATCTGCATCAACCGGTGTCAGGGAAGGACATTTTTATCTTTATCCGGATAATGTTCTTCAGGATCTGGATGGTCATGATATAAATGCTAATCCCTCCTTCCATATTCTGAACATCCAAACCAGGTTAAGAGGTAATATTACCGGTCCGGATGCTTTTGGTGCAAAAACATCAGGTGCAATTGAAGCGGAATTCTTCGGTACAAGCGAGAGTGACCTTAACGGATTCAGGCTCCGTCATGCTTTTGTGCAGCTTGACTGGAACAAAGTATCGCTTATGGCAGGGCAGAACTGGCATCCATTATTTCCTGTAGAGAGCTATCCGGGAACAATTAGTTTCAATACCGGTGCCCCTTTTATCCCATTTAGCAGGAATCCACAGGTAAGGCTAACTCTTAAGGCAGGAATTTCCGCTTTGCAGTTTACAGCATATTCACAGCGTGATTTTGTTTCGTCGGGAACTGATGGTTCCAGTAATAAATATCTGAGGAACAGTGGAATGCCAGGATTAAATTTTCTCGTAAAAATTCCTGCAGGTGATATCTTCTCAATATGGGGCGGAGCTGACTATAAGAAGCTTCGTCCGGAGCTCAGAACCATTGCAAACTATGAGACAGATGCGACAATTGGTTCAATGGTATTTTTCTCAAATATCAGGTTAAAGACAAAACCTGTTACAATAAGCATGATGGGGATTTATGCACAAAATGGGACTGATCTGGTGATGATAGGAGGATATGCAGTCTCTCAAATTACTGATCTTCTCAGGCAGGAAAAGAAATATACTACTCTTAATTCGGCTAACTTCTGGATTGATCTGTCCACTAACGGAGATAAGGTAACAGTTGGACTTTTCTCAGGATATTGCAGCAACATGGGCTCTAAAGATGAAATAACCGGATCGGTTTATGGTAGAGGCAGTAATATTGATCACATTTTCAGAGTTTCTCCCAGAATCACATTTACCAGTGGTAAAGTAAGTTTCGCCAGTGAAATTGAAACGACATCTGCAGCATATGGTACAATAACCAATTATGGTAAAGTTGAAAATGCAAGTGGTGTAACAAATGTCAGATTACTTCTGAGTGCCATTTATAAATTCTAGAGTTCATTTGCATGGAAATCAGTAGCGGCTTTAAGCATAAGATTATTTATACTTTCTATTGCCAGGTTGGTGAAATAAAGTGAATTCACTTCTGCGAAACTGAAGTCTATCAGGTTGTCCGGTTCCTTTCCCTTATTCAAACAATCGGCCTGATGAGAAAGCCGTATGGATGACAGGTATTTGAGTGATCTGAACATTTCCCGAAGGATAACGGCATCTAAATATCCATTCTCATGAAGAGCCAGAATCCTTGAGCTTGTAGAGTATGTATCTATTCCGTATTTCAGGGAGTACATTCGTATAAGTCCATTAAGTGGCATCAATATCCTTTTTATATCAGCAGCTCTTGTTCCTTCCCTGACAGGCGAGGGTTGATATTGCTTAAGAGCAGATGTATAGTGATAAAAATAAATATCATTTGTTACCAGGTTGTGGTTTACATAGCTGCGTAACTCTCGGGTCAGTCCATCATCGCCAAAACAATGCCTGAAATCAAAAAAGATTGAAATATCCAGCAGACTGGTAGGTTCAGGGATTCTGATCCATCCTGAGAAATACTCTTTCCATACACTAAGGGGTTGCGACCATTTCACATTACCTGCCATATTATTGCCTTTACATAAATTATAACCGGTAATTGTAAGCAACTCATTTATTCTTCTGCCCAGTTTTGGAAAGTATTTTTGCGCTTCTGACAGTTTTGCTTCTCCACAATCTTCAAAAATGATTCCGTTGTCCTGATCGGTTACCAGCGTCTGTTCCTTCCTGCCCGCACTTCCGGTCTGAATAAATGCAAACCGTGCCGGCGGAGGACCAAGATCAGATATAGAAAGTTCAATAACTCTGGTACATATAATATCTGCGGTTGTTGAGATAAAAGATGAGATAGTTAAAGGATCAATCTTTCCAAGTATCATGGAAATGGACATATTCCTTGCCATGTCAGCGATATTCTTCAGCTCTGATACACTGGCAGCCTGATTTGCCATATTCAGGATATTGCTGTCTGACATGAATATATTCTTCAGAATTTCCCTTTCAGTAATTATTCCAGCCAGTTTACCATCGGTTGATTTTACGAGCAAAGGTTTTTTACCCTGTAAATACATAAGCTCAAAGGCAAAAGTAACCGGCTTGTCAATTCCTATAAAATCAGGAGAGGAAGCTAACAGTTTTCCTGTTTCCATGCCGGCAGACTCTCCCTTTGCAAGTTTTGAAACAACGAAGGATAATTCCACGATTCCGGCAGGGTCACCATGAGTATTTTTTACAATAACTGCTTGTGAGTTATTTTCAATCATTATCTCCAATGCATCTGACAGGGTAGTATTATAACTGCATTCTTCAGGTAATACCATAATTGTTCTCACCGGGGCATTTTGTAAAAACGAGAAATAATACTGCGGAGGAACTGTTTGGGTAACATCTATGGCTGTACTGTCAGCGGTAAGATATTCAATGCTTCCCTCACACCAAATTTCAGGGAATTGCTGGTCTACTACCATTATGCTGATAAGCGCTTCAAACCTGATCCCTGATTTATTTGCAATTGTCATGACCATATCAGATACAGCCACCCTCGACGCCAGATTTTTTTTTAGTAGTCTCAACTGCCCCTGATTCACAAAAAGTGATTCTGCATTAAATTGAAGGAGGTCATCTAGATTGTCAAATCCCAGCATCTTTAATACAGGATCAGTGGCATCAAGGAATCTTGTTTTCCGGCCAAAACTTATCCTGAAAAATCCGGTCTGGATTGAATCCAGAATAACGTGTGGAAGAGTGAATTCGTGGGAAGATGAGTGCTGTTTTACAGGACGGATCAAAATAACCACTGCTTTATTTTCACCCAGGAGGATCCTTGAGTATCCTGAATGAGCCTTGATAGAACTGCCATCAGAAGACTTAATTTCACATTCACCATATTGTGGAAATCCAAGATTATCGTATGCATTATCGGGACCTGACAGGATATCTATGTCTGATGATGAAAATATTTCGTCGACAGATTTTTCCCTTAACTCTTCCTCTGAATATCCCAGAATTGATAATAGGGTTTTGTTGGACTGAATCCCATCTCTGGTCCATATTAAAACTCCTTCGGTTGCAGCTTCAGCCAGTGTTCTGTAGAGTTCTCTGGACCGGAACAGTTCTTCTTCTGTTTTTTTCCTCTTTTGTTCAATTTTATGACTTTGTCGGGTTACTATCGATAAAAGAATAATAATAATAATCCCAATAATTCCTGAGATTACAAGTGCCCTGAACTCAACCTTCCTTATTTCAGTTTTTACATCTTCAATATAAATACCAGTTCCGATTATCCAGTTCCAGGGCTCAAATAATTTTACATAAGATAATTTTGGAACTACGGTAGTTGAATCATCATTCCATTGCCACATATACTCTACATAACTCTCACCGGTTTGAGAAACCGCTCTGGCGAATTCAACAAATATCAGCTTCCCTTTTGAGTCTTCGAATGCTGAAAGATCATTGCCGTTTAGTTCCTTCCGGTAAGGATGCATTATCATAACAGGTTTCCTGTCAGTTATCCAGAAATAATCCTTCAGCTGTTCACCATATCTAATGTTTCCTATTGCATTTTTTGCCTGGATTCTGGCTTCAGTGCTGTCAAGAATACCTTTATTTTCAAGGGAATAATAGTATTCGATCAAGGAATATGCAGATGATGTCATTTCTTTTATAAGTGTCCTTTTCCTTTCCATCATTGCATTCTCAAATCCCGGAATAAGATAAAAGAAAATCAGTCCTGCAAAAAGGATAAATGCCAATAAAGCAGGAAGATCTGTCTTAAGAAAAAGTTTCTTTTTACCATTAATTGGAGTAAGTTGTTCCATTCTGGGTAGGCTTACTGTATTAAAAAGAGGTAATTATACTCAGTGTCAGATTATTTGTATCCAGGATTGAAAACCCTCTTCTGCCCTTGTCTCCGGAAAGCGGGGGCAGTATAACAGCAGTTATCTCATTCCCGATATTAAAAGTATCTCCATGGAATGAATTGAAAGCTTTCATGAATTTTCCTGATGATATGTATGCAAAACCCGTATGATGATTATGTGAATGGCCACCAAATGAATACGTGACCCCGTTTCTGATCATTATGTCCCAATGATGTTTCATCTGAGATTCTCTTTCAATATATACTGTTGTTGAACCTGTGTAATCTGGTGCTAAATAATGAGCGAAAAGGCAGCTGATGCCAGAGATATCTGTTATTATGAATTCAGGTATACTCTTAATGTAATCGATATCTTCTTCACGAAGATCATTTGGATCATCTCCTTCGTAACACCAAACCTTTCCGGAAGAGAGTTTATTCCTCTGTTCAATATCAAGGCTAAACCAGTTATCGGGATATTTAAATCCATTAGAATAGACAGGAAAAATACGGGCTGCAAATAAATCGTGATTTCCCGCAGTTATCCATTTGCAGGCTGACCGAACAAGATTCAGACACTCCCTGGCGCTTCTCCCGGAATTATAGTTATAGAACCTTCTATCATAACCGGTAATATCGCCCAGGCAGATAATTTCATCACATTTATATTCTGAAGCCAGCCTCAGAGAATCAGTGAGCAAACTGATGTTTTCGTGTATGTCAGTTATTATTCCAAGTTTCATTCGACAGGTCTGTCAGAATAGTGAAATTAACGCCTGAAAACCTTAAAGTTAAATAAAATTAAAATAACAGAAGGAGACAATAAATATGGCAGGGTGATTATTTTTTTGTTTAGCATCTAAACTATTATTATCTTTGTTTAGTATCTAAACAAAAATCTGATGAGAAATGAACTTCAGTATCTTATTGATCAATTCCTTAAAATTCTTCATCTGTATTCTGTAATTAGCAGAAAACCAAAAGATTACGGGACTGGTGACCTGTTGTATTTCACGGAGCTGCACACAATTAAGGTTGTCGCCGGAAACAAAAAGGTCAACATGACACAACTGGCTGATATAATGGGGGTTACGAAAGGTGCTATATCGCAGACTATAAATAAGTTAGTCCATAAAGGGCTTATCCGGAAAAGTAATATAACCAACAAAAAAGAGGTGAATCTTGAACTTTCAGATAAAGGGAACATTGTTCTTAAAGCCCAGCAATCGTTTCAGAAAGAAATATTCACATTCGCTGCACAGCTGTATGAGAATGCCAGGCCGGAAGACAGGGATACAGTACTTCGCCTGTTTAATGCGATTGTTCATAATATGGAAGAGAGGGTCAGAGCTTTATAATGATTTTATATTGAGCTTCTATGAGATTATTGGTATCTGTTTTCATCTTGATTTTACCGGTTGTTGCCGGAGGACAGTCAGTTCTTGATGATTATGTAAGTTATGGTCTTGAAAACAATCTTGTACTTCAACAGAAGCAATCGGATTACAAGAGAAGCATTGAAGCACTAAAGGAGGCCAGGGGATTGTTTTATCCCAGACTCATTTTCAATGCAAGATATTCGGTGGCTGACGGAGGAAGAGTTATCGATTTCCCGATTGGAGAGATGCTGAATCCTGTTTATTCGACGCTTAATAATCTGACTGCCTCAAATGCATTTCCCCAGGTGGAAAATATGCAATTCAGGTTCCTGAGACCTACTGAACATGAAACATATATGAGGATATTTCAGCCACTTGTTAATTCTGACATCTATTTTAATTCGAAGATCAAAAAGGAACTGCTCTATTTTGAGGACGAAGATGTAAACCAGTATAAACGTGAACTGGTGGATGAGATAAAAAAGGCATATTACAATGCAGCTTCTGCCGGTGGAATATTATATATGCTTAAGGAGACAAGAAAATTACTTGTTGAAAATATCAGGGCAAATAAGAAACTAATTGAAAATGACAAAGTTACACTTGACTATCTTTACAGGTCAGAAGCAGAGCTCAGTAAATTTGACCAGGAGCTTCAGAATGCCGGTAAGAATAAAATAGTTGCCTGTGCCTATTTTAATTTTCTCCTCAATAAACCATTGGATGATACAATTATACTTGCAGAACCAGACACTTTTCCTTCTCTGGCTGATTTCACTTCTGACTTTCGCCAGAGCGCATTGGAGAACAGGGAAGAGCTTAAGAAACTTGAGTCTTTCAGTAATATTTCTGATCTGAAGATAAAGATGGACCAGGCCGGAAAGTTGCCCGACCTGTTCATTGCTGTTGATTATGGATTCCAGGGGACAAAATACCGGTTTAATATGGACAATGATTATGTTATTGCTTCTGCTGTTTTATCATGGAATCTCTTTTCCGGTTTTCAGAACAGGGCCAGGATCAGGCAGTCGCAGGCTGAAAAGGAGATTGCAGATTCAAAGCTTGAGGAGGCCAGGAAGCAGATAGAGCTGCAGGTTGTATCGACAATAAATGAGCTTCTTGCAGCTGAAAAGGGTATTCTGGCTGCTGAAATGAGAATTAAGAATGCACGGGAAGCTTTCAGACTTGTAAACAGAAAATTTGAAGAGGGTCAGGCCAGCCTGCTTGAGTACATTGACGCCAGAACCTCAATGACCCAGGCTGAGGAGAATCTGATAGTATCGAGATTCAGCTATTTGTCGTGTTTTTCCGAATTTGAAAAGGTAACAGCAATAAATATACAGGAGTGATGTGGAGAAATAAAAATACAAAATTGAAGCTTATTTTGTCTTTCTTTCTGACTGTAGTTTTTTTGGGAACATCCTGCAAACATGAGCAAGGTAAGCAATCCGTAACAGTTCCTGTCCGGATCACGCTCTCCGCAATAAGAAAAGTGCCGGCAGTTGTTCCTTTGCACTCTAATGGTATTTTAGTGTCGAGTGAAGAACTGAAGCTCTCTTTCAAAACCGGCGGAATTGTTGCTCATATACCTGTAAATGAAGGGAACAGGGTCAAAAAAGGTGATGTAATTGCCACTCTCGACCTTTCAGAAATTAAAGCAGCTGTTGAACAGGCAGAACTTGGTTACAATAAGGCTTTAAGAGACTACCAGCGGGCCTCAAATCTTTACAGAGATAGTGTGGCGACTCTTGAGTTGAAACAGAATTCTGCAACTGCACTCGATCTGGCTGCTTCAAGATTGAAAGTTGCCAGTTTTAACCTTACTCATTCAAGTATTACTGCACCTGAGAATGGTATTATCCTTAAAATATTTGCAAAGGAGAGTGAAATGGTTGCATCGGGATATCCTGTAATCTTATTCGGGTCATCGGCAAAATTCTGGAAAGTCAAGGTTGGATTTTCCGATAAGGACATAGTGAAGATAAATATTGGGGATTCAGCCAGAATATCATTTGATGCATATCCGGATAAAATATTTTATGGATTAGTCGACCAGACAGGAGAAATGTCAAATCCTATGACAGGGACATATGAAGTTGAGCTGAACCTTTCAGAGACAGAACTAAGGCTGGCTTCAGGATTTGTGGCAGGAGTGGATCTATTTACCTCAACAAGTGACTCTATACCTGCTGTTCCTGTTGAATCAGTTGTTGAAGCTAATGGCAATGAAGGCTATGTCTATATTCTTGAAGGTGATAGCAGTGTGGTAAAAACAAAAATTGAAATAGTTTTAGTAACGGGTTCGCAATTAGCTGTCAGGGGTATTCCGGAGGGAATAAAGGAAGTTGTTTCAGGAGGTGCTGCTTATCTGAGGGATGGAGAAAAAGTTCAGGTTATAAGATTGGATGATAATGGCAGATTTTAATATGATCGTTTTGAACAACCCTCGAACCGTCGTACCGTAATTCCGAAAGTACTATGTATAATAATAAATATGAAGATTTCAGAGTCAGCGGTTAAAAACTATCAGTTTACGATTGTAATTTTTCTTCTTCTGGTAGCGCTGGGAATATACTCATTTCATAATATACCCCAGGCTGAGGACCCGGAGTTTCCTATTTCAATTTTTCCTGTAATAGCAATATATCCGGGCGCATCGCCTTCTGATATAGAACAGCTTGTTGTGGATAAGGTTGAGGAGAGCCTGAATGAACTGGAGGATATTGTAAGAATTAAATCGGAGATTAAAGACGGAGTTGCAGTAATTGTAATAGAGTTCTCTTCTGATACGGATCCTGACAAAAAGTATGATGAGATCCTCAGACAGATAAATGCAATAAGGGATGATCTGCCACGGGATCTCTATAGCATAGAAACACTTAAGATTCAGGCAGGTAATACTAATATTATACAGAGTGCCCTGGTATCTGAAACGGCTGGGTACAATGAGCTCCGCAACTTTGCTGAGGAGCTTAAAGATGAAATTACCTCACTCCCCGGTATAAGGAAGTCTGAAGTTGTTGCCTGCCCCGACAGGGAGCTTGAGGTTGCCATAAATCTTCCAAAACTGTCGCATTTGCATATTTCGGTTACTCAGGTAATAGGTGCAATTCAGAGTGAAAATGCAAATATCCCCGGAGGAAGTGTCGAGATCGGTCCGAAGAAGCTGAATGTAAAAACAACTGGCAATTATAAGAGCCTTGAAGAAGTAAAACGGACAGTTGTTGGATCTGACATGGGACAACTGGTATATTTAGGCGATGTTGCCGATGTCGGCTGGAAAGATGAGGAGGCGAGATACTATGGAAGGTACAACGGGAAAGATGCAGTATTCATAATTGCCAGTATGAAGAAGGGACAGAACATACATGAAATCCGGAATTCCATTTATGATCTCTTTGATTCATTTGAAAAAAAGCTGACAGGAGGTATTAAGCTGGAAAGAGGATTCGATCAGTCAGAGAATGTAAAAAGTAAGCTTGGAAGACTTGAAAAGGATTTTCTGTTTGCATTCCTCCTTGTACTGATAACGCTGCTGCCTCTTGGATTCAGGGCTTCGGGTATAGTTATGATCTCGATACCTTTATCGTTGTTTATCGGGATAACCGGATTATTCCTTATAGGATTCAGCATAAATCAGTTAACTATTGTAGGTGCTGTCATTTCGCTCGGATTGCTGGTTGATGATTCAATTGTTGTTGTGGAGAATATTTCCAGATGGATAAGGGGAGGGTCCAGCCCTTTCGATGCAGCTGTCAAAGCTACCGGCCAGATAGGTCCGGCTGTTATCGGTTGTACAGCAACTCTTATTTTTGCCTTTCTCCCATTGATGTTTTTACCGGGCATGGCCGGAAAATATATGAGATCATTACCAACGTCAGTTACATTTATAGTGATAGGCTCTCTTTTCGTTGCCATGACTATAATTCCCTTTATTTCAAGCCTTGTACTTAAAGGGAATGTTGATCCACGGGGAAACAGGGTTCTTAGAGTCCTTAACAAAGCGATAGATTTTACCTATGGAAGAGCTTTGCATTGGTCGCTAAAAAATCCAGTTATAACAGTAATCCTGGCCGGTCTGTTTTTCCTATCATCTCTGTTCCTTGTCAATGTAATCGGATTCAGTCTTTTCCCGAAAGCGGGACTGCCACAATTCCTGATTACAATTGAAACGCCAAGGGGTAGCAATATAGGTGAAACAGACAGGGTGGTAAATCATGTCGAAGGTATATTGTCTCTCAGGCCTGAGGTCAGATATTATATGTCAAATATTGGCAAAGGTAATCCTATGATCTTTTACAACTCATTTCAGAAAAGTGAGCAGTCAACAATGGGAGAGATACTTTGTGAGGTTAATATCCGGTCTCAGCCTGAAATTGAAGAATTCATTAACAGTTTGAGAGACACGCTTGACCAATATATAACTGCACGCATATATGTAAAAGAATTTGAAAATGGAATGCCTGTGGATAATGCAATAGCGATGAGGCTTGTAGGTGACAACCTCGATTCAATAAAGGTTTATTCTGACAGGATTGAAGGGATATTCAGAAACAGTGATGGTACGGATTATATAAAAAATCCTCTCAGCCAGTCGCTTACTGATATCAGGGTTGTTGTTAACAGTGAAAAGGCAGGTATGTTCGGCGTTCCTGCTGTTGAAATTGACAGGACTGTAAGACTCGGTCTGGCCGGAATTACTGCAGGCCAGTTTCGTGATGCTGACGGGCAGGAATACTCAATAAATGTCAGGCTTCCTCATAATAATGCTAATACTGTTTCATCGCTTGATGATATTTATGTTTCCTCACTTACCGGGTCACAAATACCATTATCACAGCTTGCCAGGATCGAATTTGAGAATTCCCCGACTCTTATACAGCATTACAACAATGAGAGATCAATGACAATATCATCTGGTGTCAGAACCGGATATAACACCGATAAGGTCACAAAAGAGATACTTAAAAGGCTGTCAGAGATAAGGTTCCCCGAGAGGTTCCGGATTATTCCGGCAGGTGAGATTGAAAGCAGGAAGCAGAGTTTTGAAGGTATAGGTTCTGCAATACTGATAGCCATATTCGGCATTTTTGCAATCCTTATTCTGGAATTCAGGACATTTAAAAGTACACTGATAGTAATCTCTGTCATCCCACTCGGGATTATTGGAGGCTTACTAATGTTATGGGCTACAGGATATACGCTTTCATTTGCAGCTGCTATTGGTTTTGTGGCTCTTATCGGTATTGAAATAAAGAATTCTATATTACTTGTTGACTTCACAAATCAACTGCGACAGAAAGGTACACCTGTTGATGAAGCTATAATAAAAGCAGGAGAGATAAGGTTTTTGCCGGTACTCCTTACCACCCTTACTGCTATTGGAGGGTTGTTGCCTATTGCTCTGGGCCATTCAAATCTTTATTCACCGCTTGCATGGGTCATTGTTGGAGGCCTTATAACGTCGACACTGATGGCGAGACTTGTTACTCCGGTTATGTATAAGATACTGGTGCCAAAAGTGGAATGATCACCATAAAATTATACCTGATTTTCTGCTGGTTATTCGCTAATATTTCTTAACTTACAGGTAATTCTACATGGTATAAACAATAATAAATCCAAAATGAAAATCCTTATTTCAGGGTTTGTAGCATTTGTGATCTGGTGTTTCATTTCAGCATGGCTCTACAATGATATCCTTCTGCCTGTGATCAAGAAGCCGGCTCCGGTGCAGATAATACCTGAACCCCAGTCAAGTGTGGCCGATTCTTTAGCTAAAATTAAAGCATCGATGCCCGGGAACCTTATGATCTACTTTGAGTTTAATGATGCAGAATTCAAACCGGATCCGCAAACCGACAACAGTGTTAATGCTATAAAGGCATGGCTTGATAAATATCCTGCCTCTGTTTTGTCTGTAACAGGTCATTCCGACCTGGTAGGAACACCTGAGTATAACCAGAGCCTTGGGTTAAAGCGTGCACAAAATGTAGCTAAATACCTTGAATCGATGGGTATAGCGGCTGGGAAAATGGTAATTGAATCTAAAGGTGAAACAGAACCTGTTGCCGATTACCTTACTGCAGATGGCAGGTCGAAGAACAGAAGAACTGAAATATCAATAAAAATGCAATAAGATGACACAACTTTCAATAATAATCGCACAATCTGTAACAGGTGCAGTTTTAACTATTATTGCCCTGCTCCTTGTTGCAGCACTTATCGGGTATCTCACAACATGGTATTATGCAAAATCTGTTTATACTCCTGTAATTAAAGGACTTGAAGATGATAAAGCAGATCTTATCAAACAGGTTGAAGGGTTAAAGGAGGATATCAAAAAACTTAATGAAAAGATCGAGGTTCTGAATCAGGATATATCCAGGCTGGAGAAAGTTATTTCTGAAAAAGACAAGCAACTGGCAGCTAAGGATTCCGAGATAAGCGATCTGAAGAATCAAAAAAAATAGCTACCTCAGACAGCATTTTTATTTTTTGATTACCTTGTCTGTATGAAAAGCAAAATTCTGGCCATCACACTGGCTGCACCATCATTATGTCTTGCCCAGACAGCAGATCACCCTAATGTGATTTTAATAATTACTGATGATCAGGGCTTCGGTGACTTATCATTTTACGGTAATCCTCATGTTAGAACACCGGTAATTGATCATTTTGCCAGGGAAAGTATAAGGCTGAATAATTTTTATGTATGCCCCGTATCTGCACCGACCCGTTCCGGTCTGATGACCGGCAGGTATTCATTGAGAACCGGAGTAAGAGATACATACAATGGGGGTGCTATTATGGCTCCAGAAGAGGTTACAATGGCTGAAGTTCTTAAGAAGGAAGGTTATACAACCGGTATTTTCGGTAAATGGCATCTGGGAGATAACTATCCTTCCAGAGCTATAGATCAGGGTTTCGATGAAGCCCTGGTACATCTAGGCGGAGGTATGGGACAGGTTGGTGATTTAACAACATGGTTCAGGGGCGACAGCAGCTATTTTGACCCTGTACTCTGGCATAACGGAAGACAGGAAAAGCATTCCGGATACTGTTCTGACATTTTTGCCGAGGAAGCAGTAAGGTTTATAGAAGAAAACAGAAAATCGCCTTTTTTCTGCTATCTGGCATTCAATGCACCGCATACTCCTTTGCAGGTACCGGGCAGGTATTATGATATGTATAAGGATATTGATCCTGCTTCAGGGTTTGATAAAGACGGAAGACCTTTTCCGAAAATGAATGAGCAGGATAAGGAGGATGCCAGAAGGGTATATGCAATGGTCACCAACATTGACGATAATGTTGGAAAGATCCTAAAAACACTTGATAACCTTAAACTGACAAGAAATACAGTAGTTATTTTCATGACTGACAATGGTCCTCAACAAAGAAGGTTTATTGCAGGAATGAGAGGCCTTAAGGGCTCTGTATACAGAGGCGGGATAAGAGTTCCTTGTTTTATCAGGTATCCGGAACAATTTGAAGGAAATAGAGAAATAGATATTAATACTTCAAATATTGATATACTGCCAACTGTTGCTGAAATATGTCAGGCTGATCTTCCAAATGACAGGATAATTGACGGGAAAAGTATTCTTCCTTTGATAAATGGCACTAATAAAGTATGGAATGAGAGACCATTGTTTTTCTACTGGACAAGAAAATATCCCGAACTGTATAACAATATTTCCCTGCAAAAAGGCAACTATAAGCTGGTTGGACACACTGATTTTGATGCAGAGATTAATAAATTTGAATTGTATGACATTGACCACGATCCATATGAACGCGACAACTTTATTATGAAACATATGGATATAGCTTCTGAATTAAAAGATGATCTTGATAAACTATTTTCTGACCTGGTAAACTCAACAAATCTTGTCAATCAGCCACGGGCAATAATTGGCACTGAAAATGAAAATCCGGTGTTCCTGAGCAGGAATGATGCAGATGGCGAAAGAGGGATCTGGGCTCAGGAGGAGATATATGGCAAATGGCGGGTGAAGTTTACGGAAGGCAACTATAATATCAGGTTCAGATTTTTAAATCCTGTAAAAGCGAATGGTCAGATAGTCCTGGAGACGAAACCATATATCAACCAGAAATTAAATACTGAAGAAAATGTAATTGAGGTTAGTATGAACAACATACATTACCCTGAGATGGAATGCGATCTTGTACCATATTACCTTGTTGATTCCAGAAGTATCTTTCCGTTCTGGGTAGAGATCGAGAAAATAGAATGAATAAATTGCTATATTGGCTTTCTTTCTTTAGTACAAAATCTCTGTAAATGAAACCATACATACTGGCTGAAACAACCTGGAAAACAGTTAAAGAGCTGAAAGTAGAATTAGCTGTCCTGCCATGGGGAGCAACTGAAGCTCATAATTTTCATCTGCCTTATTCCACTGATAATATAATGGTAGAGAGTGTTGCAAAGGATTCCGCAAGGGTTGCCTGGGAAAATGGAGCCAAAGTGATAGTGTTACCGACAATACCTTTTGGTGTAAATACCGGTCAGCTTGATATTAAACTGAATATCAATATGAATCCCGGTACCCAGATGGCAATTCTTAATGATGTTGCCGATGTGCTCAACAGGCATGGAATTCTGAAATTTATGATACTTAACGGCCATGGCGGAAATGATTTCATGCAACAGATCAGAGAGCTGGGTTTCAGATTTCCAAAGATGTTCATTTGCTCATGTAACTGGTATCAGTCTTTTAGCAACACAGATTTCTTTGAGGAGAGGGGAGGACATGCAGATGAGATGGAAACAAGTATGATGCAGTTTATTGTTCCTGAATTGGTGATGCCACTAAGCGAAGCAGGAAAAGGTGAGAGTAAGAAGTTCAGAATTAAGGCTTTCAATGAAAAATGGGCATGGTCGGAAAGAAAATGGACACAGGTTACGAAAGATACAGGGATAGGTAATCCTGCAAAAGCAACACCTGAAAAAGGTGAAAAGTGTTACAATGAGGTAATCGGCAAGATATCTGTTCTGATGATGGATCTATCCAATACGCATATAAATGATATGTATGAGTAAGATCTTTTAAGATATTTTTAATGATCATACTATATGTGAAATGGATCTAATTAGAGACAGGTGTTAATTCTAACTTTCTGAATTCAACTTCTGAGCCTTCAGCCTGTAAAGCAATCTGACCTCTTTCAGCAGTACAATCATAACCATGGTTAACGAAGTCACCGTTTACCCAGACTTTTATCTCTTTGCCCCTACATTCAATTATCATTTTGTTCCATTCTCCGGCAGGCTTTTCTGAATTATCTGTCAGGTTTGGTATACGCCGGTTTTTTCCCTCTGTGATACCCCATTTTTCTCTTGGGCCTCGGCGGATTTCCATATCTGGTACCGTAATATCTTCAACAATGCACCAGAAATCGCCTGCATTTTCATGCATCATCTGCACTTCAATTGATTTCGGGAACATACTGTATAGGGCACGGGGTACGGATGCATGGACAAGTACCCCACAATTGCCCGGGGTTGAAGCAAAGCGATACTCTACTTCCAGTTTATAATCATGATACACTGCATCTGTTATCAAATGACCACCAGGCTTCCCAAGACTTACCAGCAGTCCGTTCCGCACTATAAAAGGGCTCTTGAGAGTGGAATCTTTAGCCATATCAGGGATGTCTGCATGCCAGCCTTTAAGATCCACACCGTTGAACAAATTTATAGTTTGTGCCTGCGTACAGCTGACTGTTAATAAAAGAGCTATCAATGTAAACGTGCCTGACATCAGTTTTTTCATTTTCTATCCCTCCCGAATCTCTTATTTCATATCTTTATAACTGATAAAATTAGAAAAATAAACAGATATACTTAAAAAACTCAGATAATGAAAACATCAAGAAGGACATTTATCAAGACAGGGGCACTGGCAACTGCAGGTGCTGCCATTTTAAGAAGCCAGGTTTTTGCTTCAGCACCAAAAAAAGGGATAGTGGGATTACAGCTCTATTCGATCCGTGATGAGATGAAGAAAGATCCTCTTGCTTCTTTGAAGGAGGTGGCAAAAATGGGTTATGTTTATGTTGAGCATGCTAATTATGTTGATGGTAAGTTTTATGGTTATGCGCCAAAGGAATTCAGGAAAGTACTTGATGATCTTGGGCTTAAGATGATAAGTGGGCATACAGTGTTTGGAAAAACACATTGGGATGCTACTAAAAAAGATTTTTCAGATTCCTGGAAGAAACTTGTTGATGATGCAGCAATTCTGGGTCAGAAATATGTTGTCAGTCCTTCAATGGATATGACAATGAGAAATAATTATGACGATTTTAAAGGTTATATGGATATTTTCAATAAGTGTGGGCTGCTTTGTAATAAACAGGGGATGAAATTCGGTTACCATAACCACTCTTTTGAATTTGCCGAATCACTGAATGGAGAAAAGATTTTTGATATTATGATGAAGAGCATGGATCCCAAGCTGGTTGTAGTTCAGCTTGATATGGGCAACCTGTATAATGGAGGGGCGATTGCACTGGATGTTGTGAGACAATATCCCGGGAGGTTTGAAAATCTCCATGTCAAGGATGAGATTGAAGCTACCGGAGGTAATGAAAAATACGAAAGCACCATAATAGGAGAAGGGATTGTTAATACTAAAGAGGTTACTGACCTTGCAACAAAAATAGGAGGTGCACAGGTTTACATAATTGAGCAGGAGTCATACCAGGGTAAGACACCGATGGAGTGTGTCAAAAAGGACCTTGAAATAATGAAGAAATGGGGATACGTTTAACTGTTATCCCTCAGTCGACAATTTCTGAATGATAGTCCTGCAGGGATTTAACCTTATATTCACCATTCTGCCTCTCTCTGATACCTTCTGTTGAGGAGAGAGCTGCGGAGGTGGTTGTGATATAGGGAATTTTATATTTTATGGCATTTTTTCTGATATAGGAATCATCATATTCACTTAACCTGCCGGCAGGCGTATTTACCACAAGGTCAATCTCCCTGTTTTTAATTGCATCAACAATGTTGGGCCTTCCCTCATGAACTTTCAGGATGACGCTTGCCTCAATACCATGACCGGCAAGGAAATCCCTGGTTCCTCCCGTTGAGAGGATGCGGAATCCCATATCTCTGAAGTTTCTGGCTGTCTCTACTATTTTTTTCTTATCACGGTCTGCAATAGTGATCAGGACAGTTCCCTTAACCGGAAGAGGAGTAGCAGTTGCCTCCTGCGATTTAAAAAATGCCATACCGTAGGTGTCGGCCATCCCAAGAACTTCACCTGTTGATCTCATTTCAGGTCCAAGAAGAGGATCAATATCAGGGAACATATTAAATGGGAATACAGCTTCCTTTACACCGTAGTGGTTTATAGTCTTCTTCTTCAGGTTAAACTCAGAAAGCTTAGTGCCAAGGAGAATTTTTGTTGCTATTGTCGCCATGGCAATATTGCAAACCTTGGATACAAGCGGGACCGTTCGGGATGCTCTCGGGTTAGCCTCAAGAATATATACCGTGTCTTCATAAATGGCGTACTGGATATTCATTAATCCTACCACCTTAAGCTCCATGGCTATTCTCCGGGTATAGTCATAGATTGATTTTTTATGGTCTCTATGAATAATCACCGGAGGGATTACGCATGCCGAATCACCTGAATGTATTCCCGCATATTCTATATGCTGCATTACTGCCGGAACGAAAGCATCATTACCATCAGAGATTGCATCAGCCTCTGCTTCTATTGCATCCTCGAGGAATTTATCGAGAAGGAGAGGTCTGTCGGGCGATACACCAACCGCTTTTTCGACATACTCTTCCAGCATGGCTTCATCAAGTATTATCTTCATTGCCCTGCCGCCAAGTACATAGGATGGTCTGATCATCAACGGATAACCAATTCTGGCTGCAATCTGCAGGGACTGTTCAAGGTTGCTGGCCATTCCAGATTCAGGTTGCGGTATTCCAAGTTTTGTTATAACATCCCTGAATCTGTCCCTGTCTTCTGCCAGATCGATAGTATCAGGCGATGTCCCCAGTATTTTAACACCTGCCTCCTCAAGTTCTTTTGCCAGGTTGAGCGGTGTCTGCCCTCCAAACTGAACTATGACACCATCAGGTTTTTCGTTCTCATAAATGCTCAGAACATCCTCGGTTGTCAGGGGTTCAAAATAGAGTTTATCGGAAGTGTCATAATCGGTTGAAACGGTTTCGGGATTGCAGTTTACCATTATTGATTCAAAACCGGCTTCGCGTATGGCGAAGGCAGCATGGACACAGCAGTAATCAAATTCAATTCCCTGTCCTATTCTGTTGGGGCCTCCACCAAGAACCATGATCTTTTTCCGCTGGCTTACTTTTACTTTATCAGGTGCATTGTATGTTGAATAGTAATATGCAGCATTATTTACTCCGCTTACAGGAACTGGCTCCCATGCTTCTTTAAGTCCAAGAGATATTCTCTTTGCCCTGATCTCTTTCTCAGTTAAATCAAGAAGCTTAGCCAGGTATCTGTCGGCAAATCCATTCTTTTTTGCTCTTATAAGAAGATCATCGGGCAGCTTTTTGCCTTTAAATGAAAGAATAAGCTGCTCCTCATCCACAAGTTCTTTCATCTGTTCAATAAACCAGGTCTTAATATGGGTCTTATTGTAAAGGTCCTCTATATCAGCACCCTTACGAAGTGCTTCGTACATTATGAATTGTCTTTCACTTGACGGATGAATCATCATGTTCATCAACTCTTCCAGTGGCTTGTTATTGAAGTCCCTGGCAAAGCCCAAACCGTACCGGCCTGTTTCAAGTGACCGTATAGCCTTTTGCAGGGCCTCCTTGTAGTTTTTCCCAATGCTCATCACCTCACCAACTGCCTGCATCTGCGTACCCAGCTTATCCTCCATTCCGTCAAATTTCTCAAAGGCCCAGCGTGCAAATTTTACTACTACATAATCGCCTGATGGTGTGTACTTATCAAGTGTCCCTGAACGCCAGTAGGGTATTTCATCGAGAGTCAGACCGCCTGCGAGCAGTGAGGAGATATATGCAATTGGAAAACCAGTTGCCTTCGATGCCAGGGCAGATGAACGTGATGTTCTAGGGTTTATCTCTATTACAACCACCCTGTCCGTTTCTGGGTCATGAGCAAACTGCACGTTGGTGCCACCAATTACCTCAATAGCTTCAACAATATCATAGGAATACTTTTGGAGTCTTTTCTGCAATTCCCCGCTGATGGTAAGCATAGGTGCGGTGCAAAATGAATCACCGGTATGTACTCCCATAGCATCGACATTTTCAATGAAGCAGACTGTAATCATCTGATTTTTAGAGTCCCTTACAACTTCAAGTTCAAGCTCTTCCCATCCAAGAACAGACTCCTCAATAAGCACCTGGTTAACGATACTGGCTGAGAGTCCTCTGCTGGTGATAGTTCTTAGTTCTTCTAAATTATATACCAGTCCGCCACCTGTTCCCCCCATGGTATATGCAGGCCTAATGACAACCGGGTACCCTAGTTCTGCAGCCACTTTTTCCGCATCTTCCACGTTATTGACTGCCTGGCTTCGTGGCATCTCAATTCCAAGCCTGTTCATTGTTTCCTTGAAGGCAATCCTGTCTTCACCTCTTTCAATGGCATCGATATTGACACCAATCACCTTAACATTATACTTTGCCAGAACTCCTTTTTTCGCAAGTAAGGATGAGAGGTTGAGCCCTGTTTGTCCTCCAAGGTTCGGAAGGAGAGCATCAGGACGCTCCTTCTTTATTATTTCCGTAAGGGCATATTCGTTTAGTGGTTCGATATATGTTACATCTGCCATGCCGGGATCGGTCATGATAGTTGCCGGATTGGAATTGACCAGGACTATTGTGTACCCAAGCGAGCGCAGTGCTTTGCAGGCCTGTGTACCTGAATAATCAAATTCACATGCCTGGCCGATAATTATTGGTCCCGACCCAATTATCAGCACTTTTTTAATATCATCACGACGTGGCATTATTATATTCTTATTTGATTAAAAATTGGAAAGCTCAGGTATTAATTGTTTGTGAATATAAAAAATCAGAATTTAAAAGGGAAGAAATGTTCTAACAATATTTAAGCCTATTTATTAACCGAAAAAGGGAGGCTTATGATGCAGCCTCCCTTTCCCGTTTAAAATAACTTATCGTAATTTATTCGTACGAATAACCCATAATTTCTGAAGCCTTAAATACAGTCATGTTTTTCACAACCATCTGGTCATATATCATAGAGTTCGTACCGAAGAGATCGGATTTGGCATCATAACCCAGAAGACGGAGATATGCTGTAAGGAATGCGCTTGTCTGACCTGTATAGCAATAGACAGCGATAGTTTTATCAGCAGGCAGGGTTTTAAGGTCGGTTGCAAGTTTTATTGATTCTTTTGGAGTATATTGAACTGCTCCTGGAACATGTCCGGGGTCGGCATACTGAGCAGCAGGCCAGTAATTTACAATATAATATCCGGAAATATTTCCAAAAAGTGTCTGAGCGTTAACAGATGTTGGTGTAAATCCTTCTGCAAGTAATATATTCACCCTGGCTTCCAGTATCTCCTGTCCGGTAGTTTTACCGGTTGATAAGGTCGGAAGGTCTCCGGCAGTATTTTTGTTAGCTGCCGTTGTACTGAACTGAGACTGATAGGCATTTCCGTTAGCAATAGCTGTATTCCATTTGCCTGCAAAGTCAGAATTCCAGGAGCACATACGCCATTTCATTGAGTACGCTTTATCATATCCCATAATTCTAAGCAGGGATGTTGCAAATCCTGCTGTTTGCCCGGTGTAACAAACCACAGCAACCTTTGTATAGTTAGAAAGATTAACATCCTTAATATGAGTAAGGATGTCACCGAGAGCAACATTGTGAGCATTCTTGATATGTCCGAGAGCAAAATAATCAGGTAATAATTCTTTTTAATCATGTTTTTGGTTTTATTTGTTAGACAACTTTTTTATTTAATATCACTTCCAGACTTTAATTAAACCATTTTGAAGGCAACTTCCCATCAACAGTAATAAGGATGCTGAAAGTGTTCAGGCAGGAAGGATTGATTGCTATTCAGGGTAAAAAGCTTATACTTCTCGATCATAAAAGAATAAAGGAGATTAGTGAAACCGGATGATATATATTTGTTCTTAATTTGAATTGATAAGATTCAGACATGAGAAAATATAATCGTTTGAGTATCCTTTTTTCACTTTTGTTAGTTACATGTCATAAGAGTTACACTCAAAAAGATACCTCCTCAATATTTCTTCCTGAATACAGAATATGGCCGGTTGTTTTTCTAGATCCATTGGAATGTCAGATAATGGGTGGCTCATATTTTCTGTTTCAGCGAGACAAGAATATGAGTCTTTTTTCTACCGTTAACCTTGGATTCAGTAAACCTGTTATAGGAAAGAAAAACGGCAATATTTCATGGGAACTGAACTTTGGATCTGCTATTTTTTCACAGTTTGACCTTATCAGGAAAGATGACGGGACATATCTTGCAGGGCTCATAAATAATGATTTCAAACTTAGTGGAGATCTTTCAATTAGAGCAACAAATAACCTTTTCAGATTACGCACTTTCCATATCTCCTCCCATCTTGGAGATGATTATCTCCAGCGAAATTCAGATACCCTGACCAATGATAAATCGGTTAATTATGAACAGGCTGACCTCACCTATATGAGGAAATTTGGAAATAATTACTGGTATGCCGGAGCCGGGTATATATATACAATTCATGTATTCAGGGATAGATTTTCGTTTCAGGGTGGGGGATTGGTTAATATCAGTGAGAAAAGGCCCTTAAGCTATTTTGCCGGTCTGGATATAAAATCACTTGCCGAAAATGAATTTTATCCTGATGTCCGGAGTGCTTTTGGGATCTCTGTTAAAAGAAAGTCAGAACCACTGGTAAGAATTTGGGTCGAATATTATTCAGGCAGACTTCCTTATAGTACAATTGATTATGGAAGAGTAAGCTGGATTGGCATGGCAATGGTATTAATCCTTGGATAATAGTTATTAATTTAGCATTTATGATTCTCAGCCAGACGTATGAAATAATAAGGAAAAAAATCGGCAGCAAGCTCGATGGTATTACTGTAACTGATATCAGAGTCGGACTATTCCTGACAGCCATAAGATTATCAGATGGCAGTACAGGGACCTCGGCAACCTTTAGTACAGGGCATCCTTTATGTTCAAAAGAGAGTCGTGATTACGGTCCGATGTCGCCTTCGAAGATAAAGGGTACCAGGGTAAAAGATATTATGGAAAGTACAAATGAGTCTGGTATAATTGCATCTCTTAAGATGTCCGCGCTTAATGCATTATCCTCCGAATTAATACAGGCAGGAAATTATACCGTAATTGAGGATTCAGATCCCTTAAGCTTTGTGGATCTTGGCCATGATAAAACAATAACTATTGTTGGAGCATTTCAGTCATATATCAGGAAGATATCAGCAACAGGAAACAAGCTGTATGTGCTTGAGATGAATAAAGATACGCTCAGTAATGAACATAAAAAGCTCTTTGTACCGTCAACTGAATACAAGAAGGTACTTCCTGCTTCTGATGTAGTAATAATAACCGGCCAGACATTGGTTAATGGTACAATTGATGAGCTACTCTCAGAGATTAGTGACGGTACTCAGGTTATTGTTACCGGTCCTTCCAGTGGAATATTGCCGGATATTCTGTTTGAGAACGGGGTAAGTGTCATTGGCTCGGTAAGGATAACAAATCCGGATATCCTGTTTGATATAGTAAGCGAAGGAGGTACCGGTTATCATCTGTTTGAACACTGTGCAAGGAAAATATCTATTTTGAAACAGGATGCAGAAAAACCTGAGTGAGAAATGGATAAAGGCATCAATAGCAGGTACGATTTGGGCAGCATCCGAAATTGTTCTTGGAAGCTTTTTACATAATCTGAAGATTCCTTTCAGTGGGAATATACTTACTGCAATCGGGATTATTTTACTTATTTCAATAAGTTATGTGTGGAGTGACAGGGGGATTTTCTGGAGAGCCGGACTAATCTGTGCCGTAATGAAAACAATGTCTCCAAGTGCCGTGATCTTTGGTCCTATGGTTGCAATAATAGCTGAGTCGTTGCTACTTGAGACATCTGTTATGGTATTCGGACGGACAATAGCCGGATTCCTGATTGGATCAATTTTCGCAATGTCGTGGAATCTTTTCCAGAAGATCATTAACTTCATAATCTTCTATGGCTCGAATATTATAGAAGTTTATTCAAATCTGCTGAAGTATGCACAGAAACAGCTTGAACTGAATTCTGATATAGTGTGGCTGCCAATAATAATACTATTGGCTTTGTATGCAATATTTGGCCTTTTGGCTGGAATTATAGGGATAAGGGTTGGAAGAAAGTTGTTGAAGGAACCACAACAAATGCAATCTGCTTATAACAATAATGGCAGAAATAAAGCAAATGATACGTCTAACCATGATTTTAACTATTCAATTGTGTGGCTGTTCATGAATATTGTATTAATTATTGGTTTATTCATATTGCTCAACTTAGCATCCTGGATCATCTGGACGCTGGCAATAACAATTGTCATTCTGGTCTGGTCCTACCGATATAAAAGAGCATTGAGACAGCTTTCAAAGCCAAAATTTTGGATCTTTTTTGTGCTGATAACTCTGATAACAGCTTTTGCACTGACAGATACAGCAGCAGGTGAGAGTTTGCTGGAAAAGGGACTGCTTACGGGTATCCAGATGAATTTCAGAGCTGTAGTCATTATTGTAGGATTTTCAGTACTTGGTAAAGAACTTTACAATCCTGGAGTAAGAAGTTTTTTCCGGCGGACCTCATTCAGAAACCTTCCTCTTGCAATTGAGCTTTCTGTTGAGAGCCTGCCTGATTTCATTGCCAGCATACCTGACTTCAGGAGTCTTGTAAAGAATCCTGTATCAATTTTTCACCAGGTAATTTTACATGCTGACAGGAGGCTTTCAGAGATAACAATGAAAGATAATACTTCCAGGAAAGTATTCATTCTTACAGGATCAATAGGGTCAGGGAAAACAAGTTTTGCAAGAATGCTGGTCAGATCTTTCAATACTCAAGGCATTACAGCAAAAGGAATACTAACAGAAAAAATTAAGGTGAACAACATAACCAGAGGGTATGATATAATAAATATTGAAACCGGAGAGAGAACTGTTTTTTTGCGGGATGATGGAATTTGTGGGACAGAAAGGATAGGCAGGTATCTGATATGCCAGGATGGAATTGATGCGGGTGAATATATTTTAAATTCTTTTGAGGGCAGCAGGAATAATGCAATAATCATTGATGAGGTTGGTTCATTGGAATTGAATGAAAAAGGGTGGGCAAAGAGTATTAAGACAATTCTTGAAAAATCAGAAAATCATTTGATCATGACAGTCCGGACTCCATTTTTAGATGATGTGATAAAGAAATGGGGCTTGTCGGACTCAGTTGTAATTAATGTTTCAGACATTGATTATAATGAAAAAGGGCTTGATATTGTAAAGGCTATAAATGGCAGTATAAGTAAGTAATCATAGTTAAATTTGCCGGCCTATTAAGATGCTGCAACGAGGTAGCAAGCTTATGAAGGAATATTTTTGATTAATTTGTTGCAGAATATCTATCTTAAATTCGAAGTTTGATTATTATTCATAAATACAACAATCAGATGAAAACAAAAATTGCTCTGCTGACACTTTCTCTGGTCCTTATTCCAGGACTGCTCATTTCACAGAAAGGAAAAATAATTGACGGAAAATCACCTGACGGAAATATTTCACTTCAGGTTGAAGTTGGCAGTAATATCCGGTGGTCATTAAAGCACAAAGGACAGGAGATAATTTCACCTTCACCAATCTCCATAATACTGGGAAATGGAGAAGTTATGGGAGCCAATGCCGTTCTTAAATCAACATCTGCAGATAAGATCAATATTAGTTTTCATCCGGTAAACTACCGAAAATCTGTCATCACTGATCAGTGTAATCAGCTGACATTGAATTTTAAGGGTGATTATGGGATTATTTTCAGGATCTATAACGATGCTGTTGCCTACAGGTTCTTCACAAAAAGGAAAGGGGAGCTGATAATTAAAAATGAAGAGGCAAACTTCAGGTTTACTGCCGATCATAAAGCATTTATTCCTTATATGTGGGATTACAGGGATGGTAAGTTATTCAACTGTTCTTTTGAGTCTCTCTATACGGAGCAAAACATATCACAGTTCAGAAAAGACTCGCTGGCCTTTCTCCCGGTGCTTGTTGATGTTGGTGATGAGAAGAAAGTACTAATACTCGAGGCTGATCTTGAAGATTTCCCGGGTATGTTCCTTGATATTAACGAGGCCCGTGACGGTTTCAAAGGAGTATATGCACCATATCCGCTTGAAACATATATAAAGGGTATTAACGTAATACCATCTAAAAGAGCTGATTATATTGCAAAAACTGTCGGGACACGTAATTTTCCCTGGCGTGCTGTTTTTATCAGCGAACAGGACAAGGAACTTTTAAACTGTGATCTGGTACAGAAACTTGCTTCACCTGGCAGGTTAGATGATATCTCATGGATAAAAGCAGGACAGGTATCATGGGACTGGTGGAATGCCATGAATATTTCCGGTGTTGATTTCAGGGCCGGAATGAATACTCCTTCATATAAGTATTATATTGATTTTGCATCGGGTTATGGAATACCATATATTATTCTTGACGGAGGATGGAATGTCAGAGGTGATCTTACAAAGGCACGACCTGAGATTAATCTTGAAGAGCTTGTAGAGTATGGCAGGCATAAGGGTGTTGGATTAATTGTATGGGCATCGTGGCAGGATATTCTCACACAGAAAGAGAAAGCCTTCCCTTATTATGAAAAAACCGGCATAAAGGGAATGAAAATTGATTTTATCGACAGAGATGACCAGGTAGCTGTTGCATCAACCTACGAAATTGCAAAACTGGCTGCAGAATATCACCTGCTTGTTGACTACCATGGTGTTTTCAAACCTGCAGGGCTTCAGCGTACCTATCCTAATGTTGTTGGCTTTGAGGGGGTTAAGGGTATGGAAAATGTCAAGTGGGCTGATGAAGATGTGCCACGATATGACGTTACTCTCCCTTTCATAAGGAATCAGGCAGGTCCGATGGACTATACCTCTGGTGCCATGAGGAACTCAAACCGGGCTAATTTCAGGGCAATAAACAGCATGCCAATGAGTAAAGGGACTCGTGTACATCAGATTGCTCAATATGTGATTTTTGAGGTACCAGTCCAGATGCTTTCAGATAACCCGACAATATACATGAAGGAGAAGGAGTGTACCGAATTTATTACAAAAGTCCCAACAACATTTGACGAGACAGTCCCACTCGATAGTAAAGTAGCAGAATATGTTGCTGTTGCACGCCGGAAAGGGAGTTCATGGTATATTGGTGCAATGACAAACTGGACCCCAAGAGATATGGAAATCAATCTTTCATTTCTTGGTGATGGAGATTATAATGCGGTTATCTTCCGCGATGGGATTAATGCTGACCGGGATGCGACAGATTATCGGAAAGAGATTTCTTCTGTCTCGGGAAGAGAAAAGCTTAAAGTTAAACTGGCTCCAGGAGGAGGCTGGGCTGCAAGGTTGGAAAAACGGTAGAACGGTACAGCTTTAACTAATCAAGTAATCTGTAGATTTCAAGGGATATTTTATCTCTGAGTGAAATGGCGTTTCTATCCTTTCTGATGAAGTTATTCCAGACAACAACAGAGGCTATGAATATCATAACTGTAACAGTTGCTACTTTAATCAGGTACGGGACAATACTTATATAATGTTTTATTTTGGCATTCAGTTTGCGCAGGAACTTCTCCATGTGATTACCTGGCGGGTTGTTGTTCCCGAATTCATCCCTGTTTTCAAGAATAAATTTTTCTAGTCTGTCCTGGTTCCGGGTTTCCATTTCCTTTTTTTCTAAAGACTCAAACTTTTTCACCATGATGCATTTTTTTAAAAAAGTAATAAGCAGGGACCCCCGCCAGCACAGTAAGTATTGCAATTGAAGATTCCACTGGTCTTTCCATAAAGGCAAGGCCAAGAATTAATATTCCGGTTGATGCATAAATAACCTGAGTGAAGGGGAATCCTTCCATTCTTGGGGCATCAGGATATTTTCTCCTGAGTCTGAAAACACTTATTACAGTAAGTATAGGAAAGATACCAAGTGCAAATCCCATATATGTAAGTACCTGTTCAAATGTGCCGGAAAGTGTAAGGATCATTGCAATCATACCTTGCAGGGCTATTGAGTTTGAAGGAACCTTGAACCGGGGATGCAATCTGCTCACTGATTTGAAAAACAGCCCGTCTTTAGCCATGGAATAATATACTCTTGGTCCGATAATGATGAAAGCGCTAAGGGAAGAAAAAAGCGCAAAGGCAATCAGAATTGAAAAGAGAGTCTCGGCAGATCTTCCGAAAAGGTTTCCCATGGCAAGCCCTCCCACTGAAATCACACCTTTCATATTTTCGGGCTCAATGCTGTAGATATACAATGTGTTTAAACCAAGATATAGAAGTATTACAATCCCGGTGCCAATAATTAAGGAAAGGGGAAGTGTCTTTTCAGGATCTTTTATTTCAGCTCCGAGGTAGGTTGATGCATTCCATCCACTATATGCAAACATTATCCACATCAGTGAGAGGCCTATTGTTTTCCATCCTGCAAGTCCCGGAGCAACTCCCGATTCGGAAAAGAAATTGACACTGTTACCTTTGCCTGACATATATCCGGCGATAAGCAGCGCAATAATAAGAGCAACCTTTAGAAGAGTCAGTATGTTCTGGACCATGGTCCCGTACTTCATACCACGGTAATGGATAGAGGTAAAGATCAGGATAACACTTAAAGAAAGTATCTTTTTGGATAACCCTGGATCAGTAATACCGACACCTGCCAGCCACTCCGATATTCCGGGCAATGCCCTGTAAAAGTATTCGCTGAAGCCCATAGCCGAAGCTGCGATGGGAGCTGAGAAACCGACTGTAAACGAAACCCATCCGCTGAGGAACCCGAAAATAGGATGATATATGTCTGAAAGGAATTTATATTCACCTCCTGCAGCCGGAATGGCTGCTCCCAGCTCTCCGTAAGAGAGCGCTCCACACAGGGCAATGATGCCTCCTGCTATCCATAAAAGCAACATCAAAACAGGATCATTGAGGCCAGACATCAGAAGACCGGATGTAGTAAAAATACCGGCACCTATCATATTAGCAACCACAATATTTGTTGCTGGAAAAAGTCCTATGTTCCGTTGCAGGTTGTTTTCATCCATGTATAACGGTTATTTTTCCGATCGTTTGTAACTAATGAGCATTCCACCACCCTCGGTATTAAGAGTGGTTTCATAGTTTTTAAGACTTTTTACATAATCCATATACGATCCCTGACCGTATCCTGAGTAACTGTATCTGCCTGTAATGTTATGAGTTGTGTAGCAGCCACCAACAATTAGTTTAGGGTCGATATCGATGAAATAGTTTTTAAGCCACCCTTTGTCAGCATCACTGAATACAAAATCAAATGGCCCTTCCAGTTCTTTTACAAGAGTATGGGCATCCGCAAGTCGGGCATCAATATATTCTGACAGACCTGCTTTCCTGAAATTTTCAATTGCAGTATTATGTCTGTCCTCATCAATATCGATTGTAATCAATTTTCCTCCTGTTTTGCTCAAGGCCCAAGCTATATATATACCTGAATGCCCTGTTGATGTCCCTATCTCAAGGGCTCTTTTATATCTTCCCTTAAGGATAAGGTCGTAAAGCAGTTTTGCATCTGATTCCGGAACATTCAGATCATGCCATTTACCTGACTGATCTGCCAGAAATTTTTTTACTTTTTTATCAAGTGCTGTCTCTTCATTCAGATTCTGGGCATTAATGTGTGCTGTAATAAAAAACGATATGAAGAGAAGTGAAAATATAAAGCCGGTTAACCTACCTGTTTTCATATTTCATTGATTTTATACAAAAATACACCCACTAAATTAATAATGATGCATCAAAGGAGATTATAATATTGATTAACTTTTTTTAACTCATAAATCATTATTCATATCTTTTAATCTGAATATATTACGTTCTATAAATCAAAAATCTGCCATTATGAAGGAATTCAATAAATTCTACCTGAGGATAACTTTATCCATGATCACATTTGTACTTTCAGTTATAATAGTTTCAGGCCAGCTATATGAATGGCGCGGCCCGGGCCGAACAGGTATTTATAATGAAACCGGATTAATGAAAAAATGGCCCGATGGAGGACCAAAGCTCCTTTGGGAGTCTGAAGGTATGGGATATGGTTTTTCATCACCCACGGTAACAGATGATGCAATCTATATTACCGGAAGAAAAGAAACTAGTGATGTCCTGGTTGCACTGACACTTGATGGAAAAAAGAAGTGGGAGGTAATTTATGGAAAGGCATGGATGACCAATCATGATGGTACAAGGTGTACACCCACATTTTATAACGGGAATATTTTTCTGGTAAGCGGAAGCGGAGATATAGTCTGTGTCGGTTCGAACGGAAAGATAAAATGGTCGAAAAACCATTATGCTTTATATGAAAGCAAGCCAATAATGTTTGGTATTTCTGAATCACCAATTGTTATTGACAATATGGTGATTGCTTCACCCGGAGGCAAAAAAGCATCGCTGGTTGCTTTCAATATTGCTGATGGCAAGGTTGTATGGGAGACAGAGCCCATTGAAGCAATGCCTCAGTATGTAAATCCGAAACTCATCGAATATGCAGGTAAAAAGATGATAGTTACTGTTATGGGCACTAATATATTTGCAGTTAATGTTAAAGACGGCAAAATATTGTGGAAAGTTGATTATGTCAGCATCAATGCGGGACCTGAACGTGGTTATAAGAATCATGCAGGTACTCCGACATATAGGGATGGTCACATTCTTATTTCAAACGGATATAACTGGGTTGCACTAAAATTAAAACTTTCATCTGACGGCAATTCAGTGACCAGGGTGTGGGAAAACAGGGACTTTGATCCCCAGCTTGGCGGAGTGGTGCTTCTGGGTGATCAAATTTTTGGATCAACTCACCAGGCTAAGCCTATTGATTCATGGGCCTGTGTAGACTGGAATAGCGGAAAAACCCTCTGGACTGCCAAATGGTACAGCAAGGGATCAATAATCAGTGCAGACGGGATGCTTTATATGTACGAAGAGAAATCGGGGCATGTTGCCCTGGCAAATCCCAATCCTGCCAGGCTTGATATTGTAAGCGAATTTAAGATAACTAAAGGAGAGGGACCATTCTGGGCTCATCCTGTAATCAGGGACGGGAAATTATATATCAGGCACGGCGACTGTTTAATGGCTTACCGGGTGAAGTAAAAAATCAGGAATATGAGAATTATTTTTCAAATAATTTTAAGATAAAGTTTTTCCGGTGGTTTATTCTCAGGTTCTGAATTTATCTTAAATCTTTTTGCTTCCCTGAAGGTAAGTACACCGTTCTTCCGTGTTATAAGAATAAGATCAAAAATTCCATTATCTGAATAAGGAACAGTGAATCTGCATTTGAAATCAAGGTGTTCACCTAGTGGCACTTCGAAATTCCTTATATCATTTGACAGCAGGGTTCCCTTGCTTTCAATTCTTACCTCAACCTGTACGGTCTCCCCGGAGAAACAGTCATTGTAAAGTACCAGGTTTCTTGTATCAATTGCCCCTTCCGTAAGTCCGGGGTATTGTTTCATTCTGAGAGCATCGATGCCAAGGTCATCGTAGTCCTTATCGAAGAGAGCCACCGGTGCATAACTGTTTTTCAGATTAAGGTGTACATCCTCCAGAGAGTCTGCACTCCAGGCCCAGTCGAGAGTATAGGGCATTATCTGGGCTGCATTAATATATCTTAATCCTCTGCACCAGGTTCCATGCCACCACTCCTTACCATCAGTATTGCCAAAAAGGAATTCTCCGAAACTTGACGGCTTGGTTTTCGAAATAAGGGTGTCCCAGCTGTAAATACTGCCATGTACTGTTCTACCGACACCCTCGGGATAGTGGTCACTGTAGAAATCATCACCAATATCAAAATCACCTTCTGCGATAATAGTTCTGGTGGGATCAACAGCCCTGATACTATCAGCAAGTGTTTTTAGTTGTTTATCTGAAAACCATTTAAGCCAGTCACGGCCTATCTCGTTCTCGGAGCTCCACATTATTACAGATGGATTATTGCGGCGGTCTTTTACCCAGGGTTTAATCCAGGCGAGGGCATTTCTGAAATATACCTCATTGTTCGACTTTAAAATATAATCACGTGCATACATGGGTGATTCTTCAACTACAAGGAGACCACGCTCGTCAGCGATTTCTATTATTCTTTTTGATGCAGGCTGCTGGTGAAAACGGACACACTGGATATTTAAAGCCTGAAGCCGGTCGATGGTCTGATTAAAGGTTTCTTCAGTGATATATCTGTACCTTCCTCTGTTGTACCCCTGGCCATGTACATTTATACTTGTTCCCCTCAGGTTAAGCCTGTTGCCATTCAGCATTAGCTTTGTGCCATCTATCCATATCTCGCGGAATCCGAATCTTCGCGTTTCTTCATCAATAACACCGGAACTCTTTTTATCTGCCTTAATTATTTTACTTGTAAGAAAATAGAGATTTGGTGTTTCAGGATTCCAGAGCTTAGGGTCATTCCATGCAGACTTCACCACTATCACTTTTTTCTCACCAGGCTGTAGTGTAACTTTTCCTTCCTGGAGAGTTACCTCTGGCTCAGAACTTCCTGCCTCAGTGATATCACCTGTTATTTTAACTTCCTGTTTTATTTCTGATTTGTTTACAACTTCATAATTAATTGTAATGTTCTTATTTCTGTAAGAAGTCTGAATGAATGCATCAGCGATATATACAGACCCATAAGCCCTTAGCCATGTATCGAATATTATTCCCCAGCGGCTTTCCTGTCCATACCATCCCACCGGCCACTGCGGGTAGCCGTTTTCATCTACTATCGGTGAATGATTTCCACCTTTAACAATTATCTTAAGTTTAATTGTTTTACCCGGCTGAGCAAGATCAGTTATGTCAACTGCAAAAGGAGTCCATCCTCCGATATGGGTTTCAAGAAGCTTATCATTAAGATAGACTTCAGCTATATGGTTAATTCCTTCGAATTCAACTTTAATGATCTTATTCTTCCATGCTACAGGAACAGTTATTTCTCTTTCATATATCCCTATTGTTGTTGAGGGTAATAATACCTCACGCACAGTTTTTTCACCACGGTCATTGGTGTATTCGCGGCTTACCTTTTTTGTAAATCCCGGGGCCGCATCCCAGAATTCGGGAACAGGGATGGATGATTTTTCTCCTGTTTCAGTTGTAAAGCTCCATATACCGTTCAGGGATATCTGATCTCTCAGGGCAGGTGTCTGACAGAAACCATCCCATGTGACTGAGAAAAGAAGCATGCTTATAACCAATGTTGGAATCGGGTACTTTTTCATTGGAATATTTTTGAGTATAGCTGATTTTATCTTTTTAAAGGCTTATATGACATCCAGTCAATCTCAAGTTCATAATGATCAAGCGGTTTCTCGATCGAATTAGGATTAGTTTCAACAGGCCAGTTGTTTGTATGCCAGAAATTAAGCCTGTATTTTGTATGATTCTGGGGTATCCCGACCTGGCTGCCCTGGTAATCCCAAAGGACAACGGTGTCAGCTGTTACAGGATGAATCATCCACCACCTTATGCGATCGGGATGCCAGTCAAATCCGTAAGAATAAAACTGTTTTGAAGCATCATATCCCTCAATAGGCTGAAGTGTTTCAGGCTGATTTTGCTCACCGGTCAGAGGGCTTCTGATACCGCTCTTACTCTCTCTGTACCCGGTATTATAAATAACTCCCTTTGCCATGTTAATTGTTCTGCCAATTCTCCTGAGGTCGCCGCGAGGGCCCGTCCATGTTCCGATATAAATTATTTCCGGATCTGCTATAAGCCACTCCCAGTCAATCTCGCTGAGCCCCGGGTCTTTATCCATATGGTAAGTAAAATATCCTATTACTGCGCCAACATCTGGCTGAGTTTCTTTAACATCAGGAATTTTCAGACGGGCAGCATAAGTGCCGAAATGAGTAAAATTCTTTGATATAATTTCTGGTCCTTTACCGGCACCGGCAGGATCTTCCGGATCTATTTTGAAAGTAATTATCTTTGTGCCTGATTCTGAGGCAGATTCTGCTCCAAGCACATACCTGGAGTCAATACCGTCTCCGTCTCCTCTTGAATTAGCAGTAAAAAACTTAGAAGAAGATTTTTTGAAATCTTCGAAAAACCGTTTATGATGCTTTTCCTTCGAAGCAGAAGCAGACAAAATAATAATTAAGATCAAAGAGGGTAATAACAGCTTTCTCATGGTAATTACTTTTATTGGTTTCTATGCATCCAATGTAAATTATTGTTTATCGTAAAGTACAAAGAAACCAGAAACTATTTGTATCGGTTAAGTAAAATTATGAATGAGGCGGCTGAATTTATTATTAATATCTGATGGTTAGTTATTCCAGGCTAATAAGGTACTTATATAATTCGCTTTTTGTTGAAAGGATAACAGTTGTTGAGCTATCGAATGTGTGTTCAAATGTTTCCATCGATTTAAGAAAGCTGTAAAGGTTTTTCGAGGCAGTTGTCTGGTTGTAAGCCCCTGCATAGATAGCAGTAGCTTTGGCATCGGCTTTACCCATAATTTCCTCAGCCTGGCGGAATGCAACAGACTGTATGGTTTTAAGATCTCTCTCTTTTTCACCATTGATTTTTGAGGCTTCACCCTGACCTTCGGCCCTGAATTTATCCGCAATACGATAACGTTCGCTTTTCATCCTCTCATAAACCTGGGTACGTACATCTTCCACATAAATTATCCGTTTCACCCTGAAATCGAGTACAGCAATACCAAGATCGGTGACCTTAGTATTGGCCGATTCAAGTATCATTTCCTGTATTTTTTCCCTTCCTACCAAAATATCAACAAGGGTATCTCCTACTTCCTCACCTACTGAACCTGATGGCATAGGCACCCTGTTACTTGTCCGGACTATTTCCTCAAGATTATGGCCTGCAATATAATCTCGTGTTTCTCCATCAAGGATATCGTCAAGTCTTGACTGTGCTCCCCTTTCATTAGTCAGGCGCTTAAAGAACTGAAGTGGATCAACAATTTGCCAGCGGGCATATGCATCTACAAAAATAAATTTCTTATCCTTTGTAGGCACCTGGTTTTGATCTCCGTCCCATTCCATATATCTTTTTTCAAAATAATTTGTCTTTTGAGTAAATGGGACTTTTAATTTCAGACCTGGGGTGGTTTTAGCTTCACCAATTGGTTTTCCAAACTGGGTTATAACAACCTGTTCTGTTTCCTTGACGACATAAGTACTTTGCGCAATCAGGATGATGGCAATAATTATTATGGCGAGTCGAATTAATATTTTTTGATTCATCGGGTTAACTGCTTTTTATTTACCATTAAGTTGCATTTGAAGAAGGGGCAGAATATTATTCCCTTTATCATCAGCTATAATTTTATGTCCCAGTTTGGGAATAGCTGAATTCATTGTTTCCAGATAGATTCTGCGCTTGGTGACCTCAGGAGCCTTTATATACTCATTATAGAGAGCAGTGAACCTAGTAGCTTCACCGAGTGCATTATTTACCCTTTCGGTGGCATAACCCTCGGCCTTCTGGATAGTCTCCTGCGCCTGTCCTTTAGACTTTGGTATTACCTTATTGTATTCCGATTTAGCCTGGTTGATCAATGTTTCTTTTTCCTGCTGAGCCTGGTTAACAGCATTAAAGGCATCTTTTACCGGATCAGGTGGATTAACATCCTGTAAAACTACCTGCTCAATTTTAATACCAAGAGAATATTCATTACATAGTTTCTGAATCAGCTCAAAAACCTGTGTGGCTACTTCAGTTCTTCCTACTGTTAAAACCTCATTTACAGTACGGTTACCAACAATTTGCCTCATTGAAGCCTCTGATATATCACGGAGGGAGTTTACGGGGTTCCTTACTCTAAAGAGAAAACTGTAGGGATCGCTGACTCTGTACTGTACAACCCATTCCACATCTGCAAGGTTGAGATCTCCAGTTAACATTAAGGATTCATCTGCAGTGCCCGCCTTGGTAAATTTCGACTGTATGCCTGCACTGGTGGTCCTGAATCCGAATTCTTCCTTCTGTTGTCTTTCAACTGGTACCCTTACAATCTTTTCTATCACCGGGAACTTAAAGTTAAGTCCTGGTTCGACTTCGCGGACATATTTGCCAAATCGGGTTATGGTCCCGACTTCTTCCGGTCCGACCTGAAAGAATGATATCCATAAAAAAATCATCAGGATAAAAATTAAAACTATCTTCCAAAGATTGGGCAGGAACTTTTTCCATTCAGGTGGAAGGTCAAGTAAATCGATCAGGTTATTAGCCATATTAATTTATTTTAAGATTATCTTCAAAGATAGCAATTATGTCGGAGACCATCCAGCTTTTAGCGGATTATCCCTATTAATATTTGCCGGGAGCGATGTTTTGTATAGTATGTGGGTTTTTAAAATTCAATTTGCATTACTTTAAAAAAAAATTGTAATGTCATGAAGATGCCTTTCAAAATGGTTGGTCTGTTGTCAGGCCCGGTATTATTCCTTCTTGTATCGCATCTCAGCTTCACAGGGTCGCTCGATCCCAAGGCCTGGAGTGTTCTGGGGGTAGCGGCCTGGATGATAACCTGGTGGATATCGGAAGCAGCGCCTCTTGCTATTGCTGCCTTGTTGCCTATTGTATTATTCCCTGCTCTGGGGATCTTTACCCTTGAACAGGCAACAGCCCCTTATGCAAGCTCAACAATATTTCTCTTCATGGGTGGATTCTTTGTCGCTCTTGGCATTGAAGAACATGGACTTCACAGAAGGATGGCATTGAACCTTGTTAAGCTTACCGGCACGAGTGCCAACGGAATAATATTAGGTTTTATGCTGGCCTCTGCATTTCTTAGCATGTGGGTAAGTAATACTGCCACCACCATTATGATGTTGCCAATAGCAACTACATTGATCACTCTCATTGGTCAGACAACTGATAACAGGAAAGGCTTTGACCTCTTCTCACTTTCGCTTATGCTGGGGATTGCCTATTCAGCTAGCATAGGGGGTATGGCGACTATTATTGGTACACCTCCAAACGTGGTCTTTGCAGGATATGCCAAACAACTGCTGGATACTGAAATTGATTTTGCAAAATGGATGATGATAGGAATACCTGTCAGCAGTATAATCCTTCTGCTGACATATCTTGTTCTTACACAGATTTTATACCGTAATAATTTAGGCAGGATGGCTTCCGCATCTGAATTGATCACTTCAGAGGCTGGGAAACTGGGAAAAATGAGCAGAGAGGAGAGGATAGCTGCCTTTGTATTCGGGCTTACAGCCTTCATGTGGATATTTAAATTACCTATCAACAAGCTGCTCGGAAATAATATATTAAATGATACCGCAACAGCTATGATTGGAGGGATACTAATGTTTACATTACCTGCAAGCCTCAGGAAAGGCAAAGGGCTGGTACCCTGGGAAGCAACCCGGCGTCTGCCCTGGGGTATCCTGTTATTGTTCGGAGGAGGGATAACCCTGGCAAAAGCACTGGAAAGTTCAGGAGTTATACAGGTCATAGCAGATCTTGTGGCCAGGCATCCTTTAAGTTCAGTATTTGTTTACCTTATACTGATTGGATCAGCATTGTTGTTTACTGAACTGATGAGTAATGTTGCATTGGCTACCATTTATATTCCTCTTGTAATAGGTATAGCCAATGGGCTGGGAATAAATCCATTACTGCTGTCGATACCAGTTGCTATGGCTACAAGTTGTGCATTTATGCTTCCTGTGGCAACTCCTCCCAATGCAATTGTATTTGCCGGTAGTCAGATACGTATCGGACAGATGATGAAAACGGGGATAATTTTAAATATACTTTCAGTTCTGATACTTACAGCAGCAGCTTTTTCATTAATAAAATGGGTATTTGGCTGATATTCAGTTCTGGATAACAAGAATTTATGTTAATTTTCAGGGTATGCAATACATTAATCAATTTAACAATTTCAGATATGAAACAGTTGACAGTACAGCTTTACCTCCTTATAATGATCTTAGTCGCCGGGTGTAAAGCAAAAGATGATGTTTCTTTTATTGTAAATTTTGAAGGCAATAATTTTGAGAAAAAGTGGGCGATCGGCGAGCTAAATCCTGATCTTCCATCTGACTGGTCTTATGCAAATTTTCTGACTTTTGAATTGCGATCATCATCCACACAGTGGTTCGATCTGAAGGTTTATGATTCAACCGGGGTGAGGAGGGTTACAATTCACCCGATGCAGGGCCCATGGGTCCGGGCATCTGTTCCTCTGGTTCATTTTCAGAAGAGGAACACCAAGGGGATGGATATGGCTGCAATAGGAAAGACAGCACGGCCTGGTTACTGGATAGGGTTCTCAAATGTTGTTGGTTCAATAACAAGTATTGATTCATTAGGATTCTCTATGAGGTCACCTATAGGTTCACCATATATTGAAATAAGAAATGTAGATCTGACCGAGACTGCACTGGATACTGTATTTGGTCCGGTTCCGCTTATTGATGAATTTGGCCAGTGGATTCCTGCAGAATGGAAGGGGAAGGCAAAATCGATAGAAGATCTTAAGGCCTCATGGACCCGGGAGGATAATGAACTCAACTCCAATGATTTCAAGGTATCTTTATACGGTGGGTTCCTTGAAAGGAGACTGAAGGCAACCGGATTCTTCCACGTAGCAAAGGTTGATGGAGTATGGTGGTTTGTTGATCCGGACGGATACCTGTTCTATTCTACAGGTAGTACCGGAATTGGCCCACGATCAGAGTTTGCCCGTGTTACTGGTCGTGAATATCTTTTCTCGGAACTGCCTCCTGCTGAAAAGCTTGCAATCCCTGTACCTTCGTCAGCTGTTCAAACTTCGAGGTCCGGCCAGAGCTACTCTTATTTTACCTGGAATCTTTTTCGAAGATTCGGAGAAGATTGGTACCCTGAGTGGATGGATTTTACAATCCGCCGGATGGACAACTGGGGATTGAATACCATTGCTAACTGGTCGGATGTTAATCTTGGGGCAAGCGGCAGGAAACCCTATGTAGCAACGCTCAGGGGGTGGGGTATTGAAACAGGCATTATGGGAATGCCTGATGTATATGCTCCTGAGTGGACTGCCATGGTCGATGAAGCTGCCAGCCAGCAATGCTCATACAGAAAAAATGATCCCTGGCTTCTCGGATATTTTATCGGCAATGAACCGCCCTGGCCACACAGGGAACAGGAGCTTGTAAATGAAATACTTTCAGGAAGCGATACACCTATGAAGTCTGAGCTGAAGAAATATCTTGAATCAGGAGACACTCAGGAACGCCGCAAAGAGTTTGTTTACAAGACATTTGATAGATTTATAAGTACTGTAAATAATGCGATTAAAAAGCACGATCCAAATCACCTGAACCTGGGGCTTCGTTTCGGTGGTTCTGCACCTGATGAGATCATAACAGCCTCAAAAGGCTTTGATGTTTTCAGCTTCAACAGCTATGGATATACGGCCAGCCAGGGTATAATTAAAAGAGTAACAGATATAACCGGCCAGCCTATGATAATAGGCGAGTTCCATTTTGGTGTTCCTGAAAGAGGTCTGGCACCCGGACTTGCACAAACCGTCAGCCAGGTTGAAAGAGCAGTTGCCTATCGTTACTATGTTGAGAATGCAGCAGCTAATCCAGTAATTATTGGAACCCATTGGTTCCAGTGGATTGATCAGCCAGCAACGGGACGAAATGATGGGGAGAACTACAATATTGGTTTTGTGGATGTAACTGACAGGCCCTATCCTGAACTTGTCAATACCACAAAGGATATTTTCAGAGGACTATATGAAATTCATTCCGGAAAAGAGCCCCCTGTGAAAAGAGAGGCATTAAGACAATAGAAATTAAACCCATAACATAGTATTTTAGGAACATATTCATTACCAAATCTTTAATTATTGATGTTTTAAGTTAATGGGTATGGATTTTTTTATTTAACTTTGGTTATATACTTAAAATAATTATGAAAACAAGGATGATTTTGCCAGTAATCATGTTAATCATGATTGGATTTACAGCTTGCAGGGCTAAAGAAGAACGGGCGCCTGTAATACCAATGGAGAACTTTTTCAAGGATCCTGAAAAAGCAGGATACCGGATCTCACCGAATGGGCAGATGATTATCTTTCGCGCTCCGCACATGGGGCGAATGAATGTCTTTGTCCAGAACCTTGGAGACACCTCAGCAGTGCCGATCACCCATGAAACAGAGCGTAGTATTTATAATGCCTTATGGGAATCAGATGACAGGATCATTTTTACAAAAGACCTGGGTGGTGATGAGAATATGCATGTACTGTCTGTCAAACCTGATGGAACAGGGCTTGTCGATCATACTCCTTTTGAAAAAGTCAGATCTGATGTATTAGACATACTTGAAGAGAGGCCTGATGAATTACTTATAACAAGTAATAAGCGAAATCCGCAACTCTTTGATGTCTATCTTCTTAATACTTCAACCGGGGAATTAAAAATGGTTGCAGAAAATCCTGGAAATATTACAGGATGGGTAACAGACCATGATGGTAAAATCCGTGCTGCTGTGACTTCCGATGGGGTAAATACCAGTCTTTTATATCGTGATACTGAAAAAGACAAATTCAAAATAGTTATTACAACAAATTTTAAAGAGACATTATCACCTGTACTGTTTACCTTCGATAACAAAAATTTATATTGTGTGTCAAACCTTGGGCGCGATAAAACTGCAGTTGTCGAATTTGATCCGAATACTGCAAAAGAGGTAAAGGTTATTTATGAAAATCCTGATGTCGATGTTGTTGGCCTGGATTATTCAAAACTAAGGAAAGTATTGACGGTAGCTTATTATGAGACTGAAAAATTGCAAAAGCATTTCTTTGACCCGGAAATGCAGCAGATAGATGATAAAATTAAAGCCCTGTTACCTGCTTATGAGTTTCAGATCACCGGGAAGAGTAAAGATGAAACCAAGTTGCTGGTCTATGCGAACAGTGACCGGTATTATGGAGGTTATTACCTTTATGATGTCAAATCCGGGGGATTAATCAAAATGGCTGATTTCAAGCCCTGGTTAAAGGAAGAAGATATGGCAGAAATGAAGCCTGTAATTTATAAGTCGCGCGACGGATTGACAATTCATGGTTATTTAACCCTTCCAAAGGGAGTCACAGCTGAAAACCTTCCTGTTGTTATTAACCCGCATGGCGGACCATGGGCCCGCGACAGCTGGGGATTTAATCCGGAAGTACAATTCCTTGCTAACAGAGGTTATGCAGTGCTGCAAATGAATTTCAGAGGGTCAACGGGCTATGGAAAGAAATTCTGGGAAGCCTCATTTAAGCAATGGGGACGTACAATGCAGGATGACATTTCTGATGGAGTTAAATGGCTTATCAGTAATGGAATTGCCGATCCGGCACGTATTGCTATTTACGGAGGGAGTTATGGAGGCTATGCAACACTGGCAGGGATCACCCTCACACCTGAGTTGTATGCCTGTGCAGTTGACTATGTAGGGGTGGCCAATATGTTTACCTTTATGAAGACCATACCTCCATATTGGGAACCGATTCGGCAAATGTTTTATGAAATGGTTGGTGATCCTGTTAAGGACAGCCTGATGCTGGCTGAGGTCTCACCAGTTCTCCTGGTCGATCGTATCCGTTGTCCGCTTTTTGTTGCACAGGGAGCCAACGATCCACGTGTCAATATCAATGAATCAAACCAGGTTGTTGATTCCCTTCGAAAAATGGGGATAACTGTTGAATATATGGTAAAAGACAATGAGGGGCATGGATTCTATAACCAGGAAAACAGGTTTGATTTTTACAGGGCAATGGAAAAATTCCTGGGTGAACACTTGAAGAATTAATTTACTTAATATAAGTTAATTACAGATTTTGGTGTTATTGTTATCCTTCCATCTGATGTAATATTAATCAGGTATTGATATAACAAAAGAGACTGTATCAAAAGCCTCTTTTGTTAGACACCCCTATCCCGATAACTCCCGATAGCTATCGGGACGGGACCCCCAGGGGAGACTTATTGAAAGCCAATAACTTAAAAAGCCCCCCTGGGGGGTTGGGGGTAAAATCAGTCTTTTGATACAGCCTCTTTTCATTTATAATTACAATAATCCTTTCTTAAATATTCATGGTTTTCTTCAGATAAGCCCTGCTCATTTTCAGACTCTCCTTCAATGGTCTTGTTCTGGTAAATCCATTTTCATGGGCTAATTCAATAACTACATCTCCCTGGAAACCTGTTTCATCCATTACTTCTGCTATTTCCCTGAAGTTCACATCTCCCTCACCCAATGATTCGGGCCATTTTCCATTGCTGAGCTGATCGCGGAGGTGCAGGAAGACGATCTGTTTTTTGAACTCTCTCATGAAAGTCAGCGGATCGACTCCGCCCCTGAGCAGCCAGTTAAGGTCAGGTCCAAGACAGACATCCGGAATTCTTTTCAATGTTCCTCTTAAGTCATACATATTGTTCTCAACCTCGTAAGTGTGATTATGCAGGTTGAGCACTATCCCTTTCTTCTCACAAAGTGAAATAATCTTCTTAAGTAAGTCAGCCTGGTTATCCAGCTCTTCTTCAGTCTTAATTCTACCTGAAGGTTTACCCACCGATACTCCAAACGTTCTTCCACCCACCGAGGCCATGTTTGTAAGGATCTGGTCTGTATCTTCAAGGATCTGGTTGTGCTTATTCTTATCCCACATTTCTCCCCCGAAAGAGCTTCCGAGAAGTTTTATTTTATATTTTTCAATAAGCTCTTTGATCTGTTTTGTATAAACAGGACTTCTCAGTGGCTGTTCCATTGTTTCAACACCATCAAAACCGGCATAAGCCATATCGGCAAATATCTGGCTAAGGACAGGTGATACATCATAACCAGGCTGGGATGCAGCATAGACCCACACATGTGCTCCAACAAAAAACTTCTTTTTCTTTTCCACCTTCTCTTTAGACGAAGAAATTACTATATCAGAAAGCGAAAGTGACACTGCTGAAAGTGACATGTTGCGGATGAAATTCCTCCTGTTCATATTTATGTTTTTTAACCGGGTCTGATTATTAATGGCAATTTTTTAAAGTTATTTTTTTTCTTTTATAAAGCTCCTGTTTTGTGTTCATGGTTGCCTATAATCATTTTAAAGAAAGAGTCGCCGGCATGAGAAACTGATTTCCTAATGCCTGGAAATTTTTCTAGTGCTCTGTTTTAATTTTCTTTGATAAGTTGTTGAGTAATAATACTTATTTTTCCCAAGATGTGAAAGATCACAAAGAGATTCATTTTTCTTTGAATAGACAAAATTCTTTTTTTTTTGAAGCGCAACCTGAACAACAGAACAAAGAAATCAGTGCAATTGCAAAAAAATTATTTAATATCCTGATCGATTTAGACATGATCCATTCACAGATTAGAATCAATCATCAAGTTACAAAATCTTTGGGTATAATGAAAATAGTGTTTCATGTAACTGTTTAAGTTGTAAAAACAGTTGTGAAACTTAAATTAAGTTGTATCAATATACTAACTTGCAATAAAGGGTTGATAAAAATATTGTGCATGTTGTTGTACTGATTCTTAAAATAATTTCAGATTCTGAAAGAGAAAGACATAACTAAAAGAGGTACAAATCTATGACATACTATACTATACGATGGCCGTTGTTACTGATCCTTTCTGTAATAGGTGGATACTTTTTAGCTAATTTCTTCAGCAAGCTGACGAATATAAACATACTTTCCGCGATAGCCTGGGGTTTTAAGTCGAAAGTATCAATAGGAAAAGGATTTCCTGTTAGGCTCTTTCCCTTTATGGCTTTTCTTTTTTATCCTATTTTATTTATTGGGTTGACCTCCTATCTGGAAACACCTCTTCAGATCTTTCAGATGAAAAACCACCATGTGGGAGGATTAATTGGATACCGGGATGGAATGAAAGCCCAGGTTTACGATCCTTCCATAGGCTCATATATTGAGTATGAACACTTAAATCCTCCGTTTGCAGCCAATAAATTCACAGAGGTCTTCAAGGTGGTATTATTTTATAAATACCGACCATCATCAAAATATTATAAAGACACCAGTTTATTCAGTCTTACTTCTCAAGTGTTAACTCTGATAGTAATAGCTGTAGGTTTATTAATGGTATATATCAGCCTTTACGGTTTGGCGGAAGCATATATTGGTGAAAACAACCTACAGATCAAATTATCCCATCATTCAATAGTCCAGAAGTTCCATGAGATTACCGGAATGCCTGTCTTAAAAGTTATGGTTATAGCCCTGTCCATTTATGTGTTTTTATTGATTGCAGGTGCCATTTCTGTCAAAATACTTCGCAATTATTATACAGGCCTTTACATATCGCAGCAACAGGAACTAAGAACCAAAGTATTGAATAATATTTTAAATACGGAAACCTTAAAGGGTACGGTTATTAGGCGGCATTATGAACAGAAAAGCAAATTTCATAGAGAAGGGTTTAGAGATAATACAGGACATTTGGTCAACCGGGGAGGAAAAACGACCTATTACGAATTGCCTGTATTTACAGTAGAGTTCAAAAACCTTGCACCAATCCCTGTTTATTTGAATGTCACAACTCGTCCTTCAAATAACGCCAGGGAAGATGATGAAAGGATGTCCGGTCTTTTTCGTGATAGATGGGATATTATTCCAAGCGAAATGCCCCAACTCGATTTTACAGTAAATCCCGATTACACTATATCACTTAAGAGGAATAACAACTAATTATCAGAAGTAGAAATCACCCATTAGATTGATTACGATTCTAAAAGTACGTAATCTATAAGCTATATTTTACAAACAGTTTTAAATTATTTATTGCTTATTTTACACTGGATAGATAGTTATGAGAAAACTGAATATCGGACTTGCAGGGATAGGATGTACTATCCTATTACCTTCAGTTTCAGCTCTCCCTGAGGGAAATGATAAACCAAACATCGTATTTATCCTTGCGGACGATCTGGGATATGGGGATGTGAGTTGCCTTAATCAGCACTCAGGGATTAAAACTCCAAACATCGACCGTATTGCCTTATCCGGAATAACATTTACCGATGCTCATTCCAGTTCGGCAGTAAGTACCCCGACCCGATACGGAATTTTAACCGGCCGTTACAACTGGCGAAGCACTCTGAAACAAGGAGTCCTGGACGGATTTTCGCCAGCTCTTATTCCTTCCGGCCGGAAGACAATGGCATCAATGCTGAAAGAAAGAGGATACCAGTCAGCTTGCATGGGGAAATGGCATCTGGGATGGGAATGGAATAATATTGACAAAGGAAGTGACAAGGTTGATTATGCAAAACCGATAAAAAACGGACCAACTACTCTGGGATTCGATTACTTTTTTGGAATAAGCGCTTCGCTTGATATGCCGCCATATGTTTATGTGGAAAATGACAGGGTAACTGCCCTTCCCGATCATATCACCGAGGGAAATAATATTAATTATGACAAGCCGGGTTCTGATGGGTCTTATTGGAGGAAAGGTATTACGGGCAGTGATTTTGACCATAGAGAATGCCTGCCGGATATAATCAGGCATGCCATAACTTTTATCGATCAGAAATCAGCAACAGATGACCCCTATTTTCTTTACCTGCCATTGCCTGCACCTCACACTCCAATTTTGCCCTCAAGGGAGTTTCAGGGAAAATCGGGACTGAACTACTATGCCGATTTTGTTATGATGGTTGATTCAAAGGTCGGAGAAATTCTGGATGCAATAGAAAGAAGTGGTGAAAAGGAAAATACTATTGTGGTATTTGCTTCGGATAATGGATGCTCTCCCTGGGCTGATTTTGAAACATTAATATCAAAAGGACATAATCCAAGCTATATATTCCGGGGAACCAAAGCAGACTTATTCGATGGAGGTCACCGTATTCCGTGTGTGATGAGGTGGCCCGGGAAAATCAAGAAACCTTTCACTATAAATCAGACTATTTGTCTGACAGATTTCATGGCTACTTTTGCTTCAATTACAGGATATTCGCTGGCAGATAATGAAGGTGAGGACAGCTACAATTTACTCCCGGCCATTCTAAATCCGGCAAATAAAAAGATATTACGGGAAGCAACTGTAAGTCATTCAATTAATGGAAGTTTTACCATCAGGCAGGGTGACTGGAAACTGTTACTGGCTCCTGGTTCGGGAGGCTGGAGTGCCCCACTTCCGGGAAGCAGGCAGGAAGAGGGACTGCCTCGGGTGCAATTGTATAACCTGAAAGATGATCCGTCAGAAATTCAGAATGTTCAGGATAAATACCCGGAGGTTGTTAAAAAATTAACAGCACTGCTGAAAAGATACATTGAAACCGGCCGAAGTACAAATGGAAACCCTCAGAAAAATGACGGGGAGTATCCATGGAGCCAGGTTGTTGATATTCTTAAGAATTGAGGAAAAGAGTAAGGATGACACGGCATTATTCAGACTATATGAAAACGAAGAATACTCTAATATTAATGTTATGTATTGTTTTCATTGTTAGTTATGATACAAACAGTTATGGACAATACTCTGTTGACAGGAATATTCACATGGGAGATCCCTTTGTGCTACTGGACAATGGGGCATATTATTTATATGGTACAACCGGAGGAGCAGGGTTTAAAGCCTGGAAATCAACAAATTTAATGAACTGGGAACCGCTTGGGAATGTTTTTACACGAACTGAAAAATCCTGGGGAAACAGCTCATTCTGGGCTCCTGAAGTGTGCAGTTACAGAGGCAAATATTATATGACCTACAGTGCCAGCGGAATCAATGAAAAAGGAAAATTCAAACTTTGTCTGGCTATATCTGATAGGCCTGAAGGTCCATTTACAGATATTAAGACTCCATGGCTTGAATTCTCAGACTGGTCATGCATTGATGCGTCTCTTTTTATCGATAACGATAGTGTACCTTATCTGTTTTTTGATAAAGTTGGAGTGATAGAAGATCCATGGCACTTATTTGGTATAATATATATGGTTCGTTTAACAGAGGACCTTATGACAGCTGAAACTGCACCTGAATTGGTTGCTCAGGCTGATCAGCAGTGGGAGGAAATGGATCCGAAATATAAGAGCAGCTGCAATGAAGGGGCATTTGTGTTTAGAAGCAACAATAAGTATTATTTAACATATTCGTCCGGCCATTATCTCAGTCAGAAATATGGCATAGGTTATTCCACGGCTGATTCTCCTTTCGGGCCATGGACCAAATCACCTGACAATCCTTTGGTGAAAACTGATATAGAAAAAGGTATTTCCGGTCCAGGACATAATAGTATAACATGGTCTCCTGACAGGAAAATAATGTATCTGGTTTATCATGGACACGCTGATCCTGATCAATCAGGCGGAGACAGGCAGGTATTTATTGATAAGATTATAATAGACGATAATGGAAGTTTGAAAATAATAAGGCAGGTTGGAAATGAATAAAATATATGTATCCGGCGAAAAATTCTGCCATCATTTTCACAGGTTCCTTTAAGATCCTGTTATATTATAAACAGGTAATTATTTAGTCATTTTTTTCAACTTTATAATTTAAAAAAACTTTATAATGAGAAAACTTACATTTATTTTCCTGTTAACTGGCATCTTTGCTTTTAAAAGTGCATTCACTCAGAATTTGTATGATTTGCCCAAAGGTGTGCAGACGCGCTGGGCCAGCGCTGAAAACTGGAAAGGAGAAAAAGGTGCAGCCGGAATATTAAACGGAGGAAGAAAAGGTTCTCCCAGTTTTAAATTAAGTGCCGGAACTGAAAAAGTTCTGGCTGAAGTCAATGGTTCGAGTGGCGTTATTCGTCGTATCTGGATCACTATTAACAATCGTTCACCTAAAATGCTCAGGGGAATAAAGATTAAAATGTTTTGGGATAAGGCCAAAACACCGGCTGTATTGGTTCCTTTAGGTGATTTTTTCTGCCAGGGTCTTGGACAGATGAAAACTTTTGAAAATGTTTTTTTCTCCAGCCCCGAAGGGAGGAGTTTTAATTGTATTATTCCGATGCCTTTCAAAACAGCAATGAAGATTGAAGTTGTCAATGAGACCGACGAGGATATCAGTATGTTTTTCTATGACATTGATTACACCATTGGTGACAGCTTCAGTGAAAACAGTGCTTATTTTCATGCCTGGTTTAATCATCAGAATCCGACAGAGATAAAAAAGGATTATGAAATTTTGCCAGAAGTAAGCGGTAAAGGCCGGTATCTAGGGGCTAATATTGGTGTAATTGCAGATAGTGCAGAATACCTGCGTTCGTGGTGGGGCGAAGGAGAGGTTAAGATTTTTTTAGATGGAGATAAAGAGTTTCCGACATTATGTGGTACAGGAACAGAGGATTATATCGGAACCGGCTGGGGCCAGGGTGGATATGCCAACCGTTATCAGGGATGTACAGTTGCTGACGGCGCAAAAATGCAATATGCCTTTTACCGGTTCCACGTTCCCGATCCTGTATATTTCTACCAGGATATTAAAGTCACTATTCAGCAAATCGGATATGCAGGAGAACAGGAATTGCAGAAAATGAAACAGCTGAATAAGACTATTTACAAAACCGGTGAAGAAATGGAAGCTGTAATTTTTAACACAGATCTGAAATCCCTTATTTTTGAAAGGGCTGACAATGTATCCAGTTGCGTCTACTTCTATTTATCGCAACCTGAGAATAAGCTGCCATTAATTAACAAATAATCTGACAAAGATAAAAGGGTAGCTGTTAAGTGGTTCTTTATTTCATAGCACTGCATTAATAAATTTGAAGGATTATTTCAATAGCAAGTATTAATTTTGAGTTTGAGCAAATTCAGCAGTAAATTTGTATATTAAATGTTTAAGATTCAGGAAAATCGAAATCGGATATTTTTTATGAGGATGTTGTTTTTGAAGTCAGGCAAAGATCGCTCAGGACTCAGATTTAAATATTTGATGGGGCTGATTATGTTCTTGCTCCTGATGGTAACCTATTTCAATGCACAAGGCCAGACCCCTGTAGTTATATGGGAGCATCCTGCCACCTCCAAAACAGAGAGCATTGACAGGCAGGTTATTATAAAAGCCATAATTGAATCAAAATTTGATCTGCAGAATGTTGAGGTCCTCGTAAACAATGTTGCTGATCATTCTGCCAAACCAGTACAGACTTTAAATGCCGATAAAGTAAGTTACTTCTTTTCCCAGACAATTTCACTAAGGCCCGGGGAGAACACTGTAGTTATTATGGCTGCCAATGCCAAAGGACTGACCTATTCTGAGAAGCGGATTATCGGTCTGATGTTGTCATTTGTACCTTCAGTTACTTTCATTAGTCCGGCTGCTAAAGACAGCCTCTACGTAACAAGCTCAGTTATCGTAAGGGCTGAAATAGTTTCGGCTACACAAATCAGAACATGCAGATTATTGCTGAACGGCAGAGCGTTAACATCCGGGAGCGGAGAAAAACCGGTTCAGAAAGATGACACCACCTTTATTTTTGAAAAGCATGTAGATCTTCAGAATGGACTGAATGCATTTATCCTTGAAGCTGAAAACAGAGATGGCAAAACAGGGTCCGCTGATCGTACACTGCTTTATGTTCGTGAACCATCAGTAAAATGGATACTTCCTGCCTCTGTTAATAATTTCACAGATGATGGGATTCTCAAGATCAGGGCTGAAATAATTTCTCCGTTTGAATTGCAGAATGCTCTTATAAATCTTAACGGGAATAATCTGCCTGAAGCTAAGGGTGAATTTACAAAGAGCAATGAATCGACATATATATTTAAGAAAGATATTAAGCTTAATCCCGGGAACAATAATATTTTCATATCTGCAGGCAATTCCAAGGGAATTGGAACATCCGGGACAAGATTTGCAGGGTATCTCCTGCCTGTTATCAAAGTGATCAACCCTTCACCAGCTGATAGTATCGTAACGTCAGGGTCTATCTTATTGAAGGCAGAAGTAACTTCAAGGACAGATTTGCAGACAGCAAGAATTTTTCTTAATGGCAGCCTGCTTACCGGAGAACCGTCAAAGAAGCCAGAAAGGAAGGATAGCATAACATATCTTGTGGAGCGACATATCCAGCTTCAGACAGGTAGCAATACCATTTTCTTTGAAGCAAAAAACAATCTTGGGACTACAGGTTCTGACAAGTACAATATTATCTGGCAGGTTGAGCCATTTATTGCATGGATATCCCCGGCAGTAGATAAAACGGCCTCTGCTTCAGATATGGTTGAAATAAAAGCCGGAATCAAATCAAAATTTGATTTGCAGAGCGTAAGGATATTTATCAATGATACACTTCTTCCTGATGAAAATGGTCTCATCAAACGTATTGATAACGATAATTATACCTATGAACGGATTGTCCGGATAAATCCTGGAGAAAATACTATATATCTCGATGCCGGAAATGCCAAAGGCATAGGGTATTCATCAAGAATGAAAGTTGTCGGGAATCGAGATATGGCAGTAACAAAGAAGACAATCACTGATAGTGTACCTCATGCTGTTGTTACAGCCAGGGAGGAAAAACATGATGATAAACCTGATGTACCGATTGAAAGTAAAGTTGCTGCGAGGGATACATTATCCGCAAATGTTGCAGTGCTGACTCTTCCTGCTTCTTCATCTGATTCACCCGAAATTGCATGGATTAGTCCGTCGAAGGAAAAATCAGACATTAACCTGAACAGAGGCACAATTAAGGTAAATATAAAGTCAGGAGAAAAGCTACAGTCGCTTCTGGTTTATGTAAACGGTACAGCAACCGAAGAGGTAAAATATATTTCGGCTTCTGATTCCCCTGGTGAATTCAGATTCGAGAAATCAGTAGATTTTCAACCCGGGGAGAATAATATTTACCTGGTTGCATCCAACAGTAACGGAACGAGCAAATCTGAACCCCGCTATCTTACCAATCCGCCTACAAATCCTCCGGTAGTAAGCTGGGAGGTACCTTCGAATCCCAAAGCAATTGTAAATTCTGAAATAATTAATGTTGAGGCTTGTATAAAGTCTGCAACCTCGCTTAAAATTGTACAGGTTTTTGTAAATGGTGTACAGCAAGCCAGTGAGATGATGTTCCAGTTACCCCAGCAGGGTGAATGCAACTACAGGTTCAATAAGGATGTAATTCTTAAGGAGGGTGACAACAGCGTAATTATTATTGCATCAAATTTTGCAGGCAGCACAAATTCAGATAGAAGAGTGATCAGATTTGAACCTGCTATGATTGCTGAGAAACGGCTGGCACTTATAATTGGCAATGCCGATTATGGCAATTCAAACGTATTGAGAAATCCCGTTAACGATGCAAACCTGATTGAAGGGACACTTAAAAACCTAGGATTTGAAGTTATAAAAACAACAAATGCCACAAAAAATGAGATGATGGAATCACTTAGAGATTTCAGCAAGAAGCTGGATAAGTTCAATGTGGCATTATTTTATTATGCCGGTCATGGTATACAGGTAGACGGCCAGAATTACCTTATACCTGTTGATGCTCAACTTAAGGAAAAAGCAGATTGCAAGTGGGAGGCAGTGCCGGTAAATTATATTGTTGAAGAGTTTGAACGGGTTCCTGATAATATAAATATTGTTATACTTGATGCCTGCAGAAATAACCCTTTCAGAAGCTGGGTAAGAGGGGGAGAAGAAGGATTCAGGGCTCTGAATCCTGTCAGCGGCACAATAGTTTCATTCGCCACATCAGAGGGATCTACAGCTGCTGACGGTAGCGGATCAAACGGAACCTTTACCGAGGAGCTCGTTAAACAGATTGTTGTACCTCAGGCCATTTCAAGTGTATTCATTAATACACGCAGGGAAGTGATGAAACGAACCAATAATGCTCAGAGGCCTCAGGAATGGAATATGCTTACAGGGGAGTTCTATTTCTCAAAATAAAAGGGGCTGTATCAAAAGCCTAAATTTGCCCCCTGCCCCCTAAAGTGGGACTGTTTAAAATGCTGACTATTAAATACTTCCCCTTCAGGGGATTTAGGGGTTTTAAATAAAAAAGAGGCTTTTGATACAGCCCCTTTAGTTGTTCTGTCATGGCTCGAATTATTTATCTACGATTCTTCTTATTTCATTTAATGTATCAGATGATCTGGATAAGCCAATGAGCTTTGCCACCTTCATCCGTAAAATCATTACCATGAAAGGGGGGAATTAAATCCCTGTCAAATTATAATTTTCACCAAAGTGAGGAATACTGGCGAACTATGGTCAATATTCCCGGCTTTTTAACCATGAGCAAACAATTTATGTTACAGGATATTTATTCACTCTTTATAAGAAGTGAAACTATGATACCATAAATGATATGACCAATTATTCCACCAACTAAAGTGAGCACTATACTTCCTGCACGAAAATTCATTCCGCCAAATATAGCACCCATGACAGCCATCATTATCTCAGCGAAAATAAACACCAGTCAGCTTTGTTAACCACTGCTATTACTTTTGCTTCTGACTGGGCTGTCGCAGATACTGTAACTAATAAGAAAAGTACTGCACTGATTAAAATTGATTTTACTGTTTTCATCTTGTTTAGTTTAAATGATTTTTACATTATTTTTTGTAATTCTTTAAACTAATAGTCGGAGAAATAGTAAAACCTGACAAAAATGAAGGTAAATTTTCAATAAACTTTAGTCTCTGATACCAAATATCTGGTTGACAGTGAGATGAAAGGATCTTGTTAAATACACGCATGATCTGGATGTTTACCATCCATTTATGGGCTCATATATTGCATATGAACAATTAAATCCTCCGCATGCTGCCAATAAATTCACAGAGGTCTTCAAAGAGAAGTCAGAATGACTGGTATGCAAATTTTCTTATTCCTTCCAGCGAAATTGGAGATAAAGAATTTTAGCCAGGTTCTAGAGTAATTCCAAAATAAGCTCATAGGTTTCTTTGGAATACAATTCATATTCTGTTCTATTTAGTCCTTTTAAGCTATTTTTATATTTATCCATCTCTTCCAGAATTCTCTTTTTCTCTTCCGCATTTTTTTGTGCTATAATTTGTTCAACAATAGCTCTTTTAGTTAAAGGTGATCCATCTTTAGCTACATAAATAATATCATCTAACGTGTTGTGCGGTTGAAAATTAAATAAAAAAGTTAATAAATATAATAAAAAAAGTTATGCATAATACTGATATACAGTATATTAGAGGTAAAATTCACCACAAATCCACCTCAGATATGCATAA
>Ga0307375_10000097_pt1 | contig 118799 bp, 94 predicted proteins | sample TR1MG_FD_202531 | JGI IMG/M metagenome (GOLD analysis project Ga0307375, IMG submission 202531) | Soil microbial communities from Risofladan, Vaasa, Finland - TR-1 | ecosystem: Environmental > Terrestrial > Soil > Coastal area > Acid sulfate soil | place: Finland: Risofladan, Vaasa | collected... | reverse complement strand
AAGAGTTCTCTGACTTTCAACAGGAGAGGATGCGATCCATGTAATGAAATCCCCGCCAGGACTTAACCTAACATACCTGACCTGATCTGTTCCTGTATAAATTGTTTTTGGTCTTTCAGGTTTGAGTGCCTCATCTTCCTTCTCAGAAATATGCTTAACCTGTTTCCTTTCCTGCAGGACAGTAAAAAGCCTCAACTGGTCTTCATGCAACCACCTGTCATTATCATTTGAATAAGCCTGATTTTCCTGTTTTTCTTTTCCTTGCCTGAAGTCTGTCAATTGCTTTATTGCACCACTTTTAATTTCCCGGGAAAAAAGGTTCATCCCTTTACTAAAAATTATAAGATCTTCTTTATGGCTGAAGACCGGATTGCTTTCAGAATCTGTGGTATTTGTTACCTGTGTCACAATACCGGAACCAACCTGCAGCATCAAGATATCCCCATCCTTTGCATAAATCCATTTTGACCTGTCACGGTTAAACACCCCGTTGAATGACGGCATCCCTTTTCTCTCCCCGATGCTGACCTTCTCAGGCACAGGCTTACCTGTTCCGGTTGAATAAAGTGAGGGGAGTGTATCCATATCCGGATTCCAGTTAAAATATATTCTACTTCCGGAAGGAGACCAGTTTATCCTGTCAGGAGAATAACCGGTGAAGCGGTCTCCCAGCATTATCTTATCTATTTTAAGAGATCCCTGTGAGAATATACTACCGGAAACAAGCAGAAAAATAAGACTGCATAATAATACGAACTGGAATTTTTTCATTTGGGGGAAATTGACAAATTATTAATGGCTAAAAATACCATTTATAGTAATAATTGGAGCCATTTAAATTGTTTTACCAATGTGGATCAGAGGTCCGGTAAATGAATGGTCCATCCGACAACATGAGTGGTCATATCTTCATACCATGGCTGAATCTCATCTGCTCCAAAGATAAATGTTTTGTTATCAGCCTGATGAGAAGCCATCCGCATCATGTGAATGCCCCATCCCGAATGAAGAACATATTTCTCAAATTTCAGGTTACCCTGGTTCAGATAAAGGTACAGCTTTGGATCGCTATTCCCGGGAAACATCCATCCACCTGCGGTCATTTCACCTATAATTATGTCGGGACGACTATCAGCGTTGACGTCGGTTACAACCAGGCTATGAGGACAATATAACCCGGTATCTATAAGAATTACGTTCCACAGACTCCGAGGATCATTCATATCACGACAGAATACACCAACACGGGCTTCCGGAATTTCCGCATCAGTTGCTACAATATCGACCATCCCATCGCTATTCATATCACCCAGATCGAGCTGGTTCATACCGCCAAACCTTGTATCATTTACCCAGGTTGGTACTCCGGGAAAAACAGGGGTCGTTCTGATGTCCCAATTACTGTAACGATGAATCTCCCAGGAATCAACTGTGGGATCTGCAGGGCATTCCGCCCAGAAATTACCGCAGACAATATCCTGCCGTCCATTCCCTGCAATATCACCTGTTACTAATCCGGACTGGGCACATTCAGCACCATATTTTTTCAAGTCAGCTATCTTATGTTCTTTCCATGGTTGAGCAAAGTCATCAGGAATTTCATACCAGTACAATATATTGCGGTTCGCTAATACTACGACTCCCTGTACCATCTTTCCTGAGATTTTTGCTTCGAATGGCATAATATCATGTAATCCTTCAGCTCCTTTTTCCTTACTGACACTGGCAATAAAATGCTCTTTCCAGTGAGACTGACCAGCTATTTCTTCAAACCACAATAAATCTGTCGTCAGATCACCGGATGAACGTCCAACAATCATTTCATCGACATTGTTATTGTTTATATCAATCACACAGGCGCCATTCTGATAATTCCCTGCACTCGCAGGAACCACTTCCATGGTAGGCGCAAACTGTTGAACCTGCCACTCAAGAATTCTGCTTCCCGATGCAGCAATACTGGGGCCATTAATCCCACGCCTGTACACAGCATTGCCAAAATGCTCATTGCCAAGCTGACTGATCAGCATTGGCTCGGCCTTTACCTGAAGTTCCAACCCGGATGAATTAGATACGTTATTTCCATGTCTGCAAGCCCCTAAACAGAGACACAGAAATATTAAGATAGAAAACATACTAAGTGGTTTCATAATTTTTGACAGTTGTTAGTTCAATTCCTTAACTACCTTTCTCACAACCTCCATCCGGGCTGAATCCTTTTCAAACAAAGGCCAGGAGAAGAAGACAACGCCTTCTGATGGAGGTTTTAATGCCTCTTCAAGACATAATCTGAAATCGGCTGCTGTAAAAGACCTGTCGATATAATAAGGAAAGACCTGAATGCTCGGAAGTATCTTTCCCATTGCCCTGATATCCATATCTTTCACTACATCTGAGATCCATTCTGCATCCCTGTCCAGCATCTGCGAATAGCACATTGGAGATGCATAGTCTGTATATGGTTCTATACTCCGAAGGTCCTGACCAGCAATTCTTATGCTGCCATTACCATAATCATTATTTCTCCAGGGAACTAAATGAACATTTACCAGAATTTCCTTTTTTACATTGTGTGCTTCTTCCGATAGCTCCCTGACCATTGAAGTAATAAGATCGCATCTGAAGGAATCAAAAGAAGAAGAATATCTGGTCTCTATCCATTCTGCCTTTTCAGCAGTGGTTTCACACGAATCCGGAATTGATATTCTAAACTTTGCTGAAAACATGGAGATACAACTGTCACAATAGCATGATTTTTCAATTGTAGTAAATTCCCTGTCAGGATATATCTTTTCCCAGTATACAAACTGCCTGATGAAATCAATGCTTACACCATCAGGATCAAGCGAACTTATCAAACCTGATAATTGCTCTTTCATTGCATTCCTGTAAATACTCCTTGACGGGCAGACAAATTCCACCCAATCTTCCCTGGCTTTTTTCCCGGAATTTGTAATTGCAAATAAAGTAGAATCTCTGTTAAGCGTTTCAGGATTAAAAAATACGGGGAAAATGATAAATACCTTAATTCCTTTGATCTCAAAAGCTTTTCTGAAATTTGTGTCGGCTGCAAGGTCAATACTGACAAAGGCAGTATTTATTCCCATCTTCTCCCATTGAGAAACCAGTTTCTCATAATCCCCGGAGTACTCATAGATCTTAACCCCTATAATCTTTTCGGGTTCCCCGCTGCAATTACAGATAAAAACTGCAGAAATAAACAAAACCAGAATCCGGATCATAAAAATGGAATTCCAATTATTCAGCATCAACTTTTCTTGCAAGTTTTCCGTCCTGATAGATTGTCAGGTTATCCATTCCCTGGAAATAACCCTCGAAGGTCGTCCGGGTTGTCTGAATAACTGGCTCCGAAAACCCTTCAGGAAAATCCTTGATAGTCAGACCTAAATCGCCAAGACTCTCTGAAAATTTACCGTTCTTTGAATAGTAATCGTTTTCAGCATAATATATCAGTCTGAGAGCCCATTTCAATGAAAATTCCGGATCAGGTCTGAATTCTTCTGTTCCTTCACCTGCCATTATACCTGAAAACTGAAGATATCCCCACATCTCAGGCATATGCATGTTTATTCGTCCCTGAGGTGACCATACCCAGTTTTCCTCAGGGAATGGTCTGCCGGTAGCTGGATTAATGTCTTTCATGTATGCTCCATTCTCAACATGGGTTTTCCATTCCACCCTTGAGAATCCCAGTCTCCACTGGTCTCCTGGCATCGGTAGCCGACCTCCGGCGATACTTTCTCTCAAGGAAATGAATGGAATTGCTATTTCAACAGTCCAGCCCGTATCTTCATCAGATGGATTATTTAAGGTACCATTAACTTTGGTACCAACCTTCAATCCTGCAATATCCCATCCAAATACTGCCTTCCCCCCATCACGGTAAGGTTTGAGAAGAAGCAGATCCCAGGGAGTTCCAAGGGCATTAACTTCAAGCTCATAATAAGCGTGTGTGTCACCATCGGGATCGATAAAAATCTCGAAATCATTATCGATGAAAATAATTGTATCGCGCTGTTTCAGTTTTGCCCATACATGTGGATCTTCGAGCTCTGCTGCAAAATATACATACTTGTCATCCCAAAGTACCTTAGCACGTGTCTTATACCAGGGCAGAGGTTTTACTGATCCTTCAATATCACGGAAATCGTTCGTCCATGGTACCTTGTTCCATGCATCCTCGTTAAGCACTCCATCGACAACAACAGGAGATAATGTCCGGTAGCATACATAACTCTCAGGTTCAGGTTTAGGCGGGAAACTGTCAGTTGAAGATGAAGCAACAGGAACAGATTGCCTGCAGGACGAATCTATAAGAGCAATAAACCCGAACAACCATATAGTTTTTAAAAACCTCTGAGCAAATTTTTTATCCATACACTAGATTTGATATTTTGTTTGTTTCTCATTCTGTTCTTAAAAGCCCCCCTTGGGGGATTTGGGGGTAAAGCCCATTAAATTTACACCTTTTATGCTTAAAAGTCTTTCAAATAGTATAAATTTATTGTGATCGAATAAGTAATTGACTATAAATAAATCATTGGAGGATAATACTATGGAAAATTCATGCTATTCACGACGTGACTTTTTGTCGGCAGGTTCAGTACTTGTTGCTTCAACAATTGTTCCTGCATCATTGGACCGACCGGCAGGATTTCCAGATGAAAAAACAAGGGGTTTGCTTAATGTACTTGATTTCGGTGCTAAAGGTGATGGTGTAACAGATGATACTGCTGCCATTCAGAAAGCACTTAATACAGCCGGCAAATCATTTGGAGCCATCTTCCTTCCAGAAGGAAATTACCTTTGCGGAGAACTTAAGGTCCCTGCAGGCGTGGGAATTCATGGCCTGCCAGCCTGGAGCTACAGGGATGGAATGGGAACAATACTTACACTGAATGATGACAAAGCCAAGTGTCTTATTAACCTGACCAACTCTTTCGGCGCTTATCTCTTTGGCCTATGCCTGAAAGGAAAAAACCTTGGGACGGAAATACACGGAATCCTGATCGACAAGCCCGATTACGGAAAACAGGAGGATACTCCTAGAATAGACACCTGCAGGATAGAGCGCTTCAGCGGAGACGGGATAAAGCTGGAAAGGATATGGTGCTTTGCTGTCCGCCACAGCCATTGCTACGGCAACAAAGGGTGTGGTCTTAGAGTACGTGGATGGGATGGATTTATTCTTGACAACTGGTTCTCGGGAAACGGTAAGGCCGGATATGGTTCATATGATGAAAATTCATCCAATACAATAACAGGCAACCGGATTGAATGGAACAGGGAAGGAGGAATCGTGATCTATGGCGGTTCTCATTACAATATCACCGGCAACTATATCGACCGCTCGGGCAGATGCGGGATTGCACTTCTGCAGGGCAGAAACAGGGGATGCGAAGTCATCGCTGTAACAGGGAATGTTGTTTACAGGAGCGGCAAGCCCGACTGGGGTAAAAATGATGACTACGACAGTTCGCATGTACGAATTGAGGGGGCAAAAGGGCTGACATTTGTGGGTAATGCCCTTAATTCAGGAAGGGATGATGGCGGAAAAGGAGGCTACTCTCCAGACTATGGCATGGTTTTAAAAGGACTTGAAAGCTCGGTAGTTAAAGATAATGTATCCTTCAACGGGGCATTAAAGGAACTTGTAGTTGATCTCGGAGAACATGGCGATGGAGTCATTATAAAGGATAATGTTGGTTCGCTCAGAAAAATATCGTAGACTTATGGGCAATACTGACTATTAAGAGATTTTTACAGGCAGGTTCATAATAAAAATGTTGAAAATAAATATTTCGCATCAGGGGAAGCCGGTTGTAATACTTTTCATTTGGTCCTTGCTATTTTACAGCTGTGGTCATATCTCCAGTAAAAATGAATATTTTGACGGGGAATTCTGGCGAAACCAGGGATTGACCAGTGTTATTCCTTTCTGGCAGCAGCACGTATTGGATAGTGCAAAAGGAGCATATTTTCTAAATCTTTCAAGGGAGGGTAATCCATTACCCCCTTTTGATAAACATCCTGCCATGATAGGAAGGCAGATATATGGCTTCTCTTGCGCCTACCTCTTATCAGGAAATGAAACATACCTGCAGAGTGCAAAGGAAGGAGCAGAATACCTGCTCGATCATGCCTGGGATAAGAATTATGGAGGCTGGTATGATCTGCTGGATGAAGATGGCAATGCGAAAGTTAGTACCAAGACTGTGCCTAACGAGCTCTACACTAATGTCGGACTCGCTGAATATTATTTTGTTACAGGAGATAAACAAGCCCTGGAAAAAGTAATGGAATCTGTAAGGCTCAGACAGACATATGCCAGAGATGATGTTTACGGAGGTTATTTCCAGGCTCTCAACCGTGATCTGTCTGTGGCAGACAGCTCAAAGAGCAAGCATTCACATTATGGATATACCAGCTCGCTGCTTCTTAATCTGATGCTTTTTACCGGAGAGAAGGAAATTGGTAGTTTTGCAGAAGAGCTCATGAATATATCGATTGCAAAAATGACTGACAGCCCGTATGGATGGGTCAATGGCTTCCCGTCTCCAAACAATTTACAATGGATGCCAAACCGAAGAATCCTTATGGACAGGGAGGTCATATCTGCAGGTGCTCAACTGACAGCATGCTTCTCACTCATGAGATTATCTGAAATTACAGGCATAAAGCAATATGAAGATATGGGAAAAAAGCTTGCGATACAGGTTATGAATTCTGCATACGACCCAGTAAGAGGAACCTGGTTTGACATGATATATGGAGATCAGCCATCATTCCCTGCAGATACTTCAATTGTGTGGTGGTGGCTCCAGAGCTATGGCATGTTCTCAATGATACATCTCTATCATCTTACCAGGGATGACAGTTATCTCGAATCATTTTCCAGAATGGCCTCTGTATGGACTGAATATTTTATTGATCATGAATACGGGGGAGCATATATCGGGATTACCCCCTCCGGAGAAGCAAAAAACAAGGAAAAGGCATCTGCATGGAAATCCTCTTATCATGAAATGGAGACTTCACTTCTAAACTACCTGTATCTGAATCTATATGTTAACAGAAAACAAGTAACTTTTTATTTCAATATCACTGAGGCTGTAGAGGGAGAAAAACACTTTGTTTCACTTGCCGAAGATCCTTCCGTGAGAATCAGCAGTGTGACAATCAATGGAAAAAGGTGGGATTCTTTTGATACTGAAGGGAGATCCGTAACTTTGCCTGCAGGAAAGAATCTAAAAATGGCGGTTACCCTAAAGCCTGGCAAGTAAAATTAAAACCTGAAGAAAATGAAAAAGATATTATGCATTTTGTTTACTGTAACTGCGATCATGTTCAGATCATACTCGCAGCCTTCAATAATTCTTCTAAATGAAAACTGGAAAGCCAGAAGGGCAACAGATATATTGGCCGATGGCAATGAGATATCATCAGGTAATTATAAAATAGAAGGGTGGATCGATGCTGTTGTTCCCGGAACAGTGCTTACAACTTTATTGCACAACAACCAGATTCCTGATCCTTTCTTTGGAATGAATAATAACCTTATCCCTGATGTTTTTGAAACCGGCAGAGATTACTATACATACTGGTTTTATAATGAGTTTGATCTTCCTGAACTCAATGAAGATCAACAGGTATGGATCAGTTTCAGGGGAATCAATTACTTTGCCGATGTATTTCTCAACGGAAAGAGAGTCAATACAGATACTCATGAAGGGATGTATCTGAGGGAGAAATATCTGATTACTCCTTTTCTCAACAAAGGCAAACCAAACAAAATTGCAGTATGGGTCGCTCCTCCTGATCCTGTTGGAAATCCTAACGGGGGACAGGGGGGAGATGGCACCATTGGCCGTAATGTAACAATGCAGTTCACAGCCGGCTGGGACTGGATATGTCCTGTCCGGGACCGCAATACTGGTATCTGGGATCAGGTTGCCATTGAGATCACCGGTACAGCTGACCTGAGGAATCCTTTTGTTGAAATGAGAGTGCCCGGTATAAGAGAACCCGGCGCGAAACAACAACCAGTTTTTCTTAAACCATCAGCTGAACTTGTTAATCCTACATCCACTGCTGTCCAGGGAACTTTATCTGTTTCAATTGAAGGAGAAACAAAAAGTGTAAAAGTTACACTTAATCCTTATGAAGTCAAAATTGCAGGACTTCCAGAGTTTAAGATACAAAATCCAAGGCTGTGGTGGCCAAATGGAATGGGTGATCAGCCTCTCTATAAAGTGAAGTTTGATTTTGTGGTTCAGAGCGGGGTTAACATGGATTCAGAAGAGGTTACTATCGGAATAAGGGAGGCTGCCAATTACTGGGATGAAAAAATCAGGTCAAGGGTCTTCACAGTCAACGGTCAGAAAGTATTCATAAAAGGAGGCAACTGGATAGCTTCAGACATGCTGATGAGGCTGAGCGCTGAACGATATGATGCCGAAGTGCGGATGCATGCCGGAATGAATATGAACATGATAAGGGTCTGGGGAGGCGGTCTTACGGAACGCCCTGAATTTTACAATGCCTGCGACAAATATGGCGTACTGGTATGGCAGGACCTCTGGATTTCCGGTGATTGTAACGGAGAATGGCTCGACCCTATGAAGAAAGAGTCACAGGCCCGCCGTAAGGCTTATCCCGATAATCATGACCTTTTTCTTGAGTCGGCTGTTGACCAGATAAAAATGCTCAGGAACCACCCCAGCCTTTACCTTTGGTGCGGAAGCAATGAAACACTACCTGTAGCGGATATACTTAAATCCCTTGAGGAGGAGATTTTTCCGAAATATGACCCGGGCAGGTATTTCCTTGAATACTCAACATCTGCAAAGCTAATGACCAACAGCATTGGGGGTGTAGGAGACGGACCATACGGTATCCGCGAACCTGAGAAAATATTCACTGAAAGATCATTCCCGTTTAATCCTGAAACAGGCTCAATAGGCATCCCCAATTATGACGGACTTGTTAAGTTCATTCCCCAGGAAGAGTTGAAGCCTCCACAGGGTCCCAGACCGGGAAGATCATGGCAATACCATAAATATCTTCCCCTGATGGATTTCCCCGATCGTTATGGTAAAGTAAAGGATATCCAGGATTTCTGCTTCAAAGCCCAGATAGTGAGCTATGAGCAGTACAGAGCACTGCAGGAGGCCTTTAACCATAAAATGTGGGACTGGTATGCCGGTATGCTGGTATGGAAAAATCAGAATCCATGGACCGCCCTTCGCGGATCTTTCTATGATTATTACCTCGATTATCAGGGTGGATATTTCGGTTTTAAGCATGGCGCTGCACCTGTTCATATTCAGTTGAACCTGAATGATTCAGTAGTATGTGTCCTTAATCAAAAGGCTGTAAAAACCAATCCTTTAACCGCCGGTATTATGCTCTATGACATGCATGGCAAACTTCTTTCCGAAAAGAAAAACGATGTGACACTTCAGGCACATACACTTCAGCTCCTTGACAAGGTTGTTCTCCCTGCAAACACCAATGAAGTATTCTTCCTGAAGCTACAGCTCTCAGACCAGGACAAAATTGTCGACGAGAACCTTTACTGGCTCTCAAATAAAACTCATTCGTATGAGAAGCTGAATGAATTGCAGAAAGTTACATTAAATACAGATCTTAGGAAAATCGATAATGGTCAATCAGTTATAAGGTTGTCAAATCCTGGAAGTGAAACAGCATTCTTTATCAGGCTTAAAGTTACAAATGGTAAAAATGAGCTGATCCTACCTGTCTGGTTCACTGAAAACTTTCTGACGCTTCTGCCTGGTGAGGAGAAAGAAATAATGGTCGACCTCTCGACAGGTAAAAGCACGACAGGAATGAATGATCTCAAGCTTGTTATTGAAGGGTGGAATGTTCCTGTTGCAGAATTTCAATTATAGTTCTCAAGCAACTCAAGAATACAGCCAAGCTGTTTCTCTGAGCTAATGTAGCTGTAGGCACCTCCATCCCATCCACCACTCATTACTGTTGGCATTCCCTGCAGCTGGAATTCTTTTTCCAAACCGTTTATATCTTTTACCCAGAAAGCAATGTGATGAATTCCTTCTCCGTTTTTATCTAGGAATTCCTGCCATGTACTCTTTCCTCCAAGTGGCTGGATAAGTTCGATCTGAAGATTCTCCATCGACAGGAAAGCCAGTTTTGCTTTAGCATCTGAGGGCTTCCCCTTGTAAAGGGTTGGCCTCGATGAATTTGATTCTCCTATACTTACCTCAGGTACTTTTACACCAAGCACCTCAGCCCAATTGTTCCGGGCCTTATCAATATCAGTAACAATTATAGCAACCTGGGTTACAGTTTTTGAACTAATCAAAGGCGCTTTTCCCTCTTCCTTCATGCAGAGAAAAGAAACTGAACCAACACTTATTATCGACAAGATTACAATTAATAAATTTTTCATGACTTACTGTTTTATTGACATTAACTTGAATTAAAATAACTATTTGTATGTAATTCTACTTTTTAAGATACCCGCTGTCATTAAGCCAGTCTGCCATTCTGTCGGGCCAATTACGGACAGCCTTGTAGGTTGATCTGTCTCCCATATTGAAGGCATGCTTACCCCTGGCAAGAAAAAATGCCTCGACCGGTACATTTGCTTTCCTGAACTTAAGGAGAAGGTCTATTGTAACCTCATCACAGCCATATTCATCATCATTGGCGCAGATAAGGAAAGCCGGAGGGGAACCTGCCGGAACTTTTTCAGGAGCCTTCCCACCAGGATATACCATTATCTGGAAATCCGGTCGCCCATTAATCTTGTCTGTCGGATCAGGAGCCTTTGGATCTCCGTCTCCATTATCGAAAGCCACCATCATAACTACTGCCCCGCCGGCAGAAAATCCCATCATCCCTATCCGGGCCGGATCAATTTTAAACTCTGATGCACGACTTCGAACCATCCTGACTGCTCTGTAGGCATCCTGGCGTACCTCTTTGAAAGTATAGGGGGAATTCTCCTCATTGGGAAGCCTGTATTTCAGAACAAATACTGTAACTCCTAGTTTATTCAGATATTCTGCTACCATGCGGCCTTCACCATCAAATACAAGTTCCCTGAAACCACCACCTGGAGCAACAATAACAGCACAACCGTTTGAAATATCCTCAGACGGTCTGAACAGCGTAAGAGTAGGGTTGTTAATGTTTTTTACCCACCAGTCCTTTGACTGTTCCGGAATATCTTTGCGGTTTTCAAAGCCTGGAGCACCTTTCTCCCAGAGAGAAATGACCTCTGGCTTACTCTGGGAGAATGCCGTAACCGAAAACAGTACTGAAAAGCAGAATCCGTATATAAGTGTTCTCATAGCAGATAGTTTTAAATGGGTTTTGATGTAATATTTATTTCTCTCTATCGGTTACCAATATTAATGATCTGCAACCACTTTTATTTCAGATGGGTATACCTTCACAATAAAGTACTCATTCCCCGAATCTTTTACCCTGATGCTTCTTTCTCCATTTGGTTCAATGAGTCCCGACTGAGCATTTATCATATCATTCCCGTGTGCAGCATTTATTTCCATAATGGGTATCTTCAGCGAAATAGCCCACAATTCGGCCGAAGATTCATGAAATGACCGATATCTCTGGTTAGTACCTGAATTGATGCAATGCACAATGAACTGAGCCCCCATCTGTTTCAGCTTCCAGGGCAGATATGGATTAGACATGGTTGTGTATCCTGGTGTTGCCCACAGATCGTTGCATATAAGTATCCCAAATCTGTCCCCATTCCAGTCAAATATTTTTAATTCTCCTTCAACATAATCAACCATCTCCCCCGACCCTGGCAGGTCTAAATTGCTGCATCTTAAGACCTTGGAATAGGCTCCCATAAATTTCCCCTCCGGAGAATACAACCTGACCTGGTTGTAGCAATACTCTGCACCTGATATATTCTCTTTAAAACATGTTCCAAGCATCAATCCGAGCTTATTCCTGGCTGCAGCATCCAGTACTTCCTTCAAAGCCCTTTCAACCTCTTCCTGGTCAAACATATTTGTATAGCCAGACAATGAACCTTCAGGGGTAACCAGAAAAACAGCTCCGTCCCTGGACGCTTTACTGATCCCTTCAATTATCTGCGTCCTGTTTTTTTCAATATCAGCCGTTACTGTCATCTGGAGTCCGGCAATCAGTATCGGATCTTTTGCATTGCTGGATTGTCCTGTTAAATTTTCTGAGTGTGTAATGATCACTGATATGAATGTAAAAATGAATAAAACTGATCTGAGAGTAAATGTTTTCATAGAAGATTATACTGGAATTCTTTTAAAAAATCACTCTTACAAGTTTGCTATATTCTCAACAATGGCATCCCCGTTTTTGAAAAGTTCTTCCTTTATCTCAACTCCGAGACCCGGCCCCTCCGGTGCTGTAACATAGCCGTTAACAGGTACTGGAACACCATTAATGAAATATGGGAACTGGTGGGTATACTTCCAGTAGTTGCTCTCCATATAAGAGAAGTTCTGAATAGCAGTGCAGAGGTGTGCTGATGCGACATACAGCAACGGGCCTCCGCAGGTATGCGGAGATGCAGGAATATGATAAGCATCAGCCATATCACACATTTTCTTAGCTTCAGTAACTCCACCGCACCAGCAGATATCAAACATCAGGATGTCTACAGCCCTGGCTTCCAGGAAATCTTTCAGCTGGTATCGCGTAGCCATTGTCTCACTGTGTGCAATTGGAATGCTTGTTTCCTGGGCCAGTTTTGCATACGATTGTGCCGAATCAGGAAGCAGTATGTCTTCAGCATGGATTACATTGAATGGTTCACAGGCCTTTAATACCCTTTGTGCTCCGGGAAGATCGAAGCCACCCCATCCGTCAATAAGGATCTCCATCTTTTTCCCGGCTGTTTTTTCAATCTGTCTCAGCCATTCTATCCCATTATCAATTCCAACTGAACTTATAAATCCACCTTCGGTCCTGAAGGGGTATATCTTCATGGCTGTTATTCCTTTCTCGAGAAGAAATGTTACAATCTTTTCAGTATCAGGACCCATCTTGGTATTGTTGATGGCCCAGTAATCTGTTACGGTATTGTAAACCTTTACCCTTGGACGTGTTTTACCTCCTATCAGCCTGTAAAGCGGCAGGCCTGTATACTTCCCCAGGATGTCGAGAAGCGCCATATCGATTGCACTCATCATATGCATTTCCGACCCTCCGGCATTTCTCATTGCCTGGTACTTGTATATCCCTTTAAGGATCTTTTCAATATCACGCGGATCTTCACCTATAAGGTACTCATTTGCAAGATCTTTCAGACTTCCCATTTCGCCGTTAACCGACGGGTATGTCTCACCATAACCAATTATCCCTGTATTTGTATGTATGCGGATCCAGCAGAATTCTGTAGTCCCGCTTCCTCCTGATCCTCCACCTATCTTTAATTTCTCATTGAAATGGATGCTTTCCACCCTGGTTATTTTTATCTCACCTTTACTGCTTGTCTGAACAGGTGAATTACCAATCCCTGCCAGGTCTGAGCTTTTAAGAAATGGAACTGCTGCTGCACTCATTCCTAATCCCTTCAGTGCCTGGCGCCTGGTGATCCCTTTATTACTGAGTTGTTCTTTCATACTTTATTTTCTTGATTCATTCAACTTTCTACATAAATTATACTGTCAGTTTTGAGGAACAGCATCAAAAATCCTGACTTCAAAAGGTTTCAGTATAATCATAAATGATCTCCCGACAACTGATGACTTCGTTCTGCCGTTGACTTCAGATATTACATCTGTGAATAAATAATTGTCATCGTGACCATCAGGTATCTCAAAAACTTCTTTCACTTTGAAATGAAAAACTTTTTCCATTGAAGAGGGATTGCGAAGTGATACCACGCTTTTCTTTTCCGACCATGATGCATATCCATAAACCTCCCCTTTTGCCGGATCACCTCCTACCCAATGTGCATCGGCCATCACTGATTCATTATCTTTTGCCCATTTTGCTGCTGAGGCAAGACAATCCCAGTTGGCTTTATTCAGTTTGTGAGGATTAATATAAAGTTCCTGCAGATTTGTTCCTGTAGCAAAGAACGACCATATCTCGTCCGAAATGTCTTTATCATTCATTTCAAATATTCCCGGATTACCATTATCTGCAATGCATATCCCGCATGTCATCAATGAGTTTAACGGGAAGAGCGGTCCGCGCTGTACTATGTTTTTAAAAACATCTGCATCCCTGTATGTTATCCACTGCTGACGTTTAGATCCTTCTCCCGTCATGTTTGTATCATCCCCTCCACGCCAGATGTTATCTCCAAATTTTAGCCAGTATACTGAAGGCCATGTACCGGTTGTGAGACTCATATAGAGATCAGGCTTGAGGTTTAGCAGATGCCTGAGAAGATTGAGAAATGATTCAACATCCTTCTGGTATTCTGTAAGATCACCGCTTCCTGCTCCAACCCCTGCACCTACACCATCAAACTTGAACATAGAGATGTCATATTTCTTTACAAAATCTGACGCAACCTCTTTAAAGCGATTGTAATATACCGGCCCCGAAAGAGAAAATCCATTTTTATTGGTCTCAAATGGAGGTTTTTGCCTGTTTCCATACTCAATCCTTGAATTCTTTGGTTCTCCGTATCCACCGAACGGCGACATCCACACTCCTATATCCGATTCATATGATCTCGCAAGAGTTTTCAGGTTTGTAAAACCATCCGGAAAACCTGAATGAAACTTCCAGAGAGTCCTGTTGTCATCCCATCCGTCGTCAAACAGGAAACCTGTCAGATGGACATTTCTCGCCCTGATAAGGCTGTCACCAAAGAGTCTTATCCTGTCGGATGATTCGGTCTCATCGAATTTTCTTTTATCCCATGAGATGTCGAACCATGAATTGTAATGCAGAACCTGGTGATATGGATGCGCACGTTCCCTTTCAACATAGTAAAGGAATCCCCTTCGCAACTGGCCGGGAGGTGTCACACCCCACACCGTAGAGAGCTCTTTGGTAAGCCTTGGTACTGATATCTTTATAGAACCATTATCATTTTCAATCCTGGAAAGAGGGTATTCAAGTGCAATAAAAATGTTGTTCACAACCAGTGGAGAACCATCTACATTTCCGATTTTCCTGGCACCCGTAGAAGAAGGTATCTTAACAAGAGTAATACCTGAAATTTTTTCTTCATCCACTGTTGTGAATCTGAATATCTGCCTGATGTAATTGGAGCCATTTCTGAGCTCCGCTTCCCAGTGAAGATATATTCCTGATTTTTTATCCTCCAGATATGCATCATACTTTCCACCCCCTGTCCTTTCGGCAAATATTGCTGATGATGGATTTGCTCCGGTGTAAACTATTTCAGGTTTCCCTTTCAATCTGAAATTATCAGATGTGATTACCTGACCGTTTTTCAATTTAAGTTCAAATAACGGAAGTGGGTCTTTTATAAGCCTGTCTCCTGTTTCTATGTCCTCAAATCCAATGATCCTGATTTTGCCATTGGTAAGTGCAAGTTGCATCCTGACAGCCTGGTTCTCAAGAATCGTCATTTTACCATCCGCGGATATGACCTGTGCTTCCCCCGGAGTAATACCTGGATAAGAAAACTGTGCAGGAAGAACCTTGAATAATCCAAGACAAATGAAGAAGCCTAACAGATATTTTGCTTTCATTCTGTTACTAATTTATCAGCTCGTTTATATGTTATTTAGAATAAGCTGTATCGTTTATAACCTTAAGCAGTGACTTTGAACCATGGGCATCACCTCCCAGCTGCCATATCATAATACCTCCTGCCTTTTCCATGGCCAGCTGTGTCTTTTTCCTCATTGTTGGCATCCCGTTATAATACATGTTCATTCCATTCTCTATCGTGAGCTCATCGAAGGATTCCGATCCCGGATAAGCCTCAACTATCTGGCGATAGTTCATGCTTTTGGCTTTTGAGGTCAGGTCCGGTCCGAATCCATATCCGTAAAAAGGAACACCAAGCATCATCTCTTTTGCAGGAATTCCCCGCTTAACTCCAAAATATTCTATATCCTCTATTGAGTGCTGATAAGAGGCATGCTGACCCGGCTTATCAGGACGCCATGGACCAGTATGGTCATACGACATGATATTCACAAAATCATACTGAGCAAGGACCTTGTCGGAAAAGAGATCCGGATTTGTCACCACGATGGCTGCTGTAAGAATTTTATTATGCGCCTTAAGAGCTGAATTCAGTTCAACAGTAAAATCTTCATAGTTTTCATCAATATCACCATGCTCAAGATCATTGTCAAGGCCATCAAGATCATATTTTACAACAATGTCAGCCAGTTTCTGAACTATCATTCCACGCTTATCATCCTGAAGTAACCTATGATAATAAGGATGCGCACCTCCCCCTCCAATTGAAAAAAGAACCTTAACCCCCTTTTTATGGGCCTTTTTAATGAAAGGTTCGAGTGCTGAAAAATCCTGGTTATAATTACCTGCTGTATCTGGATTAAGGAAAAACAGGTTAACATGTGTTACCCTCTTAAAAGGAAACTTTTTGAAATCGGTCATTGCCGATCTCATAGAATAGTAGCCAACAACTTTGAAGTCAGATGTTTTCTGTCCGGTGACAGGACTAACTAAAAAGGCTGAAATAAGAAAGATCCAAAAAAGTATTTTTCTCATGACTATAATTTTACAACTTCATTCTTACTCCTATTCTTATTAGCAATCCGGTTACTGCAACACAAAGCATTGCAAAAAGAAATGTCTTAACTAGGCCAACACCTCCGGTTCTTATTGCTTCAGGAAGACTTATATGTAAAAAATTCTTTATTCCATATAAAAGGTAGGGTACAAGATAACAGAGGATTGTAGCCACACCTGCAGGCTTAATAATATTGAACCATCTGGCTTTTTTCCCGATATCTGCAACCCAGTATATTGCTATGAAGGCAAGGATAGTAAATGCACTGCAAAGGAAAAGCCATGCAGGTGTTGCACCAAGTTTTGCCAGACCCCAGTAAGGCCTGGTGATAACTGAAAGAATAATGAGAACAGCAGAAAATCCAAGCAAGGTGAGAGTCATTTTACCATTCTCTCCCTTTCTAACAAAATGCTGGAATATCATTGTTGTAAGAACTCCTCCCAATGTCAGCCCGGTAAGTGTACCCCCGCTTATTGCACTTGGTATCACTCTCATTATTTCCCGGGGGATCAGATGAGCCTTGCCGGCCATGCTTAATATACAGAAGAAGGCCCAGCCTGCAATAATAACCCACATTTTGTTTTTACCAAAAATTGTTATTGTCCCGCTCACCAGGTATGCCCATCCGATAAGTCCCAGAATACCCCACCATTGTGGTGAGAACCTGTAAATATTACCTTCCTGCCCCCCCCTGTAGATTATTGCAAGTATTAATAAAACAGCTATTGCAACACCTTTAATAGCGTAAACAACTTTCTTATTCCAGGTATCAGGATATGTATTCCAGATAAGTATAAAGGCAATACAGCAAATAGGATTCCAGAACATCCTTGGCATACCTGTTGCAGCTGCATTATAAGTTTCTCCATTGACGAGGAATACACCCATTACCACGAGAGCAAAGGTCCTTAACAATACATGCTGCATAAGCTGCCATTCGTTGTCACCTTTTTTCCTGCGATTATTAATAGCATAGGGCAATGACAAACCGACTATAAAAAGGAAAGCCGGAAATACAACGTCTGCCAGTCCGATCCCGTCCACACCTCTTTCCGCATGCCCGAGCCATTCCGGGATGTCCTTCAGGGACCACAGATCATTAACAAATATCATCAGGACCATTGTAAATGCCCTCAGAATATCAATTGTAGCAATTCGCTGTGAAGGTGAAATTATAATACCTTCTGCGGTGTTGCTACCAGCCGGTGTGTCAGAATTTTTACTCATACATGTAGGGTTAAATAAGATTATAAAATGGACATCAATAAAACAGTTTCAATCGTCAAATCATTCATTCCTATTATAGTATAAATATATACAATGACATTTATAATGCATATTTTTTTAACTATATTTATGAGTTTGAGGATACTTCAGCAAATGAAAGCTATAATAATTACTATTTACTGCTTTTACCATGTTGGACTGCTGACATAAATGGTTATTTAATTGCTTATGATAAACCGTAGATTCTTAATAGCAGGAATATTATTGGTCCTTTTATTTACGGTAATCGTATTATCCAGGAAATCTGATAGTCCCGAAATTATCTCAGCCATGGGTGTAATTGAAAGGGTTCTTCCGGAACATTCAAAGCAATTCATCCTCAGAACATTAGAAAAAGAAGGTGAAAATGATATCTTTGAAATTGAAGCAAAGAACAATAAGATTCATATAAGCGGCACATCAGGTATTGCTATCTGCAGCGGATTCAACTACTATCTTAAATACATCTGTAATGCTACCTGGAACTGGAGATGTGGCAATAACCTGAATATTAAAGGAAATCTCCCCCTTAAATTTGAGAAGATAAGGAAAGAATCGCCATACCGTTACAGGTATATTTTCAACTACTGTACCTTCTCATATACCATGTCTTTCTGGGACTGGGAGCAATGGGAAAGGATGATCGACTGGATGGCTATGAACGGAATTAACATGCCCCTGGCACCAATGGGACAGGAGATTATCTGGCAGCGTGTCTATAAAAAGTTCGGTTTATCTGAAAAAGATCTTGAAGATTTCTTTGTTGGCCCGGCATATAATGCATTTGGAAGAATGGGATGCATTGATGGATTTGGAGGACCATTACCACAATCATGGATAGATAATGAATGTGTACTACAGAAAAAGATTCTTCAACGAGAAAGAGAACTTGGAATGACACCTGTTCTTCAGGGATTTACTGGTCATGTCCCGCCTGCTTTTGCAAGGAAAAATCCTCAGCTGAAATTCACAAACCTTACATGGATCGACTTTGAACCGACAGTACTTCTTGGGTGGGAGGAGCCACTTTTTACAGAGATCGGAAAAGAATTCATTCTTGAACTGGAAAAAGAGTATGGAACCGATCATCTTTATGCAGTTGACCAGTTCATAGAGATGGAACCGGCAAATGGGGATACTCTTTTCCTTAAAAATATGAGCTGTACAATCTATAACAGTATCATCAAGGCCGATCCTGAAGGCAAATGGGTAATCCAGACATGGCCATTCAAAGAACTTCTGTTCTGGAACAAGGACCGGACAAAAGCCTATTTCGACGGTGTCCCTGATGATCGGATGATAGCTCTTGAACTGATGGGCGAATCATGGCATTACACTGGCTGGTACAAGCACGACGGATGGTACGGGAAACCATGGGTATGGTCCATTATTTCAAACTTCGGCGATAATGTCAGTATGTTTGGTGGCCTTAAACAGATTGATGAAAACTTCAGAAAAGCTCTTTCCAGTCCGGACAAAGGAAATCTCTGCGGAATGGGACTTATGATGGAAGGACTCGATTATAATCCTGTAACTTATCAGCTTGTTACAGACATGATATGGGAAAAAGAAGTACCAGATCCGGAGAATTGGAAAAAACAATATCTGACTTCCCGGTATGGATCTCCTGACGAAAAGGTAGACGAAGCCTGGAAGAAAATTTTCAGTTATTATTATGTTAGTCCCGGACTTTTTGAACCAAATCCTGTTATATCCAGGCCCGCTTTTATGGAAAAGGATATTAATATCAGGTTAGATCCCGTTGTTGGTGCAAAGATGTTGATCGATGCATCTGACAAGCTAAAGGAGATTGATTCTTACCAGTTCGATATTGTTAATATTTCAAGGCAGATATTCGGTCAGTATGCAGGACACATTCTTTACGAGATCAACGATAATTACAGGGTTGGGAACTTAAAGGATTTTGACCTGAAAGTTGCTGAATTTAAAGCTCTTGCCAGGAAAATTGAAGAACTGATGACAACAAGGGAGGAGTTCCTTTTTGGAAAATGGGTAGCCGACAGCAGGGAGAGGGCAACAAATGCAGAGGAAGCAAAGCTGTATGAATGGAATGCCAGGGCAATAATTACAACCTGGGGAGGTCGTGTTCTCTATGGTTATGCCATTAAAGACTGGGCTGGTCTTTATACATCATATTACCTGCCAAAATGGGAAATGTTCTTTGCTGCAATGAGGAATGAAATTACCGGAGGTGAGAAACTTAATTATGAAAACTTCAAAAAAGAGATTATCCTGTGGGAAGACAACTGGATAACATTGAGAGAAGAGAAGCTGATTGCCTCACCTGAAGGAAATGCAGTAGAGCTCGCAAAAGAATTGTGGAATGAGTATGGCGAAAAACTTCTTAATATTACTGAACCGTACGTCGAAACAAATTGACCTTATTCAGATTCTACCCTGATAACTCTGGTCCTCCCAGCTGGGACCAATACATTAATTGTGTTTGATTTAACGCCGGCCTCTTTGCCGGTGACAAGCTCTGATGCAGTGTAACGGCCATTTATTCCAAGCTCAACCAAATCCAGTACAACTCTGCATATTACATCTGAGGTATTATTATTTCTGACTGTAAAAAACAGTGAACCGGACTCTCCAAATCTTTCAATCCTTACTCCTCCGGATACTGTTCTGGCTAATGTAACCGGTTCCCACCCTGCAGCTGATATCTCTTTAATGAGAGGTATATATTTTTTAAAAAAGGGCCTGCCGTTCTCAATTTTTTTCTTGTCCTGCCAGTAAGGATCATTTGAAGCATCAACACTGAAGAATGAGGGAAAAAATCCATATGCCATCATCTTTTCAAAATAGACCTCATATCCATTATAGGGAGCATCTGTAAATGCCTTGTCGTTAAGCCCTTCATTCAGCAAAAAAACTATTGGCTTCTGAAACGAAATTGCCCGTTTGAAATCGAGAGAAGTGATATTATGATCACCTGTTGAATACCAGCTTAGCTCCGCTCCGAAAAGGTCAAGATTTGAAGCAACAAAAGGATTCCATCCATGTCCGTTGCCCATTGCAAGCTTACCCTGACCATGCATCTGATCAGATATCTTCTTCATAAACTCAAACTCAGAAACCAGATGCCAGATTGCCGGTTTCCCTACAGCATAGGAAAAGGTCAGTGGAAAATCTGTAAACGAAAAATGGTCTTCGTTGTAGTTCAGATCGTGATGCCAGTTCCATTCCATTGAGTCAAAATAGATTCCGTCAACATTCATTTTTATGGCCGGATTGACCTCTCCATCCATAACAAACTGGTACCTGTTGAATCCGGGAAGCTCGGGATCGCAGTTAGTTGTAATACTTACTGCCCATCCTGTCCTGAACCAGGGTGTCTCCAGTCGCCTAGTCTGCCACAAACCATTCTTGTCCTTTGTGGCACTTGCTTCAAGATATACTTTGTGCCGCTCAGGCAACAACTTGTCAGAGACAACAGAATCATATGGTATGTTCTTTGCTCTTATGGGGATCTGGACATCCCAGGGTTCAGTATACTGAAAACTTGAGACTCCGCTGCCCCTGTCAGAGATTATATTAGGTGTTTTAACTCCATCTTTCATATCAGAACTACCCCAGGAGGTCTCATGAAAGGCAAATCCGAAATCCTCCCATCCCGGTATCGAACGCATGGCGGTAAAAGGCAGCCAGATCCCTTCATTGACCACTCTCTTTTTAAAAGCCTCCGCATAGATATTATAGTACACTTTAAGTGCCGCCCTCATTCCCCATTCAGGATCAAAATCAAACCTGGCCAATTTGAAAAATGCCCTGTCGGGGAATTTCATAGTCAGTGGCGAGGTAGCAAGGTCAAACTCGGCCGATAAACCCTCCTCTATTTTACCGGAAAGGCGGTAAACAACCGGCAGCGACAGATCAACTCCCAATCCTTTTCCCTTTGACCCGATTGATAGGGCACATAATGGATAAAATGACATGGTCCCTTTGCCAACGGGATCCCCATATCCCCCGGAGGAGAGATCCTTTCCATTGAAAGCTCCGTCAGGTGGGATGGTTGTTCTTGTACTAACTGTATCAGTATAAATTAACCCGCTTTTCATTTCTGTAGATGTGTCAAGTCCGGTATACCATATCCACTTCTCTCCTTTTTCCGGAAATATCAGTCTCAGGGTTAAACAGGAATTGGCTCCTGATAGGCTTTCAATCTCTCCATTTACTTCAGTATAGTAATTCCTGTCAATCTCATGAATAACAACCTGATACGATCTGTCCCTATAAACTAATATATGGCCATTCGCACTACCTGTTTGTGAGACTACAGGTATCTCAGTCATTTCAGACTGACTCTCTCCTGCCTTTAAATATTCAACCTTTATCACAGAAGATGAGTACTGCGCTGCAACCGGTAATGTGGTTATAGTAATTGCGATTATTGCAAGGAATGAGAATAATAAGAATGGGCTGAATCCGGATTTACTTTCCATTGTTTATTTCTTGTACATAATAAGGTTAAATGCCAAACATCTACTCAATATTAGTCAAAGTTTCAATACAATGTTTAACTATCAAAGCTCCGTATTTATTCATATGCCAAAAAATATCGGGGCTGAAATGGGTAAACAGCTCGGAACGTTTATAAATGATAAGCTTTCCAGATAATAATTCCCGGTCGTTTAAGCTATTCAACTAGACCTTATGCCCTGAGATTAACTTTATAGCCTCTCAATCCAAAAACAAGAATTACAGCGAAACAGATCAAAGGCACGATAAATCCTGTTGCCATATTTGTAACATCAGCTATCCAGCCCATCAGCATAGGGCAGACAGCACCACCTGCTACCATCATTACCAGAAGTGAGGATCCTTTCTTTGTCAGCCCTCCAAGGTCTTTTATTCCAAGGGCAAAAATTGTCGGGAACATGATTGACATGCAGAAATAAGTAATATAAATTGAAATCAGGGAAAGCCAGCCAAGGCCGAGGATTACAAAAAGCATTGTAAGTATATTTATCCCTGCATAGAGAGCGAGCATCTGATTTGGCTTAAACCAGGTCATCATCACGCTGCCTGAGAATCTGCCAATCATAAAGAAAACAAATCCCAGTGATAAGAGGTATGCTGCCTTTTCATTACTGAACTGAGGCATTGTTTCTGTAACATAATTTATAAAGAAACTGTTTATACCTGTCTGGGCAGCTACATAAAAGAACTGTGCTACCACTGCAAATTTAAAATGTCTGAATTTTAGAAGCTGCTTGTATTTACCCTTGTCGCCACGATCGTCGTGTTCTCCCTCATGAATATTCGGGAGCTTTGTAAATATGAACATTATTGCAACCAGCGTCACCAGGATACCAATAATCATATATGGCATAATCATTGATGCAAACTTATTGGTCACTGCCACTTCTCCACCCCTGAAAATAAACCACCCTCCGACCGTTGGTCCAATGATCCAGCCAAGACCGTTGAATGACTGCGAAAAATTAAGCCGCTGCTCCGATGTATCCTTTGGTCCGAGTACTGTTGAATATGGATTTGCAGCTGTCTCCAGTATTGTGAGTCCGCAAGCGATCACAAAAAGACAGAAAAGTGTAAATTCAAAGGTCTGGATCTCAGCTGCGGGAAGAAAAAGAAAAGCTCCTGTTGCATAAAGAAGCAATCCGAATATGATTCCTTTTTTATAGCCAATATGGCTCATTATTAGTCCTGCCGGTATCGCCATAACAGCATAGCCTCCATACAGGGCAGCCTGCACCCAGCCCGACATAGCTTTTGTAATACCTAATATCTCCTGGAAGTGCTTATTAAGAACATCCAGCAAGCTATGGGCAAAACCCCACAGGAAAAAAAGACTTGTTACAAGAATAAAGGGAATAAGGTATCCGGCAGTTACAAGTTTCCTGCGACCATTAACAGTAATTTCGTTTGCCATACAATCATGAGTTTTAATAATACAAGATTGTTATGATTTCCGACTTTACCAAAAAATCAAAAGATTTTCACTATCCGGCATAAAAAATCCCGTAATTCTGCGTGATCGACACAATATTAATATGCGAAAATCAGCAGGAACTGCGGGAAAACCTTATACCTCTCAGATTAATCTATTTTACAAGAAGACTGACTTTCAGTTTAAATTCATCATAAATTGTCTTATCCCCAAGGTTATCAAAGAAGGAACCGGAGCCATAACGAACATTATATTTAGTCCTGTCAACCACTATGTTTGCAAAATACCAGTTCCCATCATCTTTTTTCTGATATGCAGCTTTAAATTCAATAGGATTGGTTATTCCCTTGATTGTAAGATTCCCATTTACTGTGGCAGTACCTTTCTCAAATGATGAGCTTCCTGTAATTACAAGTGTTGTTACAGGATATTTTTCTACACTAAAGAAATCATCTGATTTCAGGTGACTAACAAGCTTGTCATTATTTTCATAGCAAGTAATTGATTTCATATCAATTATAAACTCGCCATCCTGTATCTTGTTATCTTTCAGGGTAAGCCAACCCGATTGGAGGTTAATAGATCCATCGTGTTTTCCTGTTACCTTTTCACCTAACCACTCAAGTTTTGATTTACCGGTATCTGCTGTCATCTTCTGCTGGGCATCCAGCTGTAATATAACCAGAACCGATACAGTTAAAAGTAGAAATGTCCTTTTCATATTATACAATGTTTATTTTTATTTAAACACTGATATGAGACATTTTGTTCAGATATCTCTGGAAATTTAAAGCTTGTGTATGTTCAGACCGCCGCTGATTTCAAATATGGTTCCGGTTGAAAAAGACCAGTCTCCTCTGGCAAGCGATGAAACGGCTTTGGCTATATCTGATGGCATCCCCCACCTCCTTTGAGGAACCAGTCCTTCCTGTATAAGCTTGTCGTATTTGTCTTTTATTTTAGCGGTCATGTCTGTCTCAATAATTCCTGGTCTGAGCTCATACACAAGTATCTCCTCTGAGGAAAGCCTGTCAGCGAAAACTGATGATGCCATACTCAATCCAGCTTTTGATATGCAGTATTCAGCCCTGTTAGTTGAAGTCAATACTGCTGACACTGAAGTAATAAAAATAATAATTGGCTTATATGATTCTATATGTTCTTTAAGCCAAAGCATCTCTTTCGCCACTTTCTGTGCAAAAAAGACAGGGCCTTTGAGATTAATATTCATGAGCCTGTCATAGCTTTCTTCAGACATATCGAGTACATCATCCCTCTGAAGAGGACCAACACCTGCATTATTTACAAGTATATCGATCCTTCCATATCTCCCGAGAATATTACTGACAACCTCATCATGGCATGATGTGCATGAAATATCTAAACCTACCGGAAAAAATTGAGAACCTGTTTTTGCTACCTCTGCACCAAGGAATTCCATTCCTTCACTATCAGTTGTCCTTGCTATTGCAGCTATATCATAACCCTCAGCTGCAAGACCTATAGCAACCGACCTTCCTATTCCTCTGCTTGCCCCGGTAATTACTGCAACAGGTTTCTTATTCATTAGAAATGGGTTAGGCATTTTCCTGGAAAAACGTTTCAAAGGTAATAATTTGCCTGATTCAGGCAAGAACCCCTTTAAATATCTTCTTACTCTAAGAAAAATAGTCATTCTGCGCATAACAAACCACTCAGTTATATTACATATGCAGGTACCATATTATTAAATAATCAGGTTAATAAGAAACTAAGATGAAAGATAGTAAACTTTGGTCAGTTGTTTCCGTTACCAAAACGGGGATTAACAACATTATTATATATTGAACCGAAAGTATAGCTAAGACTTACTCCTCCATTCATATAGTAATTTGTGGCCTGCTGTTTCAACCTGAGCAGTCTCTCGGCTTCAGATAGCTCTCCCTTGGCAAGGTTTATCTGATTGTTTATATATGATAACCCGGCATTCACTGATAAAGAAAGTCCTTTTATAATCCTTATTCTGGTATAGCCCCAGAAACCAAATCTGTTTTTCGAAAAATCGCCTAGGTAGTTGGAGCCGGAGGCTGATAGGTTTATTGATCCCCATTTCTTCTGTATCTGATATGCTGCTCTCAGGGAATGATTAAAAAGACCCTCCACTGTCATATTGTATATTGTTGTATCAGTGTAGTTTGAATATTCATATCCTATACTGTACATAATTCTGAACTGCCTGTGTGTAGCTTCCGAATATGGGTAAATATCATATTCAATAGTCGGCAGAAAATCAAGGTTCATATCATAATTTCTGCTTGTTGATGATTCCAGGTCAAGTCTTAAACCAGCCGACCAGTGGTTACCCAGACTTTTAACAAGCAGGTTCTGAATAGCTTTACTACTTACTAAGTATTCAGTTGTAACATCATCTTCAATATAGCTTTGTTTGTTTGTAAATTGGTCAAGTTCCATTTCAAGCTTTATATCAGGAGTCACTCTGTTTATACGAAATGAATTATAAAATGATACCCTGTTATATGTTTCTTCAGCATTGAACTGAGGACTTGTTTGCAGTTCAAATACCCAGTTATTCCACTTGTCTTCAATTTCATGCTGTTTTATTTCCTTCGTATTCTTAATATCAATTTCATCAAAATAAGGAGTGCGTGCAACATATCTTATCAAACCCATTTTGATCATACTGGTCTTTTTTTCTCTGACAATAGCTCCTGTTTCATCGGGATTGCTGGTATACCTTATTGTATCGTTCAATCCCTTGAATTTCTGAAGCCCCTGGAATGAAAAAGTATACTGGTTCCCCCCGCTTCCGGCAGGCTGATTTGTTACAAGAAGATATACTTCAGCTTCATGTGTATCTCTGACATAATTTACGAATGGTATTTCCTGTCTTGTATAGTTCATATCGCAGGACCTGCAGTCGATAAAGACCTTGACCGCACCCAGCCTTATGGTATCCTTGCGTTCGTCAGAAGCAATATCCCCTTTTACGGTCTCTTTGATATTAGCAGTCCGTGAAAGTGTATCAGCAATATCTGAAGCAGATGGCTGAGAAAATCCTTTTACTGTAAACAATAATCCGCAGAACACTAACAGAACCGTTGATATTTTTAAATTCATTAACCGTATCTTTCATGATAAATTGCCGGGAGAAAATCTGCCTTCCGGCAATTACGGATGTAAAAATCACGAAAAATTCCATTGAATGCTATTTCGAAAATAACAATTAATGTTTTTTAACACTTTAAGGATTATTGCTTTACACAATCCGAGTATGTTTATTTCCTGTTATTTACCGATCTGGGACTTACCAGGTGTCTTTTAAGAATAGAACCGATATAATAATCAAGTATCCTGAGGTAGATCAGGGTACGCAAAAATAATTTTGGAATAAAGAAGAAGATCACTCCTACAAATGCCAGCAATCCGAAGGATATCAGATTATTGAAAATAAGAAATGTCTGGATCATCAATTTATTGATACCTTCTTTATGTTTGCTTATATAAAGATGTTTTGAAATTATTACTTCTGCTTTTGTCAAGGCAGCGGTCTTTTTATTAAATCTGGAACTTCCACCATGATTATGCTCAATTAAAATATCGGTGCAGAAGGCTACTTCACCTCCCAGTTCCCTTGCCCTCCTGCAAAGATCTACATCTTCATAGTACATCCAGAAATCTTCATCAAATCCATTAAGCCTCACATAATCCTCATTTGAAATTAGAATAACTGAACCAGAAACCCAGTCCGGGAAGAAGAATTGTGAAGAAAATCCCTGCTTCATCTTTTTTTGACTTTTGTAACCAGAGCCTGTAACAGCCCTCATAAAACCTGTTAGATTTTTAAACTCCGGAAATGGACCCCATGCAACATTCTCCCTGCCCGATTCATTTACCTGCCTGCAGGAAGTGATAATAAAAGAAGGATTTGATCCTGCTGTTGATACAAGGCCTTCAAGTGCATCCTCAGTCACAACAGTATCAGGATTTAATATGAGAAAATACTTGCCAGTTGCATATGATGCCCCAAGATTGCATCCATTTGAATAACCACCGTTTATTTTATTATCTATAAATCGGAATCCCGGGTAATGTTCTTCCATTGAATAAAAGATATCATCGCCGGAACAGTTATTGACAATAATAACTTCCGTTTTCAGTATTTTCCCACTTAGTTTTTTCAGCGAATCAAGACATTGTTTTAACCTCCCATAACCCCTGAAGCTTACAATTATGATCGAAAGATCCGTCATATTGCATTATTTTGTCTGTTGTCTATTTGTCTGATTGTCATAGTCTTCCCCTGATCCATCTCTTTCATCTCCTCTTCTCCCTCTCTCCCCATCTCCATCCCTCTCCTCCTCTTCCTCATCCATCCATTCATAAACAGGTGCCTGAGGTCCCTCTTTTCTGTAAAATATCGCCAGTGTAATCCCGGAAAAGAAACCAAGCATGTGGGACTCCCAGGAAACATTTTCATAGAGATCTGGAAATATGCCCCACACCATTGAACCATAAAGAAATACAATTAGCATTGACAAAGCAACAAGTCGGAAGTATTTTCTTATTATTCCACTGAAAAAGAGAAATGAAGCAAGTCCGTAAATTATTCCACTGGCACCTATATGCCAGGCTGACCTGCCTACCAGCCAGACCAGGATTCCTGTTAAAGCCCAGGTGAAAATAAAGACCTTAAGGGCGACCTCGGAATAGAAGTAGAAGAGGGCAACTGAAAGAAAAAACAAAGGAAGAGAGTTATTAAAAAGATGCCTGATATCTGCATGGATAAAAGGGGAAAATATGATTCCTGCCAACCCGTCGGCAGACAACGGATGAATACCAAGACCTGAAAAATCAATATTGAACAGTTTCTCTATCGACCAGGACAGCCACATTAAGAAAATGTATATAAAGGGAATGATGGAGCTCAGGAAAAGTTTTTTGCGATGAAATTCAACTTCGGAAAGTGGTTGCCTGTCAGCTGCGCTCATTTTCTTAATCAGTATTATTTGTTACACAGAGTATTTTTATTTTAAATATCTGTAGTCCTCTTTGGATCTCTGTTCAAGTCCTTCATAATATAATTCCTCTCAATCTCTTCCGGGAAACGAAATACCAGCTTCTTTTCTTATTTTATCAAGGACTCTCATAAGGTTCAGGCTGTATGAATGAGGGACTACTTCACTTTCAATTTTCCCCTCACCAATACATTTCATAACCTCTGCAGCTTCAAACTGGTAGCCCATGCCTTCAGGAAGCAAAGAATAATCTTCCGGATCCTTTCCATTTATTGAAACATTAAGCCGCTGAGACATATCTCTTGCCCGGCTGAATACTATATTTCCCTTTTCACAATAAAGGGTACATCCAATTCCGGCTGCTGAACTGAATGAGCTATAGACAGTTGCCATTCGACCATCGTTGAATCCAAAAATGATACTTATTGAGTGCTCAGCACCGGAACCTGTAAATGAAGCTTTTGCAGTAACCTCATCAGGAACTCCCATAAAATAGAGAACGTCATTTACAGGATATATTCCGATATCCAGCAACGAACCTCCTCCAAGGGCAAGGTTAAACTTTCTGTCAGCAGGATCATAAGGGGGCTGAAATCCGAACCGGGCATCGAGATGAATCAGCCTGCCTGCTTCGCCACTGTTAAGTATATTCCTTGTCTTTTGATATATTGGCTGAAAAGGCGGCCAGAGTGCCTCCATCAGAAAAACATTCTGCCTTCGGGATTCTGCAATCATTGACTCAACTTCCCTGCTGTTCAGGGAAAAAGCTTTTTCACAAAGAACTGCTTTTCTGTTCTTCAGACATAACAATGTATGTTCAAAATGATGTGAATGAGGTGAAGCAATGTATATTATCTCTACCTCAGGATCATTTGCAAGCCTTTCGTAACCTGTGTAGTACTTCTCAAATCCAAATTCTTCAGCAAAATGCTTAGCCTTAGATTCATCACGTGCTGCAACTGCGTAGAGTTCCGCATTATCGAGAAGCTTCAAAGCCTTAACAAATTTGGCTGACATTTTTCCTGCAGTAAGTATTCCCCATTTGTACTTCTTCATTTATCTCACTCTTTTATTTTGATAAATATAGATAATTGTTGCCAAAACCTTCATTTAATATCCTTTGCCTATCAGCCAGCAAAAATCAAGAAAAAAATTATGCACCATAATTCTCTGATTAACAGATATATAAAAAATATTATTAAAATAATATATAATTATTTAGTACTATGTATTGCATAGTATAATATTTTATATATATCTTTGCATTGTATTGTTACTTGTATAATATAGTAGTATAAAAACAAAAAGTCATGAAAATAACAGTAAGCATCAATCTCGGAGGTTACTCCTTTAACATCGATGAAGATGCATATGCGGAATTGAAAAGGTACTTAAGGAACCTCGAACACCATTTTGCTGAAGAAGAAAGCTCTTCTGAAATCCTTTCTGATATTGAAACCAGAATGGCGGAAATCTTCAGGACAAAAATTACCAGCTTTAAACAGGTAATTAATATAGATGATGTAAATCAGGCTATATCTGTAATGGGTACGCCTGAAGATATTTCCGACAGCGATCACAAATCAGCAGGCGAAAAATTCTCGTCCAGGGGCTACCATCGCATGTACCGTGATCCCGACCATCGTATAATTGGAGGTGTATGCTCCGGTATGGGAGCATACTGGAATATAGATCCCATAATTGTACGGATAATATTTGTGGCACTGGTTCTTGCAGGAGGAATCGGAGCCCTGGTCTATCTTATCTTATATATTGTAATTCCTGAAGCAAAAACAACTGCCCAGAAGATAGAGATGAAGGGTGATCCTGTTAACATTCACAACATTAAAGAAGCAGTTAAAGAGGAGTTCAATACAGTAAGGAAGAACATGAAGTTTTAACCAATTAAAATTACCAGTCATGGATTTAGAAAATACAAAAGCCCAAATGCGAAAAGGGATACTGGAATACTGCATCTTGTCAGTACTTTCCAGAAACTCCTGTTATGCAAGCGATATCATAAAGGAACTGAAGGAGGCAGAAGTAATAGTTGTTGAAGGTACACTATACCCTCTTCTGACCAGGCAGAAAAATGCTGGTCTGCTAAGTTACAGGTGGGAAGAATCACAACAGGGACCTCCCCGAAAATATTACGAACTGACTGAAGCTGGAAAATCCTATCTGAATAATCTGGATAGCTCCTGGAAGGAGATGGTTGAATCAGTAAACAGAATAAGAACCAGGTAATTAAAAAACTATTTTATACTGAAAGACATGGACAAAACCATAAAAATAAACCTGGCTGGCACGCTTTTTACAATCGATGAAGATGCGTATAAAATATTGCGTGACTACCTACAGGCAATCGACATACGTTTCCGCAACATGAAAGGGGGAAACGAAACAATTGAAGATATAGAAGCAAGAATTGCTGAGATCTTTAATTCTCAGAAAGGAATTGCCGGAATAGTTACCCGTGATAATGTTGAATCAATGATCTCTATTATAGGTAAACCCGAAGATTTTGATACTCCTGAAATTCAGGAAGAATTTGAAGAGACCACATACCGCAGGAAAAGACTTTACCGGAATCCGGACGATACAGTAGTAGCGGGAGTGTGTGGCGGGATAGGTGCATATCTTAATACTGATCCGGTACTGCTAAGAATACTATTCGTGATATTTACACCGTTTTTTGCTTTCGGATTCTTTCTCTATCTGATTCTTTGGGTGGCTCTTCCATCTGCCAACAGCGAGACACGTCGAAGGGAAATGTATGGCATGGATTATGCCAAGGTGATGGCACAGCAAAGACATGCGGCAGGTTATAAAACGGGATCTGATCCTTCCTATAATAAAGGTTACTATCAGACATCAAGAATCGGGAATGCCATAAATGAAGTCTTCAGGGCAATAGGCAGGATTCTTTTTATAATAATGCGCATCTTTCTGATAATTGTCGGCTCAGTAATACTCCTGACCGGATTTATGATCCTTCTGACATTTGTACTTGTTTTTATTTTCAAGATTCCCGGCGCATTTTCAACCAATGCTCTTGATTTTAACATAGTTTATCTTCCTGATTTCCTGAATTATCTTGTATCACCGGCTCTGTATCCGTGGATTATTATTCTTGCTGCTATAATACTTATTCTTCCGCTTCTCGGATTAATCTACTGGGGAGTCAGGATGATTTTCTGGTTCAAGGCAAATGATGGTATGCTGAGTCTGATCATGATCATTGTCTGGGCCTTGTCGCTTACGGCTCTTGTACTCCTTCTTTTCAACGAAGGTGTAAGTTTTGCCGAAAATTCAAAATCTTCGATGAAGATTCCTTTGTCCGGTTCCTCCGATACTATCTATGTAATAAGTGCAGGCAGTATAAGTGATCTAATTACCGATAAAACTCTACCCTTCAACACCGACGGATATTCCCTGCTGATAAACGATGAGAAAAAGGAGTTATATGTTACTCCTGATCTTGATATCGAATACGGTGATGAAACCTCCTCAGGTGTTACAGTAAGAAAGAAATCGTTCGGAAGTAGTGAAATAATAGCATTTAACCGGACAAAAGATTTAGACTATAACTTCAGCGTTCATGGTGATTCAGTTCTTCTGGACGACTACTTTACTATTCCGGCAGGGCGCAGATGGTCGGGAGATAACATTGAAATTAAAATAACACTTCCGGAAGGTACTATCGTAAAAACAGATTCAGGTGTTGAGAGGCTATGCAACTGCAACAATGATTATAACGAAGACAGGCTGTATCCGCTTGAAAAAAGAGAAGGATTAAGTACCTGGGAAATGACTGAGGATGGATTGGTCCCTCTGATCTGCAGATCCAAAAATCTAAAATAATTCCTGTTTTTTCATTCCTCAATATCTTCAATGACATCCGGCACCTATGCTTCAGGTGCCGGATTCCTTTTTTATAATTATTTGTAAAACAGCTTTTTCAATTGACATTGGCGTTTTCATTTTATAACTTTATGCCTCATTTAACATACTGTCTGAAATGAAAAGGAACCTTCTGCTACTGGCTTTAATAATATTTTCAGTAAATGTATCTTCACAGGAAACTGAACCTTTAAAGGATGCTATCAGGAAAGATGCCCTTAATGTCTATATGGAAAATACTGATTACATCCGTACAGAAATTCCTTATATAAATTATGTCAGGGACCTGAATGACGCAGGAGTGTATATTATCTCTACAAGGCAACGCACTGGTTCAGGAGGACGCGAATACACTTACTTTTTTGTCGGCCAGAATAAGTACAAGGGGATGGCCGATACTCTCTCTTTCACCACCGGGCCTGATGAAACAGATGAAGAAATCAGGATCAAGGAGGTAAGAACTCTGCAAATGGGGCTGATGAGGTATGTTGCAAAAACACCTCTAGCCGATTATCTTAAAATAAACTTCACCAAGCCCATCTCAGAGAAAGTCTCCACTGATAAATGGGATAACTGGGTGTTCAGGATCTCACTGAACGGATACCTGAACGGAGAGAAATTATATGAATCAACATACATGAATAGTAATCTGAATATTTCCAGAATAACTGAAAAATGGAAAATTAACATAAGGGCAAGGTACGGTTACAGCATTGAAAAGTTTGAAATAGAGGATGAGAATATTTCAAGTGAGAACACCTCGAGGAGCCTGAATTCTCTCATTGTAAAAAGCATATCTGATCACTGGTCATACGGCGGAACAATTAATTATGGGGCAGGCAGTTACAGCAATCTTAAAAATTCAATAATTGCCATGCCCGGTATCGAGTATGATATATTCCCTTATTCTGAAGCCACAAGGAAACAGCTCCGGCTTCTATATTCTGCAGGTTATAATTATTCGCACTACATCGATACAACAATCTATGACAAGGTAAAGGAATCACATTTACAGCATTCATTCACAACAGCTTATGAGGTTGTGCAGAAATGGGGCTCAGTTAACGTGAACTTTCAATACAGCAATTATCTTCATGACTGGAGCCTGAACAACCTTTCACTTTATGGACGTTGCGAACTAAGAATTACAAAGGGTCTGTCGCTTAACATAGGAGGTGGTGCATCGCTGATTCACGATCAGCTCGGACTTGTAAAAAGTGGAGCCACAACAGAAGAGGTCCTTTTGAGGCGAAAGGAGCTGGCAACTCAATTCAGCTTTTGGACAAATTTCGGCTTTTCATATACCTTCGGGTCAATTTATAACAATGTTGTAAATCCACGGTTTGGCAATTCAAGAGGTTATGATATGATGTTTTACTGATCCTGGGTGCTCTTTTCATATACCTTCAAATTTTTTACTCTTTTCTTTGAACCTAGATAATTCTGTTATAACTTTATAGAATTCACCTTTTCTAATAAGACTAAAATGACCCTTCAGGTTATTGAATCTGTTATAATTGTTCTCCTGCTTGGTTATGTTATCTGGCTGCATATGCAGCTATCAAAAAAAAATATCTTCATTGAAACAACAGTGAAGAAGTTATCGGGGATTGAGAAAAAAAGGAGCATGGAGGAGATGGTGGAATTTCTGAAAGAGATTCACAAAGCGGGAATGTATCCTTTTAACTCTCCTGACAAATTCCTTGATGAAAGCACTACCAGCTTTATTCTCGAGAATGATAATAAGCTTAAAATATATATGCATTACACCCGCTATGAAGCTGATGCAAGGAATATACTAAAAGTCGGGTTTAGATTTGCCAATTCATTTTACAAAACTGCAGTGCCGGTTACAAGAGATAAACTTGATATGGTGATAAAGCATAACAGCCAGAAGTACTACGGTCATTATCTTGTTATCATCTCATTATCAAGTGAAACCGTTAACCATTTCACCAATGAAATAAAAAAGTCCGGACTTAAAAATGTCTCCTTCGAAAATATACTCACAGTATCTGCTCCACTCCATAATGAAAACGGTGAACCTGTTTATCTTTTTCCAAATCAGTATATAAAAGGTTATATTAACCACCTAACAGGTGAAATTAATAAGAATCCTGTATTTGATCCCGACTTCATCTCTCCGGCCTTTGAGAAGAATCTCCTGGCGTTTAGATAAACTGTGAGCATCCGGACCATATAAAGATCCGAAAACTTCTATTTATATTTGGGGCTAAATTAAATACCTGAATATGAAACCCACATGGTTGACAACAATCACAACCTAGCTTACGGGCTCAGCGAAGCTAAACACGATTGAAATTTAATTTTCAATCATGTGTGGTTCCTCCATACAATTAAAATCAAAATTATATTATGATGAAAAGATCGTTATTCATTATCCTGGTGGTTTTTTTCTTTGCCGGAACAATAGTAAATGCACAGGGACTTCTGAAAAAGGTCGGGAAAGCAATGTCCGATGAGCTTATTGGAACCACACCATCAACAGGCGCCAAAAAAACAGAGCAACCTGAACCATCATGCGCATGTGATAAACCTGAAATGGTGATGGATATGGGAGGCAAACTGCAGCTCGATTATAAAGAACTAACTATCAGCATTTCAAATGATGGCAGAGTGCTTGCTAAACATTTCGGATCTGACGAATATTATATTGTAAAAGATGGTGTAACACAGGGACCTTATAAAGGTGAAGATCCCCAAGTTAAAAGTTTTGAAGTGGTCAGTGACGAAGTTCCTGAAGATGTTGATCCATGGACATACAAATACAAACAATATATTTCTAAAAAAGACGGTAAATATCTGATCACATTCGGAGGTAAAACCTATGGCCCTTATGGCCAGATTCAAAATTTCGCAGTTACACTGTCAAAAGATAAATTTGCCGCTCTGATAATTGAAAATGTAGTTGTTACAGAAGACCAGGGAAAGGCTATGGATGAGGCTATGAAAAATGCCAAAAATGACCAGGAGAGGATGGATCTGGCTCTTAAATACAGTGCCGCCATGCAGCAGAAAATAATACAGGGAGGCGGACCCGGCTCAATGGTGCCAAAACTTGTTTCAAACATTGAAGGAATTTCATATGACTGGACAAATAATATGGGAGGATCTCTCAACAGTTCAATGAAATATGATGAGATACTCTTAACAATTGGCAGTGATATTAAAGACCTGAAAGGAAACAATATACATACCGTTACCCCTGATCAGGGAGGAGCAGATTTTTTTATCAGCTCTGATAATTCAAAGTATGCATGGCATCAGTATGGGACTCTTAATATAAGTGACAAAACAACCCTCAGCGAACTATTTAATCCTCATCTGGTAAAAGTGGAAGGTAAAATTTACCTTGCCTATATGTATTATTCTCCAAAGAAGAATTCTATATTACAGTGCAAACTACCATTTTGAGAAAGATTGAAAAATCTTCTCATTAAATAAAGCCCTCCATCCTCCCTGAAAGACAGCCAATTCATTAGAAAATGAATAAAAGAACTTCAGAATTTACCCCCCTTCAGGGGGCCCGGGGGGCTGAACCGGCAAAGAAGAATATACTTTTACTGATACTGAAGTTGCTGGTATCTTTAGTTCTTTACTTCATCATCTCCTTACCTTCTGTATCCCAATCAATAAATTACTCCAATATTTTCGGCACTGACTGGGACAAGGCTCTCGCTTTTGAAAGAGACAACAGAAACTGGATGCAACCGGTTCTGGAGCATAATAAAATACCTTATGATTATGCAATTGCAGTTATTTTTCCAGAACTGGTTCGCTATTCTGCCCTGCGCGATAAAATGGAGATTACCCTTCTTAAAGCTCTCTATATTAACCTTGGTGAACAATATGCAAACTTCTCAATAGGCCAGTACCAGATAAAACCGTCCTTTGCTGAAACGATACATTCTGAGGGACCATCAGTCCTTGGAAGAAGGTCAGGAATCAGGTTTAAGCAGCCTGGTGAATTTGAAAGCATTTCCTACTACAGAAAATCTATTGTAGTCGACCTTGAGAAACCTGAAACTGAGTTCAATTATGTAGTAGCTTTCTATAAGATATGTGAAAAAAAATACAGGATTAACAGCATGGACGAAATTCACAAGCTGAAGTTTCTTGCTACAGCCTACAATTTCGGGATTGACAAAAGTGCTGAACAAATTGAATTAATGATCGACACTAAATACTTCAACACCAAGCTTTTTAAGACAGAGAATTATTCCTATGCAGATGTGGCTCTCTTCTGGTACCTTAATAACAAAACTGGTTCAGGAGATGGACGCAAATAATCCTCTTTTTTGAACATCCCCTCATTTCTGTTAAATTTGGAAAAAATTCTAAAACAGTTCTTATGAAGAAGTTGTCACTATATTTCATCCTGAGTATTATCCTGTTCTCTGGCTTATCCTGCAAAACAGGAAAAATAAATGATGCTGAAGATCTTACCCAATATGTAGATCCGATGATCGGAACCGCTCACTGCAGATGGTTTCATGTTGCACCTGGCAGCAATCCCTTTGGCCTTGCCAAACCAGGGCCTTCCACCGACGGCCATCTTGGAAATCTGGACGGTTGGGAAGCTGTTGGCTATGACTTCAGGCACACCTCCATCGAAGGATTCCCGAATTTTCATGAATTCCAGGTTGGAGGAGTTGTATTCATGCCTTCAAATGGCGAACTTAAAACAATCCCCGGTCATCCTGATTCAGTAGGAACCGGGTATCGATCGGCATTCGATAAGAAAGATGAAATTCTTAAGCCTGGTTACTATTCAGTATTGCTTAAAGATTATCATATTAAAGCCGAAGTTACTTCAACAAAAAGGGTTAGCTTTCACCGCTACACATTCCCTGCCGGAGATGACTCTCATATACTTTTTGATATAGGGAACAAACAGGGAGAAAGCGGAGAGGTTAAGGACGCCAGGGTAATCTATACCCCGGAAGGAAGAATTGAAGGATTTGTTGAGACTTACCCTGAATATGTCAAGAAATATCAGACCAGAGCAAGTGTTAAAATGTACTTTTCAGCGGATATTGATAAAAAGCCTGAATCATTCGGTATATTCCACAAAACTGATATCGAACCAGGAAAAAATGAAGCTACCGGCGTTGGTGCCGGTCTTTATCTTACATTTTCCACTTCAGCGGATGAAAGCATAACCATTAAAGCAGGATTATCATACACATCAGTTGAAAATGCCAGACTGAACCTTGAAACAGAAGCCGCTGATCTTGAATTTGACAAAGCACGCGAAATGGCTCATAACAACTGGAATACCTACCTCGGAAGAATAAGAGTTGAAGGCAAAGTACAGAGCGACAAAGTGAAGTTTTACACCGGACTTTATCATGCACTTAAAGGCAGGGGACTTGCAAGTGATGTTAACGGAACTTATCCCAGGAATGATGGTACGGTAGGCCAGATACCCCTGGACAAGGATAACAAACCGGAATATAATTTCTACAATACTGATGGCATATGGGGAGGACAGTGGAATCTTATACAGTTATGGGCTCTTGCATATCCGGAATACCTGACCGATTTCATCAAAACTCATCTCACTGTTTACAGCGATGCCGGATGGCTGGGAGATGGAATTGCTAACAGCAAATATGTCTCAGGCGTCGGGACCAATCAGGTTCCTCTTGCAATAGTGGCAGCATATATGTGCGGAATTCGTGATTTCGATATAGAGAAAGGATATGAAGCCTCCCTTAAAAACGAGATCACATCAGAAGGCCGTGTATTTGGAGCCGGTAAAATGGATGTGGGTAAATTCGTAAAATATGGATATGTACCTTATATTGAAAAAGGTGAGGGTTCAGATGAACTTTGGAGATTCTCATGTTCACACACACTTGAATATTCATATACTTCATGGGCTGTTGCCCAGATGGCAAAATCCCTTGGCAAGGAAGAAGACTACAAAATGCTGATGAGACTTTCAAAAGGATGGGAAAATATTTTTCACCCTGTTCGCCAGCTGATGTGGCCGAAATTGGAGAATGGTAAGTTTTTTGAAGAATTTGATGCCACAGAACCTCACAACGGATTCCAGGAAGGTAACGCCTACCAGTACACTTTTTATGTTCCGCATGATCCGGAAGGTATTATTTCTAAAATTGGCAGGGATGAATTCAACACACGGCTCGACAGCATCTTCATTATCTCCCGGAAGGATCTTTTCGGAGGAGGCACAGAAGTATTTGCATTTGCAGGAATTAAAAAACCATATAATCATGGAAATCAGCCATGCCTGCACACATCGTTCCTTTTTAATTACTCAGGAGCTCCATCCAAAACCCAGAAATGGGTGAGGGCAATCTGCAGGGATTTTTATGGAACAGAAGGAATACATGGTTATGGATTCGGGCAGGATGAGGACCAGGGACAGCTTGGAGCATGGATTGTCATGGCAGGGATAGGCCTGTTTGATGTTAAAGGATTAACTGATCTGGAACCTACATTTAGTATAGGAAGTCCGTTATTCGATAAGATTACAATTAATCTGAACAATAAATATTATACTGGCAAACAGTTTATTATTGAAACAGAGAATAACTCTCCTGAAAATGTTTACATCCAGTCTCTTTCTTTAAACGGGAATGACCTGAATAAAACATTTATTCCATTCGGGGAAGTGGTTAAAGGAGGAATCCTTAAACTTAAGATGGGTATAGCACCAAAGGACACTTATTAGAACATTGATAAGGTTATTACTGCTCAACTTTATCTGTAACAGTTGGCTTAAGAGTTATCAGCTGTAGTATTACTGCAGCCGCTACCGGTAATGCAAGCAGGGCAAGGTCAGGACCAAGACTGCCTGCATCGGTTGATTTGCCAAGGCCTTTTGTGACAAGGGCTCCGGCAAATACTCCTGCCATATTCATCAGACCGTAACCGGCTGCCCGATGCCCCGGAGAAATAAACTGGCATAGAATGGGCATATTGTTGGCATCAAACATGCCAAACCCAATTCCGAACAGGACTCCGCCTCCTATAATACCTGGTAAACCACTTCCAAATCCGAGGAAAACAAGAGCCGGTATTGTAAGCATTAGACCTATGGCACTTGTATATATTCTGCCACGCAGATTAAATCCAATCCACCTGTCAGCTAAAATACCTCCGGCTATAACTCCGACAAAAGAAGAAAATGCTATTGTAATTGTACTCAGAGGCCCCGCTGTTGCCATATCTATACTCAGACTTTCTGAAAACAGTGTTGGAAGCCAGTTCTTAATACCCCATCCCGGAAAGCTTGGAGTGGCAAAATAAAACATAATAACCCAGAAGCTGGTTTTTCCAACAAGCATTGACAGGCTTTGGGCTACCGAGCGGAAACCTGAAAATATGGAACCAGGCTTATCTGATCTTAATATAGCTGTTCTCTTCTCACCAAGCAGCAGTATAAGTATAATGGAGTAAACAACTCCTATCAGTCCGAAAACCTGAAATGCCGTCTGCCATGACCAGTTACTGGCAACAGTGGCTCCAAATCCTCCAAGCGCCTGCCCTGTATACAAACCGGTCATATGAATCCCGACAGCCAGCGATCTTGTATTACCCCTGTGATAATCAGCAATAAGAGCCAGTCCGGCAGGTATGTAAAGCGCTTCACTTACACCCATAATTGCACGTAAGACATAAAGTTGAGTAAATGTTGTGGCAAAACCCATGGTAAGAGTTACTCCTGACCATACTCCCAGACTTCCGATGATCAGCCATTTTCGGTTAATCCGGTCAGCAATCAGTCCTGCCATCGGTGACATAAGTCCGTATATCCAGAGGAATACAGCCATTAGCCTGCCAAAGTTCTCTGCTGTTTCAAGCTCGCTGATATCCCCCATGATTGATGATTTCATGGTTGAAAGCATCTGGCGGTCTGTGTAATTCAAAAGGGCTACAACCCATAACAAGCCAACCACCAGCCAGGGATACCAGGCCTTCTCTTTTATTCTCATTTTACAGAAAAAAGATAATCTATTCCGAGAGCTTTTACATCTTTCTCGAACAAGGAATAACTCTTAGAGTCCATATTCCTTACAGGAAGCCGGAATTCCCCGCAATCAAGACCGACATATTTCATAAAAGCCTTCCCAGTACCCATACCTCCATACTTTCCGAGAAGCATAATCATATTTATTGACAATTGCTGTAATCTTCCTGCCTCTTCAAGATTGCCCTGGTTAAATTCCCGGATAATTTTGTTGTAAAGCGGAGCTGCATAGTTGTAAGTACTTCCAACAGCGCCCTTTGCCCCTAACGAAAGAGCAGGCAGAATGTTTTCATCACGACCCCACAACATTTCATATGCTTTATTTTTGTAGTTCAGACATGTCAGAAAATCCATAAAATCTTCATGTGTGTATTTTATCCCTGCAAAATTCGGTAGCATCTCAGATATCCTGGCAATAAAACGGGCCATCTGAATATTTACCCCCGTAAGAACAGGTATATGATAATAATAGACAGGCATATCGGGCACTGCCTCACCAACTTTAGCTACGAACTCTGCAAGATAGTTTTCATCTGAGGGCTTGAAATAATATGGGCCTATTACAGCAATTGCATAGATACCCGCATTATATGAGAAGAGAGCATTTTCAATGCACTCTTTGTAAGATGTTCCTCCTACCAGGTTTATTATACGTACTGTACCGTCCTTCTTATAACTTTCAGCCCACTTTTCAGCATGCAGCTGGTTCTCTTTTTGTGTAAGCGAGACTCCTTCACCAGTTGATCCGTTAATAAATGCTCCTGCAACTCCGTTCTTTTTCAGAAAGCTGTAATATTCGGGTACCATACTTAAATTCAGATTACCTGACTTATTCATAGGAGTAAAGGGTGCAGCAACCAGGCCTTCAAATCTTTTATGTATCTTCATATTATTTATTATTTTCTGATCCCTTTTAATGATATTTCTACAGATTAACAATAAAATGAAATTACAAATAAATAATCCATTGGCTCCAATGAATACAAAAAATGTCTTTTCCTTAATTGTGGTTCTTGCTCTCTGTTTTGTACGTGCTGAATCACAGGATTGCAATATTATTCCTTATCCTCAACATGTTGAAATAGGTGATGGCGAGTTTTCTTTTAATTCCAGCACCACTATCATAGCCACAGATGAACTGTCAGCCAGTGCTAAACTATTTGCTGATGAAGTGAAGGATATGCTTGGAATGGACCTTAAGGTTATTAGTAAGGGTAAGATGCAGGGAAATATAATTCTTATATCTGAAAAAAAATCTTCGCAACCCGAAGCTTATGAGCTTAAAATAACTTCGCAAAATATTGAAATAAAGTCAGCCTCTGTATCAGGAATTTTTTATGGGCTTCAATCGCTTAAGCAGCTGCTCATTTGCTCAGGCAAAGAAGTTATTAAAGCACAGGTAATCACTGATTTACCAAGATTTTCATGGCGGGGAGTAATGCTGGATGTAAGCCGTACCTTCATGCCTGTTAATCTGGTAAAACGTTATATTGACCTGTTTTCAATGTACAAGCTTAATGTAGTTCATCTTCACCTTACTGATGACCAGGGCTGGCGGATTGAGATAAAAAAATATCCTTTGCTGACAAAAGTCGGATCAAAGTTCGATCCTGAATTCAATACAATGGGGGGATATTATTCGCAGGATGAGATACGAGATCTTATTCAATATGCTGAATTAAGAAATGTCATGCTCGTTCCTGAAATTGAGATGCCAGGGCATGCCTGCGCTGCAATAGCATCATATCCTGAGCTCTCTTGCGATAGTGTAAAACCTGCAATCCATACCTTCTTTGAAGGTAAATCAATCCACAATGAGATTCTTTGTGCCGGGAAAGAATCAACATATAATATGATCTTCGGCATCCTTGATGAAATTTGTGAGTTGTTTCCCTCCCAATACATTCACATTGGCGGAGATGAAGCTCCAAAAGCTGCATGGGAAATATGTCCTTACTGCCAGAAAGCAATGAAAGACAATAACCTTTTAAATGAAGAAGAGCTTCAGAGCTTCTTTGTAAAAAGAGTAGGCGATTACATAAGGGGGAAAAACAAAACACTGGTTGGATGGGATGAAATAATCGATGGAGGAAAGCTGGCAGGTGATGAAGTCCTGATGTTCTGGAGAGGCTGGAAGCTCAGCGAAGTTGAAAAGGAAGTAAAGGCCGGTTTCAGGGTGGTCTGCACACCGACCACCAATTGCTACTTCGATTACCCCTACGATAAGATCAGCACCCGGACAATATTTGATTATGATCCTGTTATGCCAGGGACCGATGAAAAAAACTTCCTGGGTATTCAGGCTAATTTCTGGTCACACATCGACCGCAGTGAAGCGAATATCGACAAGCAATTATTTCCGAGGATACTGGGCCTCGCAGAAACCGCCTGGTGCAGTCCGGACAGGAAGGACTGGGAACAATTCAGTTCAGCAGCAATTAAAAATATTGATCATCTGACCAGACAACACGTTAATGTTTACAGAGATTCAACTCTGGTGAGGTAAATCTGGAGGATTGATTTGTATTCTTCTACCGATCGCATGTCCCTGAGCATGCACTATCACCATGAAAACTATACAATTGATATCGCAGGCTTCTACAACAGGATAAATGACTACATCTACATTTCTCCTACCGGTGACACAACTGCAAACGGACTGTACATCTTTCGTTACAGGCAGGACAACTCATACCTTTTCGCCGGTGAGGCCGGGATACATTTCCATCCTGTGAATGCAGGCTGGCTTCATCTGAAGACAACCTGTTCAACAGTAACAGGACGTCAGGAAAATGGACAGAATCTTCCTTCCATTCCTGCAGGCAGGTTCAACTTTGAGATAAGGGCAGAGAAGGATAAAGCTGCATTTCTGAATGATGCCTTTGTGATGGGCAGACCGGAGTTTGTTTTCCGCCAGCCCAGGAACGCACCTGACGAAACACCCACAGATGAATATCTTCTTCTTGATCTCTCAGCAGGAGGCAATATAAAGATCGGGAAACAGATGATGTCAGTGATACTGAGTGTTTCAAACCTCCTGGATAAAAAGTACATTGACCATCATTCAACATTGAAAGAGGTTGGATTTTACAACCCTGGAAGGAATATATCGCTTTCGGTTAAAATACCTTTTAAATTTATGAACAACAACGGGGAGATGGAATAATAGGCTAATTATTTGTATCTGGAAAAAAGAACATCATAGTTAATCCCCTGAACTGCCTGGAAATAATTGCCAATAAGGCAGTCACTTATTTTATCATAAAAAAGATTGTATTTAGATCCTGGGTAATTGACATCTTTCAGAATTATCTCCAGCATGATATTGCCTTCATTGATCATCCATCCAGATTTTCCAACGTTTATCGGGTTTGGATTGAAATATCCTGCATCCATAATACCATTTGCCGATATTGAAAAGATCTCAATTGTGTAAGTCCCATCTTCCCTTAGCCATTTGCCCTTAAGTAATGACTGCAACGAATCAGCTGATAAAGGAGTAATTGCATCCTCCTTATGTTTGCTTATCTCAGCCGTAGCTGGTTTAACCTGATTGGGATTATCTGAACTCTCAGCCTTGTTTCCGGGACTTCTGTTACAGCTAATAAGAAATGATAATAATGCAATGGAAAATAGAAATATGATTTTCACATGTAAGTTTCCGGATGGTTTTAATACTTTCATTTACAAGTAAGTTTGGCATAAAATTACTATAATTACAAAGATGGGAAAAAACTATCCCGGATTTTGTAAAATTCGATAATTTTGAAGTAAAATAATCATGTGAAAATGAATAAATTAATCCAAGTTAATTCGGAAAATGATATTAACCCTGAATACAGGGGGACTCCTATTGGCCTTCTTCTGGAGTATCACAACCTGAATAGGCCATTTGAAACCTATGAGAAAGCAGATCTGTTGGTTGGCATGTGCATGGATAACAGGAAGCATCTGCATATCCCCGAAAATTTTGCTTTTATTATCCGGTCGGGAGGGGCTAACCTCAGATACAGTGAATTTAAAGTATCATATGCAATAGCTGTCGGAAGGGTTAATCATATAGTGCTTATTGGTCATAATAATTGCGGAATGGTCAATCTTATAGCCCGGGAGCAGGAATTTATTGAAGGTCTTGTTGATACAGCTGGTTGGGAAAGAGACAGGGCTGAAGAACATTTCATGCATTTTGCCCCCATGTTTGAAATAGGTAATGAAAAAGATTTTATACTGAGTGAAACAAAACGCCTCCGACTCAGGTATCCTAAGATCACCATTGCACCACTATACTATAAAGTGGACGATAACAAGCTTTATTTTATAAGGGAAAATTGATTTCCCTCAGATAATAATCACAGAGCCGGAAAGCTCTGTTAATTTATTAACAATACTTTCTAAAAACCAGGAAGATATGAAAATACGATTTGCTTTATTAGTCTTGATGGTTAGCTTCTTTGCTCAAACACTTCAATCATCCGACTGGCCTGTCCTGAAAAAATATGACCCGGAACATATCTATAAGATTGCTATGCCTGTAGGAGGAATAGGAACCGGAACTGTCTCCCTTGGCGGAAGGGGGAATCTTCAGGACTGGGAAATAATGGGCAGACCCGCAAAGGATTATAACCCTGGTTCTGGAAGGAATAATTCAACCTTCTTCACACTTTATACTGAAATTAATGGGGAAAAAGATCTTCGACTCCTTGAAGGTCCGGTACCTTTTTTCCAGTATGAGGGAGCTTCAGGTGCAATAGCTACAAACCATGGTCTTCCAAGGTTCAGTGAGGCAACTTTTGAAGCAGCATATCCATTCGGTCAAGTAAATCTTTCAACTGAAAGCCTTCCAGTATCAGTTAAGATGAAAGCATTTAATCCTCTCATTCCCGGAGATATAGACAATAGCAGTATTCCGGTTGCTGTAATAGATTTCGAACTTAAAAATAATTCTGACAAACCTGTCATTTTCAGCATCTGCGGAACTATGCAAAACTTTATAGGCGAGGATGGTACTGAAGGAAAGGCAAAAGATAATAACAACACTTACCATGAAGAAAATGGGCTCAGAGGAATTCTAATGACTTCTGAAGGAGTAGATAAGCAGACGGATCAGTGGGGATCAATTACCCTCACCACTCCAACAGATGGAGACATATCTTACAGGACAGCCTGGCTGCCTGAGAGATGGGGTTCATCCATCCTTGACTTCTGGGATGATCTTTCTGCTGATGGAAAAATTGAAAACAGGAAAGATGATGTATCTGAAAAACCAATGGCGTCACTGGCAATAGGGAAAAGCCTGCCAGCAGGCTCTGTTATTACCGTAAGGTTTCTCCTGACATGGCATTTCCCTAACAGAACAGCATGGTCGACGGAACCCCTGAAGAATTACTATTCAACCAAATATACAGATGCCTGGGATGTTGCAGTTAAAACAAATCCCCGGCTTGACCTTCTGGAAAAAAAGAGTGTTGAATTTGTGGAGGCATTTTGCAGCAGTGATCTTCCGGATGAAGTTAAAGAAGCAGCCCTGTTCAACCTGAGTACTCTAAGGTCGCAGACATGCTTCAGGTTGTCAGATGGAAACTTTTATGCCTGGGAAGGATGCAACGATAACTCCGGATGTTGTTTTGGCTCCTGTACACATGTCTGGAATTATGAGACCGCTACAGCATTTCTCTTCGGTGATCTTGCAAGATCAATGAGAAAAGTTGAGTTCTCAATGGCCACAATGCACAACGGAATAATGAGCTTCAGAGTAAAACTACCTCTTGATAATATTCCTGATTTCGCAAAAGTGGCAGCTGACGGACAGATGGGTTGTATTATAAAACTCTACAGAGAATGGCAGTTGTCTGGTGATGATAATTTTCTCAGGGAACTTTATCCAAAGGCAATTGCAGCATTAAGCTATGCCTGGAAAAAAGGAGGATGGGACGGTAACCAGGATGGTGTAATGGAAGGCGTTCAGCATAATACAATGGATGTTGAATATTATGGCCCAAATCCGCAGATGACGATCTGGTACCTTGGAGCACTCCGTGCAATGGAAGAGATGGCATCATATATGAAAGATAAGGAGATGGCATCTAAATGCAGAAATCTATTCACAAGGGGAAGCAAATGGACCGATGATAATCTTTTCAATGGTGAATATTACATTCACAAGATCATTGTCCCTGATAAAGAATCCATTCCTGCAGAACAACTTGTTGGGATGGGATCGGCTGATTACGGAAATCCTGATTATCAGCTTGGAGAAGGGTGCCTTGTGGATCAGCTTGTTGGACAGTACCTCGCACATGTATGCGGACTTGGTTATCTGGTTAAAAAGGAGAATGTTGCAAAAACACTCCACAGCATTATGAATTACAATTACCGGAGTGATCTGTCAGATCATTTCAACTGTTTCCGCAGTTATGCCCTCGGAAATGAAGCTGCCCTGCTAATGGCTGCTTACCCTGTTTCAAGACCTGCTAATCCTTTCCCCTACTTTACCGAAGTTATGACAGGATTTGAATATGCAGCAGCTATAGGCATGCTGTATGAAGATCAGGTCGAAAACGGGCTGAAATGCATAAAAAATATTCGCAACAGGTATGACGGACGAAAAAGAAACCCATTTGATGAAGCTGAGTGCGGGCATCATTACGGAAGAGCAATGGCAAGCTGGTCAGCAGTTCCTGCTCTTAGCGGATTCCATTATTCCGGTGTAACCAAAGAAATGAAATTTGGCGATATAAAGGGAAAGTACTTCTGGTCTGATGGCTATGCATATGGAACTGCAGATATGTCTGATGACTCTGGTGATAAAAGAAACATAGAAGTCAGGGTATTGAATGGCACAATCAATATCGCTAAAATCACTATTTCAGGAATTGGGTCTTATACCTTGAAAAAGGTGAAATCCCTGGAAACTGGTATGGCTGAAACATTTGCTATCAGGTAATTAGGACTAATAATCAGAAGGATAAGTAATTTTTAATCCCTTTTGGCTTGATTTTTGTATTTTTACCAATAAATTTATTACAGATGCATTTGAAAAAGATTATTTCAGCGTTGTTTGTTTCAGCAGTAATTATGTTTTTGCTTGGTTCATGCGCTATGAAAACAACAACCATTGAACCCTACCTCATTAAGATAGACAGTCTTCATGCACCAGATACAGTAAATGTTAAAACTCTGTTTACCATTGAAATTTATGGCTATGTTGGTCCCAGTAAATGTTATATGTTCGAAAAGGCATATAACCATACCAATGACCAGAATGAGATCACTATTGAAGCCTGGGGCAGATATGCCTATTATGGCGATCCTTGCGAAGAAGGGATTATTATGATGGATCATAATGTTGAACTTACTGTATCGTCCCCCGGTAAATATGTGATTAAAGGTGTTCAGGCAAATGGTTATTTCGCTGAAAAAAATTTAGTGGTGAAGTGACCTTTCTGTAAAGGAATTCATATCTTATCATCTGTTAATTCAACAGATATTCCCGGATATGAAAAATTTTATATGGTTCTTAATTCTATTTATTGCTTCAACCTCCTGCAGCCCTGAAAAATCTGATATTGAAATAGATACTCAGCAGCAGGTTTACAAAATGGCGGGAGGAATAGGAGCATCCTGGCATGCAATAAGCCAGGAAACTATTGATGAGTCATCCACATATAAATGGGCTCTGAGATACAAAAATTCGAGGGGAAGCGCCTGGGGCGGAAATCCTCCTGTAACACAAACAGCTTCGTGGGAACAGATATATAAACATGCCAGTTGGCTGGGAATGTCATTTGTAAGAGTTGAGCTTAGTGCCCGCATGTACGAACCGGAAAAGAACAGGTTCGACTGGGAAAATGAGGAAATGCAGGCACTTTACAAAATACTCGACTGGGCCGAAAGCAATAATGCCGATGTCTTCCTTCAGCAGATGTGGAGCAATGTAAAATGGAACTCCTATTCCGGAGTACAACCACTGTTAAGCGCTCCCAGATCAGTTGAGGATTTTACCGAGGGGATAGCCACACTGGTGGAATACCTGACCGTGTCAAAGAATTACACATGCATCAAATGGATCTCCATCACAAATGAACCTCCCGGGGGAAGCTGGGGTTCGTGGTGGAGTATGGGTGAAAACAACCCTCCTGTAACTCCTGCCTGGAAAGAGGTCAGAAAATCACTTGATAAAAGGAATATTAAAATCCCCATTTCCGGTCCCGACTGGACAGATCTTCCGGTTTTTGATGCTGCAAAAATTGATTTCGATGAATATATCGGGGCATATGATATTCACTCATATCAGGGAATTGATGACCAGAAGCAAAAGATCGTGGAGGATTGGGCTGATTGGGCAAGGCAGCATAATAAGCCGCTGTTCCTATCAGAAATAGGAGATATGAGGAAAGGATGGAAAGATGATAATCCCGGACCAAAGTCATTCGAGGCTGCACTTTCAAATGCTGAATCTGTCCTGAGAGGCATTAGTGCCGGTGTAAGCGCATTCAACAGATGGAGCTTCACAAATCGTGGAGACCTCGACGGACAGTGGCAGCTTATAAGAACCTGGGATATTGAAAATCAGAGATATTACGATAACATTGGACCGGAACCGGTTGCTTTTTATGGTTATGGCATTATTACCCGTTTCATGGCGAAAAATTCTTATGTCTTACATACCGATACTATTATCAACAAATCCATTCTGTCAAATACTCTGAAAAGCGATGACGGAGAGTTAACAACGTATATACTGAATAAAAGTGATACGGCTCAGAGTGTAACTCTCAGAATGATTGGTGCAGGTCACCTGAAATTATACCTCTATAGTGTTACCGGAATGGAATTGTCCAGTCCCGGATACAGGATGGATCCACTTAAAGAGATTGATCTCAGGGACGGGGGAATATTATCTCTTAACCTCCGGGCTGGTAGTATAAATACACTTACAACCAGAAAAAAAATGCATGAGGATCCGGCAAGGAAATAACTATTTCTTATTATCTTAGGAATAGCCTGGAGATTGGTATATTATTCTATGTTTAGTCAATTAACAGAATGAACCTGACAAACCTTGGTTTTACAAATGAACATTCTGAATATCTGAATGATAATAACCTTTCAGAATTTACCATTGGACGTGTAACACTGGAACACCGTGAAAGATATATTGTCTCAACCGGAACTCAGGAATTTGAGGCCGAAATTACAGGCAATATGAGATATACAGCCAGTTCCCGGGTTTATTTCCCGGCAGTCGGGGATTGGGTGACTATGGTAACTTACGATTCAGACCAGGCTATTATCCATGGAATATTACCCAGAAAATCCCTGCTTGCACGACAGGCGGTAAACAAAACGGGAGAAATTCAGATTATTTCTTCAAATGTCGATGTTGCATTTATAATGCAGTCGATTGATAACAATTTCAATATCAACCGTCTTGAGAGGTATCTGACTATATGTTATTCAGGTGGAATAGAGCCGGTTCTTGTCATAAGCAAAATTGACCTCGCAACAGATGAAGAGACCAAAATAGCTGTCAGGGATATTGAAACAAGAGAGAAAAGGATTAAATATATACTTCTGAGCAATATACAGCATAAAGGACTGGATCAGATTATGAATTTTATTCAGAAGGGAAAGACATATTGTGTGGTGGGATCTTCAGGAGTTGGAAAATCATCTTTGATTAATAACCTTCTGAAAAAGGAAATTCTTAAAACAACATCAATAAGTCAAAGTACCAATAAAGGAATGCATGCTACTGAACACAGGGAACTCTTCATACTTGAAAATGGAGGGATAATAATTGATACTCCGGGAATGAGAGAGCTTGGAATTACCGATAATTCAGAAGGAATACATACTACTTTTAAGGATATTTATAAACTCTCACTTAATTGCAAATTTACTGATTGTCAACATATAAATGAGACCGGATGCTCTGTTCTTGAAGCTTTGAAAAATGGATCCATTGATGAAAATTCTCTGATAAACTTCAGGAAGATTCTTCGTGAACAGGAACGTTTCCAGTCTTCTGTAGCAGAGAAGCGACTTAAGGACAAGCAGTTTGGGAAAATGACCAGAGAAATACTTAAAGAGAAAAAGAAGTACAAATACTGAATATGATAATAGTATAAATTCGAAATTAATATAGTCTTTATGAGAAATCTGCCAGCATTATACCAAAAATGGAAACTTTGCAGAAAGATCCTGTATCCTATTGCTTTTTTGACATTTACAGCTTTTAATTCCGTTGCTCAGCAGGGCGGACAGGATTACTGGTACCAGAAACCTATGAGAATCCTGCAAACTGTAATGAGGCAGCCTGATGCAGCAAGCTATAATGTCGATAGCCTGGTAAATTATATGAAAAAAGTGCATGCCAATACACTTGTTGTTAATGGTGGAGGTGTAATGGATTTTTTTCAGAACAGACTGCCCATGGCCAATATAAACCCATATATAGGAAAGAGGGACCTCCTTGCGGAAATAGTTGAAGGATGCCATAAAGAAGGTATCAAAGTGATAACTCGTGTCGATTTCAGGGGAGTGGAAAAAGAGAGATATGAACAGCATCCCGACTGGTTTGCCAGGGATGAATACGGCAATCCTATAATACTGAATTATACTACTCCCGAAGTTTATGCTCCCTGTTATAACAGTTATTATCGCAATGAACATGCTGTGGAATTTATTGAACAGCTTATGTCAGTTTATCATGTAGACGGGATCTGGCACAATGCGGTGAATTTTCACAATAAATGCTATTGTGATCGATGTACAAAGGAGTATCTGGAAAAAACAGGGAAACCTATTCCTGTCAAAGACAGTTCAAAGGGAGATTGGGATGAGTATTATAAATGGAATGAAGGTGTGGCTGAAAAACAGCTGGCACTGATGCGCAGTACTATTAAAAAGTATGGTAATGACAAATCATATGCTGCCGAGGTCTTCGACATGTACAAAATTGAACAGCAAAAAGAAACAGGTATCTCTTTTTACAGTGTTGCTGAATATTTTGACTTTCTGGTCATAGTTGCATTTATGGCAGACAACACAGCAGAGATCGAATACAAGGACATCTATTATCCATCAGCTATAGTCAAATTTCTGAAATCGCTCAAACCTGACAAAGCTCCTGTCATCCTGTTTGGAGGCAATGGAACCGATCACCGTTACATTTATGCCTCCCCGATCGACACCAGGCTCTGGATGTGGGAATCTGCCGCTTCCGGTGGAGGATTCTGGAATTGCTACTTTAACGGGTATTACCCTGCCAATGCTCCTGATGCACGCAATGCATATGTCACTACGGATGCATATAAATACCTTGATGACAATTCAGAATTCATTCAACATATTCAACCTGTTACTGACATCGGAATTCTCTATTCCAAACCATCCGGAGAACTTCTGGGTGATGAGAGTTTTGCCGGATCATTGAGAGGATTACAAAGACTTATGGCAGAAAATCATTACCAGTATGGTTTCATTTCTGAAAAGGATCTGTCACCTGAAAAATTGAAACAGTTTAAAGTACTTATATTACCTGATGCAGCTGCTATGAGCGATAAACATGTCAGGCTGATAGAAGAATGGGTTATCCAGGGAGGCAGGTTGCTATCTTCTTTTCAGACCTCCCTGTTTGATGAGAACGGCGTTGCCAGAAAAGATTTTGGTCTGAATAAGACATTTGGAATCAGCTACCTAAACCAGGTTGTAAATACCCAGATGGATTGCTACCAGAAAATAATAACCAGAAATGAGCTGGTAAAAGGGATGGAATTGACCACTCTGCTTCATAACGGTGGAAGAACTTTAATGACAAAGGCACTAAATGGTACTGAAATAATTACAGGTTACTTGCCAAAAATAAATAACCAGCCACCGGAAAACGCTTTCCCTGCAAGCTGGGAATCAGGTAATCCTATTATGGTACGAAAGAAGTCAGGGAAGGGAGAATCGATATATTTTGCAAATGAAATAGAAAAGCTTAATTATACAATTGGCCATCCTGATTATGACAGGTTGCTGACAAATTCAATCAACTATCTCCTGGGCAGCCACAGGATCCTTGTGACAAATGCCCCTTCATCGGTACATATTTACCTGAACAAAAGCGAAACTGCCACAGACACCTACCAGCTGTCACTTGTAAATACCTCCGGCAGTTCCCAGAGACCTTACAGAGATTTAATACCTGTAAATAAAATCACTATTGAGCTGCCGTTCATGATCCGATCAGCTCATGCGCTTTGCAACAGTTCAGGCAAAGAAGCAAGAATAAATGACAACACAATTACAATTGATACTTTGGAAGAGTTTTATTCACTGAAATTAGTTGCAAAATGAAACCAATAAAACTGACAATACTGATACTTGCTCTCCTCACAGCCTGTTCTACACCGCCTCAACCGGAAAAACCATCACAAAAACTTAAACGCTCAGATTGCTTTTTCGGCGTTCATTTTGATCTTCACGCAAGTGAGGATATTACTGATGCCGGCAAAACTTTAACAGAAGAAATGATCGATACATTTCTGCTTAAGGTGAAACCTGATTTCATTCAGATAGACTGCAAAGGACATCCGGGGATATCAAGCTATCCGACAAAAGTCGGGTTTCATGTAAAAGGATTCGAAAAAGATCCGCTAAAACTGTTCCGTGAAGTAACAGCGAAGAATAATGTGGCACTATTCATGCATTTTTCAGGAGTATGGGACAATAAAGTTGTTAAAGAACATCCCGACTGGGATATTATAAGAACCGATGGCAAACCCAGCGGACAGAAGGTATCCTTCTTCAGTCCCTATCTCGATACTTATATTATTCCACAACTTAAAGAACTTAGTGATTATGGCGTTGACGGGGCATGGATTGACGGAGAATGCTGGGCTGTTGAACCCGATTATGGGAAAGAGTCTGTTAACAGGTTCAGGGAAGAAACTGGCATAACTGCAATACCAAAGTCTCCTGAAGACAAGAATTATCCTGAATTCCTCGAATATACACGAGGACTGTTCAGAAAGCACCTTACAAAATACATCGATGCCATACATCAATATAATCCTGATTTTCAGATAACTAGCAACTGGGCTTACTCATCAATCATGCCCGAAAAAGTGACTGTCAATGTCGATTACCTTTCAGGCGATGTGACCCCCCTCAACGGGGTATACCGATCCGCTTTTGAATCCCGCTGCCTGGCACCACAGGGCAAGCCATGGGACCTTATGGCATGGGGATTTTCCTGGGACGGAGGTAAAATGCCTATGAGTGTTAAGTCAGCAGTTCAGCTTGAACAGGAAGCAGCTCAGATAATGGCAATGGGAGGTGGAGTTCAGTTTTACTTCCAGCAAAACAAGGACCTGTCCATTAAGCCATGGCTTGCAGGAATGCTATCAGAAATAGGTTCTTTCTGTCGCGAAAGGCAACAGTTCTGCCACAAAGCAAAGCCGGTTCCTCAGGTCGCCTTGCTTTTCCCTACTGCCTCACATCAGAAAAACGGAACAAGATCCTATTCAAATTCAACTTGGAAGCTTGAAGGATCATTATATATGATAATGGATGGCCAATTTCCGGTTGAGATTCTTATGGAACATCATCTCAGAGGAAACATGGATAAATATCCTCTTATTGTGATCCCTGAATGCAATTATCTTGAAACAGCTTTCCTTGAAGAACTTAAAAATTATGTCATTAATGGAGGAAACATACTTGTAATCGGATCTGAAACTGCAGAATTATTTAAGAATGAACTTGGAATTTTGTCAATTGAAATGCAGGAGGCAAAACCTGAATTTATAGCAGCAGGTAGAAGAATAGGAGGAATCCGGTCACCTTATGCCAGAGTAACACTGGCACCAGATGCAAAAGTAATATCAACCTATTTCAGGGGAAGTGATTTTAACCAGAAGGGAGATGTAATCGCCTCATCATCAAGGAAGTTTGGCAAAGGGAATATTACTGCCGTTTATTTCAATGCCGGATCGGCATATTCAGAATATAAATCTCATATCTTAAGAGATTATTTAAGTCAACATATAGAATCAATTCTTACAGAACCAATTGTTAAGGTTACAGGATCACACCTGGTTCATGTTGCAGTTAATAAACTTAATGATATAACTTATGTAAACCTTATAAATGTATCGGGTGATCATAACACAAAATCGCTCATTGGTTATGATGAAATTCCAATTCTCAAAGAACTTATTATTGAAATAAAAACCAGAAATCAGCCTGCAAAAATCATCCTTCAGCCAGAAGGAAAAGAGATAACAGTTGATTTTCATAACGGGATCTCTAAGGTTGTTGTTCCCGAACTTAACATTAACTCTATATTAGAAGTAGTTATGTAAAATTATTATGAATCCGATAACCTGGTAATCCTTTGTTCCCTTGCGCCTTAAAGGTAAAAAATAACACTATGAGCTGTTTTATTAAATATTCTGTTAGTTTATGCTTACTTCTTTGTTCAGGTTGTACAGATAAACCTGCCACAGATCTTTCTGTCACAAACCTGAAATGTGAATATATGAATGAGGCCCTGATTGCAAATTTTGCACCACGGTTAAGCTGGGAACTTTCATCACCTGAAAATGGCCAGTATCAAAAAGCCTGGCAGGTTATTGTAAGTGATGACAAAGAAAAAATTAAAAATGGCAAAGGAGATATCTGGAATAGTGGCAAAATAAAAGGAAATGAGACCTTTGGTATCAAACTGCCAGGCAACAGTCTCAAATCATTCAGGAAATACTACTGGAGCGTCAGGATCTGGAATCAGAACAATGAAGTCACAGACTGGAGCAAACCCGGAACAATCATCACCGGAGCATTTGACAATTCGGAGTGGAAAGCTTCATGGATCGGGGATAAGCCTGAACCGCCTCTTGAATATCCTCTTCTCTATAAACATATAGGTTACCTGAGTGCCTACACTGCTGATCCAAATGAGGAAAAATGGTTTCAGATCGACCTTGGAAGCAGTAAAGAATTTGAAAAGTTAAAATTGTATCCCTCATACAACAATATCAGGAAAATTAAGGATTATTATTACCCGGATTCTTTCAGGATAGAGACCAGTGATGATGGTACCGTCTGGAAACCATGTATGATCAGCGAAAATATTGTATCCATTGAGGGGAACCCCCGCATCATCTCCCTGGAAAAAACCAGAGGACGCTTTGTAAAATTCACTGCCACGGAGCTTAAGAAATATGATCACCGGATCTTCGATTATGATGATCAGGGTGATCCTGGCAGGATGTATGCATTCTCTCTTGCTGAATTTCAGGTGCTGAACAGTACTGAAATATTATCTTCAGGATGCAAAGTCACTTATAAAGATGCCCTTGTAAAAGTCGACCGGGAAGATGGCTATGATCCGGATATGCTGACAGATGGAATACTGGAAACACCACTTTATCCTAAAAGAAGGACTATTCCGCCCTCACCACTTCTCAGAAAAAAGTTTGACTTAAAATCAAAACCATTACAGGCTATTGCCTTTGTTTCATCCCTCGGAGTTTACGATATAAATTTTAACTCCGGCAAACCTGATCAGCGAGTGCTGGCCCCGGAATGGACCGATTATAATAAACGTATTCAATATCAGGCATATGATGTAACTGAAATTCTTGAAGCGGGTGAGAACGTTATATCAGTCCAACTTGCAGATGGATGGTATGCCGGAATGCTTGGGCCTACCCGCTGGAGTGAATATTTCCCTAAGAGAGGGGCTTACGGACTTGACAGAAGACTTTTCTTCCAGCTTGAGATAGAATATCCTGACAGGACCAGGGAAGTTGTTTTAAGTGATGAAAGCTGGAAAATGAATCCTGAAGGACCTATAAGAATTGCTGATAACTTCCTGGGTGAAACTTATGATGCTGGAAAAGAAATTGACGGTTGGGACAAAAGTGATTTTGATGATTCTTCCTGGATATATGTTGTGGCTGAAAAGAATGACCGAAACCTGGTACCCCAGATCAACCAGCCAATCAGAATTATTGAAACACTTACCTGTAAGAACATTACAAAAACTAAAAAAGGTTACTGGCTCTTTGATCTCGGTGAGAATATTGCAGGCTGGTGTAACATAAGTCTTGAAGGAAAACCTGGAGACAGGATAATAATGCGTCATGGTGAAATTCTGGATAATGACGGAGAATTATATACCGAAAACCTGGGAGCCGCTATACAGACTGATACTATTATCCTTGGCTCTTCGGGGAAACAGATTTATGAACCCAGATTCACATATCACGGGTTCAGATATGTAGAGGTTCAGGGATTAAGTTTTACACCTGAGAAATCTGTTCTATCAGCCAGAGTAATAGCCTCTGATCAGCCCAGGACAGGATATTTCGAATGCTCAAACCAAATGCTCAACCAGCTATATAAAAATATTAACCGCTCACATGTGAGTAACATGCATGGAGTACCGACTGATTGTCCCCAGCGTGATGAGCGGTGCGGATGGATGGGGGATGTATATATCTTCGCCCAGACCTCCATGTTCAACCGCGACATGGCAGCCTTCTATAGCAAATGGATGACCGATATACTTGATGCCCAGTCGGAACGAGGTACGTTTCCCGATATTGCCCCTCATCCTTTCGGATATGAAAAGCACTTTACCAATGCTCCCGGATGGGCTGATGCTGCAATACGCCTGCCCTATCTGATGTACATAAACTATGATGATATTGAAATAATCAGGAACAACTTTTCTGCCTTTGAAAAGTATATCAATAACATTGTTGAAAGCAATCCAGACCTGATCTGGAGAAAAGGGCTTGGTCTTAATTATGGTGACTGGCTGAATGGAAATACCCTCAACGCTAAAGGTTTTCCTAAAACAGGAGCGCAGATACCATCAGAGGTCTTTTCAACAATTATGTTTTTCAACTCAGTGAATACACTTTCCAGGATGGCTGAAGCAGCAGAGTTCAATGATAAGGTAGTGTTTTATCATGATCTGGCAGGCAGAATAAAAACAGCCTTTCGGGATAATTTTGTTGATGCTGAAGGTAAGATAGAGGGTGATGCCCAGGCATGTTACGCTCTGGCCTTACACTATGACATATTCCCTCCGGAGATGGAAATAAATTTTGAAAAAAGGATGATTGATAAGTTCATACCCTATGAAGGAAGAATGAACACAGGATTTCATTCGACACTTTGCCTAATGAAAGAGCTTGTCAAAAGAGGATATTCTGACAAAGCTTACCAGTTGCTTGAGACTACGGAATTTCCCTCCTGGGGATATTCCATCGAGCAGGGGGCAACATCAATATGGGAAAGGTGGGACGGTTATGTAAAAGGCCGGGGATTCCAGGGGGCAGGCATGAACTCATTTAACCACTATGCTTTTGGATCTATCGGTGAATGGATGTACGAAAATATCCTGGGCATACAGCCGGATGATAATTCACCGGGATTCCGACATTTTATTCTTAAACCTTTACCCGGAGGAACACTGACCTGGGCAAAAGGAGAATTCCATTCTTTTTCCGGATTAATAGAAGCTGCCTGGAAAAAGGAAGGAACCAGGTTTGAATATAATTTCACAATACCATCAAATACTACAGCAACAGTTTTTATTCCTGCCAGAAACTCTGATAATGTATCTGTTACAAGAGACGGGAAATTGATAGATTCTGATATCAGTAATGCCGGGAACATTGATGGATATGCTGTTTTTAAATTCAATTCAGGGAATTACAAGGCAGTATCGGAATTATAGATTATTTTAGATGATAATCTCATAAAAACAGGATTGATTATGTTAAGCAGGAGAGAATTTTTCAGAAATACTGCATTTTCTGCAGCTGGTATGATGTTTTCAGATAAGATTGAATATCTATTGACAGAGAAAGAATCTGTTGCTTCTTCCTTCAACCTGATTAAGGAGGCATTAAAATACAGGAAGATTAATGCCCATGAACATGTTGGTCTTTCCGGGACAATTGAATTTCAACTTGGTATGGCTGACAGGCTTGGTATTGAAAAGCTGGTAGTCTCTAAAATTATCTCATCAGAATCAAATTCCAAATCAACTCCTGTTGAAGTAAAAGCATGCAATGATGAGGTTCTTAAGGTAATAAAGAAATATCCTGACAGGTATATGGGATGGTGCTTTGTAAATCCTTTGTTTGGGAAAGAAGCCTTAGAGGAGATAACCCGCTGCACAGGAGAAGGAATGATTGGCCTTAAGGTTTATAACCATGTAAAGATAAATGATCCACTGTTTTACCCGATTTTTGAAAAGATGACTGATCTTAAGATGATTATTCTTATGCATGCACACTGCGGACTTGGGGTTGGCGGAAAAAGGACAATATATGGAAATATTCAGCCTAATGCTTCAATCCCTGAAGATTTTGCTGAAGCAGCTGAAAGATATCCTGAGGCAATGTTTCAGTACGCCCATACGGGTGGCGGTGGCGACTGGCAGTACGCATGCAAAGTGCTGAAAGATTATAAAAATGTTTACATCGATACTTCCGGCAGCAATAATGAAGGCACCATGGTTGACTATACTCTGGATCATTTCGGTGAAGACAGAGTTTTCTTCGGTACTGACGGATCATATTTTCAGGGAGTAGGGACAATCATCTCTTCAAACCTTACTGAAGTCCAGAGGCGCAAGATCTTCTTTGAAAACTTCAATGAGGTTTTAAGAAAATCGGGTAATAATATCATTTGATACTATGCAGAAAATCGCTGCTATTATTCTCGAAAATGACAAAGGTGAATTTCTTCTTGCTCTTCGCGACAATAAATCGTGGATTCCCTTTCCAAATCACTGGGACCTCATCGGCGGACATGTGGAGGAGGGAGAAACGCCTGAGGAAGCCTTGATCTGCGAATACGGGGAAGAGCTTGGACTAGAATTAAAAGACTTTACTTTTTATAAAGAGTTTGTATGCCTCGAAGGTGATGCTTTTGAAAATATAAAATACATATATACCGGCAAAATCAACATCCCTGTTAAAGAAATACATCTTTACGAGGGCCAGTATGTAAAGTACTTTACAGAAAAAGAAATTCCAGATGTTAAGTTTGCCAACATCATTAAAAATATAGTAATGGAATATATTCATGAGAAAAAAAATGAGTCATAAATCACGTTTAACTACAGAGAACACAAAGCCCCGATTTATATCGGGTTCACAGAGTACACAAAGTAAAAACAAAAAATAGTAATTCTTTGTGCCCTCTGTGTAATCCCTTTGTGTTCTCTGTGGTTACCAAAAAAAATTAAAATGGCGAAGCAATTTATTTATTCACTTTTTATCCTTATTGTAACCTCCTGTATTTCAGAAAGAGGAAGAAATAAATTTCTCCCACCAGGTGATACAAACCTGAGGTTCACAGAACTTTCAAAATCCTGGGATGAGGCTATTCCTCTTGGTAATGGCATGATAGGTGCTCTGATATGGCAAAAGGAAGGCAAATTGAGGTTTTCGCTTGACAGGGCTGATCTATGGGACCTTCGTCCCATGGAAAACCTTGATAAACCTGAATGGAAGTTTTCATGGGTTCAGGACCAGTGGAAAAAAGACAGCTATCAGAATGTTCAGAAAATGTTCGACGAACCCTACGACAGGAATCCTGCTCCATCAAAGATCCCCGGAGGAGCTATTGAATTCAATATTTCTTCATTCGGAAAAGTGGTCTCTGCAGAGCTGGACCTTGAAACTGCTCTTTGTGAAGTCAGATGGGATAGCGGGATTACACTTCAGACATTCGTAAATGCAGGTAAAACTACAGGTTGGTTCCGCTTCAAAGGATTAAAGTCCAATCTCATATTTGATCTCCTGCCTCCCGTCTACACAATTCCTGGTGATACAGCTGAGGACAACTCTCATTCAGGGCAGGATCTCAGATTACTTGGATATCCGGCAGGAGAAATGTGGGCAGAACTAAATCATGTAATGTACATACAGGAAGGATGGGGTGAGTTCAAATATCAAATCAGCCTTAGATTCAAAGAAGAAAAAGGCACAACTGATGGATGCTGGAGTATCAGTTCAGAATTCCCCGGCTGGGAGAAGCAAATCGCGGCAGCTGACCAGACTTCTGCATCCATGAAAGTGGGTTTTAACAAAGAATTAGTGGCGCATAAAGAGTGGTGGTGCAATTACTGGTCAAAATCAGCCATTTCAATTCCTGATCCGGTCCTGATGAAACAATGGTACCTTGAAATGTATAAGCTTGGTGCAGCCACAGGTAATGGAGCGCCTCCAATATCCCTTCAGGCTATTTGGACTGCCGATAACGGTAAGTTGCCACCATGGAAAGGTGATTTCCACCATGACCTTAATACGCAGCTAAGCTACTGGCCTTCGTACTCATCAAACCATCTGGAACAGGAGAAAGGTTTTGTTGACTGGCTGCAAAAAAACAGACCTGAATTTGAAAAATATACCAGGGAATATTATCAAACCGCCGGTCTAAACGTTCCGGGTGTTACTACACTTGCCGGTAAACCCATGGGCGGCTGGATTCAATACTCATTCGGACCAACTGTATCAGCCTGGCTCGGACACCATTTTTATCTTCACTGGCGATATACAATGGACAGGGAATTCCTCGAAAATGAAGCATACCCGTGGTTAAGAGATGTAGCCGGCTATCTGGATGAATTATCAGTTACAGATAAGAACGGTCTAAAAAGACTACCTTTGAGTTCCAGTCCTGAAATATTCAATAACTCGCGTAATGCATGGTTTGATCAGACTACTAATTTTGATCTCGGTCTTATCAGATGGACATTTGAAAATGCTTCGGAACTGGCTTCAGAACTCGGTAAAACAGATGAAGCGACAAAATGGAAGAAAATACTCGATCAATGGCCGGAATATGATATTGATCCTGAGACAGGATTTACCTTTATCAAAGGAATTCCATACAATGAATCTCACCGACATTTTTCGCATCTCATCGCCTTCCACCCTCTTGGAAATGTTGACTGGTCGAAAGGGGAAGAGGATAGAAAAATCATTAAATCTACCATTGATAATCTCGACAGAATTGGTCCTGACTGGTGGTGCGGATACTCTTACAGCTGGCTCGGAAACATAAAAGCCAGAGCTTTTGACGGTTCCGGAGCTGCAGAAGCCCTCAGAACTTTCGCACAGTGCTTCTGCCTCAAAAACAGTTTTCATGCAAACGGTGACCAGACAAAATCAGGTAAATCAAAATTTGTTTACAGGCCATTCACTCTGGAGGGAAATTTTGCCTTTGCTTCAGGACTGCAGGAGATGCTATTACAAAGCCATACCGGGATTGTTAAAATATTTCCTGCCATTCCTGAAGAGTGGAGTAATTCAAGCTTCAGCAAACTGAGGGCTGAAGGAGCATTCCTGGTCTCTGCAAAAATGGACGATGGGAAAGTCAGTAGAATTGAAATAGTATCCGAAGCGGGAGGTGAAATCAAGATAAGTAATCCATATGGTGATGGAGGTTTTATTTCTGATACCCCATATGAACTGAAAGATGATGTTTTGATAATCAATACAACAACCGGTCAAAAAATAACCCTTAAAAACAAATAATTGCAATGAAAATACATGTGATACCTATGTTTATGCTTTTGGCAATATCTGACCTGGCAATAAACGGACAGTCATTTGCAATATCCTCTCCGGATAAAAATCTGGTTTTCACGATAAATAATGATCATGGTCTTGAATATTCCGTGACTTTCAGAAACAATACTGTCATTAATACGTCTAAACTGGGATTTGAATTCGTTGATGAATCACCACTGGCAGGTAATTTTTCTGTTCTGGATCAATCCTTTAAATCATTCAATGAAACATGGATGCCGGTTGTCAGGTCAAAGCATGCTGAAGTTCTAAACAATTACAATGAACTCACCTTATTACTGAAAGAAAAAAGTGATCCCGGAAGGATGATGGAACTATTTGTAAGATCATATAACGATGGAATTGCATTCAGATTCAGACTTCCAAGGGGCGCCACAGTTGGCAACCGGCAGATTGTCAAAGAATTAACAACATTTGCGATACCCGGTGATCCGAAAGCCTGGGTAGTTGAATATGGAGCTTATTCAACATCAAATGAAGCGGAGTTTTTTGAACATCCTCTAAGTTATGTGAATGAAAAAACAATAGCAGGAATGCCGTTTCTTATGGATTACGGAAATAACTGCTGGGTGGCAATTACAGAAGCCAAAATTGAAAACTATCCAGCATTTTACATTGGCACTAATGGCACTTCCGGTCATCTGACCACAAAACTTGTTCCTGTTCCCGGGGAACCGGAGTCCGGGGTGAAAGCAAGATTCAGCGATGAAGTTACAACCCCGTGGAGGGTAATAATGATTGGCAGTTCGCCAGGGACACTGATTGAATCAGAAATTATCCAAAACCTCAATGATCCTTGCGCTATCGATGATCCTTCATGGATTAAACCAGGAATGAGTGCCTGGGATCACTGGTGGAGCGGTGAAGTAAAAATGGAAATGCCGGTTATAAAACAGTATATTGATCTGGCATCTGAGATGGGATGGCCTTATATGCTTGTCGACTGGCAATGGTATGGCAAATTCAACTCGCCTGAAGCTGATATTACAAAATGGGCCACCCAGATCGACATGCCTGAAATAATAAGTTATGCCGGATCAAAAAATGTTAAGATTATTATCTGGCTATATTCCAGCGATGTCAACAGGAATTCAGCCTATAAAACTGCATTCCCGCTTTACCGGCAATGGGGTGTGGCTGGAATAAAGATCGACTTTATGGACCGTGATGACCAGCAGATGGTCAACTGGTACCATGATATTATCAGGTGCGCTGCAGAAAATAAACTTATGGTCGATTTCCATGGTGCTTATAAACCCGATGGAATCATAAGAACCTGGCCTAATATGATAACGCGTGAAGGATTAATGGGGAATGAATATTATAAATTCTCTGACAAAATGAGTCCTGAACATAATGTAAAACTTGCATTTACCAGGATGCTTGCCGGCCAGATGGATTATACTCCCGGTGCTTTCTTAAATGTCACAAGGAAACAGTGGAAACAGCAAGTCCCTGCTCTGGTGTGGAACACAAGGGCTGCCGAGCTTTCAAAATTCGTTATTTATGAAAGTCCGCTTACTGTTGTCTGTGACCACCCTGATAATATTCTCAACCAGCCCGGGGCTGATTTTCTTAAGATTGTGCCAACGGTCTGGGATGATATAAAATTCCTGGGAGGATATCCGGGCGACTGGGTGGCAATAGCAAAGCGCAATGGTGAAAAATGGTTTATTGGTGTGATGAATAACAGCAAGGCCAGGACTGTTGAACTTAATATGGAATTCCTTCAGACAGGAAACTACAAAATAGAAACCTGGAGTGACACCAAAAATTCTGACAAAGATCCTAAAGATCTGAAGAAAGCAGGAGCAAATCTTAAAACTCCAGTTATTCTGAAGGTTACAATGTCTGAAAACGGAGGATTTGTTGCAGTGATATCAAAATAGTAAAACCCTTTGGAATAAATATAATATCGTAATTGAGAAAAGATTGGCGAAAAACAGCTCAGTATCTGCTACCAGATATAAAACCTGAAACTGTCTCAGGCAATTATGATATTTATCCCTCATTTAAACTCAAGGACGGATTAATTTCAGATGGATTTGAATCCCTGGCAGAATTAATATTACAATACAAAAACGTTACAATTGACGGGTATGGAGGAGTGTTTTTTGACTATTTAAAAGAAAGAATTGATGAGGTACTGAGTAAAAATAACATAAAACTGTACTGGAAAAACGTTGAAGATTGCCTTAAACCCCCTGGAGAAATAAATACTCTGATTGATCCATTTACAGGAGGTGACGATGCTTTATTCGGCAAAAGGACAACCCTTGTTCTCGAAGATTTCTTCAATCTGAATCAGATTAAAGCACTTACACCTGATCAGGCTGCTGATGTGAATATTATTACGGGAACAGGAGCAGCCCTGGCAGGCTGGCCCGGATTATTAATTTATATCGACCTCCCTAAAAATGAAATACAATTCAGATCCAGAGCAGGCAGTATAAAAAATTTTGGAGCTGCCGGCCCATCCGATCCAAAGGAGATGTACAAGAGATTTTATTTTGTCGACTGGATTGTCTTAAACAGGCACAAAAAGAATCTTCTACCCAATATCAATATAATGGTTGACGGGCAGAACCCGGAAAACCCAAAATGGATCTATGGTAATAAGCTCAGAGATGCCCTTAAAGAGATGGGACATAATGTTTTCAGGGTCAGACCCTGGTTTGAACCGGGTACCTGGGGAGGCACCTGGATTAAAGAGAAAATTTATAGCCTGAATAAGGACGTGCCCAATTATGCATGGTCCTTCGAGCTGATAGTCCCCGAAAACGGTTTATTGTTTGAAAGCTCGGGAAAAATGGTTGAAGTCTCATTTGACTGCCTTATGTTCCAGGAATCAGAGAACGTGCTGGGAGATTGCCATGATCGCTTTGGAGATGAGTTTCCGATACGATTCGATTTTCTTGACACTTTCAATGGAGGTAACCTCTCAATACAATGTCATCCGAGACCTGGTTATACAAAAAACAACTTCGGTGAAGACTTCACCCAGGAAGAGACATATTACATACTTGACACTAAAGATAACGCCTCTGTATATCTTGGATTTCAGGAAGATATAAATCCTGAAAAATTCAGAAAAGAGCTTGAAACGAGCCAGATTAAAAAGAAACCTGTGGATATAGAGAGATATGTGCAGAAACTTCCGGCTGCAAAGCATGATCTTTTTCTTATCCCTTATGGCACTATTCATGGATCCGGAATAAATAACCTTGTCCTTGAAATTAGTTCAACACCATATATTTTTACATTCAAAATGTATGACTGGTTACGGCTGGATCTCGATGGAAAACCCAGGCAGTTAAATATTCAGAGAGCAATGGATAATCTCTTCTTCGACAGAAAAGGAGATTATGTAAAAAAAAAGCTGGTAGCAAAACAAGTTTTGCTTGAAGATACAAGTGACTGGAAATTATTCCACCTTCCAACTCACGAAACTCACCTGTATGATGTGCACAGGTATCATTTCAAAACCACTATTGAAATACAAACTCATAACAAGTGCAATGTTTTGAGCCTTGTTGAAGGAGATAACATTATTGTAGAAACACATTCAGGTATTGTTCAATGGTTCAGTTATGCTGAGACTTTCGTAATACCTGCAGCCGCAGGATCATACCGTATTATTAACAACTCTGATTCAGAAGCAATTGTAGTCATAGCATTTGTAAAATAATCATTCATATAGTGAAGATCAAAATTTGGTATATTGTTGTGTTAGTCCTGGCAAACAGTTGTAATAACCAAAATCACGAAAAAAGGAGTGATTCCTATCCGGAAATTATCACGCGGGAACAGTTTGAATTTCTGGAACAGCTTACAAAAGATGTTGTTGACAGCTCCAGGATAACACCAGGTCAATCTGTCTCAGATCAGTTTGGTCCAAATAATTCCGGAGGCAATCTTATCAGGCCCGGGGGCAGAAATTGTTATCCTTCTTTCTGGATCCGTGATTATGCAATGTCGCTTGAATCAGAATTTATCGGGGCTGAGGAACAAAGACATATGCTTTTGCTTACAGCTTCAACCCAGTGTGATCAATCATTTATTACCAGAGAAGGAAGTATGATCCCCTATGGTTCAATTGCTGATCACATACGCATAGATGACGGACTCCCCATTTATTTCCCCGGCACCTACAGCTATGAAGACCAGGGAAATAAAATGTTCGGAATGTATCCTCCCTACGATGATCAGTACTTTTTCATCCATATGGCATGGTACTATGTTAAGACTACCTCTGATATTAAGATCCTGAATACAGCGATTGACGATTATACTCTGTCACAAAGGCTTGAAGCCTCCTTCCAGGTTCCTCCTTCAAGAGCCGATAATCATCTGGTTTATACAACTAATGATTTCAGAGGAGTTGATTTTGGTTTCAGAGACGTGATTACTATTACCGGAGAACTTTGTTTTACATCAATTCTGAAGTACAGGGCTTCAAATGAAATGGCAGAGCTGATGGATATGGCCGGATCCTCGTTAAAAGCTGTTAAATACAGCGAAATCGCGGCTAAGATAAAAGCTGCGATTCCACAGTTTTTCCTCGATCAGAGAGGTATGCTGCTTGCATCAACCGGAAAAAGCAATCAACCTGATGTGTGGAGTACCGGGTTTGCTATCTGGCTCAACGTTCTGGAAGGCAAAGATTCGGAAAAAGCCTGCAGCTTACTTGCTGATTCTTATAGAAATGGATACCTTGCTTTTAAAGGCAATATACGCCACATTCTTACCAGTGATGATTTCAGCGATTCAACTGCATGGGAAGAATCCCTTGCCAAGAAAGATACATATCAGAACGGTGCCTATTGGGGTACACCGACAGGCTGGATTTGTTATGCAATTTCAAAATCTGATTTTAAGCTGGCTCAGGAAGTGGCAGGGGAATACATTGAAGATCTCCGGAAAAATGATTTCAGGAAAGGAGGTAAATTTGGAGCTCCGTATGAATGCTTTCATCCTTCGGGCTTCATACAAAATCCCGTATATATGACAACTGTTACCTCCCCTTATATTGTTTTTAAATCTATGAGATAAAGTAAACATGGAGCGGCGAAAATTCATAACAAACAGTTTCATAGTAGCTAGTGGATATTCATTTACACCTAAACTTAACTTGTCAATTGGTCCGGTAAACAACTTTAATATCCTCCTACCCGGAACTGTCAGTCGATCTGTTGCGGGATTGTATGAATCATTCAGGGATCCGGAATTGAAATATCACCCTTTTGTGAGGTGGTGGTGGAACGGAAATAAGGTTGCCGTAAATGAGCTTATCAGAGAACTGAAGCTGCTGAAAGCTGCAGGGATAGGCGGTGTTGAGATAAATCCTGTTGAATTCCCCACCCGTTCAGAAGGTGATGACCTTGGAATACCTTCAGTTAAATGGCTTAGTGATGAGTGGATAGACCTGTTAAAGCTTGTCTTCGATGAAACAAGATCACTGGGAATGTTTTGTGACCTGATAGTAGGATCAGGATGGCCATTTGGTTCTGAATATCTCCCGGAAAATGAAAGGTCGCAGATTGTAACAATTGCTGTGAAAAAATTAACAGGACCTGCAGATTATGAGATATCCGAATTTGAAATATTTAAGGAGGCTGATCCGGCTATAAGTTCTCCCTTCCCTGGCAGAACAATGGAACTCCTTTCACTCCAGCTCGTGCCCGATCCGGTTGAGAATTTTGATCAGGCAGTGCCACTTGTACTAAACCCTGAAGTAAAGACCATAAAGTTCTCTATACCAAAAGGTAAACATGCTCTGATTGCACTGGTGAAAATAAATGCATTCATGCAGGTGATCAATGGTGCACCAGGAGCTACAGGTCCTGTGCTTGACCATTACAATTCATATGCTGTAAGAAAATACCTCGATAAAATGTCCGGGACCATTGAAAGAAGGATAGGCCCGCTATCAGAAAATTTAAGGGCTTTGTTTACTGACAGCATGGAGCTTGAAGGAGCAAACTGGACAGATAAAATGAGAGAATATTTTGTCAGGAGAAATGGCTACGATATTATGACCTACCTGCCATTTATTCTTTTTAAGACAGGAGCAATGGGAAATGTAACCGATTTCAATTACGGGGTTCCACTGACTTCTGAAATGGAAAATATAATCAGAAGGATGCGTTATGATTTTGATATGACTAAAGCAGACTTGCTGGATGAGAATTTTACAGGAACATATCTTTCATGGTGCCGGGAGCTGAATCTGAAATCTCGTGCTCAGGCATACGGGCGCGGACTGTTTCCACTGGAAAGCAGCTTTGACTATGACATTCCTGAGGGGGAATCATGGACCATGAACTGGCTTAAGCACAGGATTGGTGAAGAAATGCCTGAAAGTGATTACAGGAGGGGAAGGGCCTACACAATGGTTAATAAATATGTATCATCAGCGGCTCACTTAAAAGGGAAACGACTTATCAGCTGCGAGGAGATGACAGATACTTATACTGTCTTCAACACTTCTCTTGAAAATCTCAAAATCGGAAGCGATCAGTCAATAATATCAGGTATAACACATTCAATTTTTCACGGTTTCAACTACTCACCTCCTGAAGCTCCATATCCCGGATGGATAAGGTATGGCGCATATTATAATGAGAAGAATACATGGTGGCCATGGTTTAATATCTTTAATGAATATAAAGCAAGATTATCCGCTCTACTTCAGAATGTTATGATGTTTGCTGATATTGCAATACTTCCACCTCTGGATGACATGTGGAGCCTGATTGGAGCTCAGATGGAACCATTTCCTTCAATCACTCATGTTGACTATTTTACTCTGGTATGGGAAGCCATAAATAAAAACGGAGGGGGTTGCGATTATATTTCACAAAGAGTCCTTATCGAGAGTGAAATGAAATCGGGATATATGTTTTACGGACCTCGGAAGTACAAAACCCTTTTTCTTGTAAAAGTAGATTCTCTCCACCCTCAGACAGCTGAAAAACTTCTTGATTTTGTAGAAGCAGGTGGCAGAATATTCTGCATTGAATCGTTTCCGTCTGCTTCTTTAGGATATAGTCATTACATTGATAATGACAGGAAAGTCACCGGTATTATTGAAAAAATGAAGAGTTACCCTGACAGGTTCATACTTCTTGATAAACCGGAGAGTAATTTTATTGAATGGTATAAAGAAGTACAGGATAGATATAATATCCAGCCCTACCTTAAAATAGAAAATCCAGATCCTTACATAATGCAGAATAGATACCAGGGGGATGATGGCACCGAAGTTATTTACCTTATAAATTCAAATATCCACAATTCTCATAATACAAAAATTTCATTTTCACCTGAGATTTCAGCCGGAAAGTATTGCTGGAAATGGGATCCTGAAACAGGTAACAGACAAAAGGTTATGCTTGACAGAAATAACTCGATTGCAATTGATTTAGGGCAGTCCGAATCATTTTTATTTGTCTTCGACAGAACCATAAAGGGAGATGAATGGCGACCGGTACCAGCATCTGGAGCCAATGAAATAAAAATAGAAAAAGGATGGAAAGCAGAATTTATCCATTGCCATGATAACTCGGAAAAAACAGCAAATATTGATATTCTTACCGATCTCAGAGATACTATTGAATATGTCAGTTTTGCAGGTACTGTCAGATACACAAATAGTTTCAATGTTAAAAATCCGTCTTCTAAAACTTATCTTAATGCGGGTAAAGTATACGGCCTCTGTGGTGCTGTTTTGAATGGCAAAGATCTCGGAATAAGATGGTATGGGCGCAGAATTTTTGATATCACTGACCATATCAAAGAAGGGGCTAACAAACTTGAAATTAAGGTTGTAACTTCGATGGGGAATTATATGAAATCACTAACGGGCAACCCTATAGCACAATACTGGACAAACGAAAAGAATAAAGTCCAGCCTTTGCAGTCTATGGGATTGCTGGGTCCTGTTACAATTTATAATGACTTTAATAATTAAAAGGTTAGAAGTTGAAGAAACAAGATAAAAGGAAAGACATGAAAGTAACAAAGCTTATCCTCCTGAGCATTCTCACTATGGCATCAATCAATATTTTCGCCAAAGATTACAATGCATCAATGTTCGGGATCAAATCTAATGGCACAACATTAAATACCAATTCGATCCAGAAAGGGATCGATTTCATTAGCGAAAACGGAGGAGGAAGGCTGGTATTTTATGTCGGCCGGTACCTCACAGGGACAATCCATCTCAAATCAAATGTAATTATCCACCTTGAGGAGGGAGCTATCCTTGTAGGATCAGTCAATCCACTCGATTATGAGTTTATGTCAAACTGGACTGCACTTATCTTTGCCCATGATCAGATAAATATCGGAATAACCGGGAAAGGTGTAATTGATGGCCAGGGATTTATTGTTGCAAATAATCTGGTAGATCTTATTCACAAAGGAGTTATTAAGGATCCTCTAAAATATGACCGCCCCTGGGAAGGCAGAAGGCCACAGAATATCTATTTCAAGGGGTGCCGGAATGTCAGGATTGAGGGAATATTGTTAAAAGACCCGGGAAGCTGGAACCAGCAGTATGACCAGTGTATAAATGTTATAATCAACGAAATTACTGTTGACAGTAAATCGTACTGGAACAATGATGGCATTGATATTGTCGATTGTGACAGTGTCCGTGTAACTAATTGTTATATAGATGCTGCTGATGATGGAATTTGTCTGAAATCGCATTCACCCGATTTTATCTGCCAGAATGTATATGTCCATAACAATACAATCCGCACAAGTGCCAATGGAATAAAGTTTGGAACAGCATCTTATGGGGGATTTCGTAATATCAGGATTATTAATAACCTGGTTTTTGACACATACCGGTCTGCATTAACCTTTGCAGCAGTTGACGGTGGAATCGTTGAAGATGTCTTTGTAGACAGCCTCCGGTCTATAAATACAGGAAATGTTATATTCTTAAGGATCGGTGAAAGAAGAACCGGGAAAAAAGGTAAGATGGATAACATCAGAATATCAAATGTTTATGCAGAGGTTCCGATAATAAAACCTGATGCAGGATATAATTATGAAGGACCTGTGGAGGACCTGCCAAGGAACATTTCTCCATCATCAATAGTAGGAATGCCTGATGCTGTAATACAAAATGTTACACTTAAAAATATTGAGATCCATTACCCTGGCGGTGGCAATCCGTCTTATGCAAAGATTGGTCTAGATGAGCTTGACAAGGTGCCTGAAATGGCAGCAGCATATCCTGAGTTTTCAATGTTTAAGGAACTGCCAGCCTGGGGATTTTACATCCGTCATGCAAAAAATATTGTTTTTGAGAATGTCAGGCTTATTTGTGAGAAGAAGGATTACAGAACTGCAGTTGTAATTGATGATGTAAAAGGAGCTGAATTTAAAACACTCACGGTAAATGAGCCTGAAACAAAGAAAAAGCCACTTTTCTCCTTTAAATCAGAAAATATTAGTATTAACCCCTGAAAATTGTAAAATGAAGATCAGAGCTATTATAACAGGTTCAACAGGTATGGTGGGAGAAGGAGTCCTGGAGGAGTGCCTCAGCCATCCTGATGTTGAAAAGGTGCTGGTAATAAACAGAAGCTCATGTGGCGTAAACCATCCTAAACTTACAGAAATTCTGCATACCAATTTTCTTGATATTACGGCAATAGCAGATCAAATGACCGGTTATAATGCCTGCTTTTTCTGTTTGGGAGTTTCATCTGTTGGTATGAAAAAAGCTGATTATCACAGGCTTACCTATACACTTACAATGCATATTGCTGAGATTCTTGCAAATCAGAATCCAGGTATGACTTTCTGTTATGTTTCAGGAGCCGGAACCGACAGTACGGAAAAAGGCAGATTGTATTGGGCAAGAGTAAAGGGAAAAACGGAAAATGACCTGATGAAACTGGCATTTAAAAAGGCTTATGCATTTCGGCCGGGCTTCATGCTACCTGCAAGAGATGCAAAAAATGCACATGGATATTATGCATTTTTCAGGGTTTTGTATCCTGTCCTGAAGTTTCTTTTACCTAATCTTGTAACCACCCTGCAGGTAGTAGCCGCTGCAATGATCAAAGCTGTACTCATCAGTTATGAAAAACCGGTACTGGAGGTGAAGGATATTATTGTTCTGTCGGAAAAATGATCAATTACCCGTTATTAATCTACTATTATTCAAATCATTGATGGATCCAATACACAAAATGATATATATCAGCCTCATATTGCCCGTATGGCATACATCACCTTTACATAACCTCTATTGGCGAAATAATTATAAAGTTATGTCTGTGAAAAAAGGAGATTGATAATAACAAGTATTTAAAAATACCCAGACCAAAATTATCTGGAATGCAACATTGATAGGCCCTCCTCAAGCGATTTAACAAAACATATGGTTCCTCCTCTGTTGCTTTCCCTTATGAAATCATTCAGGCTTTTGCTTCCTGTCTCTGAAAAATCACCAATTATGGCAAGCTTCATCCTGTAGTTTGAAAACTTCTGTGATATCTCTCCTGCTTTTAAACCATTTACTGTATTGTGATATCTGAACACCGTATTCATACTATTCCGATTCAAACTGCAATTTCAATTAAAATAATAAATATTGACTTTTATCCTGCGACCCTTACTATATATCCTGCATGTAACTTTTTTACTTCATCACTTTCCTCAGAATTCCAAAAACCCCCCTTATAAAAGTTGCACTTGTCAGGACCTTCACCATCTGATCCTCCGGAGTCTTGCTGCCTCTTCGATAAGATGTGCCGGAAGAACGCCTGGATGTTCTTGTCTCCCCCTCTGCCCCTCTCTCCTTCTCCATTTCTTTCTGCATAGATGAAACCTTCCCGGTGAGTATCTCGTAAGCGCTCTCCCTGTCAATTATCTGGCTATATTTCTGAACCAGAACTGAAGATCCATTAATAGCCTTTATTTCGACTGGAGTCAGGATATCCATCCTGCTTACAGGAGCTCTAAGCATTGTTGCTGCCAGAGGAGTAGGATTGCCTTTTTCGCTGAGAGCAGTTACAAGTGCTTCTCCAATTCCAAGGCTGGTAAGAGTTTCATCCGTTTTATAATAATCAGATAAGGGATAGTTCTCTGCCGTAAGTTTGATTGATTTTCTGTCGACAGCTGTAAATGCTCTCAGTGCATGTTGTACCTTAAGTCCAAGCTGGGAAAGGACTCCATTGGGTATATCCGTAGGATTCTGAGTTACGAAGAAAATACCGACCCCTTTTGACCTTATTAGTTTTACAATGTTCTCAATCTGTTCCAGCAGAGCTTTGCTGGCCTGACTGAAAATCAGATGAGCCTCGTCAATGAATATTACGAGTTCAGGTTTTTCAACATCCCCTTTTTCAGGCATCTGGCTGTAAACTTCAGCTAACAGTGATAACATAAATGTTGAAAATAGTTTCGGCTTATCCTGTATATCAGTTAATCTAAGTATGCTGATAAATCCGTTGCCAAACTTATCATGCCTCATCAGATCATTAATATCAAATGACAGTTCCCCGAAAAACTGGTCGGCACCCTGCTGCTCCAATTCAAGAATCTTCCGAATAATTATTCCGGTTGTGGCTGTAGAGATCTTTCCATAATCCTTTTCGACCTCCTTCTTCCCCTCTTCAGTTATATACTGAATAACCTTCTTCAGATCCTTGAGATCAAGCAGTGCAAGTTTATTATCATCACAGTACTTAAATATCACAGAGATAACTCCCTCCTGTGTATCATTTAGATCAAGAATCCTTGAAAGCAATACAGGGCCGAATTCAGACACTGTTGCACGAAGCTTTACTCCATCCTGACTGGAAAGAGAAAGCAATTCTGCCGGATAACCCTTTGGAACAAAAGGCAGACTCAGCTTAGAATGCCGCTCCAGAATGAATGGTTTTGCTTCGCCTGGCATTGCTATGCCGCTCAGATCACCCTTTACATCCATCAATAGAACCGGAACCCCTTTCTCAGAGAGCTGTTCAGATATTACCTGAAGGGTTTTTGTCTTTCCTGTTCCTGTTGCACCTGCAATCAACCCGTGCCTGTTCATTGTCCGCAGAGGAATAATTACATTTGAACCAGTGGCCACAACACCATCAACCATACCGCAACCAAGAGTAATAAAGTCTCCCTTGCAGGCATAACCATTGTTAATATCCTTAATAAATGTCTCTAACCTGCTCATATTTTAAATTTTATGAGATAAATACTGAAATATTAAAAACTTGACGCAATTTAATAGTTTATCTTCACTTTATTGTTGAATAATATCGATAATAAGATTGAACAATATTCAGGTAAGTTTGTCTAATTAATATTTTAACTTTCTTTTAGGAATCATTGTTTTTATCTTTGTTTACAAGCTCCCCGAATATAAAATTGATTATTAACTATTTATTTACTAATAAATTAACAACCCCATTATGAAAAGAATCTTTTTACTAAGCCTGATGATAATCTCAGTAATCTCAATGACTGGATTTGGTCAGGTAACCGATGCTGAAAAAACTCTCCGTTCCCAGACTGCTGATACTATTCAGGGGTGGAAAAAGGGTAGCGTTTTGGGACTTAACTTTGCTCAGACATCGCTGACAAACTGGGCTGCAGGGGGTGAGAATTCATTTGCAGTGAACGGAATCTTCAGCGGTTTTGCCAATTATAAAAAGGAAAAATCTGTATGGGATAATTCACTTGATGTCGGCTATGGCCTTTTGAAACAGGGTGATGAAGATTTCAAGAAAACTGATGACAAAATAGATTTTCTGTCAAAATACGGACAGGAAGCTTTCAGGCATTTCTATTATGCTGCTCTATTTAACTTTAAGACACAGATGACTCCCGGTTATAATTACCCGGATGTAACAACAAAGATATCCGACCTCTTTGCTCCTGCATACATAACACTGGCTTTGGGTCTCGACTTTAAACCTGATGCGTACTTCAGTGCCTTTGTTGCTCCTCTGACAGCAAAATTCACCTTTGTGACAGACACCGCCCTTTCCAATTTAGGTGCCTTTGGCGTGGATCCGGGAGAGAAAGTAAAGAGTGAAATCGGGGGATACATAAGAGCCATTTATTCAAAAAACGATTTTAAGGCTGAATTACTTAAGAACGTATCATTTACAACTAAAATCGACCTCTTTTCTAACTATTTAAACAATCCACAAAATATTGATGTCAACTGGGAAACACTTATAGCCTTCAAGGTAAATAAATACCTTAATGTCAATTTCAACACTCATCTTATTTATGATGATGATATTAAGATACAGAATGACAGAAATGGCAACGGCACAATTGAGCCCGGGGAAGGTTCAAAATCTCTTGTTCAGTTCAAGGAGATATTTGGAGTCGGTTTTTCCTATAAATTTTAATCATTAAATAATCCGGAAATTATGAAACTAGTTGATGAATTCAAGGCTTTTGCACTGAAAGGCAATGTTGTTGATATGGCTGTTGGTATCATTATTGGTGCTGCATTTGGCAAAATCGTAGCCTCATTTGTAAATGATGTAATTATGCCGCCTATAGGGGTACTGATCGGTGGAGTTAACTTTACTGATCTGAAAATTGTTATAAAAGCAGCTATTGGAGAAAATCCAGCAGTAACACTGAACTATGGAAGCTTTATTCAGGTTGTTTTTGATTTTCTTATTGTGGCTATTGCTGTTTTTATGGCAATTAAATTGATGAACGCTGCAAAGAAGAAGGAAGAAACAAAACCTGCTGCCCCGGCTGGACCGTCAAAAGAAGAATCACTTTTGACTGAGATCCGTGATTTACTGAAAAAGTAATCATCCCGGATTAATTTTTCTTAAGGGATAAGAGAGATCTTATCCTTTTTTTATTCTTTTTTTAACCGGATTTAAGGTATTATCAGATAAATTTACCTGAGCATTTATAATAATCATGATGAAATACCTCTATCCATTCCTTATTATTTTATTTCTTCTTCTGGCTGATTGCTCAAATGTAAATAAATCCTGTCTTAAAATTGATCAGATAAAATGCAACGGCGTGGAAAATCCTATAGGAACAGACAGGATTCCTGAATTCAACTGGATACTGACTTCTGAAAAACGAGGGCAGGAACAAACTGCCTACCAGATAGTTGTTTCATCTAATAAGAAAACTTCACTAAAAGGTAAAGGTGATCTATGGGATTCAGAGAAGAAATTATCTCCCAATAATGCCTGGATAAAATATGACGGAAAAGATCTTATTCCCGGAAAGGAATACTTCTGGTCTGTCAGGGCTTGGGATAACCAGGATAAACCATCAGGATGGGGCTCTCCCGGTTCTTTCATCACTGGTTTGTTTGAACCTTCTGACTGGTCAGGAGCAAAATGGATAGGATATGAAGATATTCCTGACTCTCTGCTTATTGTTCCCGGAGTTCATGGAAATGGAGATAATCTCAGAAATATTGCTGTTAAACGAACTGTGATCCCCTGTTTCAGGAAGGATTTTTCTCCTTCAAAAAAAATAAAAAAAGCATATGTTTTCATTTCCGGACTCGGCCATTACGAATTATATATCAACGGTAATAAGACAGGTGACCGGTTCCTTTCACCTGGATGGACAGATTACAGGAAAACATGCTTATATAATACATATGATGTAACTGAATATCTGACTGACGGACAGAATACAATTTCAACTATAGTAGGTAATGGGTTCTATAATATAAACAGGGAACGATACAGAAAACTTGTCATTTCTTATGGCGCCCCGAAAATGATTCTTAAACTGCTAATCTGTTATGATGACGGTTCATCTGAATCAGTTATCAGCGATGAGACATGGAAAACATCACCTTCCCCCATTACATTCTCAAGTATATACGGCGGTGAAGATTATGATGCCCGTATGGAGCAGGATGGATGGAATGAACCTGGATTTGATGACCATTCCTGGAAATCAGTAATAATATCACGGGAACCATCAGCTGATCTGAGACCTGAAAGAGATTATCCTGTCAAAGTTATGGAAAGGATCAGTCCTGAATCTGTCACACCAAAGAAAGACAGCCTGTATATTTATGATTTTGGACAGAATGCTTCAGGTATAATAAGGTTAGCTGTTCAAGGTAAGAAGGGTGAAAAAATAATACTCAGGCCAGGAGAACTGCTTGACGAGGATTCACTTGTAACACAACAGGCCACGGGTAAACCTTATATCTTCAGTTATATCCTGAAAGGAGAAAACGAGGAGGTATGGATACCAAAGTTCACATATTACGGATTCAGATATCTGCAGGCTGAAGGAGCTGTTCCTTTTGGTGCAACAAATCCAGGAAAACCTGTCATCAAAGAAATTGAGATGCTTCATACCAGGAACTCATCACCTGAGGATGGCAGCTTTGAATGCTCTAATGAATTGTTCAACAAGATATATGAACTTATAAATTGGGCTATAAGGAGCAACCTTTCAAGCGTGGTTACGGACTGTCCTCACAGGGAAAAACTGGGCTGGCTTGAACAAACTCACCTGATGGGAAATTCAATCAGGTATATTTACGATATTCATAATCTGTATGATAAAGTAATAGATGACATGATCGAAGCTCAGCTTGAGAACGGCCTTGTCCCGGATATAGCACCTGAATATGTTCCATTTGTGGCAGGCTTCCGCGACTCTCCTGAGTGGGGCAGCGCATGCGTTATCCTGCCCTGGTATATGTATGAATGGTATGGAGATATTGACGTTCTTAAAAAAGCCTATCCAATGGCTAAAAGATATGTTGACTATCTGTCCGGTATGGCAGAATATAATATCCTGTCCCATGGACTCGGAGACTGGTATGACCTTGGACCACAGTTTCCCGGAGAAGCTCAGCTAACACCCAAAAAATTAACAGCAACATCGATTTATTACCATGACATTACACTTCTGGCAAAAATGGCTGAACTGAATGGGGGAAAAAAAGATGCTGACTTTTATAAAAATCTTGGAAAGCAGGTAAGAAATGCATTCAATAATGAGTTTCTGAATCCCACTGAAAAAGTCTATTCAACAGGCAGCCAGACAGCATATTCCATGCCCCTTTATTTTGGTATGGTTGATGATAGTATTAAAAATAAAGTTGTCGGAAATCTTGTCAGATCTATCAATGAAAATAATAAAGAACTTACAGCAGGAGATATAGGATACAGGTATCTGCTCAGGGTTCTCGAACAGGAAGGTCATTCCCAGCTTATTTTTGATATGAACTCAAAAAATGATGTACCGGGATACGGGTTCCAGCTGGCAAAGGGAGCAACGGCATTGACAGAGTCGTGGGCTGCTCTTAAATATGTATCAAACAATCATCTGATGCTGGGTCATATTATGGAGTGGTTTTACAGCGGAGTGGCAGGAATTCGACAGGATACGGGGTCAGCAGGTTATAAGAATATCAGGATTGCACCTGAATTTATCGGGGATATCACACATGCTAATGCATGTATAAATACTATTCACGGCATGATCAGGAGTTCATGGGTTATTAAAGATGATACACTTACAATGAAGATAAGTATCCCGGTAAGCTGTAAGGCAATTGTTGAAATACCTCAGTCTGATCCGTCTAAAATTTCAGAGTCTGATATTCAAATAACTGGATCAAAAGATATTAAAATTTTAAAAGATAAAGGTGACAAAACTATTTGTGAAATAGCATCGGGAAATTATATCTTTATCTCACCATTTAGCAAACAGTGATCAGAATTGTAATTAAAAGCCTACCCTTAATATCAATACCAGATATTTTCAATTTCTTATCCCGGAAAAATATTTCAAAATCTGGTTTTGCGGTTGTGACATTTCTAAAATTACCCTGTCTTTAGTAAAATTTTTTTAAATGATATTGCGTTATTTATGACGGAAAACAAAAAAGCAGTAATAATCGGTGCAGGTATAGGAGGATTAGCGACCTCCATCTTTCTGGCAAAAAACGGTTACAGGGTAGAGATATTCGAAAAAAATTCAGCTCCGGGAGGTCGTTGCGGACAGATAATCAGGGATGGGCACAGGTTCGATCTCGGGGCAACCATGCTGATGATGCCTGGTATCTACAGAGATGTATTTAATTCACTTGGAATACCTCTTTTCGAAAGAGAAGATATTAAACCTCTTGATGATCTTTACAGAATCTATTTCGATGATAATGATGCCATAATCTTCTCGAAGGATGAAAAAAAGATGATGGCCGATCATGAAAGGATAGAACAGGGTAGCTTCGAGAAGTCAAGAAAATATGTTGAAAAAGGATACGAAATATTCAGGCTTGGAATTGACAAGCTTATAGCAAGAAATTTTACCAACCTGTTTCAGTTCACAAATTTCAGGAATATTCTGCTGCTGATAAAGCTCAAAACATATATCTCAAACTACAATTATGTAAAAAGGTTTTTCCGCAATGAACATTTGAGAATGGCATATACTTTCCAGAATATTTATGTTGGCCAGAGTCCGTTCAGTTCACCGGCTCTTTTCAGTATGGTGCCGGCTGCAGAGATAATTGAAGGATCATATTTCCCGCAAGGTGGTATGTTTAAGATTGTGGAAATACTTCTGAATGAAGCTGAAGCAAAAGGGGTAAAGATTCATTACAACATGCCTGCAAAAAGTATCCGAACTAATAAAAATAAGGCTGAAAGTATATTGTTTGAGAACGGTTCTGAATTGAAGGCAGACATTATTATAGCAAACGCTGATCTTCCTTATGTTTACAGAAATCTTCTCCCTGACCTTGCAAAATCAAGGAAAATAGACAGGATGAAATATTCAGCCTCAGCTATAGGTATACATATGGGAATAGATAAGCAATATCCTCAACTGGGGCATCACAGTGTATTCCTGTCAGATGATTTCAGACATGGGCTCGATAAGATTTTCAAAGAAAAATCAGTAAGTAAAACCCCAAGCTTTTATCTTCATGCTCCGGCAAAGACAGATCCTTCAGCTGCTCCCCCGGGACAGGACTCATTATCATTCATTATTGGAGCAGGTCATGTTGACAGTAGTTATAATCAGGATTGGGAATTGTTAAAGAAACAGTCGCGCGATGCAGTTATTGAGAGACTTAAAAAATTCGGTATGACAGATATTGAAGATCATATTAAATTTGAAATGATCTATACCCCTCTTAGCTGGGAAAATGCATGTAATATAACAAGAGGATCAGTTTTTGGTAGTCTGGCACATAATATGATGCAAATGGGATATTTCAGACCTCATAACAGGGACACTAAATATAAAAACCTTTATTTTGTAGGAGGAAGCACTCACCCGGGAAACGGGATACCAAATGTTCTTCTTTCTGCAAAACTGGTTGCTGAACGGATACTGAATAATAAAGAAAAGATTAAGTCATAAATGAACTCACAACGTGATATATTTCTGGAGATCCACAACTCCATCGATTACAATAAAATCAAAGATCATCCTAATATTCTTATAGCATCGAATTTCTGGGAGCAGGAAAGGTATTGTGCAGCAAAGACATGTTACAAGTTCCTGAGGATCATCGACGATATGATAGATGATCACAAATCAAGGAACAAATTTATTGCTTCGCACGAGAGAAAAGAATTCATTTCAAATGTGAATGAATGGCTTAAGATGATAATTGTTTCAGAGGATTGCAATCCGGCTCAACATGAGCTGTTTGAAACAGTTAAGAAGTTCCGTATTCCAATTTGGCCGCTTGAAGACTTTGCTGCTTCGATGATTTATGATATCAATAATGATGGTTTCCCGACCCTGGAAACATTTATCAACTATTCAAAAGGAGCATCAGTTGCTCCTGCTTCAATATTTGTTCATCTTAACAGTCTCCTGAAAGACGGAGGTGATTTTGAAGATCCTCCATTCGATGTCAGGTGGGCAGCAACTCCATGTGCTATATTCAGTTACCTCGTTCATATAATAAGGGATTTCAGAAAGGACCAGATAAATAACCTGACATATTTTGCCGATAATCTCATTGTAAAAAATGGACTGACAAGGAAGGATCTGAGAGAGTTTGCAGAAGGGAGACCTGTTAATAACGGATTCAGGAACCTTATCAGAACATATTATACTCTTGCTGAAGATTACCTCCATAATACAAGTGATATTCTGAAGACTATAAAACCATTGCTTGAACCCAGATATCAGCTGAGTCTCGAAATAATATTTGATCTGTATCTAATGGTTTTTGAAAGAATTGATCCGGATAACGGAGAATTTACAACTGAAGAACTTAATCCAACACCTGATGAGACAAGGGAAAGGGTTTACAGGAAAATAATTAGTTTTGTTGATTAATATGTTTTTCCCGGATTAAGGCACTTAATCACTCTGTTTATGAAAATATCCTTTCTCACATCAGGACATAGCCCTTTTGATGACAGGATATTCTACCATATGGCTAGATCTCTTGCCGACAAAAATCATTCGGTAATCATTATTACAAGTACTTGTTACAATACTGATTCATATGATGGTATAAAACTAAACTGCTTTGATGGGATCAATTTCCCTAAAAAGCAAAAAGTTCTTGAATTTCTTTCCAGATTAAAAGAATTTGATGCTGAAGTAATTATTTGTTCTGAACCACTTCCTGTTTATGCAGCTCATAATTACAAAAAGATCTGTAAACAATGTGTAAAAGTTTTTTATGATATTACCGAATGGTATCCTTCTAAAAAGAATTTATGTGTTTATAATCAACCTATTAGATGGTTTCACCTGATCAGATTATTTATATTTAACATATGGGTATCAGGTTTTACAGATGCGTTTATCTTTGGCGAATGGTATAAGAGCAGACCATACAGATTATTGTTCCCTGGAAAGTCTTTCAACTATACTTCATATTATCCAGACCTCAAATATATAGATTCTTCACCACCTGAAATTATTAAGGGTCTCTTAAGACTATCCTACTCAGGAAAAATAAGTGAAGAAAAAGGGTTTGTAAACTTTGTGAAGACTATTATTCTTTTATCTGAACTCAGACCAGGTTTGAAAATTAAAGTAAAAGTAATCGGATGGTATGATGAAACATCGAGAAAACTTCAGGAAAATATTTCAAAACTTACCACTTTGGGTATTTCAGTTGAAATTTTTAAACGACAATCATTAACTGATTACATACAAACCATAAAAGATACAGATATTTTCCTTGATTTAAGGGATACTGATCTTGAAAACAATCATTGTCTTCCAATAAAACTCTTCTATTATGCTGCATTGTCGAGACCTGTTATTTTTTCAGATCTCAAATCCATCAGAAAAGAAATTAATATAAATGAATTTGGTTTTCTGGTAAATCCCCATGATACATTTGAAATAGTCAAGAATATCCTGATGTATATTGACAATTCTCAAATATACATTAAACATTCTTTAGCAGCGAGAGCTAAAATAGAACTGGAATATAATTGGAATTCCCTGGAAAGCCAATTCATTGATTTTGTAACATTGTGATTTATAACTATGGAAAATACAGGTGAAAGGCATATTCCAAGTTTAGAAATAAAAGATGAGGCTGAATATTATAATCATTTAATGCATATTGCAACATACAGATATGCTTTACAGTTTGCAAATAATAAACAAGTTCTTGATTATGGTTGTGGTTCAGGGTATGGCTCTTTCATGCTCTCAAAAGTATCTGACAGGATAACAGCAATTGATATCAGTGAAGAAACACTTCTATATGCAAAGAATACTTATAAAGCTGAGAACCTTAGCTTCAAGAACTTATCAGAATTATCTGATGAAAAATACGATATAATAACTGCCTTCCAGGTCATTGAACATGTCAGAAATTCCGAATCTCTTATTCGCAAACTCAGATCTCTTTTAAACCCTGGTGGACTTTTACTGGTTTCAACACCTGATAGAAAGAACAGGCTTTTCAAATTAATCCAGAGACCTTGGAACATATTTCACTATAGAGAGTTCTCAGATATCGAGTTAAAGAAAACATTGCAGAATTACTTTGAAAATGTGGAAATTCTCAGGATTGGTTCAGATTCTGATCTGGTTTTGAAGGAGATTGCACGAACCAGAAAACAAAGGCTTATTTCTTTACCTTGCACAATGATTATCTACCCTGATATTTTAAGAGTTCGATTACTTAGTATGCAGGTTCATGCATTTAGTATGATAAAAAAAATCAGGAATAGGGATAGATCACAAAAGACATATTCAATTCATCATCAGGATTTTAACAAAGCTGTATTTCAAAAGGAAATTGAAATCTCAGGTAGGATAAAGCACTCCACTGATTTGTTCGCGATATGCTCTTAATGATTTTATCTTTAAACGCCGAAAAAGACGGCACCCAGTTTTTCATAACCATCTTTCGACTGCGATCCTGAAGGAATTAGCAGGAATTTTTATCTTTGCAGCCAGAACTGATCTTGGGCTCAGACATCATGATATGGCTTTCGCCAAATCTGTAGTGAATAATAAAATTATGGAACCTTCAAAAGTAATTCTTGTTGATGAAAATGATATCCAGACAGGCATTGCAGGAAAGCTGGAAACTCATGAAAAAGGTCTTCTCCACCGTGCTGTTTCTGTCTTTGTTATAAATTCAGCAGGTGAATGGATCATCCAGAAAAGAGCTATGGATAAATATCACTCAAATGGCCTCTGGACAAATACCTGCTGCACACATCCATTTCCTGAAGAATCAGTATTTGAGGCCGCCAGGAGAAGGCTCAGGGAAGAAATGGGGATTATTTGCAATGTTACATGGTTGTTTAGTTTTATATATAAGGAAAAACTCAACAACGATCTCACTGAGCATGAGCTTGATCATGTTTTTTACGGGGTAAGTGATAATGAACCGGTGATTAATACTTCAGAAGTGGAAGGATGGAAGAAAGTATTATTCACTGATATAAAGGATGATGTAAGTAAAAATCCTGACAACTACACCTTCTGGTTCAGGGAAATTTATGAAAAAGTAAACAGACAAATAAATAACCTCAGGTAGTTCTATGTTGAATAAAACAATTGCTTTAATTCTTTTACTGACTCTAAGTTGTATCATTTCTCTCAAAGCCCAATACAAATCTGAAGTATATTCTGCTTATATCAATAACAAAATGGATAAGTGGAAAAGCGTTATTGACCGCATGGAGATAATTAAGGACAGATCTGATGAATTAACCCTGGAACTTTTAAACTATCAATATGGATATATCGGGTATTGCCTCGAATATAATAAGAAAGATGAAGCTAAAAGATACTATAGCCTGGCAGAAAATAATTTAGAAACACTTGAAAAAGGAAACAGGGAGAAATCAATAATCAATGCTTATAAATCGGCATTTTATGGATTCCGGATCTCCTTCAATGCTTTTTCAGCACCGATAAATGGACCCAGAAGTCTCGATTATGCAAAACTCGCTCTTAAGCAGGATTCTGACAACTATCTGGCTTATATACAGTATGCCAATGGTTATTTTAACATGCCTTCAGCTTTCGGGGGATCAAAAAAAATCGCCCTCGCCTTTTATCAAAAAGCAAGGTTAATACTTGAAAAAGATCCTGGTCAGAATCAGGGAGACTGGAATTATTTAAAATTACTGACCCTGATTGCACAGACCTATACAGAACTTGAGGATTATAATTCGGCAGTGAAAACATATGAAAACATTCTCAGGATCGAACCCGGATTCACCTATGTCCGTGATGAGAAATACCCAGAACTACTGAAAAAGAAATAATATTACCTGAAATAAGTTAAATACAAAAACAGGATTGAAAATAAACATATTCTGGTTCAGAAGAGACCTTCGTCTCAATGACAATACTGCTCTTACAAATGCCCTGGCTTCAGGACTTCCTGTGTTACCTGTTTTTATCTTCGATACCAATATCATAAATGAGCTGCCCACTGGTGATCCCAGGATAACTTTTATTTACGAGTCTCTGGCAAAAATTAACCTTGAACTGAACAGGTATAGAAGCTCACTCTACATACTGAAAGATAATCCTGAAACTGCCTGGAGAAAGCTGATAGCATCTTTTGATATAAAAGAGGTGTTTGTGAATAAGGACTATGAGCCTTATTCAATTAATAGAGATAACTATATTGAAAATATTCTTAATCTGCATGATATCGCTTTAAATAAATTCAAAGATCAGGTTATATTCGAAGAGAAAGAAGTTGTTAAATCAGACGGAAAGCCATATACTGTTTTTACTCCATATAAAAACAGATGGCTGCAAATTTTATCATCAGAAAAATCTGTGATAGAGAAAAAGAGAATAATCTCTGCCTCAGATTTCCTTCAGTGCGAGTTCCTTTTTCCCTCGCTTGAAGAAATAGGTTTTACAACAAGCAGCATTAAAACAAAAGCATACGATCTATCGGTGATAAATGAATATCACAGACATCGGGATTTCCCGGCAAAAGACAAAACCAGTTATCTTTCTCCTCACCTGAGGTTTGGAACGGTAAGCATCCGTGAAGTTGTTAAAGCAGCCCTGGAACAGAACCCCGTATTTTTGGCTGAGCTTATCTGGCGGGAATTTTTCATGCAGATACTCTTTCATTTTCCACAGGTAGTTACTGAGAGCTTCAAGCAAAAATACGATGGTATAATATGGAGAAATGATGAGAAAGAATTTGAACTCTGGTGCAAAGGAGAAACAGGATATCCGATTGTGGATGCAGGCATGAGAGAACTAAATGAAACAGGTTATATGCACAACAGAGTAAGAATGATAGCTGCCGGTTTTCTCTGTAAACACCTTCTTATTGACTGGCGATGGGGAGAAGCGTACTTTGCAGGCAAATTGATTGATTACGAACTCTCTTCGAATAACGGAAACTGGCAGTGGGCATCAGGAACAGGCTGTGATGCCGCACCATATTTCAGAGTCTTTAACCCATTTGCGCAACAACAAAAATTTGATCCTGATAACATTTACATAAAAAAATTTGTTCCTGAGGTTGGCACACCGGCTTACCCTGAACCGGTTGTTGATCATAACCTGGCACGTGACAGGGCTATTTCAACTTACAGGAATGGATTGAAATACTGAACTTTGACAGGTGACAAATAATGCTGTTCAGCATAAGATGAACACCATACTGCAATATTTGTTTACCTTTATATTACAATTATTAACCATAAAATATGGAAATTACTTATCCAGTACCAATTATTGAGATGGATGGCAGACGCCTCTATTATACCTTTATTGCAGGTGCCAGGAAGGTTATTGAACACCAGGTAGAGCTCAATAAGATAAATGTATTTCCTGTTAATGACGGAGATACCGGGACGAATCTTGCATCAACCATACGTGCTGTGATCGATTCACTTCATCCTCACAAATCATATAAAATTACAGCTGACAGAATAGCAGAAACTTCCCTGGTAAATGCAAGGGGTAACTCCGGGATAATATTTGCCCAGTTTCTTTACGGTATGAGCATGGAAACAGGCAATTTCAAAACAATCAATATAGCCCAGTTTGCAGTGAGCATAAAAAACTCTATTCGTTATATCTATGAAGCCATCGCCAATCCTGTTGAGGGAACCATGCTGACAGTCATAAGGGATTGGGCCGATTACATTTACGAAAACAGGCACCGAATCACTGATTTTAATGAAATGTTTCTGGGTTCAGTCAAAATCCTCAACAAATCGCTGATTGAAACCAAAACAAAGCTTGCTGTTCTGGCCAAGGCAAATGTTGTTGACGCCGGGGCAAGAGGATTTGTGCTTTTTATTGAAGGTATCATAGAGTTCATTACAAAACGAAATATCAAGGAGCTGATACAGGCTAAAGCTGAAACAGCCCTGTTTGAAAAAATTGAAGAGTCAATTCCTCAGGATGTAGAGTACAGATTCTGCACCGAAGCGCTTATCAGGAATTGCAGTGCCGATAACAAAACTATGCATTCAATTCTCAATAAATATGGAGACTCAATAGTAGTTGCAGGCTCTGACAGGATGAAACGCCTGCATGTGCATACCAATACCCCTGCCGATCTTTTCAATGAGCTCAGGAAAACAGGAACAATCACTTTCCAGAAAGCAGACGATATGGTGCGTCAGAGTGATGTGGTTTACAACCGCAGATGGAAAATTGCTCTCGTCACCGATTCTACATGTGACCTTTCCCAGGATCTTATTGATCAGTACCAGGTGAATATGCTGCCGATAAATATAAATTTCGGGGAGAACCACTATCTCGACAAGGTAACGATCCAGCCCGGACAGTTTTATTCAATGCTTGATGAAGATATCGAATATCCTAAATCTGCCCAGGTAAATGAAAAGACCTTTATAAATATCTATTCCCACCTTGCTTCACATTACGATTCAATTATAGCTATTCATCTGAGTGACAAGCTCAGCGGAACATTTGGAAGCAGCTTAAAGGCAGCCAAAGCAATCAGTACTGAATTTAAAAAACCTATCTCTGTAATAAATTCAAAAAATCTATCAGGAGCTCTTGGCCTGTTAGTGCTCAGGGCAGCCAAGGCCATTGAAGAAGGTTATTCACATGAAAAAGTTGTAGAGATGACAGAGGGTTGGGTTGAAAATGTAAAAATACTGGTTAGTGTGAAGGACCTTAAATACCTGATTAAAGGTGGAAGGCTTTCCACAACCCGGGGATTGATAGCAAAGATCCTTAATATTAATCCTATTGTCTCAATTGACGAATCAGGAAAAGCAGTAGTGTTCGACAAATCCTTTAACCAGAAAGCTACGATGGAAAAGGTCATAGCGCATGTGAAGAAGAATACTGCAGGAAAAAAGATATGGAACTATATAATCCTTCATGCCAATAATAAAGATGCAGCCGACTGGTATACTTTAAAGATGGAAGAGATCACTTCATTTAAACCGGTATCAGTAGTGAATATTTCGCCTGTAATCGGTGCCAATACCGGCATCGGGGCTGCAGCTGTTGCTTTTTTGCCTGAATAAGAGATACAGATGAGCTTCCTCCAGATATATTTACAGGGATTTTTGATCATAATGATCATGATGTCAGCATTATGGATTATAAGCGTAATCCTCAGGAATGCAAGCATCGTTGACATATTCTGGGGATTCGGTTTCGTAGTAGCAGCAGCCTTTTATTTTCTGAGAACCGGTGATGTCACTGCCCGGAAAATATTAATTGTAACAATTGTTACAATTTGGGGATTACGTCTGTCTGCCTACATTGCCTGGCGTAACAGGGGAAAGGGTGAAGATTTCCGTTACAGGAACTTCAGAAAGAACTATGGAGAAAATCGCTACTGGTGGATCAGCTTCTTCCAGGTTTTCCTGTTGCAGGGAACATTAATGTGGCTCATTTCTGCTCCGCTCCTGGGAGCACAATATTACACCCATAATATAACGCTGAACATTCTTGATTATATTGGTCTTGCTGTATGGATTACCGGTTTCCTGTTTGAAGCTGGTGGCGATTATCAGCTTGCTGTGTTTAAATCAGATCCCTCCAACAAAGGAAAAATTCTTGAAAAAGGATTCTGGCGATATACAAGGCATCCGAATTATTTCGGAGATTCAGCTGTCTGGTGGGCTTACGGACTTATCTGCCTTGCTGCAGGCAGTTACATGCCGGTTCTGGGTTCCGTTCTGATGACAGCATTGATAATCAAGGTATCCGGAGTGGCAATGCTTGAGAGATCAATGAAAGAACATAAGCCTCAATACCGGGACTACATGGAAAAGACCAGCTCATTTATTCCATGGTTCCCCAGACGGTAAACCCCTGCCCCTGAAGGGGGCATTTTCAGTTTAACCAATATTGGATATGGATTGGATCTTGACCCCTTTTAAGGGATGCTGAGCCCCGGCGTGCCAAAGGCTTAAAGAAAGTTTGCAATCATCTTTATTTATTATCTTTAAGTTTTAATCAAGGTTTGCTCCGAATCAACCTATTTATCAATTATCTATGAAATTATTCCTCCAGGTAATTTTTGTTTTGATATTCCAGATGCTACTTTCAGGATGTGACGGAAAAATCTCTAAAGAGTTTACTGATCCTCCCCTTGAATTTTCTGTAATGCCTTTCTGGTTCTGGAATGATACACTTAAAGATGAGGAGATTTTAAGACAGATATCGGACTTTGAAGAACATGGAGTTTATGGTTTTGTAATCCATCCAAGAATAGGATTACCTGATAATGTCACCTGGTTGTCAGAGAATATGATACACTCAATGAGATTGGCAATCGATGAAGCCAGGAGGCGAGGGATGTATGTAATTCTGTATGATGAAGGAATGTACCCTTCAGGCTCATCAAGCGGGCAGGTAGTTGCCCGGAATCCCAAACATGCTGCAAGGGGACTTGCAAAGATAGATCTTAAAAGGGGTGAAAGAGTTTTTCTCAAACCAGGTCAGGATCTGATTACTGTTAATGACAGAGCGGGAGGCGGTCGCGTAGCCATAATTGATCTGCCTTCAGAAGGAGTTATAAGAGGGTTGCATTATATTGGAGAAGGAACCGAAAGTATAAATGAGGAACTCCCTGCAGCCGCAGATATTCTGAATCCTGATGCTGTTACCAGCTTCATGGAACTCGTATATGAAAAGTATGCTGCTGAATTTGGTGAATACTTTGGTGAAACAATTACAGGCATATTTACAGATGAACCATCGATACTTGGACGTAACAGTATAGCAGGAATTAAACCTGGCAGCAAAAAACTGATCTCACAGATCAATGAAATAACAGGTTATGATATCACCCCCTTCCTGGCAGATTTGTGGTATAATGACTCTCCGGATGCAACAACACATCGTCTTGACTACAACCGGGCTATAAACATATGCCTCGAGGAGAACTATTACAAGAGACTTAGCGACTGGTGCAGCAAGCATGGAGTTACTCTGATGGGGCATCCTGCAGGTTCAATGGATATTGGTGCTGAACAGTTTTTCCAAATACCCGGGCAGGATCTTGTATGGCGCTACGTGGAACCCGGATCAAAAGCTCTTGAGGGAGAACATTCAACAATGGCAAAATGTGCTTCAAGCGCCATGATCCATCTTGGCTTGAGAAGAAACTCAAATGAATTATATGGAGCCTACGGTCATAATCTCACTTATGATGAGATGTCTTGGCTGGCAAACTGGTGTTTTGTACGCGGCCAAAATCTATTATTCCCTCATGCTTTTTATTACTCAATCCGAGGACCAAGATTTGATGAAAGACCTCCCGATGTAGGGCCAAATTCAAACTGGTGGGATAAATACAAAACCTATGCCGATGCCTGCAGAAGACTTAGCTGGATCAACACCGATTCAAAACTGGTTTGTGATATTGCTATTCTTTGTGAAGCTGACTGGCTGCCTTATAAGTCTGCAAAAACACTTTTTCAGAAACAGAGGGATTTCAATTATCTTGAAATAAGGCATCTTCTGAAAGATTGCATAATTGATGAAATGGGGATCCACATTTCAGGTATGACATATAAAACACTTATAATTGATAGCATCTCTTCTCTTCAACCTGAAATAATTTCAAGGTTGAAAATACTTGAAAGAAACGGGCAGTTAATGATAAATGCAGATTCATGGACAGCAGGGAACTTTAGTAAAGCGTTAATATATAAGAATCTGGATGAATTTATCTCTGAAATCAACAGGTTGTCACCAGCCGATCTTCAAATTTCACCTGCTTCAGAAAATATCAGGTACAGGCATGTTATCAAAGGAGACAGTCACTATTATATCCTTTTCAATGAAGAAGATAGAGAAGAGATTTTCAAAATTAATACCTCCATAAAAGGCAGATACCAGTGGCTCGATCCATATACGGCGGAGTCCTCAGAGATGAATCCTGATAATGAAGTATTTTTCAAACCTCACGAATTGAAAATCCTCAGAATATTTTAATAATCAATTTACAGGAGGTTTCTGGAAATGTTCACTTTATTACCATAGCTATGTACTAAATTCACTGCACCTCTGTGGCAACATGGAAAATTATTCATTTTTATGAAAAATTTAGCTAATTAGATTTAGGTTGCATATATTTGATATCCTGATAAAAAGTCTGAAAATGAAATCAAATAAAATATTATCTGTGCTTGCAGCTGTTCTGCTTGCAGGATGCCAGTCCGGTGAAAAACCGTATAAGGCAGATGTTATAGTTTATGGTGGAACATCTTCGGCAATTACTGCAGCTCTCCAGGTAAAAAGAATGGGCAGGTCGGTAATAATTGTATCACCTGATATACATATCGGAGGACTGTCTTCATCAGGACTTGGGTATACCGATACAGGAAACAAGGAGGTCATTGGCGGACTTGCAAGAGAATTCTATCACCTTCTCTACCAGCATTATATGATCCCCGCATCATGGAACTGGCAAAAACAGTCGGAATTCGGAAACAAGGGACAGGGAACACCTGCAATTGATGGTGAATTTCGCACAATATGGCTCTTTGAACCTCATGTGGCAGAAGAGGCTTTTGAGAAAATGATAGCTGACAATAATCTGACAATATATAGAAATGAGTGGCTCGACAGGGAATCAGGAGTAACCAAGGAAAATGGTAAAATCAAAATTATCAAAACACTTAGCGGAAAGGTTTTTCAAGGCAAGATATTCATTGACGCAACTTATGAAGGCGACCTCATGGCTGCTGCAGGGGTAAGTTATCATACAGGGCGTGAGGGAAGTGCTCAGTACAATGAGGAATGGAACGGAGTTCAGGTTGGAGATTTTCCTGTAAAACATCACGATTTCGATAATCTGAAGATCAGTCCATATAAAATTCCGGGTGATCCCTCGAGCGGACTTCTTCCCGGAATTTCACCTGACCCTCCGGGAAAAAGGGGAGATGCAGATAGAAGGATCCAGGCCTACTGCTACAGAACATGTCTGACTGATCATCCGGAAAACAGAGTGCCATTTATGTGTCCGCCCGGATACGATTCTACCCAGTATGAACTTCTTATAAGGATCTATGATGCGGGGTGGAGAGGAACTTTCAACAAGTTTGACGCAATCCCGAACAGAAAGCTTGATGTTAACAACCATGGACCTTTCAGTTTTGATAATATTGGTATGAATTACGATTATCCCGATGCATCATATGATAGAAGGAAAGAGATTATAGATGAACACATTACCTATCAGAAGGGGCTGCTATATTTTATTGCCAATGATCAACGGGTCCCAGAAGAAGTCAGAACTGAAATGTCTCGATGGGGATATTCAAAAGATGAATTTTCGGATAACGGTTACTGGCCATATAATATCTATGTCCGCGAAGCCAGGAGAATGATAGGGGAATATGTAATGACAGAGAATGATGTTTTAAGTAAAAGGGAGGTTCCTCATTCTATCGGAATGGGATCGTATAATCTCGATTCACATAATACCCAACGCTATATTACACCCGAAGGTTACACTGAGAATGAAGGTGATGTGGAACATCCAACCCCTAAACCTTACAAAATAGACCTTGGATCCATTCTCCCGGTTAAAGAGGAATGCAACAATCTGCTTGTGAGTATTTGTGTATCAAGCTCGCATATCGCATTCGGATCGATCAGGATGGAACCGGTATTTTTGATACTCGGCCAGAGTGCAGGAACAGTTGCAGCAATGGCCCTTGATAAAAATATGGCTATCCACGATCTGAATTATGAAGAGATCCGTGCAAAGCTTCTTGCTGATGGTCAGGTACTTGAATACAATAAATAACAGGAGACTCTGTTTTAAGTAACGGATGACGACGTGGTTAAAATTTCTGGCTTATCTTTCAGGTATCATACTTTTCATGCTGACAGGATGTGAAAAGGGTGATGATACACCTGATCCTGTTACCGATATTGAAGGGAATATTTATGAAACTGTTATGATCGGGAACCAGGTATGGATGGCTGAAAACCTCAGAACTACCAGACTGAATGACGGATCAGAAATCAAACTGATAACAAAGAACCATGAATGGTATCATAACAGTGGTCCTGCTTTTTCATGGTATAATAATGACTCCACTTTATTCAAAGTCCCATATGGTGCATTATATAATGGCTATGTAGCTGCCAGCGAAAAAATATGCCCCTCCGGATGGAGAGTTCCGGATAAGGAAGACTGGAAAAACCTTATTCAGGCTCTTGGTGATACTTTAACTGCAGGTGAAAAATTAAAGGTTGAGGGTTTATCTCAATGGCATTACCCTAACGAGGGAGCTGATAACAGCTCAAATTTCTCAGCCCTGCCAGCTGGTATACGATATTTCGAGGGCACCTTCAGCTCAATGTCATACTTTACTGCTTACTGGTCAGCATCAGAACCAGATACAACATCCCTGATTTTCATGAGCCTGTCTTATCTTAATTCATCAGCTTCTTTTGGCAGCAAGTCAAAAAAACACGGGTTTAGCATCAGGTGTATCAAGGTCAACTAACCTCTGAATTCAATCCGGGAATTTACGGTAATGTAACTTTTCAAATGGCATCTTCGTCTCACAGAAGAATTAAGAACATAAATTATTATTACGCCATGAAAAGAATAATATCATCTATTGTTATAGCATCGTTCATTTTCGCTCCTCTCTTCAGCCAGAATGACGATAAAATAGATAAGCTTGAGAATCTTGAGAACAAGAATAATAAGGAGAGTACTAAAGATACTATGAGTGTCGTAATCGGTGACAAAGTTTTTTCTGTCAGGGATACCGGCGATGAAACCCGGATCACGCTTGGTAAAAAAGAATACAGGGTTGTTGAAGATAATGACGGCGTTACGGTTTACAAAAGTGATAAAAGAGACCAGGATAAAGAGTTTTATCACAGACGAAATGACAGATTCCGCGGACACCTGGGTGGGATGGAATTTGGGTTTAATGGATTCCTTACAGATTTCTGGAGCACCTCACTTGCTCCTGAAAACAATTACTTTGATCTGAATACTGCAAAATCAAATGCATGGAACTTTCTTTTTCCTTCCCTTAACCTGGGTATTACCCGTCATATGGGGTTTGTGACTACTATTGGACTGAATTACAATAAATACCGTTTTGACGGGAATAACTCTCTTGCTAAAGATGCTGATGGCGTGGTTGGTCCTTACTATCCTGATCCTTCAATCACATATTTAAGAACCAGGCTGGCAACAACTTATGCAACCCTGCCTCTTTTATTTGAAATACAGCTCCCGGTAAATGGTTCTCATCACAACACTCTTAATTTTGGTGCAGGTGTCATTGGAGCAGTAAAGTTGGGATCCCATACTAAAGTAGTCTATGAGTCTGATGGCAAACAGAAGGAAAAAATAAGAGATGACTACAGCCTTAATGTATTCAGATGGGGTTATACTGCCAGAGTAGGATATGAGAATCTCCAGATCTATGGAACGGCTTATATGACAAAACTATTTGAAAAAGGTAAAGGTCCGGAGCTTAATCCATTTGAATTGGGTATTGCTTTTACTTTTAATTAATTGCATTATATCCTTACTTATTGGCAAGCAGTACAATGGCCAGTATAACAGATGCCGCCGCAAGAACTGCAAAGGCTATTTTAATCCAGCTGTAAGGTCTTTCTCCCTGTACTTCACCGGTTCTTCCATTAATGAGGAACCGGTATGTTTTATTTTTATAATTATAAGCGCTGATCCAAATCGGCATGAGGATATGCTTGAAAGTAATGTTCTTCCATATTGTATTCGTAGTTTGTACTCTCTGGTGATCGCCTCCAATGTCCCTGCATATTGCTTCATGAATAGCCTTGTTCATTTTTACTTTGGCATCATCAAATCCCTCCCTGAGATCGAGCTGATAACTTTCAGCCTTAAAGCCGCTAAGATAACTGCTGTTAAATGAAACAAGATTTTGGAGATCCCACGGTTCAAGTTTTTCCACATATTCTTTCGGAAGAGATTTGCTGGCAACAGCAAGTACATCATCAAAGATCTTATCTACATGTCCGCTTACACTGCTCCACCTGGTACGGGTCACAGTCCTGGTTTTTGTAACAGACCTCCCGTTTTGTGTGGCTGTATATGTCTCGGTAGCATGATAATCAACTCCTTTCTCACCGGTATAATCAGTTGCAGTATCGGAATCGTATGTCCAGTAAGGAATATATAAACCGGTTAGTTTACCTGCATGCCGTGCAAAAAGCTTTAGTTTATTAGGCGCAAACCAGAGTTTTTTGATCCAGACTCCAAACTCCCTAAAGGCTGTATTCTGGTCAATGGCGAATGGCAGAATAGCTTTTGGTTTAATTACATGAGACGTTGTTGCTTCCTTAACAACAAGAGGTGAACCACAGCATGGACATGAATCAGATACCACATTCGGATCAAATGTTGTCTGTGCTCCGCATCCCTGGCACTTTATTGTAGCAACTTCTTCTGAAGTTTCATTTTCTTCGAACTCTTTTACAAATTTTTCAAAATCAAGCTCCTCAAAAACCTCAGTGGAAACCTCAATCTCATTCTCCATTCCGCAATACGGACATTTGAGGCTGTTAGTTCCGGGAGCGAACTGAAGCTTCCCGGAGCATCCTTTACAAACAGATTCTTTCTGTATTGTATCGGATATAATACCTTCCTGGCTCATCTTTTAAAATCCATTTGGTTGATTTTATATCTGATAGAATCCCTATTTGGGAGGTATCGGAGGAGGAACAGCTCCGAATATTGAGGTCAGATCAGGCTGTGCTCCGGCTGCTGTCCACTGAGACATTCCCTGTTTCCATACCAGTGTTTCACTGTTTATCTGCCCCTCGGAGGCCATCTGTTTCAGGGTATTAAGATCGAATGGACCGGCCTGCTGTCCATTCACAACCACGAAATAACTCACCGCTCCCGGCACCGGAGGTGGCCCGGACTGCTGAGGCTGCGGCTGACCCATTTGCCCCATTTGTCCCATCATTGCATTTGCCATTCCGAAACCCATGCCCATACCCATCCCTGCAGAAGCTCCTCCGTCAGCAGGGTTATTGGCTGCAGCTTCCATCGACTGTCCTATCTGGAACTGCTGGAACTTGTTCATATCTCCTATTATGCCCATGCTTGAACGCTTGTCTAGCGCCGCTTCAACATTCTCAGGTAATGTAATACTTGCAACCAGGAATTTAAGTAAATCAATTCCGTATTCAAGGAATTCCGGTTTCATTTTATTCTCGCAGAATGCTGATATCTCATCAAAATTTGAAGCCATGTCCAGAACAGGGATCTTACTTTCACCAATGGCATCAGTGAATCGGGTAACAGCAACATTACGAAGCTGATTTGTTATACTCTCTGTTGTAAAATTTCCATCAGTTCCTGCAATTGTCTTGATGAAAAGACCTGGATCGGAGATCTTCATAGTATAATTTCCATTTGCCCTGATACGTATCGGTCCGAATTCGGGATCCCTTAGCATTACAGGATTCGGAGTTCCCCACAGGAGATCGGTAAATTGTTTGGTATTTACAAAATACACCTCAGCCAGAAAGGGGCTGTTAAATCCATACTTCCAGCCTTTTAATGTTGTAAGAATAGGAAGGTTTTCAGTTGTAAGGGTATAAAGGCCCGGGGTAAAAACATCGGCCAGCTGACCTTCGTTGATGAAGACTGCCACCTGCGATTCCCTGACTGTAAGTTTTGCACCTGTTTTTATCTCATTCTGGTACCTCTCAAACCGATGTACCATTGTATCCTGAGTGGGGTCAAGCCATTCGATAATATCGATGAATTCCCCGCGGATCTTGTTAAATAGTCCCATAATTATGTCGTTTTAAATATTCGTTTTGTGAAATACATAAAGAACTAAGATAAAAAAAACTTTGTGAGTAAAGAGAATCATTCTTATTGTATTTTTGATTTTCAAGCTCATTTTAAATCTATACGTGATTACCGATTGTTATGTATGCTTTTATGCCAGGAAACTTTTTTCAATCATATCATACAGATTCAGAATGTTTTTTGAATAAGTTTGATATTCCTTAACACATTAAAATGATTCAGGACTCTTCTTTGTCGATTGTTCTTATGGGGGCATTTTTTGGTTTGATGGCAGGGATATCGCCGGGCCCTTTACTTGCGCTTGTAATTTCTGAAACCTTAAACCATAGCAGGAAGGAGGGAATCAAAGTCGCAATAGCGCCATTGATCACTGACCTGCCAATAATTATCCTTACCTGGTTTGTATTTTCAGGTTTGGCAAAATTTGATACAGTATTGAATATAATATCATTAGCAGGAGGTGTCTTTCTTGTTTTTATCGGTTATGAAACCCTGATGGTAAAAGAAATGTCTCCCAGTATCGAGAAAAAAAACCTCAATCACTAAAAAAAGGCATCACTGCTAATCTGCTTAATCCGCATCCCTACTTATTCTGGCTGACCATTGGTATTCCTACTGCGTATAAAGCCCATGAAACCGGAAAAGTAACTTTCATGTTCTACTTTCTTCTCTTCTATATAATGCTTGTGGGATCAAAAGTTATGATTGCAATGCTTGCAGAGAGATCAAAAAGCTTTTTAAACGGGAGATTGTACAAAGTGGCGATGCAAATACTTGCAGTAAGTTTGTTCCTATTTGCCGCACTCTTCTTATATAACGGACTTATATCCCTGCTGCATAAAAATTAGACTCCTTCCCGGTCTCCAAAATCACCCCGTCTCCCCGTCTCCCTTTCTCCCCTTCTTATTTCCTGGCGCAATCCATTGAATAGGAAACATTTGGGCTCCCATCACTATTAACTACAACACCCGCAGGCGGAAATGGAAGAACCCAAACACAGACTTTCCCCAAAGAGGCCATATTCTGAAGCTTAATGTTCACGAGTTTATTATTATTGGTAAGGTTGAGAGCAGGGATCAGGTTACCGGAACAATCAAGGATCGTCAGAGAGTTATTAGTCGGCAAAGTCAGTGTAACAATTTTGTTATTCTGGCAATTGAGTTCTGAGAGAACCGGATTAAAGAAAGTATTCAGAGATGCTATCTGGTTATTTTCACAATACAATCTTTTCAATGTATTGTTTTTAGATACATCAAGGATAGTAAGGCTATTGGCTCCGCAGATAAGATTTAATAAAACCTTATTATTGGTGATATTAAGAGAGGTCAGTTTATTCTCACTGCATAATAGTGCCAGGAGTGATGTATTCTTTGAAACGTCAAGTTCTGTAAGTCCATTTGCGCTACAACTTAAATAAATAAGATCCGTATTCTTCGATACATCAAGTCTTGTAAGGTTGTTGACCGTACAGCCTAGCTGAAGTAATCCTGTCATCTTTGTAACATCAAGTTCAGTGAGATTATTTGCTGAGCAAAAAAGATATTCCAGGCTTGTGTTTTGAGAAACAGTCAGATATGTCATCTGGTTATATTCACAATCGAGATATCTCAGCTTCAGGTTTTCTGAAGCATCAAAGCCGATAATCCTGTTTTCCCTTATTATAAGTGAATCAAGATTCAGAAATGCTCCTATACCACCGAGGCTTTCAATATTGTTGTTCCTCAGATCAAGGTATGTAACAGCTTCTGCTTCTGCAAAGCTGATATCTCCATCTCCATCCAAATCAACTCCGGCTTGAATTAAAGCATGTAAGAAATTGTTGTCCTTGATCTTAACCCCGGTTTTCTTTTCACAACCGGCAAACAAAACCGATAGCAAAAATATAATAGATATTCTACTAAATAGATTCATTTTAATGTAAGGAATTAATTGCGAAAGGTAACAAATTTTAGAATTGAAACCATCCGGGAGATGCTATGGCATTTATCTATATTTATTTGCCTCATATTTCTTAGTTTCCTAACTTTAGCAAAATAAACAATTTCTATGGGAAGCCTCATCCCTGGATACGAATACGATATCTTTATCTCCTACCGCCAGAAAGACAATAAACATGATGGTTGGGTTACAGAATTTGTTGATAACCTGAAAGGTGAGCTGGAATCAACTTTTAAAGAAGATATAAGTGTTTATTTTGATATTAATCCTCATGACGGACTTTTAGAAACCCATGACATTGAAGCATCTCTAAAAGACAAACTTAAATGTCTTGTATTTATACCAATAATATCACGCACTTATTGCGATCCAAAATCATTTGCATGGGAACATGAATTCAAGGCGTTTGTCGAACTGGCTTTAAATGACAAGATTGGACTGAAAGTAAAACTCCCAAACGGCAATGTCGCCAGCAGGATTCTTCCGGTTCAGATATATGATCTTGAAAATTCTGATATTAAACTTTGTGAAAATATAATTGGCAGTGTACTGAGAGGTATTGAATTCATTTATAAATCGACAGGAGTTAACAGGCCTTTGAGAGCAAATGAGGATCACCTGCAGGATAATTTGAATAATACATATTACCGCGATCAGATAAATAAGGTTGCCAACTCTATTAAGGATATTATTACAGCAATAATACAGAATGATCCACTGTTTAACTCTATCCGCCATGAAGAAAGGTTTTTGAATATTCAGAAAAAGGTTGAATCAAAGTTCATGAAAGAGCATGAAAAAGTGAAAAAATGGCTTGAAAAAAATGAGAAATAGTTTGTATAGACAAATTATGTAACTATTAAAGAGTATACAGAGAATTTATTTGATTATTTTTAAAACAAGTTTATGAGAAAAAACATTGCGCTGGTTCTAACCTTCTTCCTGATATATCTGTTATCAGGCTGCCTGAAAAATGATCACTATCAGGTATATGCCCTCAAATATCTTGATGCTTCACACGGAAGCGCAAATAATATTGCCATAGGTGGAGATCCGGATGATTCAGTAATGAATTGCTTTATGATATGGCTGCTGAAGGGAAATGATGGAAGGAACATACTTGTTGATGCCGGCTATATTGATACGTCTGCCACTCTCAACGAAAAGTATATACGCCCTGACCTTTTGCTTCAAAGAATGAATATTGATCCAGCAGGGATAGGTGACCTGATACTTACCCATCCTCACTGGGACCATATTGGCGGTATTACGCTCTTCCAAAATGCAACAATATGGATGCAGAAAGCTGATTTCGAATATTATGTGAGCGGGAAATGGCAGGAAGACGGTAACTCCAGGGGCTTTTCCCCTGAGTATATCCGGGATATCCTGAATGTCAGATCTGAAGGGAGGCTGAAGCTTGTTGAAGGCGACAGTATCGAATTAATGCCCGGGATAAGGGCATTTACAGGGTCAAAACATTCTTTTGAAAATATGTACCTCCTCATAAATGAAAATTCTGTTAATGATCAAATAGTACTCGCTTCAGATGCCAGTTGGTTCTATTATAATCTTGATCATCTCCTATCCGTACCTCTTGTGATCGATCCTGAAGCTTATGTCAGGGCTCTGAAAAGGATGAAAACCATGGTTTCAGATCCCGATCTCATCATTCCCGGTCATGATGACCTGGTTTTTTCCAAATTTCCACAAGTGGCCGACAGGATTGTAAAAATAGAAAAGTAGAAAATACCTGATTGTCTCGTCCTAGAAAAACCTTACACATTTGGTTAGTAATCCTGGTTTCACTTTACAGATTAATTTAGTTAATCCTGAATTTCCTTTACAATGCTTAACAATGATAGTTTATTATTATCAAACTTATATTTGTTCTTTTGTTTTTTCTTGTTTAGAGTATTGTTTCCAGCGCTTTCTTGTTATTCCTTCATGGTTATGGGCCTTTTCAGGTGTAAGATAATCAATACTCGAATGAGGACGTTTTTCATTATAGGTCATTATAATCCTGGCTATTGTCTTTTTTGAACTACATAACACTCCCGAATTTGACACCTTTTTAAGTGTAATTCAGTACATATATTTAACGGGTGTTGAAATAAAAAAACCGTCTATATTATTGATTATAAGCGGTTCTGATATGGTTTAACTATTCGAATAATAGTTATTGGGGAGACTTTAGTTGACCCACCAGGTTTCGAACCTTTTTTATACTGTGCTTATAATCAGCTATATGTAAAGAACCTTCTTAATGGTGTATCGAATATGTATCTATTATTCTAATTAAGTTCAATTCCCTTATCAAGTTTCTTTTTAGACTTCAATGGCTTAGGTTCACCATATTTATTAACATAGCTCTTTAGAGAGTCTTGGTGTGCCTTTAATTCTATCTCTAACGCAGTAGTCTCTTTAAAAACAATTTTATTTTATGTCTCCCAAAATCCCCGGTTGCATAATTGATACTTTCCTATATATAGTTTGAATATATTGCAACTTGCAATATACTGTTTAACATGCTATTATAGTGTGTTTTAAGTAACATTCTAGGTTGACAAACGTATACAATTATACAACACAGTTCGTGTTAGTTTAATCCGGAATTAGTGGCATAGTTTATCCCGGAATAATCATAACAATTTAATAACACATAACAATGAAAATACTGAAAACACAATTTAGGTTAAATAGCCTTCCATATACTTTATTGAAACGAAATGATAAGGTTGCATTATATGGGATAGGTGGGACCTATACAGATGAGATATTACATTGGGAAGTTGATTTAATATATATACGAAAAGATAAATATGGTGAACGTGAAGCTATACCTTCTAATGGGCAATTTGGCAGGGATCGTAGTCGATGTTTTGCCAATGAGAAGTTAGCCCTGGAATGGTTTGATAAACTCACTGCAGAATTGTATCAGGGGGTGCCAAAAGTTGTATCAGAGGTAGGGGAAAACACTGAAGTCATAGAAGAGTATCAATTGGTATAGTTACTGTACCCCTGATATTGAAAATGGGGTTATATCCAAGGTGATAGGTTTGGGGAATTGGATTCCTTGTTAAGGACTAATTAATTTATTCTTGTGGCAAATCTTTTGCTTTTATCGAGTATTATAAACCCTGTAATCTTATCCTGCTCCTTTTGAAACATAATTCCAACAAACGGATTTTCTTCAAAAGAGAAAATGAATTCAGATTCTGGAAGAAGGTTTATCTGCTTTCCATTTGGCAGTTGCAAATATTGTTTGTCTCCTGTATATCCAATTTTTAAGGTATCTCTATCAAATAAATACTGTCCTGAATAATTTATAAATATTCTTTTATCCAAATTTACAGGTACAGGTACGTTATTTCTCCTGTCTTGTTCTATCAGCCATTTGAACATATCTTCATTTTTATAAGTCTGTTCCCAGGTATCATGACCTCTTTTAGGATATACAGTAAATTTCACTTTTTGACTGAATTTTCTCAATTCATCTACCATTTCATTATTACACTGAATACCAACAATATTATCTGTCTCACCATGAAATACCCAAATAGACATGTTTCTAAGCTTCCATGCACTAATGTTATCCCTTGAATTGCTACATCCTGAGACCGGTACAATAGCAGCAAATTTCTCAGGATTCATCATTGCCCAGTCCCAGGTTCCAAATCCGCCCATACTATGGCCTGTAATGTAGATTTTATCCTCATCAATATTGAATTTATCTAAAATATCTTCTAACAGGAAATTGAGAATTGTCACATTCCATCCATTGGTTTTACATACCGGTGAAGCAACAATGAAAGGGAGTACCAAATCATGTCCCAGATAATACGGAAGACAATCATTTTTAAGCCCAGCTATTGAACGATCCATCAAACCGGCACCATGCAGGTAAATCAGCATCGGCCATTTTTTATCTGATTCTGCATCATAACCGGGGGGAAAGTAAATCAGATAATCAGTTTCGATGACTGATTGTTGTTCTATTTGCTGAGCATTAATTGGTTTTAAAGTATTAACCATTAGTATTATCAGAAGGGACATTTTGACAACAGAGTATCTTAATCTTATCACATCCCTGATTTCTTGCATTATGATGTTTTGTGTCATGATATGGATAAATATTTAAGTATACAAAAGAATAGGCCAGATATGTGTCAAAAAGTGATTTTAAAAAATTCAGCCATTAACTAATTCTTAAAATTACACCTTAGTTTTATTCATAGTCAATTTTATTTTAAATAGTTCAATTTAGATTTAATACTCTTTATTAATTATCTGACAAATGACTCCCAAATACCCTCAATCAAATTCAGTCAACGGCTCGCCGTCGCGAGTAGCAGACAATTTTCGGCATATGAAGTGGGGTTATTTTATGACTAAAGCAAGGCTTATGCAGTAACCCACCAGGGCCTGGCCTTGCTGTGTCATGAAATATTGCTTTATGCAAACCCACGTATGCCGAATAAAATTGGCTGCAGCAGGCGAGCACTTATCCATAGTGAGGGTTGCGTTTTTTGTTGTATACCTACAGCCTATGCATTCAACTATACAACATAAAGAGAGCAACCCGAACACCTTGGATTTTATCCCAAATGATACTAATTTGTCGTGGATCCAATAACCACAAAATCCTGCTTCATAAGCTGTATGGTAAGTACCTCCAGGAAAATGTTCTTTAAGATAATTAAATAAAACCTCCGGCCTTGGCGGCTGTGAAAAGGTTTTATATACAAGATCCTCTGCCATGACAGTAACTTTCCAACTCTTTAAATGGGCATCAAAGCCGGCATAAATGTTTTGATCCGTAAAATCAATTTTCTTAACTTGTGATTCCATAAGTTTCAGATATTATTAGGTTAATATTTGGTAGATATTCAAACTTAATAACTATTCTGAAACTTATGTTTTACAAACATAGGGCCTATTGACCAACCTTAATAGTTATTTACTACAATCGGTTGTAAAATAGACATTCGGACTGTCGGTTGTATCCACCGTTACACCAGTTGGAGGGAATGGCATTGTCCATACACAAACTTCATATAAAGAAGGCATAGACACTAAAGTCAATTTTACTATTTCGGAATTATTGGAAACATTAAGACTGAATAATAGATTATTTGAACAATTAAAGAACAATAGTGCAGGATTATTGGAAACATCAAGACTGGTTAATATATTCCCCTCACATTTCAAGCTACTTAGTGCAGGATTATTGGAAATATCCAGGCTGGTTAATGAATTATTATCGCAAAAGAAAATTCTTAGTGCCGGATTATTGGATACATCCAGGCTGGTCAAAAGATTGCCAGCACAAAACAAATAGACTAGTTCTGGATGACTGGAAACACCAATGCTGGTTAAATGATTTTCGCTACATCCTAATTTAGACAATAAAAGATTATTGGATATATCCAGGTTGGTTAATAAATTATCTGAGCACTCCAACGCTGTCAGGGCAATATTATTGGATACATCCAGGCTGGTTAATGAATTATCAGAACAGGACAAGTAACGAAGTGCAGGATTATTGGATACATCCAAATTAGCTAATAAATTTTCATCGCAACTCAACCCTGTCAAGGCAGAATTATTTGAAACATCCAGAATAGTAAGAAGATTACTATAGCACCCTAACCCTGTCAAAGCAGGATTATTTGAAACATCCAGGCTGGTTAATGAATTGCTACCACAATCCAGATCATATAGTACAGGATTGTATGATATATCCAAACTGGTTAATGAATTGTTATTACAATTTAACTGAGTTAGTTCAGGATTATCAGATACATTCAGGCTTTTTAATGGATTATCGAAGCAGTGCAAGCTTCTTAGTTCAGGACAATTTGATACATCCAGGCTGGTTAATAAATTGCCCCAGCAATTCAAATAAAGTATTAAAGAATTTTTGGATAAATTCAAACTGGTCAACTTATTCCCAGAGCACCGTAAAGTATCCAGATTTACAAATGCTTCGATCCCTTTCAAATCTGAAATATTGCGTTCTCCTACTTCTAAAAAAGTTACTTCCTCAGCTTCAACTTTACTTATAATTCCATCGCCATCTTTATCGACACCAAGTTCTATCAGGGCATTTAAGAAGTTATTATCAGGTATAGTAACGAGAGGATCGTATTTTTTGCATTGATCTAATACTGCCACGATCAGTGTTATTAACAATACTTTGATTATTGTTTTCATGATGGATAGATAAGATGCCTAAATACAAATTTAGGCTATTGATTAACTAAAGTCAAATTTATCTAACTAACTAAAATCCAACCAATCAGGAATTAATCCAGATGAATAGTTTCATAATGATTTGAAACCAGTATATTCTGCAATATATCCTGCTCCATAAACAGGAATGTTCTTTTCTTCAGTAGTGACACAAGACATCCTCATCCCTGCAAATACCGGAATAGCATTAAACTGATTTGAAAGCTTACAAACTTCTTCATGGTATTCAATGGATACAATACTGGGAATTACCGGATACATTTCTGTTTTAACCCAGATGTATAAAAGATCCCCATTGGGATTCTTTGCGATAAGATGTGGATATTCATTTCCCAGATTACCATTTGATCGGATTAGCTCACCCTTTTGCTTATATAGATAAACGGTAAGTAATGCTAAACCAAATTCATGAAGCTCTGCTTTGGTCATTATTTCACCATCTCTTTCATGGTTATCCCCTTTGTGATTAATTGGTTGTATTCGGCCATCAGGCAATGTGCTGTTAATTAGTATCATAGTTTTAAAATTAGTTAATAATAACCACTCGACCATGTCCCCTTTCAGGGACCTGGTGAATGGCAATAGCACTGTTGATTTTCAGTGGTTCTTAAGATTTTTAAGTTGAGTTGAACCATCTCAGAACAACAGTAAAGAAAATACAGCATGATTCAACTAAGATTTTTTTGTTTGATCTAAATAAAACATTGCTGCTTTTTTAGATTTCATGTTCAGATTGTATCCGGCAGGCTATATTGTTGGCAGGCTTTTTGTGAGACTCTATGCAATACCCCGATAGCCTTTAAAAGTATCTTTGAATATCAAACCTAATCAAGCAAAAATGAAAACAATTTCTTTTAAACTGTTATCAGTCACAGGACTGATTCTGATTTCTCTTTCGCCCTTCACATTATCAGGGCAGGATTCAATTTCGCAGCAATCTCAGATGCTGGATCTGAAACTTCAACTGCTCGATTCAAAACTTGAGCTGCTGGATACTAAAATAAAACTATGGGAGGCAAAGCCAAAGGAACTCGACATTAAACTAAATGAAATTGGCTCGAAGGTAAATTCAATGGATTTTGACCCCCGCATGGTAACAAGGAAAATCAATGAAATGGATTCACTGATGAAGATAAACCTTGAAAAACCTGTTCAAACACCTGCCGAGTCAATTGTAGTTGTCAAGGAAAATCCTGTATTCATGCCAGATTACAGTTCTGCGATTATGCTCGATCCTGTCAGGCTGCTTGAAGGCACTTTTTATCTTTCGTACGAAAGAAAATTCAGACCTGCACTCTCAGGTAACATTGGGCTGATGGCAACTTACTCAACAAAACAGGGGATTTCAAATCTCTATTTCTCAAATCAGAGTTTTGCCTATTTCGATGTTTCAACGAATGGTTACAAAACTTATGAGGGAGAAGTAATGACAGGGTGGGGAGTAAATGTTCAGATGAGGAATTATCTCCTTGCAAATCATCCATCCAGAAGAAAGGCTCCTTACGGGCTTTATGCTGCTCCCCAGTTCTTATTCAGAAAAATGACAATTACCGGCAACTATAAAGATATGGAAGAAGTGGAACCCGGAAAATGGGAGATTGTTGACAAGGAGGTTGTACAGCATCTGAATATCAATGCAGGCGGAGTAATACTGGGTATAAAAGTACCTCTCTTAAATGTGCTGGTTGTAGATTTTTTCGCAGGAGGAAATATCAGGCTCAGCAAATATAGAGATGAGGATGGCTTTACAAAATATAAAAACATGTTCAATATTGATTTCTCTGGAGTATCACCGGTTGCAGGAATCGCAATAGGTATCCTGAAATAGAATAAGTTGTCAGCATATTTCTGGCAGTAAGTATGTGCCAATAAAAATGGCAACAATAGTTTATAAGTACTTTTGCATGATTATCTGTTTTATTGAATAATTTGTTAGAGTTAGTAATTTGTTAATCAAAGCTATTTCACAAAATAGTCAAAGTCAAATTTACCAATAAGCAAAAAAACCATCCACCTAAGAATTACCCCAGATGGATGGAATTAGCACTAGGTTAGTCTGGCAAATTATTAATTCAAATACAAGAAATGCGTCTGTAAAATTTCAATTGAAGAAAAACAAAAAAGCTCAGGAAAATCTTCCCTGAGCCCTTTGCCGTGTGCCGTCTGCCTTCTGTTGACCCACCAGGTTTCGAACCGGACCGAGCGTTAAAAAATTGCCCGCTGGGCAATTTTAGCGAAGGAGACAGCCTGTCGCGATAGCTCGAAACCTGGCTAACTTGATAAACTAAATGTTCTAAAAAAAGAGTATGCTGAGAAACATACTCTTTTTAGTTGACCCACCAGGTTTCGAACCTGGACTCTTCAGAACCAAAATCTGACGTGTTGCCAATTACACCATGGGTCAGTAATTGTAAAATCGAGCTGCAATATTAGGAATTTTTTTTTAATGTGCCGACTATCCCGGCAATTTCAGGAAAATGAACTGATGATTGTCATAATTTACCGGCAAGTATCCGATCATAGATGTCTTTATCCATCTCCTCAACTTCAATCATAGTGAATGGGCAGGCTACCAGAGATTTAAGAATATATCCCAGCTCCTTCATATCCTCATCTCCTTGCTCATAATACCAGGTTAAAGTGGCATCGAGGGCAATATGCCTGACCTGGGATAATTCCCTCAGAATGGTATAGATCCATTTCATTGATGAGGTATTTATATACTCAAAGCCCAGACTTATTTTTGTGTTGCCCCTGTAATTCTTTGAATAACCTGTTATCCAGGCCTGCAATGGCCGGTAAAAATCGCCCGGATTCTCAGGTATTGATCTGCCCATTACGAATAGCCTCCCGGGCTCCATTATAATCCATGGGGTTCTTTTTGATAGTTCACTTATGTATTTCTCAGGGTACACCATCTCCTGTTCAGATCACTAGGCAATTATAATATCAAACAAATAATCATTCAGGCTTGAATCTGATTCCTGCCATGTAAAATTATGAAAAGAAGCTTATTTTCCAAATGTTATCGGGAAACATTCTGATTAAAGAGGGACGGTTCGTTCTCCTCCCAGAGTGTCGGATGTTCTTCTTCAAATCTCTTAAGTATGGCCTTCATAATTGTGGCTCGCATAAATTCAGATTTGTTTTTGATCCTGTACCTGTTGCAATAAATACCAAGAGCCTTCATCTCCCTGCTGTTTAGCATAAGCGAAAGTCTGGTTGTTCTTCGTAGTCGGTCCTCCTTGTATGCAGTTTTTCGTCCTTCCATATATGAGGCATCAGAGAGCTAAATTAAAAAAAGGATACTTCAGAGAAGATGATGAGAGGTCAGAGTTTTTAACATAAAAAAATCAGCCAATCATTATCTGACTGGCTGATTGATTGTTATGATATTAACAACTTTTAGCAGCGGTCCATCGCATTCAGATCACCAAATGCCTCTTTAAGCCTTGAGATGAAGCTCTCCTCACCCTTCCTGAGCCAAACTCTGGGATCGTAATATTTCTTGTTTGGCTTGTCATCACCCTCAGGATTACCTATCTGCCCCTGCAAATAACCATTCTTATCCTTTGAATACTTATTAACCCCATCCCAGAATGCCCATTGCATATCTGTATCAATATTCATTTTTATTGCACCATACCTGATAGCCTCTGCAATAAGATGTTTCTCTGATCCTGATCCACCATGAAAAACAAAATTAACAGGATTGGGCCCTGTATTAAATTTTTTCTGGATATAATCCTGGGAATTCTTAAGTATTATGGGCTTAAGCTCTACATTACCGGGCTTATAAACTCCATGTACATTACCAAAGGAGGCTGCAATTGTAAACCTGTCACTTACCTTTAAGAGATGTTCATAAGCATAGGCAACATCTTCAGGTTGTGTGTAAAGTCGTGAGCTGTCAACTCCTGAATTATCTACCCCATCTTCTTCACCTCCTGTAACACCAAGTTCTATTTCAAGGGTCATACCGATTTTGACCATCCGCTCAAGATACCTGCTGCATATCTCAATATTTTCTGCCAATGATTCCTCAGAAAGATCAATCATGTGCGAACTGAAAAGAGGCTTTCCGTTAGTCTCAAAATATTTTTCCCCTGCATCAAGAAGCCCGTCAATCCATGGAAGAAGTTTTTTTGCAGCATGATCTGTATGAAGTATCACCGGTACTCCATAATATTCAGCAATATTATGTACATGAAGCGCTCCGGATATCCCACCGGCAATTGCCCCAACCTGATTTTCCTTTGTCAAACCCTGGCCGCCGAAAAAATGAGCGCCCCCGTTTGAAAACTGAATTATTACCGGCGAATTTACTGTTCTTGCAGTTTCCAGTACAGCATTCACTGAATTGGATCCTATCACATTTACACCAGGAATTGCAAAATCATTATTATTTGCATAATCGAAAAGTGCCTTTACATCATCTCCGAAAATTACTCCGGGTTTTAGATTTAATCCCTTATTTGTCATGTTATTAGTTATTTGAATGATACTATTATCCAGTTTAACGGTACAAATATAGCTAAATTTGAGTATGGTTTAAACATTAAGCTTTTTGATTTTGAACAGATCAGGACATGGCTCACCAACGCCTTCAGGGAACCATGATTTCAAATATCAGATCTTTCATATTATTAAGCATATAATGTAAATTGTTCATTCTATCCATTAATTAATTATCTTCGTAGCTTTGTTATTTGACTAACAATAGTCACAATAAATATTTTGCAATTATCATTTAACCATGTTATTATAATTTATATTGACATGTTTTTCATGAACATAAACAATCATGTATGAAAAAAAACATATTATACCTTTATCTGATATTACTCTCTGCCTCTCCGGCAATTCTCGCTCAGGAAAAGGTCTGGACCCTCGATGAATGTATTTATTATGCTATTGATAACAACATCCAGATAAAACAGCAGGATCTTCAGACCAAATATCAGAAAAATGCTCTTGACCTGTCGAAGTACAAACTACTTCCCACTCTTAACGGATCGGGCTCCCAGAATTTTTCATGGGGCCGGTCTCTTGACCAGACAACTTACGCGTATACAGAAGATCAGAGGGTTGTCTCAAATAACTTCTATGTTGGAGGCAGCATGAGTTTATTTAATGGCCTCCAGAATTATAATTCCATTAAGAAGTATGAATATGAGCTGCTTGCAGGAGAACAGGACCTTGAAAATATAAAGGAGAATATCGCTCTTACAGTAGCCCTCAATTACCTGCAGATACTGCTTAACAAAGAGCTTGTAACTGCAACAAATGAACAGTTACATATAACCCTGCAGCAAATCGAAAAAACGAAGAAGCTTGTTGATGCCGGTAGTGTTGCACTTGGTAACCTGCTGCAGATTGAAGCCCAGGCTGCACAGGAAGAGTTGCAGCTTATAAACATAAGAAACCAGCTCGATATTTCCTATCTCGATATCTCTCAGCTTCTTGAACTTAAAACTCCTGAAGGATTTGAGGTTATTGTTCCTCCAATAGCCATTGATACGAATGCAGTTATCGGTGAAACCATTGAAGATATTTTCCAGATTGCTATGGGGGCACGACCAAGCATTAAGAGCCCTGAACTGATGCTTTCTGCCAGCGAATACGATCTTAAAATTGCAAAGGGAGCAAGAAGTCCGAGAATCAGTATGAATCATTCGTTAACAACCGGTTACTCCGATGTACGCCGAAAAATACTTGGATTGGATCCAAACACCTTTGATGTCCTTTATGGCGATTATCCTTTTAATGAGCAGTTCAAGGACAATAGAAGCTGGGCTCTCGGATTTACTCTAAGTGTACCGATACTCAATGGATGGCAGGTAAACAAGAATATTGCAAACTCAAAACTCAGCATAGAAAATAGTAAATATGCTCTCGATGGGGCCAAAAAACAGTTATATAAGAATATCCAGCAGGCATATGCTGATGCCTCTGCATCGCTCAAAAAGTATGCAGCCAGCCAGAAAGCTGTAAAGTCAACAGAAGAATCATTCCGTTACACAGAACAGAAATTCAATGTAGGCCTTGTAACCCCCGTTGACTATAATGCTTCAAAAAATCAGTTGCTGAAAGCCCAGTCAGACCTTGCGCAATCAAAATATGAATATATTTTCAAAACAAAAGTACTTGATTTTTACCGGGGTATCCCTTTAAGTCTGAATAACGAATAAAAATAATAAGCTATTAATATCATGAAAAACAATAAGATACTTAAGATTTTGCTGCCTATTGTAATAGTTCTTTTAGTTCTGGCCGTCATTGGTAAAAAACAAGGCTGGTTTGGGAAAGCAGTAATGGTAAAAGTTGCCGTTGAAAATGCGGAGAGAAGAACTATTGTAGAAACAATCACCGCAAATGGTAAGATACAGCCTGAGAAAGAGGTTAAACTGACTCCTGATGTTTCAGGCGAAATTGTTCAACTTACAGTTATGGAGGGCGACCAGGTTGAAAAGGGACAGCTTCTCCTCAGGATTAAGCCTGATACCTACATCTCCCAGAGAGACAGGTCGATGGCCGCCATCAGCTCGGCAAGGGCAAGGCTGGCGCAGGCTGAGGCACAATTTATCCAGGCTGAGCTTTCCTTTAACAGAAACAAACAATTATTTACTGAGCAGACAATCTCAAAGTCAGATTTTGAGCAGGCACAGGCATCTTATGCCGTGGCTAAAGCAGAGGTTGATGCCGCAAAGTTTTCAGTCACAAGTGCAGAAGCTTCACTAAAAGAAGCTAATGAAATGCTTATCAAAACATCAATTTATGCACCTATGTCGGGTACCATTTCAATGCTTCTGGTTGAGCTTGGAGAAAGGGTAGCCGGTACTAACCTGATGGCAGGTACTGAAATGCTAAGGGTAGCCGACCTCTCAAGAATGGAAGCCCAGGTAGAAGTTAATGAGAATGATATAGTAAGGGTAAAACTGGGCGATACAGCAGTAATCGAAGTTGATGCATATCTCGATAAGAAATTTAAGGGAGTGGTAACTGAAATTGCAAACTCAGCAAAAACAACAGGAATATCTGCCGACCAGGTTACAAATTTCGATGTTAAGATTTTTGTCCTCCCTGAATCATACAATGACCTTAAAGCTGAGGGAATTACAAATCCTTTCCGCCCGGGAATGTCAGCCACAGTTGACATACAGACCCGTGTGATGGATAGTGTAATAGCAGTTCCTATTCAATCAGTTACAACCCGCACTGATACAACAAATATTACCGGAAAATCGACATCGGATGACGAGATACGTACCCTTGTTTTTGTAACCGATGGCAAATATGCCCTGGCACGGGATGTAAAAACCGGTATCCAGGATAATAGCTACATTGAAATTAAGTCAGGTGTTGAACCAAATGACAGGGTGATCTCGGCACCATTCAGTGCAATCAGCAAAAAGCTGTCTGACAGCACATTGATTGAGATTCTTAAAAAAGAAGAACTCTTCAGGGAAAAATAGGAAAATCAGAAGTCCCTAAAGAAATGATAATCTGCATTGAGACAGCCACTAATTTATGTTCAGTGGCACTTTGCGACTCATCCGGCGTACTTTCCTTAAGGGAAAGCAATGACCAGCGTTCGCATTCCTCTATGCTCACCGTTTATATTGGGGAAATTCTGAAAGAGACATCTGTTGATCCTTCCGGCCTTGAGGCTGTTGCAGTTAGTAAAGGACCTGGCTCATACACCGGGTTAAGGATCGGTGTTTCTGTGGCAAAAGGAATTGCATTTGCAGCTTCCATTCCCCTCATCGGTATCGAAACCACCCTTTCAATGTTTATAGGTATGAAAGAGAGGTTTCATAAAGAAGGTAACACGGATGGTGATACTATGTTCTGTCCCATGCTCGATGCAAGAAGGATGGAGGTTTACTATGCCATGTATGATCTGTCAGGCAACAGGATCAAAGAAATATCTGCTGAGATTATAACTGAGAACTCTTTTTCTTCTATTCCTGATTCACAAAATATTATATTCTTTGGCGACGGGGCATTAAAATGTAAAAATATTATCAAAAGAAAGAATTCAGCTTTTGTGGATGATTTTGAAATGTCGGCTGCCAATATGAAAATTCCTGCGATACAGGCACTTGAATCGGGGCATTTTGAGAACGTTGCATATTTTGAGCCATTCTACCTTAAGGATTTTATCACAACCACTCAGCGCAAGAATATACTGGGGTAAATTGGCACAATAACTGCAGAGAATCATAATTATAATGAAAAGGGTTTTAATCATAGCCATTATTACAGCTTTGATCTCTTCTGAGGGATGGTGCCAGCCCAATGTTTACAAGCCCGGTGAATGTGTTTACTATACAGTCCATTATGGACCTATAACTGCAGGCGAGGCTTCCCTTGAACTCAGTCAGTCTACTTATAAGGGATTGCCTGTATGGCATACAAAACTTGTCGGGAAAACAACAGGAATGGCAGATGCTATTTTTAAGGTAGTTGATATTTATGAAAGTTATATTGACCCTGTAACCGAGCTCCCTGTGTTTACAATAAGGAATATCCGTGAGGGTCGTTACAGAAAATATAATGAGGTGATATTCGACCATAATACTAGAAGCGATTCAACAATTCTCATCAGCGATCTTACCGGAGTACATATCGGACAGAAAGGTATGCATGATATACTCTCCTGTTTCTACCATTTCAGAGACAATATAATGCCTTATAAAGGTGATATGAAAGCGGGAGAAATGACTACCATAATGACATGGTTCACTGATGAGCTTTATCCAGTGAGACTTAAGTATATCAAAACAGAAGATGTAAAAACCAGGCTGGGGAAGATAAGATGCTACAAGTTTAACCCTGTAACTGAAACCGGAAGACTTTTCAAAACGGAAGAGGATGTTTCATTCTGGTTCACTGCTGACAAAAATTATTTACCTATTAAGATTCGTTTTGATATATTTGTCGGGGCATTTACAGTTGAAATAACAAATTATGAGGGACTTTTATATCCTCTGGAAATAAAAAAATAGATAACTTTAGTAAATAGTAAGACGAGAAGAATTTATGGCTACTACTGCAGATTTCAGGAATGGACTGGTTATTGAATTCAACAATGACCTTTATACAATTGTGCAATTTCAGCATGTTAAACCCGGTAAGGGACCGGCTTTCGTAAGAACAAAACTTAAAAACCTCAAAACAGGACGGGTTATCGATAACACTTTTTCATCAGGCGTAAAAGTAAATGTGGCAAGGGTTGAAAGACGTCCATACCAGTACCTTTACAAGGATGACGTGGGTTATTACTTTATGCATCTCGAGACTTTTGAACAGATACATGTGGATGGCGATCTGATTGAGAACCCGGAATTTCTTATTGAAAGCTCCGGTGTCGAAGTTGTGGTTCATGCTGAAACTGAAACCGTTCTTACTGTTGATCTTCCTCCATTTGTGGTTATGGAAGTAGTTTATTCAGAACCAGGTCTGAGAGGCGATACTGCAACCAATACACTTAAACAGGCAAAAGTTGAAAACGGATCGATTATAATGGTTCCCCTTTTTGTTAACGTTGGAGATAAAATTAAGATAGATACCCGCGACAAATCGTATGTTGAAAGGGTAAAAGCATAATTATAGTAAGCACACCAATGCAGGTTCAGATGGACAGGTTAAAAATATCAAAGTTTAAACTTGATTCTTTGCTTGACATAACACTGTCAATCAATGCCAACCTGCCTGTTGAAGAGCTTCTGGCAAAATATGAAAGCATACTCAGGGATAATCTGAACATTGGTAAAATACTTATCTATAAACGTTCTGATATCTGGGAGTGTATTCTGAACGGAGGCTTTCCGAAAGATCTTGAGAATATTGAGGTGGAAACATTACTACTGGATGTAACAGAAATATCATTCGATGCGGCAGATCTGGGAGTTGAGGGAGTTGATATCATTATACCTGTCTTTAACAATAATGTCCCGATAGCTTATGTCTTTATAGGAGATATCGACGAAGAAGGCGAAGGCATGAGCCCGGTTCTGAAACACCTTAATTTCATACAGACTTTTTCAAGTATAATCATTGTTGCGATAGAGAATATAAGGCTCTTCAAAGAGAGCCTTCGCCAGGAAGCCCTGAAAAAAGAGCTTGAACTTGCAGCCAGGATGCAGATGATGCTGATCCCCGATAACAGCCAAATGCCTAAAAATCCAAAGATCATTGTAAATGGATTTTACTTTCCTCACTATGAAGTCGGAGGAGATTATTATGACTGTATAAGATTGTCGGAGACCAAAACAGGATTCTGCATCGCTGATGTATCAGGGAAAGGTATTTCAGCAGCAATACTGATGTCGAATTTTCAGGCAAGCCTGCGTGCACTGTTTACCCAGGATATCAGCCTGGAGCTCCTTATCCATAAGCTGAATTCAATTGTTGTTACCAATGCAGCAGGTGAGAAATTCCTGACATTTTTTGTGGCCAGGTATGATCATGAAACAGGATTGCTTGAGTATTTAAATGCTGCTCATAATCCGCCTGTGATTTACAACACTGTGACAGGAGAGATCATCCATCTGCATGCTGTATGTGTTGGCATAGGAATGCTTGATGAGATGCCAAATGTCAGGAAATCGGAGCTGACAATCAACAACTATTCCAAAATTGTTTGTTATACAGATGGATTATCTGAACTGAAGGGTGATGACGGAAAGGATATCGGTACCAGGGTGATTATAAATCATATATCCAACACTTTGCCTGTGGAGGGCAATATGAGGGAGATGATCAAAGAACTCGGACTGCCTGACAACAATCCATATACATTTGATGATGTTTCAATTATTGTTGCCGATATTCCAAGGTGACAATCAGACAACCCTTATAAGGAAGTAGTTCTTCTTCCCTTTCTGAACAAGCAGGTATTTATTATTAAGAAGAGAATCCTGACCGATTGTACTATCCGGGTTTTCTACTTTTTCCTTGTTTATGCTGAGCCCTCCTCCCTGTACAAGACGCCTCAGTTCTCCTTTGGAAGGGAAAACCTGGGTATGACCAGCACACAGATCAGCAATTGAAACGCCGTTTACAATTACCTCCCTGTTAACATCAAATACGGGAACTCCCTCAAATACAGACAGAAAAGTACTCTCACTCATCTTTCTGAGAGATTCGGTTGTACCCTTCCCGAACAGTATCTGTGATGCCTCCACAACACCTTCATAATCCTCCTGCGAATGGACCATCACAGTTACCTCTTCGGCCAGCCTTCGCTGCAAAAAACGTTCGTGGGGAGCCTTATTGTGTTCGGCAATTATACCATCAATTGAATCTTTGTCAAGAATAGTAAAAATCTTAATATACCTGGCGGCATCCTCATCAGAAACATTCAGCCAGAACTGATAGAACTGGTATGGAGTGGTTTTATCCGGATCGAGCCAAACGTTACCTGATTCTGTCTTTCCGAATTTTGATCCGTCTGCCCTGGTTATCAGCGGGCATGTCAGTGCATAAGCTTCACCTCCTGCTTTTCTTCTTATCAGTTCAGTCCCTGTCACAATATTTCCCCACTGGTCCGATCCGCCCATCTGAAGCTTACAGCCATGACTATTGTAGAGATGAAGAAAATCTGTTCCCTGAACAAGCTGGTATGAAAACTCGGTAAATGACATTCCCTCCTTGGCCTCAGAGCTGATCCTCTTTTTTACAGAGTCTTTCGACATCATATAATTGACAGTTATATGCTTGCCTATTTCCCTTATGAACTGAAGGAATGAATACTCTTTCATCCAGTCATAGTTATTGACCATTATCGCCCTGTTAGGTTTTTCCGATTGAAAATCGAGGAAGTGCGAGAGCTGTTTTTTGATTGCCTCCTGGTTCCTTCTGAGTGCAACTTCATCCAAAAGATTTCTTTCTTCAGATTTACCTGAAGGATCTCCGATCATTCCTGTGGCACCTCCGACGAGTGCAATTGGTGTGTGACCGGCTCTCTGGAAATGGACGAGCAGCATCACCTGAACCATATGTCCTATATGGAGCGAGTCAGCTGTCGGATCAAATCCGATATATCCAGAAGTTTTTTCCTTATTCAGAAGCTCCTCCGTACCAGGCATAATATCGTGTATCATGCCTCTCCATTTCAGTTCATCAACAAAGTTCATTTCGTCTTATTTTGGACTGCAAATATAGCAAAGAGGGTCATATTGTCACATCATCGGGCTTCTTTTTAAACCTGTCGAAACTCTGACGAAAACCTCCCTCACCAATAATAGGGAATATGGCAGGAGCAATATCAGAAATAGGATTAAAGAACATAGACTCTTCAATAGTCTTCTCAGGCAGGAATGAAACCCTCTCATTAATTGTATTGAGCACAACAAATAATACACTGAGTATAAGCACTGATTTAAGAAGACCGAACACTATACCGAGTAACCTGTTTACAAAGCTCAGTGCAGCAGCATCTACAATCTTGTTTACAATAATCCCGACAAAATGAATCCCGACAACAATAATACCGAAGGTGATAATAAATGCCATTATACCTACATACTGCCCGCTCATATCAAAATAATCGTAAAGTTTCTCGGCTGTAAATGTTGAGAATTTTATTGCTCCCCATATACCCAGTACCAGTGCAGCAAGAGAAGCGACCTCTTTAACCAGTCCGTTAATAAAGCCCATAACCATTGAGATAATGAGTATTACTACAATAGCTGTGTCTATCCAGTTCATGAGTTGAATATTTGAAAGGATGAAAATAGAAAAGTTCACAGACTTCTCAAAATATACTCTCCTTTACACCTAAAATTGATCAGGTAAAACCAATGATCATTAATAAATAAATTTCTTATTTATTAATATATGTCGTAATTTTGATGTAAGTAAATGAGACTAAAGAAAGTACATTGATAAATTATTTTTCTTGAAAGTCTTAGACTATTGGATTCTGTCGTTTGAATTATTAGCACTTTGTTTTTATGAATCTCAGTACCTTGTTTTACCGCATTATCAGATTTTCAGGATTTTTAATTCTGCTTTCAGTTGTTATTCCTTTATCCGGACAGGAGAAAACTCCTTTGCCTGTTATAAGAATAGTTGATCCTTCTCCCGGCGACAGTCTAAATAATTCAGGAATGATTCTGGTACGTGTTGAAATATTATCCGACACGCCTCTAAATAGTTACAGGATTAGTAATAATAAAGATATCGTAGCCAGCGAAAACAAAACAAAACTTGTGAAAAGGGATAGCATTACTTTTAATGTCGAAAACTTTGTATATCTGAAGAAAGGATTAAATACAATCATGGCGGAGGCAAAAAACACCTCCGGAACTGTTATTTCTGAAAAACGCATCATCATATGTCAGCCAGAACCTTTTATTAGCTGGATATCACCGGCTT